>OUNM010602419.1_pt1 | contig 12931 bp, 15 predicted proteins | sample 1769961 | NCBI WGS metagenome assembly OUNM01 (sample SAMEA3914820, study PRJEB12502) | metagenome | biome: forest; material: soil | place: USA | collected 2012-03-12 | depth 0.3 m | reverse complement strand
GCGCTTCTTCGACAATCGCTGGATCGACGCGCCGGTCAAAGCGAGCAAGGCGCCCGGCGCCTTCGCGCATCCGACCGTGCCGTCAGCGCACCCCTACGTATTGCTGAACTACCAGGGCAAGCCGCGCGACGTGATGACGCTCGCGCATGAGCTCGGCCATGGCGTTCATCAGGTGCTCGCCGCCCATAACGGTGCGCTGATGGCGCCGACGCCACTAACGCTAGCCGAGACAGCAAGCGTGTTTGGCGAGATGCTGACCTTCCGCAAGCTGCTGAAGGAGATCAGGGACCCGAAAGCGAAAAAGGCGCTGCTCGCCGGCAAGGTCGAGGACATGATCAACACGGTCGTGCGCCAGATCGCCTTCTACAGTTTCGAGCGCAAGATCCATACGGCGCGCAAGGATGGCGAACTCACCTCCGAGCAGATTTGCGAGGCCTGGATGAGCGTGCAGGCTGAAAGCCTCGGGCCGGCGATCAAGATGCATCCGGGATACGAGACTTTCTGGGCCTATATCCCGCACTTCATCCATTCGCCTTTCTACGTCTATGCCTACGCTTTCGGCGATTGCCTGGTGAATTCGCTCTACGGTGTCTACGAAAAGGCGGAAAAAGGCTTCGTCGATAAATATTTCGCGTTGCTTTCGGCGGGCGGCACCAAGCATTATTCGGAATTGTTGGCGCCGTTCGGTCTCGACGCGAAAGACCCTGCCTTCTGGCAGATTGGCCTCGGCATGATCGAAAGCCTGATCGCGGAACTCGAAGGCATGGAAGGTTGAGCGCACCACAGCTTCGTCACACGCCCTATTTCGGCAGCCGGAAGCCATTCTCGATCGGGCTTGCACCGATCGACCCCGCCAACTGGATCGAGCCCGATAGCGGGCGCGATACGGAACTTGCCCGCAAGGACGCGTTACTGGCTGAAAAGCCGGAAATCACGATTTATTCGGAAAGCGGTACGGAGGCGTCGCAGTTCGAAATCCGCGATGCATTGGTTGGCTTTCTCTGCGACATGCCGGGCGGCGATTATGTCCGCGAGGCGAATGGCGTGCGCATCGGCGGCGACCGTTTCGTGCCGTTCGACAAGGATGAACTGGCGCTCGTTAACGCGTCGCGCCTCATTCAGGATGATCTTTGCCTGATGCGCCGGGACGAACGCGGCTGGCGGCTGGTTGCCGCTTCTCTTTGCTTTCCTTCAAGCTGGTCGCTGATCGAGAAAGGCGGTGGATCGCTCGACGATCTCCACGCTTTCGTGCCGGGCTATCAGGGCGCGCTCGGCACGCGTATGGCGCGCATCTTCGACAATCTGCCTGTCGGCAACATTGTCGAGCGGCTGAATTGGTCGATTTCAGATGACGGCGAATTCCATAAGCCGCTTGTGAAGAAGGGCCGCAAGAGTTTCGGCGATCCCGGGGTGCATTTCGGCGAGAATGCCTTTGTCCGCGTCGAGCGGCAGACGCTGCGCCGCATGCCGGTGTCCGGCGACATCCTCTTCACGATCAAGATCCACACCGATCAACTGGCCGGCTTCCGCCAGCATCCGCAAGGCGCCGAGCTGGCGCTCGCCTTGCGCGGGCAGATCGGCATGCTCGATGCGGACCAGCTCAACTACAAGGGCATGACCCTGAACCGCGATGAGCTGATGGCTGGCCTCGCCGGGCTGGCGGAGGAGATTGGCGGCGTGACGGTTTAATGTTATACATTCTGTATAACGGAGGTCGCCGCCATGAACGAGAAGCCGCGCAAGGTTGAAGCGGAAGCCGAGGCGCTTACGGTTCGGCGGATCGGGAATTCCGTCGGGCTTATTCTGCCGAAAGAATTGTTGGCTAGTCTCAAATGGTCGGAGGGAGACAAGCTATACGTGGCTGAAATGCCGGATGGCTCGATCCAACTCACGCCGCGCGACCCGCATTTTTCCAAAGGCATGGCATCTGCGGAAAAAGCCATCAAACGCTATCGAAACGCGCTCGCAGAACTTGCGAAATGACCGAGCCGGGTTGGCTCACGGTCGAGCTCGTGATCGCTTTTCATGACCGGCAGCTAAAGGAATTCGGTGGTCCACCGGGCATTCGCGACCTTGGCATGCTGGAATCCGCTCTCGACCGGCCAAAGAACAAATGGGCTTATGAAGGCGCGAAGTTGCCTGACCTTGCCGCATCTTATGCCTATGGCATTGCGCGGAATCATCCGTTTGTGGATGGCAATAAGCGTGCAGCGCTTTTGGCGTCCGTGATCTTCCTCGATCTCAACGGCATCGATTTCGATGTTTCCGAGACCGAGTTCGCTGCGATCATCCTTGCTCTTGCGGCTGGAGAGATCAGCGAGGAGAGCCTTGGCCAGTGGTTCAAGGACAATCTGCCGAAATAAGCGGAGACTTCCCATGCCAAAGCCGATCTGGATCGAAGCTGCGATCAACGGTCCTTGGGGCAGAGAGCGGCAGCCGGCCATTCCGATCGCCATGCCGGATATCATTGCGGAGGGTATTGCTGCTGCTGAAGCGGGCGCTGCGATCATTCACTTGCATGTCTATGACGAGGCGACCGGCCGCCAGCGCGACGATTGGCAGCTTTATGCCCGCGCCATCGAAGGCATTCGCGCCAGGGTTGATGCGATCATCTATCCGACCATCCCGATTGCGGGCTCAGGCTATGCCGGCCCGGCGCGATCGCAGAGCGGGCGCTATGCGCATCTCGATGAGCTGGCGAAGCGCGGCCTGGTCGAATGGGGCGTGCTTGATCCGGGCAGCGTCAATTGGACCGCCTATGATGATGTGCCCAAAGGCGAGATCGGTTTCATCTACCAGAACCCGGAGGAACATATCCGCGAGGGGATGGCGATCGCCGAGAAGCATCGCATCCATCCGAGCTACGCCATTTATGAGCCTGGCTTCATGCGGGCGGGCGCTGCGCTGGCGAAAGCCTATCCTGCTATGCCGGTGCCGATCTACCGGCTGATGTTTTCGGATGGTTTTGCCTGGGGATTCCCGCCGAAATCCTATGCGCTGGAAGCATATCAGCATTTGCTGGCGGATTATGCGCCTGGTGCGCCGGCGATGATCGCCGGGCTTAATGTCGATATCCGGCCCCTCATTCCGCAAGCCGTCGCCAATGACATCCATGTCCGTGTAGGGCTTGAAGATGCGTCTTTCGGTACTACGACGCGCAACGGCGCGTTGGTCGCGGAGGCGATAAGGCTAGTTGAGGCGGCTGGTGGTCGTGCGGCCAGCGTCTCTGATGTTCGCACCGCCTTGAAACAACCGTGATCGCTGCCGATCCATCTGCCCCTGTCGAAGCGTGACGGGATACGCCATATCAGGCGCGAACCGATTTTTGATGGGAAGCACATGAGCGAGCGCGATCAGGAAGCCAATCGACTATCCGCCCGCGCTTCGCGCTATGCCCAGGTTGGCGTCAGCGTCGGCGGCATGGCGGCGCGGATGGCCGGCAATATGCTGACCGGCCGCTCGACCAAGAACGATGCAAGCAGTGCGGCAGCGCTGGCCCGTTCGCTCGGCGGGCTCAAAGGCCCGCTGATGAAGGTCGCGCAGCTTCTTTCGACCATTCCCGATGTCATTCCGCCCGAATACGCTGCCGAATTGCAGAAGCTGCAATCCGAAGCGCCGCCGATGGGCTGGGCTTTCGTGAAGCGTCGGATGATTGCCGAACTCGGTGCCCAATGGGAGAGCCGCTTCGGCTCCTTCGAGCATGCGCCGGCCGCGGCTGCCTCGCTCGGCCAGGTGCATCGCGCGACCGCCAAGGATGGCACCCCACTTGCCGTGAAACTGCAATATCCTGACATGCAGTCGGCGGTCGAGGCCGATATCCGACAACTTGGCCTGCTTTTCGCTCTGCACCGGCAGATGAACCCCGCGATCGACACACGCGAGATCCTGAAGGAGATCAGTGCGCGTGTGCGTGAGGAACTCGATTATCGGCGCGAGGCCGCCAATGCCCGGCTTTATCGGAACATGCTTTCACATGCGCCCGAAGTGCGCGTGCCGGGCATCCATGACGAGCTTTCGACCGGCCGGCTGCTGACGATGGACTGGCTGCAGGGCGAGAAACTGCTCTCGTTCAAGCAGCACGGGCAGGAGGATCGCAACACGATCTCGACCGCCATGTTCAAGGCCTGGTGGCATCCTTTCGCTCGTGTCGGCGTCATCCATGGTGACCCGCATCTCGGCAATTACACGGTGTTTTCAGAAGGCGATCGTCCGGCCGGTATCAACCTGCTCGACTATGGCTGCATCCGCATCTTCCCGCCGAGCTTCGTCGGCGGTGTGGTCGATCTCTATCGCGGGTTGCAGGAGAATGACGAAGCGCGCGTCGTCCACGCCTACGAGGTCTGGGGGTTCAAGAAACTCTCGCGCGAACTGATCGAGATCATGAATATCTGGGCGCGCTTCATCTATGGTCCGCTGCTGGAAGACCGTGTCCGCAATATCGCGGAAGGCGTGAGCCCCTCGGAATATGGCCGGCGCGAGGCCTATCGCGTGCACCAGGCGCTGAAGGCCAAGGGGCCGGTGACGGTGCCGCAGGAATTCGTCTTCATGGATCGCGCCGCGATCGGGCTTGGCGGCGTCTTCCTGCACCTGCGGGCGAAATTGAATTTCTACCGTCTCTTCAACGAGGCGATCGAGAATTTCGACCTTGCGGCGCTCGGCAAAAGACAGAGTGATGCGCTTGTGCAAGCCGGCCACGATTTTGCCACATGATCGCCTTCCCGTCCGTTGCGCCTTGGCGATCCATTGGGTAAAGCGATCCTGACGACGAGTTTCGTAGCAGGGATCATTCCGATGGCTGAACATACCGACATCGTGCCGCAGATGGACTATGCCGAGCATGATCGGACCTATTCCGGTTTCCTCTGGGCCGCCAAATGGGGCACCATCATCGTCATCCTCATCCTGATCTTCATGGCAATCTTCTTGCTGTGACGCTCCGCGCCGTGCAAGCTTGACGGCCGAGGGGCTTTTACGGGCCCGGCCGGGCATGACCTTCGAGACTCTCAACCGGAGCGGGCGATGAATATCGCTGTATTGAACGAATCTGCCGCTGGTGAGCCGCGCGTTGCCGCCACGCCCGAAACGGTGAGGAAATTTATTGCCCTCGGCGCAACCGTTGCCGTGCAGAAGGGGGCAGGGCTGCAATCCGGCATTCTCGATTCTGATTTCGAGGCTGCAGGTGCGACCATCGGCAAGGCCGCCAAGGATATGCTCAAGGGCGCCGATATCGTTCTGAAGGTGCGTCGCCCCACGGAAGCCGATCTGCCACTGATCCCGGCTGGCGCTGCTGTCATCGCGACCATGGACCCCTACGGCAACGAAGATGCCGTCAACGCCATGGGCGCTGCGAAGCTCTCCGCTTTCGCCATGGAGTTCATGCCGCGCATCACCCGCGCGCAGGTCATGGATGTGCTTTCCTCGCAGGCGAACCTCGCCGGTTATCGTGCGGTGATCGATGGCGCGGCCGAATATGGCCGTGCGCTGCCGATGATGATGACCGCCGCCGGCACCGTGCCTGCAGCGAAGATCTTCATCATGGGCGTTGGTGTCGCTGGCCTTCAGGCCATCGCGACGGCGCGCCGTCTCGGCGCGATCGTCACCGCGACGGACGTACGTCCTGCCACCAAGGAACAGGTCGAATCGCTCGGTGCGAAGTTCCTGGCGGTCGAGGACGAAGAATTCAAGCAGGCGCAGACCGCCGGCGGCTACGCCAAGGAAATGTCGAAAGAATATCAGGCGAAGCAGGCGGAACTGACCGCCAGCCACATCGCCAAGCAGGATATCGTCGTCACCACGGCGCTGATCCCTGGCCGCCCCGCGCCGAAGCTGATCTCCAAGGCGATGGTCGAAAGCATGCGGCCCGGTTCCGTCATCATCGATCTCGCGGTCGAGCGTGGCGGCAATTGCGAGATGGCCAAGCCGGGCGAGACGGTAACGACGGCGAACGGCGTCAAGATCGTCGGCAATCTCAACGTCGCCGGCCGTCTGGCGGCGACCGCTTCCTCGCTTTACGCCAAGAACCTCTATGCCTTCGTCGAGACCCTGATCGACAAGGAAAAGAAGGCGCTCGCCATCAACTGGGACGACGAACTCGTCAAGGCGACGCTGCTGACCCGCGATGGCGCGGTCGTTCATCCGAATTTCCAGCCGAAAGCCTGAGGCGCTGACCATGGCCACTCCCGCCGAACTTCTGGAACAGGCCCGCCAGGCGCAGGCCGCCGCCGAAGCCGCCGCCACCCGGGCGCAGGTTGCGCTCGATACATTGCAGCAGACGCTCAATGCTGGTGGGCACGCCGTCGAGGCGGCAACCGGTGGGATCGTCAGCCCCTTCGTCTTTCAGTTCGCCATCTTCGTCATGGCGATTTTCGTCGGCTACTACGTGGTCTGGTCGGTGACGCCGGCGCTGCACACGCCGCTGATGTCGGTCACCAACGCGATTTCATCCGTCATCATCGTCGGCGCGCTGCTCGCCGTCGGCGCGAAGGCGGTCGCTGGTGAAGCGACGGGCCTGGCGAGCGGCTTCGGCTTTTTCGGCCTGATCCTCGCCTCGGTGAACATCTTCGGTGGCTTCCTCGTCACCGAGCGCATGCTCTCCATGTACAAGAAGAAGGGCTGAGGCTTAGCCATGCTAAACGCCAATATCGCCAACTTCTCCTATCTCGTCTCCGGCGTTCTGTTCATTCTGGCGCTGCGAGGCCTTTCCCATCCGACGACCAGCCGGCAGGGCAACCTGTTCGGCATGATCGGCATGGGCCTCGCCATCCTGACGACACTGCTTTACGCGCCACCGTCCTTCGGCGGTTTCGCGCTGGCGATCGTCGGCATCGGCATCGGCGGGGCCATCGGCGCCTATCGCGCCCGCACCGTGCAGATGACGGCGATGCCGCAGCTCGTCGCCTTCTTCCATGCACTGGTCGGTCTTTCGGCCGTCTGCGTGGCGGCTGCGGCGCTTTACGCGCCGGCAGCCTTCAACATCGGCTCGGCAGGCCATATCCATGGCCAGGCGCTGTTCGAGATGTCGCTTGGCGTCGCCATCGGCGCGATCACCTTCACCGGCTCTGTCATTGCCTTCCTGAAGCTCGATGGGCGGATGAGCGGCAAGCCGATCATGCTGCCGCAGCGCCATCTGCTGAACATCGCGCTTGGCGCTGCGCTGGTCTTGCTGATCATCCTGCTGATCGTGACGGCGAGCCCGGTCGTATTCTGGCTGATCGTGCTCGTGAGCTTCGTGCTCGGCGTGACGCTGATCATTCCGATCGGCGGTGCGGACATGCCTGTCGTCGTCTCGATGCTGAACTCCTATTCGGGCTGGGCAGCAGCGGGTATCGGCTTCACGCTCGGCAACCTGGCGCTGATCATCACTGGCGCGCTGGTTGGCTCCTCGGGCGCGATCCTGTCCTACATCATGTGCAAGGGCATGAACCGCTCCTTCATCTCGGTCATCCTCGGCGGCTTCGGCGGTGAGACGGCTGCGGCTGCGGGCGGAGCGGCCGAAGCGCGGCCGGTGAAGCAGGGCTCGGCGGATGACGCCGCCTTCATCATGACCAACGCCTCGAGCGTCATCATCGTGCCGGGCTACGGCATGGCGGTGGCGCAGGCGCAGCATGCGCTGCGCGAGATGGCCGATATCCTGAAGAAGGAAGGCGTCTCTGTTAAATATGCGATCCATCCGGTCGCGGGCCGCATGCCTGGCCATATGAACGTGCTGCTCGCCGAGGCGAACGTGCCTTATGACGAGGTGTTCGAGCTCGAGGATATCAACTCGGAATTCGCGCAGGCCGACGTCGCCTTCGTCATCGGTGCAAACGATGTGACCAATCCGGCAGCCAAGACAGACAAGGCTTCGCCGATCTATGGCATGCCGATCCTCGATGTCGAAAAAGCCAAGACCGTGCTCTTCATCAAGCGCGGCATGGGATCGGGCTATGCCGGCGTCGAAAACGAGCTCTTCTTCATGCCGAACACGATGATGTTGTTCGGCGATGCCAAGAAAGTGACGGAGTCGATCGTCAAGGCGATGGCGCACTAGGCACGAATATGGTCAATGCCGAGAGGCATTGGCCGCTACGCGACACGAAATCTCGCCGCATTTTTCGGGTTTTATGAACCAGCCTTAAGCTGTGTGAGTGCGAAGCTCTTCGCATGTCTCGTCCGTGGCCAGGGCCGGATGAATGATGGTGTTAAACCGTCTCTCCGACTTTTAATCTTCGGCTCACGGGCCGGCATGGCTTGGATGGTGAAAGTGTGACGATGTTGCGCTTTCTGAAAATTCTCGGGGTGCTCGCGGCCGGCGTCTATCTCGCCGCAATGGTGGCGCTTGTCGTCAAGCAGCGCGAGCTGATGTATTTCCCCGTTCCCGGTGCGACCGATCCGGCGGAGGCAGGTTTTGCGAAAGCGCGCGACCTGACCATTCCGACCGCCGATGGCGAAAAGCTGGAAGCCTGGTTCGCGCCCCCGGAGCCTGGCCACATGGTCCTGCTCTATTTCCATGGCAATGCGACGCGGCTGCGCCAGCTTGCCTATCGCTTCGGCCAGTTGAGCGCCAATGGCGACGGCGTGCTCGGCATCGCCTATCGCGGCTATGGCGCTTCGACTGGCGAGCCCACCGAGGAGGGTCTGCTGGAGGATGCCGACGCCGCCTACAAATTCCTGATGGATAAGAGCTATCGGCCGGAACAGGTGATCGCCGTCGGCGAATCGCTCGGCAGCGGCGTTGCGGTGGCGCTGGCCGCCAAGGAGAAGGTGGGAGGGGTTGTTCTCGACTCCGCCTATTCCTCGACCGTCGATGTCGCGGCGGATATCTATCCCTATTTTCCCGTGCGCCTGCTGATGGACGATCAGTTTCGTTCGGATGAGCGCATTGAGAAGGTCAAGGCGCCGTTGCTGATGGTGCATGGCAGCGCCGACCGCATCATCCCGATAGCCTATGGCCGTCGGCTGTTCGAACTGGCGAATGAGCCGAAGGCGTTCCTCGAAATCCCGGATGCGCCGCATGTCGTGCTCGGCAATCCGACGGCGATGCGCAAGGTGCAGGAATTCATCGCCGAGCGGCGCGTGACCTTTGCCCAAACCGAGAAGAAGCTGGAGAAGGCGGCTGAGGCGCTGCCGGAGGATTGAGGCTTACGCCCTTGTCCCGGACTTGATCCGGGACCCATAGCCGCCAGCGTCGCCAATTATAAGCGCGCGGTTTAGTCCTGAAATTTCAGTGTTTACGGGTCCCACATCGAGTGCGGGACGCGAGCGGAATTACCGGAAGAAGCTGCCGCCGGTTCCGCCGCCGACGCGGCCGATGCCTTCACGCGCCATCTGATTCTTGTCGTTGACGCCGAGCGCGCTCTGGTAGCTTTCAAGCGCATCCTTCTTGTTGCCCTGCTTTTCGAAGGCGACGCCGCGCAGCGCCCAGGCTTCCGCGTTGTTGCGATCGACGTTCAGCGCCGCGTTCAGATCCTCGACCGCAGTGTCGAACTTGCCGACGGCGATATAGCTCTGCGCGCGCGCCTCGTAGGGCGGCGAGACATAGGGGTTGCGGTCGATCGCGGCGTCGAAGTCGGAGATGGCGAACTGGTGCTGGCCCTGGCGCTGATAAACCAGCCCGCGCGAGTGATAGGCTTCCGCCGATTCCTGGTTGAGATCGATGGCGCGTGTGAGATCCTGCAACGCACTGCCGAGATTGTTCTGCGCGCGGTAGAGGTTGCCACGCGCGATGAAGGCCGGGCCGTAATTCGCGTCGATGCTGATGGCTCGGTTGAAATCGGCGAGCGCCTGTTCGGGCTTGTTGATCTGTCGTTCGGCAAGGCCGCGATTGGTGAAGGCCGATGCAAGCGACGGATTGAGCTTGATCGCTTGCGAGAAGTCCGAGATCGCCGCCTGATAATTGCGGGCGCGGGCGTTCGCTGCGCCACGCGTATTATAGGCCTGCGCATCCTGCGGGTTGCGCTGGATGACTTCGGAAAGCGAGGCGATGTTGTTGGCGCTGGCGCCGGCCTGCGAGGGGTCCTCGACCTCGGCGACGCCGGCCGGGCTCAAGCTGCCGACAGTCTCGCAGGCGCCAAGGCCAAGCGTCAGGGCGAGAATGACGGCTGTCCGGCGTAGATACAGCGGCGTGGAGCTAAATCTTGGCATGGGCTCTTATCCGGCGCTGATCAAACAGCTTTCTCTCAGCAAGCGGATTATCGGAGAATGGTTACCGATCGCTTGCGAAAAATAATAAGGCGCCCAAATCGGGTTCTCACCGACGGGCGCCCCTGCACCTCTTGTTCGTTCCCGCCCTGCGCGGGGGAGTTTTTTTATGCGCGAACAGGCTTCGGCTTCACCGCGATCAGGCCTTCGCGCTGCATGCGCTTGCGGGCCAGCTTGCGGGCGCGGCGGACGGCTTCCGCCTTTTCGCGCGCCTTCTTCTCGGAGGGCTTCTCGTAGTGGCCGCGCAGCTTCATCTCGCGGAAAATGCCCTCGCGCTGCATCTTTTTCTTGAGCGCGCGGAGAGCTTGATCAACGTTGTTGTCGCGGACGAGTACCTGCACCGTGGTTCCTGCCTGTTCGGAATGTCAGAAAACGAATGACCGCCCAAGCATGACTCGGGCGGACAACGGAAAATGTCGCTAACAGAATTCGACCGTCATGTCCATCGGCCGCAGCGAAAAAAGCTGGGCTTCGAGGCTATTCGCCAATAACGCGCGTGACATGGCCCATCTTACGGCCTTCGCGGCTCTCAAGCTTGCCATAGAGATGGAGATGCGCACCAGGCTCGGCGAGAATCGCCGGAACCTTGTCCATGTCCTGCCCGAGCAGGTTTTCCATGGCGATGCGCCCGCGCCGCGCCGTTGAGCCGAGCGGCAATCCCATTACGGCGCGCACATGCTGTTCGAACTGCGATGTCTCGGCGCCTTCGATGGTCCAGTGTCCGGAATTATGAACGCGCGGCGCGATTTCGTTGATGACGATATCCTCGTTCCCGCTGCGTGAAACCACGAACATTTCGACGGCCATCACGCCGACATAGTCGAGCTGCTCGGCCAACAGGATCGCGGCTTCGCGCGCGAAGCGTTCCGTCGCGGGCTGCAGATTGGCCGGCACGGAAGTGCCGGCAAGAATATGGTTGCGGTGCTGGTTCTCGCAGACGTCGTAGGTTGCGGTCTCGCCGGAAATACCGCGCGCGACGACAACCGAAACCTCGCGCAGGAAGGGCACGAAACCTTCCAGGATCGCGGGCTGATGGTTCATCGCGGTGAGCGCCGCGTCGGTCTGGTCGCGACGATCGATTCTGACCTGACCTTTGCCGTCATAGCCCAAGCGCCGCGTCTTCAGGATCGCCGGCAGGCCGATGGACTGCACAGCAGCCTCGAGCGCAGCGGCGCGCTGGATATCGGCGAAAGGCGCGGTGCGCAGCCCGGCATCGCAGATGAAAGCCTTCTCGATCAGCCGGTCCTGCGTGGTCGAGAGCGCCTTACGGCCGGGGCGAACCGGAACGGTCGTGGCGGTTTCAGCCAAAAGGTCGAGCGTTTCCGTCGGGACGTTCTCGAACTCATAGGTGATGACGTCGACCGAATCGGCGAAATGCCTCAGGGCTTCGCCATCGGTATAGTCGGCAACGGTGCGGAAGGCGGAGACATCGAAAGCCGGGCTATCGCTTTCCGGCGCAAGAACATGGCAGCGAATGCCGAGATTGGCGGCGGCCAGCGCCAGCATGCGGCCGAGCTGGCCGCCGCCAAGAATACCGAGAATGGCCTCCGGCGCGCCATTCATTGGTCGGAAGGCTTTTCGGCGATCGCGGCGGATTGTTTTGCGCGCCAGGCGTCGAGTCGCTCCGCGAGTGACTCATCCGTCAAAGCGAGAACGGCGGCGGCGAGCAGCGCGGCATTCACCGCGCCGGCTTTGCCAATCGCTAATGTGCCGACGGGGATGCCGGCGGGCATCTGCACGATGGATAGCAGGCTGTCCTGGCCTGAAAGCGCCTTGGATTCGACCGGCACGCCGAAGACGGGAAGTGGCGTGAGCGATGCGGTCATACCGGGCAGGTGCGCCGCGCCGCCGGCGCCTGCGATGACCACCTTGAAGCCTTCGTCGCGCGCGCCCTTGGCGAAGCTGAACAGCCGGTCCGGCGTGCGATGGGCGGAAACGATGCGGGCGTCATAGGCGATGCCAAGCGCCTCCAGTGTCTCGGCGGCATGGCGCATCGTGGCCCAGTCCGATTGACTGCCCATGATGATCGCCACGATCGGCTTCTTTTCCGCCATTTTCCGGCCCAACCCCAGGTTCCCGTAAAAAAGGAAGCAGCGCTTCTAGCGGTTTATCGTGTGAAAGAAAATCGCCTGATGCAAAGATTTCTCAGCCTTTGCCTCAGTTAAATGACGGTGGCGCCTGCTCAGGCGATGATATCGGGCGTCAGCCGGTCCGACAGCGCGGTTATGCTGTCCTTCAGGGCGAGCTTCTTCTTCTTCAGGCGCTGGATCTGCAGCTTGTCCGGGCTGCCGAGATGTTCGAGCGCCAGAATGGCGTCATCGAGATCGCGGTGTTCCTGCCTCAGGCGCGACAATTCCCGCTCCAGGATCGCGCGGTCGTCGTTGGTGTTGTCAGCTTCCATGCGCCGCTTTGCTTCAGGACTTGGATGACGAGCCTCAATCTGACTGTACTGCCGAAAAATCCGAAATCACGCAATGCTTTCCCGCTTCGTTAATGCCCTGTGGGCATTGTTACAAAACCGTCAATATTGTGAACCGAATGGGCTTGGCCCCTGCGCGGAGTTGTGATCAGATTCCCGCATCGGCCAACCGTAAGGGAGAAAACCGATGTCAATGGAATCGCATTTGGCGGAATTGGAGCGTAAGCATAGAGCGTTGGATGAGGCGATCGAGCAAGAGTTGGCGCAGCCTGGAAGCAGCGACCTCAAGCTCGCCGAACTGAAACGTCGAAAACTATCGATGAAGGACGCGAT
>OUNM010797601.1_pt1 | contig 12935 bp, 10 predicted proteins | sample 1769961 | NCBI WGS metagenome assembly OUNM01 (sample SAMEA3914820, study PRJEB12502) | metagenome | biome: forest; material: soil | place: USA | collected 2012-03-12 | depth 0.3 m | reverse complement strand
GCGAAATTAGCTCTGGCGGCGAACGCCCAGACGTCGGTATATCCGTCGTCGCGGGGCAATGTGCCCCGGCCACGATGGGGAACGCCATGCCGTTGCCCTTTAGCGTCTTCACCGTGAGATCGGTATGGCAAACGCCGCTCGCCACGAGCTTGACCCTCACCTCGTTGGGACCGGGATCGTCCACCAGAATCTCCCGCACCACCGATGTCTGCCCAGGTTCCTCAAGCAGAACCGCTTTCCCTTCGACCGTCGCCATGCGGAGACATTACCTTTGCCAGAATCCCCCGCCCCATTTCGCCGCATTTTCTTCCGCGCCCCCGAACAACCAAATAACGGCTTACGGAACCCTTCGGCCACTTTCCCCCTACCTACAGTCATGTCCTTTCTCGATAAACTTCGATCCGGCGAACTGATGGACGCTCGAGCTCTTCTCGCGGCCGATCCGGCACTTGCCCAGTTTAGGGAAGAGAACGGGGTCTCCGCGGTTCTCATCGCGCGCTACCTGGGGCACGACGAGTTTGCGAGAGAGATCGCCGAGGCCCACCCTGGCATCGATCTGTGGGAGGCCGCGGCCCTCGGCGATCTCCACCGGACAACGGAGTTGCTCGACAATGGGATGGCGGAGATTAACGCCCCAAACGCCGACGGCTTCACGCCTTTGGGGCTGGCCTGCTACTTCGGGCACCTTGAGGAGGCCCGGCTACTTCTGGACCGCGGCGCCGACCCAAACATCATCTCCGCCAACCCCATGGCCTATCTGCCCATTCACTCGGCGTTAGGAGCCGGACATAAGGAGATCGTCGCCTTGCTGATCATGCGGGGCGCGGAGGTCGATGAGCCGTCCGGCTCTGACTGGACTCCGCTCCACTACGTGGCGGAATCCGGGGACATCGAGACGGCCCAGTTGTTGATCAAGGCCGGTGCGCGGAGCGGCTACGCCCGGAACGACGGGAAGACGGCACTTGAAGTGGCCGAAGACAACGGGTTCACCGACCTGGCAGGGCTGATTTCGGATAGCGTAGCCTAACCCATCGCGGTCCTTGGACCACCGATGCCTTGGGGCGTGATCGAGGCACCGCTTACTCTCCCCCAACCCCCTCTCACCGCCCGACAAGGCCTTGGCGTACACCGACAGTGTTTCGCCGGGGCGACGAGAAGGGGCTTTTTCTTTACCAGCCCCTTCCGGCCATCTTCTGGAACTCGGGGAGGGTGGAGCAGTTGATGCCGACCATCGCCTCGCCAAGGCCCTTGCTAATCTCGGCAAGCCGCTTGGCATCTTTGTAGAACAGGACCGCGTCCACAACGGCCTTGGCGCGTTGGGCTGGATTGCCGGACTTGAAGATGCCGGAGCCGACAAAGACGGTCTCGGCGCCGAGCTTCATCATGAGGGCCGCGTCGGCCGGGGTGGCGATGCCGCCGGCGCTGAAGTTCGGGACGGGGAGTTTGCCGGTCTCGTGGACGATCTTGATGAGATCGTAGGAAGCCTTGTGGTCGCGAGCGAGGACGAACAGTTCGTCTTCACGCGCGTTCTGAACTTGGCGAATCTCGCGCTGGATGGTGCGCATGTGGCGAACCGCTTCGACGACGTCGCCGGTACCCGCCTCGCCCTTGGTGCGGATCATCGCCGCGCCCTCGGCGCAGCGGCGGAGGGCTTCGCCAAGGTTGCGCGCGCCGCAGACGAACGGAACGGTGAAGCCGTGCTTGTCGACGTGGTTCTCCTCATCGGCGGGGGTGAGGACTTCGCTCTCGTCGATGAAGTCGACCTCCAGGGCCTCCAGGATTTCCGCCTCGACGAAGTGGCCGATGCGGCACTTGGCCATGACCGGAATGCTCATCGCCGCTTTGATCTCGAGGATCATTTCGGGGTCGCTCATGCGGGAGACGCCGCCGTCTTTGCGGATGTCGGCGGGGACGCGCTCAAGCGCCATGACGGCGACCGCCCCGGCATCTTCGGCGATCCGGGCCTGCTCGACATTGACGACATCCATGATGACGCCGCCCTTGAGCATCTCGGCAAGGCCAACCTTTTCGCGCCAAGTCTTCGCGACGGGACCCCGGTCGTCACTCGAATTCGGAAGGGGAGTGGTAATCATGGTTATGTTAGAGATTATGGCAGGGTCTCTTGGATGGTTCCGAACAGGATGCCCATCGGAAGGGCGACCCATCGGAAGACGAAATCATCTTCGGTCGTTGTGTCATTGTTCGTAACAATGCAACGAGGTCTTCGCTGGGCGATCGGAGGAGCGGCGATTTCGGTGGGTCTGGTCATGAGCTTCGCCTTGCGGTCGCACGCGCCGAGTCCGTTCGAATCTCTTTCCAGAATGCCGCTAAGGCTCATCCAGAGCACCCAACGCAAGCCAGCGACGGAACGGCTTTATGCCGTTGAAGCTCCCATCGACCACGTCGCCAAGGCCATTAAGAAGGAAATCGATGCACGTAAAGAGTCGCCGGAGCTGTGGCAAACATCCCCAAACGGAGACATCCACTGGATCGGCTACGATTCCGGGGCCACTTTGGAGATCACGACCAGAGATGTCCTCATGCCTCACCCAAATGGGGTCACCGGATACATTTACACCTCGGATCCAGTCCCGGAGTCCCTCTACGCGCGAATTACCCATTGGTTTTCCCGTTTCGGAAGGCTCTAGCTAACCATCGCGACCAGCCCCGTTCGCATCGTCGTCGTCCTGCCCAGGACCGAGAGCTCTTCGATGACCGCCTCGACCCGCTCCGGCAGATCGGTGACCTGAGCTACCAGCTCGGTTTGGCCACGGCGAAGGAGCCGTGCACCGTGGCGGTGAAGGACTTCGAGGACACCAACCTGCGACGAGCCGCTCGCCTCGACCTTCATGAGAGCCAGCTGAGCGCCCACAAACTGGTCCGCACAGGAGGTTTCGATGACATCGATCATCTTATCGACGTGGCGGCGAAACGCCTCGGCTTCGTAGAGCGTGCAGTTCAGAACGAGGGTCACCCGGCACAGACCGGCCTGTTCGCCCGAAGCTACCCCTTGAGAGACGAAGCCGGGGGCGCGGCGGCGGACGATGTTGGTGAGTCGTTCATGGGCGGCCGGCTCTTCGGCCATGAGGATCGAGATCAGGTGGTTTTGGGGGTTATCCATGGAAGGTTCTTTTCGAAACGAAAAAGGACCCTCCCGATTGCTCGGGAGGGTCCTGATAGACAAGGCTGTAGGTGCTTCCCGGCGTTAGCTTGGAGGCGCGATAATAACGACAATCATCTCGGAGGTGGAGCGAAGTATCGTCATTGCCTTGGGTTCTCCCGACCGGGGAACGTAGTAAGTATACGCCGACTTTGGTACCGAGCAGAAAGAATCATGAGCCGCACGCAAGCCCTGGCAAAAGATCTACCTCCGCTGGAGTTCGACAGGGTTCTGCTCGGCGACGCGGCGAGAGCCATCTTGCGGCTGGTCTTGGAGCGGCCCGTGACGGCCTCCCCGCCCATCGAGCCCGACCCGGCCGTCTGTCCAAACTGCGGACAGCCGGCCTCCTCCACGCGCTCGCCCTACTGCGGCACGGATTGCCGTGAACTCGCGGGTTTTGTACGCAGCTTCCGGAGCGGCCTTCGGGACGGAACCCTGAGCGACCCGGAAAAGCAGCTTGCGCTAGGGCAGGTCCTCTGGCGGATTCTCGGTGGAGGACTTCCCTTCCGCAACTCGCTCATCTCCGAAAAGGATCTGGCGAGACTTTACAAAAAGTCCGAAGGTCGCTGCGAAGAGTGCGGCGCGCCCGCGACGACGGTGGACCATCGCGGGAGCCACTGCAACCGGACGAGCAACTTGCGGCCCATGTGCGACGCCTGCGCGACTACGAAGCCCTTTGGTTCGGAATTGGTTCTGCAAAGACCGCCCGTTCAGGCACTCCTGACCGAGATGGCAAACCGAATCGCGGCCGAGGAGCCCCTTCGGCCTTGTGACGACGCGGAAACATGGGATTGGCGAGCTTATGTGTCAGCGCGGAAAGGCTAGCTATCCCATTCCACGGAATACGCCAACCCTTTCGGCCTTCCTTCCCGGACGGTTGCCCCGTCCCGTTTCTCCAGCCGGATCGGCTTGACGGACAACAGATCCTCCAGCCCATCAACGAGAATCTCGGAATGCGTTGTCAGCCAGATTTGGCTGTGCTCGGAGGCTTTCGCGATTAAGCGAGCCAGTGGAGGAAGGAGATCGTCGTGGAGGCTGGTTTCCGGCTCGTTGAGGGCTAGAAGAGGCGGCGGCGATGGGCTGAGAAGCGCGGCGAGCAGGCAGAGGTAGCGGAGGGTTCCGTCCGAAAGCTCGTGGGCCATCAAGGGCCGACCGACGCCGGGGAATTCCATGGCCACGAGGAAGGTTCCGGGGATATCTGAGACGATGACTAGGCGCGCCCCGGGAAACGCGTCCGCGATCGCACTGTCCAGCCCGGCATCGTCGCCATTCTCACGGATGGTTTGGATAGCGGCGGCGAGGTCGAGACCGTCGTCGGCTAACGCGTAGGTTCGAACGCCGGTTTGCGGCCGGCGAAGCGGCGAGCCGGCGTCGGTTCGGAAGGTGTGATAGAAGCGCCACTTGAGGATCTGGCGGCGGAGGTCGTCGAGGATCGGATACTGCCGGGCGTCTTGGATCTGGGCCATGACGGCCTCGGAATGGTGAAGGGCCATGAGGCCCTGTTGCCGTTCTCCGTTCCCGTCGATCATTTTGTAGTTCGACGCCCCTCGCTCGAGCACGGCTCTACCGTTCACCTGAAGATGCTCTTCCTTGACGTGGGGGTCGAGGGCGAAGAGACTGGGAGAGTTCTCCGCGTAAAAGGTGGTTTGAGGAAGGCCTAGTTCGATGCGGTAGCGGTACTCACCTAGGTCCATCCCAATCATCATGCGAACCGGACCGTTCTTTCGGCCGCCTGCCCACAATACGGACTCCATGCCACCCTCGTCGGCGATCGTGCGCGATAGGTTTCCCTGCGCGGCGGCCTTAATTAGGGCCATCGAATTGTAGAGATTGCTCTTCCCGCAGCCGTTCGGGCCGACGATCACGTTCACCCGCTTCAGGCCCAGGGTCAAGTCGCGGATCGACCGATATCCCTCCACCCGTAGCTCCGTGATCGGCATGGAGGGATTATAGGCCTGGGCCTACTTGTCCTTGCCCGGCCCGACCATCTGTCCACGTGGGACGTGGGGGACGCGTTCCGGCAGGTTGGCAAACTCCCAGGCGGCGACGGCGAAGGCCTGGATGGATGGCAAATATTCGTCCGGCTTCACGTGGTTTAGCATGTCCGTCTGGCTGTGGTGGGTCGAGGCGAAGTAGTCGGTGATGTCCTGGTCGAGGAAGAAACCGGGCACTCCCTCGACGACAAAGGGATCCTGGTCCGAGTCCCAGTGGCGTTCGACCGGGATGTGGTTTGCGCCGATGGCCTCCAACGGGGCGAGGACCTTGGTCAGGACGGGGATCCACTCGGTGTAGCCTTGAACGGTGAAGCCGGTGGGTTTTCCGGCTCCGAGGTCGTGAATCAGGACAGCCTGAAGGTTCGGTAACTCGGCTTTGTGAGCCTGAACATAGGCCTTCGCCCCGTAAGAACCCTGCTCCTCACCCGAAAACAGAACGAAGCGGATCGTGCGCTTGGGTTTAAGACCAAGCTTCTTCATCACGCGAAGCGATTCGAGGGTTGCAATGGAGCCGGTTCCGTTATCCGTGGTGCCGGTCCCCAGGTCCCACGAGTCGAGGTGGCCGCCGATGAGAACAACCTCGTCCGGTCGCTCCGCGCCGCGGATCTCTCCAACGACGTTGCGCTCTTTGATATTTCGCTTGGTGATCGCCCCGCCCAAACGAAGCGCCATTCGTACGGTTTCTCCTTTTCGGAGTAGCCGAGCGAGCATCGAGCGGTCTTCGCTAATCAGGAAGCCGAACGGGAGGCGAGGCCAGCCGTCGAAGTAATCGTCGAAGTAAGCATCGTCCGGCGAGCCGTACATCGTGAACTTTCCGTCGCCGTGTTCGAACGAACCAAGAAGCGCGACCGCTCGGGTGCCGACCTCCTTGTAGAGCTTCCGGATAAGCTGCGCCGACTCCTTTTCGTCCTTCGTGGGGGCAATCGGGCCGAGGATGACGATCTTGCCCTTAAACCGGTCGACGTTCTTCAGAAGATCTTCGATAGGCCCGGTAAGGAGGGCGCATTCGGCTTTGATTCGCCCTTTGGTGGCGGGATTCCACGGCATGGCGTGAACTTCCATCTGCCGGCCGCTCTGGGTGAGGAGTTGGGCATAGTCGTCGTGCCCGCGGACCCACCGGCTTGGGTAGCCGTACGACTCGAAGTGCACGTTCTCCGCGCCATACTCCTTCATCTTCCCGGCCGCCCAGTCTTGGGCCTTCCCTAGGCTCTCCGATCCGGTCAGGCGAGGCCCGATGACGTCGCTCAGATAGGCCAAGTCTTCGGCGGCTTTGCCGTGGTCTTTGATTTCCGACATGATCTGCGTGTCGGGGCTCGTTTGAAGCGCGGCGAGCAAGAGGGCAGGCAGGAGAAGAGGGATCGTCATAAGGGGTCCTCTAGGATAGGCCCTGTTCCAATTCGGGAAAGGGCAAACGGCCTAACGGGAGGCATAAAAAAGCCCCGCTCCATTCGGAACGGGGCATCTTTCGGGGCTCTTAGGCCTCTTCTTCTTCAGTTTCCTCGACGGCGGGAGCGGGCTCCGGCTCGACGGGGGCCTTCGGATCGAAGACGGTGAGGGTGATCGTCACCGACACTTCGCGGTGAAGGTCAATTTCGATCGGGAAGACGCCGAGCTTGCGGATCGGATCGTGGAGGGCGATTGCCTTTTTGTCGACCGTTGCGCCGAGCTGGCTGGCGATCTCCTGGGCGATTTTCTCGCTGGTGATGGCGCCGAACAGCTTGCCTTGGCCGCCGACTTCACCGGCGATCCGGATCGACTTGCCCTTCAGGCTAGCGGCCACGCCTTCGGCGGCGGTCTTCTGACCGGCGGTCTTGGCGGCGAGGTGCGCGTTCTTCTTATCGAGGGACGCGAGCTGCGACTTCTCGGCCACGATGGCGAGGCCGCGAGGGAAGAGGTAGTTGCGGGCGTAACCGTCCGCGACGTTGGCGACCGTTCCTTCTTTGCCTACCTTGGGCACGGTCTTGAGCAGGATAACTTTCATGGGTTTTGCCTCGTTGTCGTCGGGCACGGCCAAGCATGCTTGGCCACGCTGCGGGTGAGGGGGTAGGAGTTAGGAAGCTAGGGAGTTAGGGAGTTAGGGAGTTAGGATCATTACGGGACACCGCCCTAACTTCCTAATTTCCTAGCTTCCTAACTCCCTAATCCCTTTACTGCTTGATCCCTACTCCAACCGAGAAGGTTGGGTGTGAAAAGAATCTTTCCACACCGAGCCAACCGATTAGGCCGCCGCCGAGTTCGTACCGGAGTTTTGCGTCAAGCTGCGGTTCGTTAAAGTCCCACAGATCACCGCGAAACCCAAGTCTCGGCGCGAAGGAGTAGTCTACCCCCACACTTGGCCGACCGGCGTAAATGCCATACCGGTAGTCGAGGCTCGAGTTTAGGTTGTTTGCCTTCTGGAAATTGATCCGGTTGCGCCCGAACGCGTCCCAGAGGCCCGCGGTTACGAAGCCGTCGGTCATGGGGAACGATAGATTCAGGTCCGTTCGCCAGTAGCCGGGGTCGCTCTGCCGCATCAGATCGAGTTCGGTGGAGAACGGAGGCAGTCCTTTCGACTTCTTGCCAAGGACGCCGCCGAACTTGTCAACTAGGCCGCCTAAACGATCTTCCAGACCGGACGCCTTGTCGAGAATGGTGCCGAGTTTTCCGGGCAGTTCTTTGCTGCTCGCGGTGAGGTCGGCGACATTAGCGGCAACCTTGTTGGCGTTGTCGATCAGACCGGGCAGTTTCTCCGTGGTCTTGGTCAGGTTGTCGGCGGAGGTCCGAAGATTGGCGTTGAGCGCGGGGTCGTTCACCGTTCGGCGGATATCGGCGAGCAACAGTTTCGATTGCTCGGCCAGATCGTGAGCGTCCGCCATAAGGGTGTCGGTTCCCTTCTGAAGATGGCCGGCCTTCGCGTATTTTTCGATCGCTTCGGCGGTTCCTTGGACGGAGAGCAGGGTTCGCTCGGCCGTCTTGACGATGGCCGCGATCTGGGCCTGGTTTTGGGCGACGATTTCGTCGCCGCGCAGGGCAATCTTTGTGAAGGCGCGCAGGGTGTCCTGGCTCGCCTTCATCGTCTCCTGCGTCGTGGCGAGCACGTTTCGCACGTCTTTCTGCAGGCCGTTATTTTGCAGCAGTACGCGAACCGCCTTCAACGTCTCGTTGAGCTGGCTGTAAAGTTCGGTTCCGCCGTCCGGGAGGATGGAGTCGAGCGGGCCGGCCTTGCCGCCCGGGATCGTATCGCCAGGGGCGAAGTCGCCGAGCTGACCCACGCTTTTCAGATCCTGGACCAGGTTGATCGGGGTGTCACCCAAACCAACCAGCGAGCCCGATATCAGGGCACGCATGCTGTGGGGAACTTGGGTCCCTTGTTTCAAACCGATTTTGAGCTTGGCAAGCTGGGGTCCATCCAGTCCCACTTCGGTGACTTCGCCCACCTGAACGCCCGCCATAAGGACTCGAGCGCCTTTCGCCAGACCGCCGGCATCAGGCATGAGAACGGTGTACACGTCCTTCTTCTGCGCGAAGAGGCTCCCCCCGACCACGTAGACGCCCGCGCCGAAAAGGACGAAGGCCACGACGGTGAGAACCCCCACCTGGGCGGCGGATTTCATAGGGCCATTGTATCTCTTCGCCTTAGTCCGTAGGACTAATGAACAGGAAGGGGTTCGCCTTTCGTCTAATAAGCATGGATAATGTCCGAGAACTGCATCGTCGAGCAATCGCACGAGCGGCCCGGAGCCGGAAGCGAACCTGCACAAAACAGGTCGATTCCGGGGCTTGGGGTTCGGAAATTCACTGCCGGGGAGCGCAAATGCGCAAAAGGGAACAATCGATGCTCACGGGTACTCTCGCAATTAAGCGAGGACGTACCGATAACTAAGGTGATAAGCGGGCCTAACGAAGGGTCCCCGCGAGTCGTAGTAAAAGTAGCCGGACAGACGTCCGCAGAGTTAAGGAACCAAAATAGACATGTGGCAACGCTTTACAGAACGCGCGCGGAAAGTCGTTTTCTACGCGCAGGAAGAGGCCCAGAAGTTCGGTGAGGGGTATGTCTCTACGGAGCATCTCCTTCTCGGGCTCGTGCGGGAGTCGGATAGCGTGGCCGCGCGGGTGCTGGAAAAACTGGGCGTAAGCCTTAACCGCATCCGAGTCGAAGTCGAAAAGCAGTTGCCGCGAGGCGACGCTCGACCTTCGCAGGACATGACCCTGACCCCCCGTGCGAAACGGGTGATCGATCTTGCGTACGACGAGGCGCGCAACCTCAACAACAATTACATCGGTACGGAGCATCTGCTGCTCGGTCTGATTCGTGAAGGCGACGGCCTTGCCGGGCGTGTCCTGGCAAAGTTGGGCGTGGAGCTTGAGAGAGCTCGCCGCGAAGTCATGGCCCTTCAGGACAACGAGTCCCAGCAGAAGTCGGGCTCCGCATCCGGTTCCGGTTCATCGCGCGGCAACGGCAGTCCGTCGGGCGCCAGCGCGGCTAAGACCGCGACGCTTGACGAGTTCGGCCGCGACCTTACCGATCTGGCCCGCGAAGGCAAGCTCGACCCCGTGGTCGGCCGCCAGAACGAAATCGAGCGCGTGATGCAGATTCTCTGCCGCCGCACGAAGAACAACCCGTGCCTCATCGGGGAGCCAGGCGTCGGTAAGACCGCCATTGCCGAAGGGCTCGCCCTTCGCATCGTGCAGGGCGACATTCCCGACATCCTTCGCAACAAGCGAATCGTCTCGCTCGACTTGGCCGGCCTGGTTGCCGGAACCAAGTACCGCGGCGAGTTCGAGGAGCGGATGAAGAAGGTGATGGAAGAGGTCCGCAAGGCCGAAGGCGCGGTGATCCTATTCATCGACGAGCTTCACACCCTCGTGGGCGCGGGCGCGGCCGAAGGCGCGATCGACGCTTCCAACATCATGAAGCCGGCCTTGGCACGCGGTGAGCTGCAGTGCATCGGCGCGACCACCCAGGACGAGTTCCGCAAGTACATCGAGCGGGATGCCGCCCTTGAGCGCCGCTTCCAAGCCGTCAAGGTCAAGGAGCCGAGCGAGGAAGAGGCCGTTGACATTCTTAAAGGTCTGCGCGAGCGGTACGAAGCGCACCACCAGGTTGAGATCACGGACGACGCCCTTCAGGCTTCGGTCACCCTCAGCCAGCGCTACATCTCCGATCGTTCCCTGCCCGATAAGGCGATCGACCTCATCGACGAAGCCGCTTCGCGGGTTCGCCTTCAGATGAGCCTGCCGCCCGCCGACGTTCGCGCGGACCGGGCCAAGGTGACGAAGCTGAAGTCCGACCTTGAGCATGCGCGCAAGCGCAGCACGGATGAGGAAGTCCTCAACGCCAAGCAGACCGAGCTCGACGAACTTGAGCACTCGATCGCTGAGCGCGAAGAGATTTGGCAGAACGCGGAGAAGCCGGAAGCGAAGGTTGGCGAAGGCGAAATCGCGGCGATCGTACAGGCGTGGACGGGTATCCCGGTCACCAAGCTTGTTGAAGCCGAGAGCCAGAAGCTGCTTCGCATGGAGAGCGATCTTCACCAGCGGATCATCGGTCAGGCGGACGCCGTTTCGGCGGTCAGCCGCGCGATTCGCCGCTCCCGCTCCGGTTTGAAGGATCCGAAGCGCCCGATGGGCAGCTTTATCTTCCTGGGACCGACGGGCGTGGGCAAGACGGAGCTTGCCAAGACCCTTGCGGGCTACCTCTACGAGAAGGAGTCCAACATGGTCCGGATCGACATGAGCGAGTACATGGAGCGGTTCGCCGTTTCCCGACTCGTTGGTGCCCCTCCCGGATACGTGGGTTACGATGAGGGCGGCCAGCTCACGGAGCAGGTTCGCCGGAACCCATACTGCGTGGTCTTGCTGGACGAAATCGAGAAGGCGCACCCTGAGGTGTTTAACCTGCTCCTCCAGGTCATGGAGGACGGTCAGCTCACCGACAGCCAGGGTCGAACGGTTGACTTCCGCAACACGATCATCATCATGACCAGCAACGTGGGCGTTCGCCCGATCGAGCTGGACAAGGGATTGGGCTTCAAGACCGAGGTACAGGATTTCAACGATCCGAAGCTTTACGAGTCGATGAAGAACAAGATGGTCGACGAGATGAAGAAGCTGTTCCGGCCGGAGTTCCTGAACCGCGTCGACGAGACGATCGTCTTCACCCACTTGAAGAAGGAAGAGATTCTGCAGATTGCTGAGCTCTACCTGAAGCGAGTGAACGAGTCGGCCAAGACGATGGAAGTCACCATCGAGCTTTCCGATGCGGTGAAAGACCTGCTCGTCTCCGAAGGCTACGATCCGAACCTGGGTGCTCGGCCTCTGCGCCGCGCGGTCCAGCGCTTCATCGAAGACCCCCTCAGCGAGGAGTTGCTCCTCGGCCGCTTCCAGAAGGGCGACGCGATTGTCGCGGATACGGAGGATGGCAAGACGGTGTTCTTCAAACGCAAGGAAGCCGAAGGCGGCGCCGAGCCGGAGAAAGAGCTCGTCGGTCAGTAAATCTCAAAGGGGATAGAGGAAATGCCCTCGGATCTTGGATCCGGGGGCATTTTTCTTTGACGGCATTGTAATTTAGCGAAGCTCCTGGCATTCGGAGCATCTCATCCTCTCACCGGAGCGAAAGGACATGCGTTACTTTTTCAGGTAACCGGCAAATTCATGTCACATGCTTGTCGCCATCCACGATAATGAGGGCATGCGTACCATGCTTTTGGTCCTCACCGCTTCCGTCGCCGCGGGTGCGTCGGCCCAGACCGTGCTGACCAGCGCGACTTATGGCGGGCATTCCTATAGCCTGCTTTCGAATTCGAACTGGACTGACGCCGAGGCGGTCGCGATCTCCATGGGCGGCCATCTCGCGACGATCGACGATGCTTCGGAGGATGCGTGGGTTTACTCGACCTTCTCGCTTTATGCGGGCGTCCCGCGCAACCTCTGGATCGGCCTGAACGATGCGGCGGTCGAAGGCACCTTTGTATGGGCAAGCGGTTCGACCTCGTCCTACCGGAACTTTAATTCCGGCGAGCCGAACAATAACGGGAACGAAGACTACGTTCATATCATTCAGCCGGGCTTTGGCGAATCGGGAAGATGGAACGACGGTGGCGACTACGCCGATGGGCAAGCCGGATACGGAGACCACTTCGGCGTCGTCGAGGTGGTCCCCGAGCCTTCGTCCGTTGCCGCTCTGGGTCTTGGGGCGCTGGTGGTGTTTCGACGGCGGAAGCGCTAGGCCGTTGTTCGCCGGCCCAGGCGCTCAATTTTGAGCATAAACTAAGTTGTGTCCGGCCATGCCGATTGGCGTCCCCATCGCAACGACCCCCGTGCGTCGGCCGGCTGGCTGGTTCGCTCCTTTGGACGACCTGTCTGGGTCGCGTCGGCGGTTTCCGTACTATTGATAGTGGCGACGGTTTTATCCGGGAGAGCAGACATCTGGTTAGCTTGTCTAGGCTCCATGATTCTGGCCGCCGTCTTGGGCCACCGCCAGTGGCGGCCGATGAGCAGCGAGTTGTCTCGCATCACCCCGAGGATTATCGACTTCGAACAGTTCCCCACAGAAGTTTCCGTTCGAAGACGTGGGGTGCTATTGGGACAGGATCAGGGAACGATTTCCTTTGTTGACGGATGGCTCTATTTCGAGGGCCTGCACACCCAATTCTCATTTCGGGAGAGCGATGTCCTGAAGATGAAAAAAGGCCGAAACCGCACCTACAGCCTTCTGTTCGAAGAACGTGCGATGATCGTTGTTCGTGCGGACCGCGCCGAAAGTTTTGCGTGTGCGCTCATCAACTGGCGTACCTCAAGGC
>OUNM010068796.1_pt1 | contig 12937 bp, 16 predicted proteins | sample 1769961 | NCBI WGS metagenome assembly OUNM01 (sample SAMEA3914820, study PRJEB12502) | metagenome | biome: forest; material: soil | place: USA | collected 2012-03-12 | depth 0.3 m | reverse complement strand
TTGGCCGTTGAGTTGGATGGTGGGTTGGCCGTTGAGTTGGCTGGTGGGTTGGCCGTTGAGTTGGCTGGTGGGTTGACTGGGGGTAGTTGCGGTCCCGATTCCGAATCTGGGATCGGCTTTTGGGGGGTTGAAGTCGGGGGTGCGGGCGGCTCTGCCGAGGCTTGAACCTCTGGGTGCTTCGTCGAGGTGTCTCCTGCGGTCTTGTTGCGAACAGCAGACGCAATCTGGTGATCCGACGAAGAGGATGCCGGTGGCTTCTTATCCGAGCTCGTGCGCTGGACGCGTTGTCTGACTCGGTTGATCACCCTGGGCTTTTCAGCTTTAGCGCTGCCGGGCCCGGGGGTAACATCAAGGGCCGGACCTTTTGAGCTCTCCAATTCGCTCTGCCTAGGCGTCGCGCGATGGTACGCATTTCTCCTCGCTTCTTCGGGCTTCTTTTCGGGGCGGTGCCTTGAGTCACTCCTTGGCCGCTTGTCAGACTCGGCGTCCAAGGGTTCCGTGTCTGTGGAAGGGCGCTTCGTGTCCACCTTGGCGCTGCTCTGATTTGTCGGCGAGGCAACGCGGGGAACAGCCCGGGGCGCACCACGGGGATGCGGAGGTGGCTCTTTCGGTGGCTCGGCCCGGACCGGCTGCGGCGAAGCAGGCGTCGCCGAAGCCGATGTTACGGGCCGTGGTCCCGCTGCAGCAGGAGGGGATGCAGACTGAAGCGGCCCACTCCCACCAAGCTGCAGCGAGATCTTGGAGACGGCCGGGGAGAGACCCGTCGACAGGCTGTGTGCCGGCGCCGGAGGAGGCTGCCACTGCTCAAGCAAGGTCTCGGCGCTGAGCATGTCGCAGCCCGTCAAATGGCTCAGCTGGCGCACGGCGTTGAGGTGCCGCATCGAGCTCCGGAAACCGCAGCAGTCCTCGACAAGGGTCACCTCGTATCCGTGCTGTCCCGCGCCCAGGGCCGTCGCGTAGATACTGACGTTTGTCAGTGCTCCGCACACATACAACTGCGTTACAAAGCGGCCTCTAAGCAGCTGCACCAGCTGCTGTTGCCCGGACGCGAAGGCGCTGTAATGTGTCTTAGTGAGAACAATGTCGCGGCCGGCGACCATAGCCGCCTTGACCTCAGGCGCAAACTCGGAGCCAAGGGTGCCCTTGCGGATGCATGGTTTGTCCTCCCTCTCCGCGCTGGTACTGAGGAAAGCTTCGTCGTCCTCCTCCATGGCCGTCTTCTCGTGCAAGGTTGACGTTGGTTGCCGTCCCCGCGACGGCGCCGGCTTTTTGGGTCGCAGCAGGGTATCCGCTGTAATGATCTGGTCCTCCTCTTCCAACAGGGAGCAGTGGCTGTCAAATTCGCTGCGCACCCAGATCACGTCGCCGGCACCCGAGCCTCGAAAGGCTTTGGCCAGGTCCAGGATGCGCTCGACGTAGCCCTCGGGCTCTTCGGCGAACAACGCGCCGTCGGGGGACACGAAATCATTCTGCAGGTCCAGGATCAAGAGGGCCTGCCGCGTCCGCACAAAGGGGATCGCCGATGGGTTGATGTCAAAGGTGTTCGGCATGGTGGGCGTCCGGATACCAGCCGAGAGTGTGATGTCTGAAGCCATTAGCGCTGAGCTTGCCGCGTTCCGGCCTCGCCGAGGATTATTGAACTCACTGTTGTGAGTTGGACCCCCCCACTCGCGGGCACGGCTCGCTCGGCACGGAGGAACAGACTCGGAGGGTCGGGGTGATGGTTATGCCCGGGGGCGCCTAGCCTCCCAAGCACATCACCGACCTAATAGTACAGCGCCTCGCAGTCGTGATGCTACTGCGTCAAGGCCGCAGCGGATGAGGTAAGGCCCACTAGAAGTTTGATGTGATACCGTGGTAATCCAACTTCAAACGTCAGGACAGGCTGTTGAGGCAATACAATATCTCAAGCTAGATGGCGAAGGATCCTCCGTCCGCCGATGGGTATCACGAGCCCCGGGCACCAAAACTATCTTCCGACAGTGGTGAGCCCCGGTTTGCCGATAAGACGCGATTTGACCGCACGAGATGTCCTGGTTGTACGTCTCGTTGTCTCGAGAGAAGACGTTCAGATGCCGCGGAGAATGTCTTGGAGGTGGGTACAGAATGTGTCCACTCGCGGACCAGGGATCGACGCCGGTGGCCGGATGCGGGACCCGGCGTACTCAGCGGGTGGCAGGATCTTGGAGAGTGCGTCAATGTTGACTCGCGGCGAACTGGAGGGGAAAAAGCGCCCCGTTTGCACCATGGCCTGTAAGCAAGACTATCGAGGCCCGTGTCAGACAGCAGCAAGCGCGAGAGGAGCCATTTTATCGAGGTATGTGGTGGCATGGCGCCGCCCGCTCATCCCCCCCCGGAACAAGGGCCGGAAACAGGGGTCAAGCGAGCGGGAGCGGGAGATGGTGGGGAAAAGGTCGATGTGACCCGCCGCCACAGCATGTCCGTGGTCGAGGGTGCCATGGCAGGCCAGCAGCCCTGCATGCCCTGACGAGTCTTGGCCAAGCCCTGACCCCGGTGCCGTCTGAAATGCAGCCCCATTCATCCTGGCCCCCCGCGATGGGGGGCAACCCAAAACGTGACCTGGGTGCACATATTCTGCAAGGAGCGGATCGCTGCCGCTGCTGACGACCACACTCAGGTTCCCGAACCGATCCTCCCGACAAGACCGCTCCTGTGCGTGATCGAACTTGCATGCGCGTGCGTGCCCATGCTGAGAGCTCGAACGGGGCAAAACAGGCGGTTCTGGACTTCTGGTCGAGCCCAGACCGCCCGCAACGCCCGCCCGCGCTCGACTTGCAGGCCCCTCGCTGCAGGGCGATCCTGTCGAGCCCTTGCTCCCGAAGGCTCCTTGCAGCGGGCGCAACGGCGGAGAAAACGCTTGTCTAGTGCATGTCTCAGCGAGATGGCTGAAGGACCGTCCTGTCTGGTTGGGGCTCTTGGAGCTTTGGGGCTCCACGGTTCCACGGCAGGCCTGTCACACAACGGTCTTGTCAGCCATGGCCCACAGGCAATTCTCCGTCGAAGGTTCCGTGTCATCACCACCAACCCGGGGTGGTGCGGCGGGCCCAAGGTTAGGCCGGACCAAGGACAGAAGCACAGAAGCACAGAAGCACAGGATGCCAATAATAAGCAATGCTATGCGGCACAGCATGGAACGGATGGAACGGATGGAAACCACTCGAGAAATCAGCCGATGCGCTGCCACCGGTGAGGAGTTGGATGCATGGGACCGACGGAGAAGACTGGACGATCCCCGGCCGCTAACCTCAACGGTGTCGGCAACATTGCCTCAACAAACGTTCCTCGTAACGGCAGCGTTGAGACTAGCGCCAGATCCACAAACGAGCCCCGACTCCCTAATAGTACAACATCGGATCGGAGAAAAAAAAAAAGGAGAGAAAAGAAGAAGGGAAAAAAGACCATGGCCGGATCGAGAGCGAGGCTGGTTCGGAGGGGGTTTCTCTCGGAGACGGTATGTACGTACATGCGCAGAAATAATAAATTAACAGGCGTCAGCCATTGGTTTCACCATGTCATCCGACGTTGCAACGGCCATTTCAGACTGCGCTCCGTGGCCGACACGGTGCTGGGTGTGCTGTGTGTGCGAGTGGGCGAGTGGGCGAGTGGGCGAGTGTGTGTGTGCATGCGGCGGCAGGTAGGGCTTTGAGTTGGTGTTTTGCGGCCGGGGAATGATGGTGCTTGCTGCCCGGCCGGCCTTTCCTGACTGCCCTGAATCAACCCCTCGGCCCCCCCCCCCCCCCCCCTGGCCGAGTTAATTGGCCAACCACAGGCCGCCGGAGCTGGCTCCTGCTGTCTCTCAGACGACCAAACCCCGCCGTCGATCAAGGCGTCGCAAAAAAATAAAATAATTTTACATGTGCGAGCCCGAGAATAATTAAACGGTGGCTTGCCCCGCTGGGCTTCTATTCCTCGCTGAAGCCCGAAATGACACACAGCAACAGCAACACCACACTGAGGCGGAAGCAGCACGGGGCATGTGCAACTGACAGGCATACAGGCCGCAGGTTGGGGGCACACAACCCCGTCCAGGACTGGCTTGCTTTCTTGCTTGCTTCCAGAAAGAGAAGACCCCGTCAGAGCCCGTTGGGGCAGCAGGAGTCCAGGATGGAGGTTTTCTGCACGAGACATCCTTCCGTTGGCCACTCGCTCGTCTAAGATTCGAGAGTTTAGCGCCCGCCGGGATGCAGGTCGATCCACAGGATGCGACCACCACGGCGCATCCAATCGATCGCCGCAGCCCACCCCCCACACGGTGTCCTCGGACGGCGGACGGCAGACGACGGGCAGCGGACAGCGGGTCGCCGCCGGCGTACATGGCACGGTAGCAACTTGCAACTCTGCAGCATACAAGGCATGACAGGAGACCGCTTCGGGCGTGTCCGACGGAGCTCACATGACGCCGAGTCGCGGCGTGGCATGCAGCAACACAGAGCACACGGCAGGGTTGGCCCGTGGCTGACATGGTTATTGCTGTTGGAGACCACCTCGCCGGCAGCGTAGTCAGGGACTTGTCGTCCGTGGCTTGGCGAAACAGAGAAGATGCAGATGCCCACTCCCCAAACTTCCTAGACACACCAGACCACCGGCCGAGAGACGACGGGAGCAGACGATACGGACCATGGCCAGCTGGACTGGGCGGTGAGCACCCGAAACACACCCAGCAGGCGCAGGATGCGGTGAGTTTGTTGGCTCAGCCATCCGTCACCAATGCAGCCAACCGATAACACCCTCGGCTTCCCTCTCCGGCCGCCTGCGCAAACGAGCATGCAGTTGGCTCGGCCGCCGCCGCGTCGGTCGCCGAAAGTAGATACCCTCGCCGAGTGGAGGGAGCGAGGGCCTCTTTGAGTTTCCACCCTATTCCGTCAGTCCAAGATGCTGGAACCAACCCGTATCCTACGTGATATCAGCAACACCAACCCACCACCACCCATCTACTACCTCGGCGTCACGTCCGGAATCCGCATCATCCCTCTCCACCCCACCAGCCCCTCCAACCCCTCCACCACCTCCCCAAACCCAGGCCTAGCACCCACCTCGGGCACCACGCACCTCTCCGCCAGCGCCCTCAACCCCCTAACCCCTTCCTCTCCCTCCTGAACATCAACAGCACCCAGAACCCCCTCCACCACCCTCCCAAAAGCAAGCACCTCAATCTTCTCCACTAATCCCGCCTCCTCGTCGCCCTCTCCATCCTCAGAAGCCGCAGAGCGGCGAGACGGAGACAAGCCATACACCGTCGCGGCGCCAAACCCACACAGCAGCGCGTGTGCGTCGGCCCGGCTGGCCAGGATATTTTCTGCGGCCGACACGCTGCCGTGGGCGATGCCGCGCGCATGGAGGTGGGCGAGGGCGCTGGCGAGGCCGGTCAGAAGTTCCAGGGCTGTGGGGAGAGGGAGTCTGCCGTGGTCTTGTTGTGGAGTGGAAGCGGAAGGTTCTGGTGAGGATGGAACGAGGGTCGAGGCGAGAGGGGTGTATTCCGGCGGGAGGAGCTGCGTCGCGATGCCGCCCTGGTAAGAGGCGGTGTCTTCATCCGGGTGGGCATGGACACGGCCGAGCAGGGTGACCAGGCTCTCGTGGGCGCCCGCCGCCAGGGAGGCGGCCAGTTCGTCGGCGGCGAGGCCCGCGTCGGTGGGGCGGGTGCCGCGGAAGAATGTCACGGCCACGTCCTCGGCGTAGTGCGGGGACTGGTGCCAGAGGGCCTGGGAGGTGGTGGTGGAAGGGGTCGAGGCGAGGGTTTGCTGGATCTCGAGGTCGCGCCAGGGTATGTCTACCAGGCCGCGCGGGGTGGGGAGGCCGTTGGCGGTCGGCGGGGTGCAGCAGGGGTTGCTGGCGAAGGAGAGGAAGGCGAGTTCCGGGAGAGCAAGGAGCCAGCGGGGGAGCGTGGAGAGACGGTTGGCGCTCAGGCGGAGGACGGACAGTTTCTTGCACTGGGCCATCTCAAGGGGTAAGTCTGGTAGCTGGTTGCCAGCGAGCATGCACTCTTGTAGCTGGTCACAGCGGCCAATGGCAGCGGGTAGAGCGGCTAGGCGGTTGTTGGTCAGGATGAGCGAGCGGAGGCGCGGCGGGAGGGCGTCCTCGGGGATTTCCTCCATGCCGTTGTCGCGGAACGCCACCGTCTCGAGATTTGCGCACGACGCCAGCTCGCGTGGAAAGCTGCGGAAGTTGCAGTTGGAGAAGAGAACGCTCGTCAGCTTCGGCAAGGCTGAACCCAGACTCGCGGGCAGCCAAGACAGGCCCGTTCCAGAGAGATCAAGCTCCTCGAGCGTGTCCCCGAGCTCGAGGACCTCGTCGGGGAACGTGTCCAGCGGGCATGTCAGCTGGAGCCGGGTGAGCCCAGCATCCTTATAGCCGCCGCTCCGGAGGGTTTCAAGACTGTGCATGGCCGGTAGTCCATTCAGAAGCTGGATTCAGCCCGTCACTGTGTATTGCGTGTAAGAAGAAAAGGCTGAAGTTCGGCGTCCAAGGCCGTCTAAACTTTGGAGCGGGTCTCTGCACTCGGCCGAGTCTCCACAGCACATCAGCATCTCCCCAAGCTCGCAGTCCTCTCTCATGCATTACATCTCCTCAGCAGCCTCGAGAGTGATGCAATAAAATTCCAGGAATTGAAGTGACTGCTGTGCAATCAACAGTTCAAGTATAGGTGCCTGCCGTTCAATGACGTCGAAAGCAGATTCGAGGTTTGGGCAGAATGAGGTGGGAAAGGACTGACTTGGAACCTGACGAGAAGCCATTGAACATGTGGAGAACAGAGCAGTTTGCCTGCCGAGCGATGGTGTGGGGCCAATGGATCCCAGCGGCCCCAGCCCGTGCACTCGAACCTGGACGCCAACCTTGAAGGAAGCTCCATTGCCAAACTCGGCATAACAACCCGCAAGCTGCATCTCCAACCACCGCCTCAATCCATCCATCGCACCACGACCCGCGACCCAATCGTCCAAACGGCTCGCCGCGGGGGGGCTGTTATTTGGGCGCGCTCATGTTGTCCGCAGCCGTCGAAGAGGGATCCGCGGCAATGTCGACCGAGTCGAGACCGGAGCCTGACCAAGATGGCGTCCTTGCAAAGCGACAGCGTCTCGAGCCCCCGCACACGATTCTGTCTCTCGGCCCGCTAGGATCCTCGCCATATTCGTCGCAGCTGGTCACCGCCGATGAGCTGGCAAACAAAGGCCTGCGGCGCGGCATTGCCCTCGCGCTGGACAAGGTCGGCTTTGACGGGGCCGCCCCCGAGGCCATGGAGAGCTTTGCTACCATGGCCGAGGCATGTCAGTACTGCGAAAAGGAATGAGGCTCCCACGCATGCGCTAACCCCCGGCTATAGATATTCTCTCGCTCGTCACCGACATCAAGACGTACACAAACGCCGCCCGACGGTCCCATCCCGTCCCCCGGGACTTCGAGCTGGGCCTCCAGCGCTTCAACCTGACCACGTCATCACTCCAGCCGCACAAGAAACCGCCCGTCTCGAGACCGCGGCGGCTGCCCAGGTGGGAGGCCCTAGCGACCAACGACCCGCTCGACCGCGATCTCCCCATCCTGGGCGACGAGTTGGACGGCGCCCCCGACAAGGCAGCAAAGCAGTACATCCCAGGCTCATTCCCCTCCTTTCCGAGTATACACACATACAAATACACGCCCGAGAGCGTCGACGCCGTCACCGTCTCAGAGGACTGGGGCGCCTTCAGCCCCGATGCGCCGTCCCAGACGCTCGACGGGTCGCCGCAACCACAACAACCACAGCGGCCGCTCGCGCCACACGAGATTCCGCACGGAGACCCCAAGAAGATGCGCGAGGCGGCGGCCAAGGAAGCCAAGGCAGGGGAGGGCGCGCTGAGGAGGCTGATGCGTGCCTCCAAGATCGCCAAGCAGAAGGAGGTGTGGTCCGCAGCGCAGCGGCAAGCCGTGCGGCGCGACCGCTACAACCTGTGGGAAGCGGCGATGCGCGAGCTAATCGAGGACGACACCAGGTCCAAGGGGAAGGAAGTCGCGCTGGCCGGATTGCACGGCGACAAGGGCAGGTTCGAGATTGCGGACCACAGCATGATCGTCAACACGGACAAGTCGTGTGACCGCCAGGACCTGCCGCGAGCGGGGGCCAGGAAGGCTGCTGCCGCTGCCGCTGCCGGACACGGCATTCTGGGAAAGGGTTGAGGGGCGGGCAAGGTATATGGCACGGTCAAGGGCAAGGAAGGGACAGGGCACAGGGCAACGGGCAACGGGCAACGGGCAACGGGCAACGGGCACGGGGAACTTTTGCATTTCATGTTGACGGAGTTTTATTGTGGCGATGCAGCGCACTGCATCGCGTGGTGTTTTGGAGTTTGGCAGAGCCATTGCAGGCAGAAGATACCCTCGGCAGTTGCAGCAATGAGAATCACCCATGGATGGGAACACAAGACTGTTGGTTGTCCGGACTGCAAGCCTAATGTCCATACTACTCCATACCGCAGCAGCGTAGGTCTGTCCAGACTGCAGAAGAGTGGAAACCCGGGCTGTCGCTGCCCATGTTCTGGGCTTCGACCTCCATCGTATTGCCCCACTTGGCTGCAAAGCAAGGCGGAACGCCAGTTGCTGACTGACTGTTGGCTGCCACCTGCCAGAGCTGCCACCGCCTTCGCCCGACCCCACGATCGGACCCTATTTCGGCCGCACAAAAATTTCGGAATTCCAGTTGAGCTTCCCGCAGCCGCCCCGATTTCTGTGACCCCGACGAAACGAGGCACCGCCAACAAGCTCACCATTCTTCCACCGATCTTCGAATCCCAGGAAGGACCGCAAGATGGCTGAGCAACTCATCCTCAAGGGCACCCTGGAGGGCCACGTAAGTGCTGCCATCTCCCTGCGGCCGTCAATTGCGACGGGCTGCGCTGCGACTTCGAGCTTTGGATTCCCACTCCCCGGACTGCAGCTAACGATGTGTCCTGCAGAATGGCTGGGTCACCAGCTTGGCCACGTCGATGGAGAAGTACGAACCACCGATCACGCGTGCCGGCGGCGAGGACCTGCGCTTACCATGACCCCAAAAACAGCCCCAACATGCTCCTGTCGGCCAGCCGAGACAAGACCCTCATCATCTGGAACCTCACCCGCGATGAGACCCAGTACGGCTACCCCAAGCGGTCGCTGCACGGCCACTCCCACATCGTCTCCGACTGCGTACGTCTGCCCGGCCGTCTCCTGGGGCCTTTTGCTGTTGGAATTGCGCGGGGGAGGGGATTGGGATCAGTGTGCTGATTGGCGTGGCAGGTGATCTCGTCGGACGGTGCTTACGCCCTGTCCGCTTCCTGGGACAAGACCCTCCGCCTGTGGGAGCTCTCGACCGGCACCACCACCCGCCGCTTCGTCGGCCACACCAACGACGTCCTCTCCGTCTCCTTCTCGGCCGACAACCGCCAGATCGTCTCGGGCTCCCGCGACCGGAGCATCAAGCTCTGGAACACCCTCGGTGACTGCAAGTTCACCATCACCGACAAGGGCCACACCGAGTGGGTTTCGTGCGTCCGCTTCTCGCCCAACCCGCAGAACCCCGTGATCGTCTCGTCCGGCTGGGACAAGCTGGTCAAGGTACGTGCAAATCTCCGAAGGGCTGGGATTCTCGCTATGATGTTTGCAACCAAGTATTTGCTACTTCAGAGCCCGTCTCACAACGGGCCATGAGACCAACATTCACCGTGCACTGAGCGACCCCCACATCCATCCCACGCCCTGTTGTCGAGTCTCGCGTGTTCCACGGCTGACAATCCGGCAGGTCTGGGAGCTCTCTAGCTGCAAGCTGCAGACCGACCACATCGGCCACACCGGCTACATCAACACCGTCACCATCTCCCCCGATGGCTCCCTGTGCGCCTCGGGTGGCAAGGACGGCACCACCATGCTGTGGGATCTCAACGAGAGCAAGCACCTCTACTCGCTCAACGCCAACGACGAGATCCACGCCCTCGTCTTCTCCCCCAACCGCTACTGGCTGTGCGCTGCCACCGCCAGCAGCATCATCATCTTCGACCTCGAGAAGAAGAGCAAGGTCGACGAGCTCAAGCCCGAGTTCCAGAACGTCGGCAAGAAGAGCCGCGAGCCCGAGTGCGTCTCCCTTGCGTGGAGCGCCGACGGCCAGACCCTCTTTGCCGGCTACACCGACAACATCATCCGCGCTTGGGGTGTCATGTCTAGGGCGTAAGATACCATCGCGCGGGGAACGGCGTCGGGGCCGGGGAAGGAGGGGTCGCGGGGAGGTGGTTTGCATCGCTTCGCTGCGCGGGAGACCGGGCGCGTGTGGTGCGCGCCGGGGCTCTCTCGACGGATTCCATGGTGGGGGCGTACTTCGGACTGCTTGTCTCGCTTTTGGTCGCTTTCATGGCAAGGAAATGAAGGGCGGGGTGGGAAAAAATGCATCTTGTCATGGCAGCCCTTGCGGCGGATATCTCCGTTGCTAGATGGCAGATGGATTCAATGCAACCCCATGAACCAATCGAGTGTGGCGTGACGTGCTTGACGGTTGTGCTTTGATGCCCTCGTTCCCGTTTGCCTTCTTCAACTGTATGCAGGAGCATCGGTTCCGCTGAGTCCGTTTATACCTGTTAACTTCAAACGCATCCAACCAATCCGTTGGTAGATGATCCATCTGCCTAGAACACAAATTGTCAATACAACGAAGAGTATGACAGATAAACAGCAATTAAGGCTCAGTTGCTTCTAGTTCCTTCTTTCATTTTTTGACTCGATGACTTTTATACCCTTTATACTACTTCCAACATTTCCACCACAACTACAACAGGCATCCAACTTCTCGAAGAACCGTATCTATTAAGGGTTCTTATTCACTCGAAGCTTTCTATGAGCAACATGACAAGTCATTCAACATGCCACTCTCTGTCTTCGGATCTGACAACAAACTCCCCAATATCTTCAACATACTAGCCAATGAAGCGAATGAGTAAAAAGCACGTCCGGGACCTAATCGGTCCTGTCGTATTCGAGTATCCTCGCAGTATGATTACAAAAGTTTCAAGACCTAAACCTCCATTATGCGGGGGATGTATAGCCTATAATAAGAGTTTGGCGTTTGTGTTGTCTTGCTTGTTTGACTGAGAGTGGGGGTGGTGCTGGTCTGGATCATGGGACGGCTCGATCAAGGGGTAACGCGGCGTTATTAGCGTTGGCGAGAGAGATTTGTTCATGGTCGAGTCAAGTGAGATCATCGAGAGCCATGCTAAGTGGAAGTGGTGTCGAGAATGACAGTGCCTGTGTTAGAAAGTTGCTGAGGACTCTTGGGTTGTTTGGCCTATTTTTTGACTCGAATGAAGTTGAGTTGAGTCTTTCTGATACATCAAAGTCCACCACGAAAGAGTTGAAGCTCTAAAATCTCAATCTATGGTAAATTGTTTCTATTCTCATCGTAATAGCCTCACTGGATGCCTGATTTGGCGTCTTGTTCTTCGTATAAGCTTCGAACAGCCGACTCGGGATTCAACGGTGGAATTATATGGTTTTCCATTTTCCCAACATCTATTTGCACAAAAACAACCGCCAGGTGCATGATTAGCAAGAAACACAATCCCGGGCGATGCCGCTCGGCGCTAGATACTGAATTGATTATCAGCTCGTGGAAGGCGTTTTGAAATGAGCCTGTGGCATGGCTTGACGTTGCCGGGTTGCCAGTGATGTTCTGGGACATTCAAAAAGAGCACTTTGCCAAGTACCAAACATCATCACATCACCATGGCTCACCGGGCGATCTGGATTTAGACCGTGGACTCGGTGCGAATCGTCCAAACCGGTGTAACGGGGGGACGCATTGGACGGCCCGAGTCTTGTTAACTCCATGTATACACCAACAAGCCACAAATGGTGCTTGAGACACTGTGCGTGACCACAAGGAACAAGAAATGCGCATTAAGCCCAAATAGGTATCTGAGTACAGGACGCCCGCTTCTATCAACCGACGTAGCCAACTTCCAAGTGTGACTTTCCAAAAGAAAATGGACACTGCCAGTCTCCCCGGCGATCCGATGCCTCTTCCTCAGACCGTCTCCTTAGTCCTTGTGTCCTCGGTGGTGGCACTCCCGCCGTCCTCGACACGGCTCCGCGAATAGTCTCCCGGCCCCTTGCTGCCCGGGGGCACGAAGAAGCGCTTCTCGAACCGGAAGATGGCGTACGTGTACACCACGATCAGTTCAATGGCGAAGTTGAAGCAGTAGAACGCGGCCCTCGAGTGGAACCACTCGACCTGCCCGACCTTGGACGCAAAGTTGACGCCCGACCGGAACCCGGCCCCCAGCGTCAGCAAGACCGACGTGAACGCAATCAGCGCCATCTTGGTCTCCAACTTCCCCATCCCAAACTCCTCCCGTGGGAACTGCACCGACCGGTTCGGCACCGCCCACGCCACCACCACCACAACCGCCGGGATAAACGCCAACACCGTCATAAACACAGTCGCGAAGAGCATCACCTGCCTCTCCCGCAGCCGCGCGTCGACATCCAGCGTAAACATGGAATGCACCGAGCACACCACGACCATGATCAAACACGCCACCACGCTGGCCACGAGCCCCCTAAACCCCCACCACACCGCCCTGGACCACCCCACGGCCGGATGCGCCGCGCGGACCACCCGCACAACCATGATCAGATTCACAATGAACAACAACAGCACCCCCGCGCCGGTCAACACCGTCGCCGCCAGCGCGATGCTCGCATTCGTCGGGTTCTTGGCCCACACGATGCGCAGCGACAGCGTGGCGATGCGCGCGTAGCAGAAGCCCATCATGAGTAGCGAGAAGACGAAGCGCTGGCCGCGGCGGACCAGGTTCTGGCGGAAGAGGGCGATGTGGGTGATGGCGCCGACGGCGAAGAGGGCGAGGAGCGTCGCGGACGCGGGGATGTCGGGGGTCGGCGTTGGGATGCCGCCTAGCGGGGGGGT
>OUNM010117038.1_pt1 | contig 12938 bp, 19 predicted proteins | sample 1769961 | NCBI WGS metagenome assembly OUNM01 (sample SAMEA3914820, study PRJEB12502) | metagenome | biome: forest; material: soil | place: USA | collected 2012-03-12 | depth 0.3 m | reverse complement strand
GTGTTGGGGGCCGAGGATTGGGAGTTGACGAATATGTGTAATAGTCAGTATACTATTGGGGGTTGGGACGGGTTTGGGGAGGCGGTAGCTGTGTAAGTGGTTGGTGGTGAGCATGGGAACGGACGGTTGTACATGATTTTACATAATTTTGTTCTTTTATTCAGATATTTTTGAGAATTATCCTCCTGCATAACTCGCATCTCACGATGTGCAGTAGTACATGTCGTCTCAGGGGCCCGGGCTGGGTTCTCCGGGAGGTGGAGGACGACAACTCCACACCAACCCACATGGTGCTTGGTTGGTGGCAACGACAAGGAATCAGCTCTCGGCTCGGCATTTCCCCCACATTAGCAGCTGCTTCGAGACCGAGTTCACGGCCCGCGTCTCGCGCACCGTGTGAGTGTCCTCCTGAGGTCAGAAAGCCACTTTCCGAGAGGGGAAGACAGCCATGGACCATGGGGGTAATACTTGAAGAAATGCAGACTCGCTGCTGGCTGCTAGCTGCTGGAGGAGCGGCAATCAACAGAGAAGCAAGAAAAACAAGTCGCATCACTTGATCCTACCCATCCCTGTCCTCGCAACACCACCGACATTACTTCACGACTTCACAATCACACACCACCATGTCGACACCAGAATCACCCCAAAAAGACATCCGCCCCATCCAGCGCTTCATCACGACGCATGCCGCGGACGGGCGCACGACATTCTCGTCAGCCGTCCCTGAGGAGGCGCCCTTCCAAGTTCTCTCCGACGGGGCACAGTTCTCGCTCTGCTACGCAACCAACAAATTCCCAGTGCAGATGGGCGACGACGCCGACGTAGCCACCTACCAAAACTACACGCAAAACCTCCCCGGCATCACCATCTCGACGGGGTCGGTGCTTCGCGTCGTCGACATGCGGCCCGGGGCGCTGTCGCCGATGCACCGCACCGTCAGCCTCGACTACGGCGTCGTGCTGGAGGGCGAGGTCGAGCTGGTGCTGGACTCGGGCGAGTCGCGCGTCATGCGGCGCGGCGACATCTCGGTGCAGCGCGGCACAAACCACGCGTGGCGGAACATGAGCCAGACCTCGTGGGCTAGGATGCTATACGTGCTGCAGCCGGCCGAGGCCGTCGTGGTCGGCGGGCAGGCATTGGAGGACAACACGGCGCACACCATTCCGGGCGTGGATGCGCCGCATTGAGGGCGATACGGGCGTTTATTTCGGTGTAATTATTGACGTTAGATGTTATTGGAATTCAAACGTCTATCCATGTGCGCCGGTCAGATGTCCAGCAATAGAGAGAAGGCAAGGTTGGCGCAGTGGTAGCGGAAGACATCATGCCATATACACCTGCCAGGAGCAAAGCAATCACGATATCATACTCTCTTATTCAACCCCAGGTGTAGTTACAAGTCCGCATCGCTTAGGTGTTACAAAATGTCTTACGGCCCCTTTCATCACCTCCCAAGATAGTTACAATCTTGCGAAGCTTAAAAATAACTATGAGTATTACAGTGCAGCCTAATGTAGGTAATTTCAACTCAAATAGGCTAGCCCCTCTGCATTGGGGTTTTTGGTTGGTGGGAATAATTCACTCTTGCGCGCATGGCTCCGGCTCACCCGCCAATCCGGGTGAGCCGGGTGAGCCGGGTGAGCCGGGTGAGCTGGGGTGACACCCTGTGGACAAAAAAAGCCGTACACCAAAACCGGTTTTTGGCCCGCCCCACCACCAAAACAGACGTCAGTGATGCACCTTGATGCTCCTGTTCTTCCACAACACCACATTCTCACCTGATTTCTATTGCAATTACATGTCAAGATGGGTATTGCGCATCATTCAACACCAAAGAAGTCCCGGGTCGCGGGTACCATCGATTTTCTTCGCTCTACTGGTCAATTAGGCCAAGGAAGGCTCTTTTCTAAGGAGCAAGTCTTCCGGTTCCACCAACTCAGCCATACGCAAGGACACCAGATCCTGAGCCAACCCCAGCTTCTAACCCGGACCTTCCATTCAAACTACCCCGAAACGCGCGGACGGAAAAGAAAACTCGATCACGAAGCCCTCATACAAATTGAGCGGTGCCTCGATGAAGGGGGTTTCGACAGCCGTACTCTCCCTTGGGAAGCGATTCCAGCTGCGGCCGGCCTCGATATCGACGTATCTGCTCGAACGGTTCGCCGTGCCCTCCGAGAGCTGAACTTCCGCCGCTGCGTTGCTTGTGAGAAGCAGTACCGTTCAGCAAAATCCAAGGGAAAACGGGTAGAATATTGCCGAATCATGCTGGAGAGGTACCCGGAAAAGAAGGACTGGTGGTATGTGGGATTCTCTGACGAGACCCATTTTGGCTGAGGACCTCAGGGGAAGATATACGTTCTTCGGCGGCCTTGGGAGAGGTTTTGCCCTGACTGTCTTGTTGAAAAGGAGGAGCCGGCTGAAAGAGATCTTCGAAGGCTCCATTGTTGGGCTGCTGTCGGCCACGATTTCAAGAGCGACCTTGTTTGGTATGACGTTCCAAGCAATAACAATGGCAAGATGACAATGAAGGTCTACCGAGACGAAATCCTCGAGCCTATCGTTAGCTCTTAGCTTCGGGCAGGCCATTCTTTTGTTCTCGAGGAGGATAACGACTCTGGCCACGGGGAAAAGATGGAGAACATCGTCACCGGATAGAAGAAGAAAAACGGACTTGATAGCTATTTTAACTGCTCTCTGAGCCCGGATTTTGTTCCTATAGAAAAGGCCTGGCAAAGGCCGAAGCAGGCTGTTTGAGGGAGGCCTTGTTGGGAGGATTCCATTGTTAAGGAGCTTGCCCAGGAGGGATGGGACGGCCTGCAATAGAAATCCATCAACAAGTGGGTGGACCAGATCCCCCAGATCTTGAAGGACTGTTTAGAATTGGAAGGGGCAATGACAGGGCATTAGTTTGCACTTAGTTTGATCGAAATTGGGCTTATTTTGGCTGAGAAACGGATGATGGTGTGTGGTGGTGGGTGTTTTGGTGGGTGTTTTAGTGTACGGCTTTTTTGTCCACAGGGTGGGTGAGCACTCGCCGCTTTTGGCTCACCCGGCTCGCGCGACCCCGCCGGAGCGGCAGGGTGGCCACCAAGACACGGGGACGATCATCCAAGAGCTTGGTAGGTCCGCTAGGGCCTGCTTTCTCGGTTCCTAGCTCTGCACGCTAGTGGGGACGGGTCTGCCACTCTTAGTCCCCCGCTGGTACCGAGCATAATGGAAGAGCAGAGGGAGCGTATTGTATGGCTTGGCAGCTGCATCGCGCAGTGTGGCACGTGGCTGCGGGTAGAAAAGCCGGAGGACGGAGATAAGAGGTTTGGGTTCTGTCCCAAACATAATGTGGAGTTGGGCTTTGTTTTGTAATAGTATGCTTGCGCCCGGCTGGCTCCACCCAGGGCTCTGGCCTCTTTGAGAGGGCCGGGTAGCTCACCCTGCTCCGTCGGTTGAGCCAGGAAGTCCCACATCGAATACGGTACCGCAGTTACGTAAAAATGTAACATAGGTCTTGGAGGCGCTATCAGGAGCAGATGCTCCTCGGGTTAGGCCTTTTTTAACGGAGCATCAAGTGTAGTGCCGGATCTTTTCTGTCTAACGATTAACCTGCACCTCCCGTACCAAGATTGGGACCTGAGACAAATACCACCAAAACGGCCGAGTATGTTGCGCCGGCCAAGAACATTTCCCACGTCCTTGCCCTCGTCAGCACCGCAACCAGCATAACGGCCATTGCCGCGGCCAGGACAACTAGAAGTAGTTGCAACATGGTGCTCTCCAAGGCGCTGATGGCCATAACTGGCAGTAGGAGAAGCAGAACGACTCCCCAGGCCACTACGGCGTGCGCAATGCTGCTTACTGCAGTCCCCGCGAAGATATAGACATTAGGATCGCGGGAGGCATCACCGCGGATTTCCTAGAATGTGGTACACCTCGTTATTACCATAAGTTCCACATTGTAGAGTGTCGAGGCTGAATGAATAGGTAGGTACACGTACTCTTCCCAACAGCTCCGCGGCCCAGATGACAGCTTTTTCGAGAAGAAGCTCTAGGCGGACGAGGAATGAATCCGGCTGCGTCGCTAGACAGAGCAGGTCGTTGTCCTTGTCCAAGTACTCTAGCTCGTCTCTGGCTAACGAGCCCGTCGACTCGGTCCAGTTCCGCAAACTGGCGAGGTCCGACGACTGCGGCGATTCGTACTTCAGCACGCGGTGGTTACGCTCCAGAAGCTCATCTGCAGGCATGATATCAGTCGCCCGTTCCAATCCCCGCAGTGCCTGGCCCTGGCAGTATTGCCCCAGCAATGCCTGGCGGAATACACACCATACTCTTGCAGCGCCAGATCAATCTCGTTGAGGATCCGCTGCCGCACCTCGTTCCGATCGCGCCGGCGGTTGCCCAGATAGAGGGCGTTGGTCTCTTGTTCATCGGCGGCGTCAAGCTGTGCTTCGAGCAGTGTAATCCGGTCTTGTTTGAGCAGGAGGAGGCGCGCTCGTAATCGCGAGAAGCGTTTCGAGACGTGGAAGGGAGGATGGGCTCCAATAATCGCTGCGAAGCGGGGGTAACCCGGGCGGTAGTCCTCAACTGATTCCGGTTGCCAAGACGTCAGTGGGCTTGCCCTTGATCCACCTTGGAGAGAGAACCCAGTACCTTGCTTCTTCTTCTTCTTCGCAACTTGCTGGACGCAGGGAAGGATATTGTGCGACTGTCGGCGTGCAACGAAACGCCTTGGCGCTGGAGGGTTCGATGCACGTGGAGTGCTCACTTAAAGTAGGGTATCTAATTAGCTGTCTTCCTCTTCCCTCTTTCGCATCTACCTAAGAAGAGGTCGTGTCACTTACTGTTGGGAATGTTGGACACACCCTCGGCGGCCATTTTTCGATTGAAACTGCTGTTTGTTCTTTGTTATTTTGTTGTTGTTGTCCATTTAATACTCTCTCCTTTGGGGGGGATAAAGGGAGGAGGGAGCCTGGCACTGCGCCTCCTCCACCCGCCACCCCGCCACCCTCGTGCGGGGGTTCAATAAGGCATCAATTGGGCTGTGCGCCTTGTGTCCAGCTCCGGCAGGTCCCTCATCAAACTTCCAGATTTCGTCCCACCCAGGCCAAATACCCACAGCTACAACGACGCCGAAGAGATGCCAGAAGAAGATGTGTGAGTAAGGGCGTAGCTTTTTCATATGCATACAGCACTGACGTTCTAATTTCGAGGTCTGCCTCCAGCGTTGTTTCGGCGCAGAGTGGCTCCTCGCCCACGGATGCTGCTAGCTCGGACGATCAGTGGCGGGCCCACATCAAGCAGAGCGCTAAGGCACAGCCACCCCAGACCCTGTTCCCTGTCACAGGAGTCCTCGCTGACCGAAAAGCAGGCCAAATTCTATGTGGGCGACCGCGTCTGGTTTGACCCGGGGGGTTCGAGGCCAAGAGAGGGGCCGTACTTGGTGGCTAACCGGAAGGAAAATGGGCGATATGCTCTAAGTTACGAGGACGAGGACAGCACGCCAGTGCCGAGTGCAGACGACGTAGACGAGTCACAGCTAAGCTTCGTTCATTAGACAAAGAGCCTGGAATGATGAGGCCATTCAGTGTTTTGCCATTGGGCGTTCACGTTAGTCTCTGCTCCTTGCTAGTGGCTACCTACACCTTGCTCGATCCTGTCAAGAATCTTGGCGTCAAACGCCGCCGCGAGGCTAGACTGCATATCGTCGTCCCGATCCACCCCAAAGTCTCCGGTGAGGCATGTCCGTGTCGCATACTCATATTGGGAGCCCATAGAATGGGCCAAGGTCTCCTGCGAAGTCTTCCGGATCTTCTGCGCCATCAGGTAAGGCGATAAGGATCTCCGATCTTCGTCGTTGAAGAGCTTCCCAACCAGTGTCCACAGCCCAATCTCGAGCAACAGTATCCCGTAGGCGTAGATGTCGTGCTCCTTCCGGTGGTATTTTGTCGGGACGCCCTGTCTGTCGGGATGGCAATATACGTTGAGGTCAAAGTCCTCGACAAACCGCCCCGTCGAGGGCGCCATGTTTTCCCGAGAATACGAAAAGCCGCAAAGGTATGGCTTGGAGTAATCGACACCATTGGCCTCGTCGTAGAAGAAAACGATATTGTGGCTTGCGATCCCCTGGTGGACCCAATCCACAAGGTGCCACTTCAACATGGCTTTCCCGATTTTGAGTGCCATATCGAACCGCTCACCCAAAGTCGGCTTGTACTTGCCGGCGATGCGGCTAATGATGTCCCGTAGGGAGATGTGCAGCCGTCGAGAGCCTTCGGGAATGGCGAAAAGCAAGCCATATCTGCCGCTCGAGGGCTCGTGGAAGAAGCGGAGGCAAGTGAGTGTGTGATAGTCGGCTGACTTGGACGATCCGAGAAGTGAGGCCAGCCTCTGCATGCTCCGTTTTGAAGATGCAAGCACAGGTCTCTCGGCGGCGCCTATGCTGTACTTTTTGCATTCAACAAGAACGCGCCCCAACGAGCCAACCTCCTCGATGGCAAGGACCTGGAACCGGCTGTCGGACTTGAAAGGGATTTCACCCGGGCTTGCCTCCATCACACCGTCTTGTCGAGCCCCCCCACCGAAGCGGGCAGCAAATCTCATCTTCAGGGTGTCCGCGAAACCCAAGTCTTCCAGCAGCTTGTCGTCGATCGCTTTCAGCAGAGTTTCTTCATCCGTGAGCTCAGGAAGCGACATGACGTTCCGCTCGATGGCGCTCTGGACCGGTCGAAGAGCATTACCCAGCGCGTGCGCGACGTCCTCGGAGAGCTTGTCGATGCTTGATGAAGTTGGAAGAGCTTCTCTCGACCGAAAGCTTCCCACATGTCTTGCCAGGCCACTCACAGTGGCACTGAAAGCGCTCCAGCGAGACCATATATCCCCTTTCGCTGGTTCTGGCAAAGCCATGAAGCTTGACGCAGACCTAGCCCCACCCGTTGTGTCCGAGGTGTATTGGTACACCGCAGCCGCGGAAGTGATGATTTTCTCAATAACAACCCTCGATACGGCGCGCGGGGGGTTGATTTTGAGCCACTCTATCACGTCTTCGAAGGCCTGCCGATCGTTGTCGTTCATGGAGAATTGCAGGATGAGCGAGGCTACCTCAGGCCGCCGACATGGGGCACATGCCAAGTTTGGCTGGAGAGGCTGTAGGCGTATGGTGCCACTCCGGCTCTCCAGGGGGTAATACACGGCTGATTGCCCAAGCCGGGATTGTCTGGATGCCATGTTCTTGTGCGCAGCAGCGACAGCCGCACAACCCTGCGCTTCCAGCTGCGAGCGGAGTTCCGCAATCAGCACCGAAGTGAACGACTGGGGTCCTGGGCGTAGTGTCTTCTCGCCCATTCCACACGCGGCAAACAACTCGACGTTTGGCGGGATAGGGCTCCGGCGGCGGGCCTCGGAGGCTCTCGCAGCCTGGGCGCCATAACAACAGTCGAGAAGGACAAGGACTTCTGACTTGTGTTGCTCGAGCTTTGGTTGGATATTGGACCACTTCAGGAAAGGAGAGCTTTCATGTGGCTCCCTGTCGAGGGGCGGTTAGCCAGATCCAGGGGCAAAGAAGGCTCGAAACCTACGCGCACCACACAGACTCTCGCCCCTGCCCTCGATCGTCGTCCGGGTTTCCGTGGCCTCCGTAGTGGAGAATCAACAGAGTGTCTGGCTTCCGGTGTCTGAGCAAGAAACTGCTGATCTTGAGGTCCAACTCCAACTCCGAGGCCTCGGTAGGGATTTCATAGGATTCCACCCAGTATCCGAAGTTGCTGCTGAATAACTCTCCGACCTGCCTAGCCTCCTGGCGATATCCCTGGTCGGTACAGTCTTTCCAGTACATGACCATCGCAGCGACGTGATCGTAATTGGTCGATCGCTGAAACCGGCTCTCGAGGGACCGGTTGAGTGCAGTCGTAAGATCCGTGTCCGAGTCATCCATGACGGCGAGATTGTCATCCACATGCCCCTGTAGAGACATTGGTGCGGCAGGTTGGGCCAATATTTGTCGTGCAGCGACTGGACTGTGGGATATCAATCGCGGTCGGGAACATGAAGCGGACGTGTCAAGTGCGGTGCGCAGCTGTCAGCGCTGACACGATGCGCCATGGTCGTCGTGTCGCTGCGCCTCGCACGTGACTACCTAGAATGCTGCCTAAACCTTGAAGTTGGTCGTCAAAGACAGAGAGGGCTGAATGCCGGATATTTTTGTGTACACTTAGCTGTCTGAGTGGGATAAGGGATGGTTCTGCCAGAGTGGCGGCCCGTAGCCGGCTACACTAAATACCCATTTTGGCCGAATCTTGCTCCTTCAGTGGGCCCCGGCTGTGTAACTGTCGCGGGATGCCCCGCATTAACGTTACTGCCACTGCAGACCGCCCGGCACCGCCCAGCTCCTCTGCCTCGAAGGTTTAGGCCCCTGGGCCTGGAGCTTCCACCCCCAACCACGACAAAAATATTATCAGTTTTCTCCTACTTGGCTGCTTCTACGCAACAGCAACCTCTCTTGGCGGAATTGGGCAGGTGGCACAGACACCTCTGCCGCGGACCCCACAGCTCTCACGCGCAGCGCGGCTCACGTGGAGGCCAACTGATCATACTTGGCGAGTGGCCGGACGGTATCCTTCCATCACGGTAAGTTCCAAATTGGATCATCTGTGGCCAAGCGCCTATGTATGCGTCAGGGTGACCGGTGCTCTCCGCTGACAAGGAGGCTCTCTAGAAACATCTCGACCATCGGTACCGCGCGCACACTCCTTCGCACGATGTTCACATCACGATCGAATGACCGCGTCCAAACCTCGGCAAATGAAGATTCCGCAGCGAGAGTTGGGGCAGGAAGAACGACGCGCGCGCATTTCCCGCCTCCCGACCCGTTTCTACAAGACCTAGAGCTTTCCTTTCTCAGGGTGGTTGGCAGAAATGGAGTCCCGACAGCGGCCGCCGATGATATCCAGCTCGACACACCCGGTATGGAATCTGACGACTCGAGCCAGTTTGGAGCAACGATGCGGGTTTACAAGGGAACCTGGAGCGGCCACAGAGTGGCGGTCAAGTTCATTCGCAAAGACCACGTCGGCGACGCGTACAAGCGAGGTCTGCGCCAAGTCAATCACGAGCTCCAGGTCATGTCCAAGCCATCGCTACGCCGTCACAGAAACATTACCAAGCTGCTCGCAGTGTGTTTCGACCATGAGGATCCCTCCATGTCTGCTGCCGAGCCTCCCGTCTCCGTCGTCCGGCCAGGTCTGGTCGTGGAGCTTGCGCATGAGCAATATCCCGACTTGAGATGCTTTTTTGATCGTGGCACAAACCCGCTCAGGCCCATCCGTCTACCGTTTCACACAAGCGCAAGCCTGGTTGCGGATATTGCAGACGGCATCACGGCGCTACACGACCACGACATTGTCCATGCGGATCTGAAGCCCGAGAATGTACTCGTTTTCTCTGACGCCCAATCTCCTGGTCACCTGGTGGCGAAAATTGCCGATTTCGGATACATTGGCATGTCGACTTACACCAAGGCTGGCGTGCGGGCGCCACTTCCGGACGGCCGACCCAGCGGGGGTACAGCCGAGTGGGCCGCTCCAGAATGTCTCGAACACCCGGACTTTTACAGGGAAAGCGGTTCCGTGGAACATGCCAGCTACCGGTCCTGTGCCGACGTATACTCATTTGGACTCCTGTCTTGCTACATTGCCTTGGACGGCCAAACCCCTATCCAATATGCGCCAAATCTTTCGACATCCAAGGTCTCCGGCACGTTGCTCGACACAGTTGTGGCTCAACTGAAGGATTATCACGACCGAGACGAAGTTGACGGTAGAGATTCTTTCAGAGACCCTGCGATACGCATCGCCCAGGAAACGCTTGGTCTTGATCCGGACGTCCGCATTCGATCCTTGAGAACGATCCGACCAATGCTTTTTGGGACGTGAGTTGTCCCCCTGCATGCCGCCGACGTTTCCCTTGACGTTCCTGACAAATGTATGAGCCGAAAGTGAGGAAACGCTCAAAGCCGACGACAAGTTCGTCCTCGACTTCAATCTGTTTCCGCAGACTGCAGGTGAATTCAAGCGCCAAGGACTCTATACGGCATACTGGTCGTCGCCACCAGGCTTCCGCGCCGAAGTCTTGGAATCCTTCCGAAAGCATTCCAGCGGGCCATTTGGGCAATACGTGGCACCCGAGGTCTGGGCATGTTTGAGAGAAGAGCCGAAGATGTAGCACACAGGGACTTTGTGTCCGAGGAGCTAAGAATAGATACCTATCAGGTAGAAGAGGACAGTTTCCTACATCGTAGGGACAACTGCTTTCTCGAAACCGACTGCCTAGGGCCGCGACGCTTATCGGACGACAGAAGGTAGGTCGTGGAATTTGCAGCAGGAGGTGATTTGGGGAGGGGGGTTAACACCTTGCTCGGACCTCAATTTACAGCGGAGATCAGCAAATGCAACATCTTGAAGGCCCGGTGGTGCTTTTCGGACGTACAACAGCCGTCCGCGGCTCGCAAGCTGTGGCCCCAAGCCGTGAGCCACAGCCACACGCGCGCCGGAGAGATACCGTTGCGCAGGATCGAGAGCCTGGCCGGAGCCAATCCCGCAAGAGTGGACTATTATTCCGGGAATATTGCACTCTTGGGCGCATGGGTATATACTCCGGTGTAACGTTCAATGTTGTTGACACTCAAACGTCTATCTTGACAGGGATCTTCTCTGGCCCGTGGTTAGAGCGAGTGCGTGGGTGACTTACGTGAAACTCTCCAGGCGATGCATTTGGGGCAAGATCTGTAACAGATATTCGTGAAACCGGTCCTCCTCGAGGCCACTGCTGCTGCTGACCGAAAGCGTCCTGACATGGCTGTGATACTGGCTGGTGGTGTCGACGGCGTGCAACCCGGCGTCGTTCCCTACGAGCCTGAGCTCCCGAAACAAGACTGGCGCGACTGCAGCGTTGAAGGTCTTGTTGACGAGGCGGAGCGTAGCCAGGCGCTTGCGATTGTGAATCTAGAGGGCAGCCGAAAGCAACCGAGGATGTTAGCAACATGAATCCATGAAGTGCCAATGGAGACTGGAGAGCAGTCGATGGTTGCTTAGTTCTTGCCCGGGATCGATCGTAAAAAGGACACGCACCTCCTCCGCCAGGCAGCGCAGGAGCTCGGGCAGGTTGGCAAAGATGGTTGATGGAGCAAACATTTCCAGGTCGGTCGATTCAACGTCTCACAATCACAACAACGAACCTGCGAGAGTAAAAATGGAAATGCAGTGCGTGGTCAATTGGGATCTTGGCCGAGCGCCAAGAGCGCCAGACTTTGGTAGCTGGATCTTGGCAAACGCCTCGCAAAGGCTGCCAAAAGAGGCGACCCTGGGGATTGTTGCCTGGGATGAGCGAATCGAGTGCCAGGTTAACATCGTCCTCTCATATATTTCTAACATCTTTTTCCCCCTACAACCCAACATGTCTCCTCTTTAAAGGAAGCCAGGGTAAACTTAGCTCTGGAAGCTCTTCGACACGACGAGGAACTAACCTAAGCTTGAAGCAGTAGCCAAGCTCGATAACGAGCCAGCTTCAACTCTCCGTGACCAACACTCACGATTCGCTTATCAAGCACGTCAACTAACTAATCATAAAACAAAAGGTCATCTCAGCCGTCGTTCTACAGTCTTGACCTAGCTCGCCCGGCTCACCTGGATTGGTGGGTGAGCCGGATCCATGCGCGCGAGAGTGCACATCAGCTTCGTTCAGCGAGCCGACACCTTTGTTCACGGTGTCGGCAAACGAAAAGCAGGGGGTTCCGTAGTCCCCAAGCTCTTTCATGCGGGAAACGGCGTTCCACAGGCCGAGTTCATCACCTTTCTCGGCCTCCTTCTCGCGGCACAGTCGGCACAACGGCCCGCACGAAGGCCACTCGGGAAGGCCTAGACAAATGGCGAAGGGCCTGGCAAGGGGGAGTATATTGACCTCGAACGGAGCTCGGCAGGCGGGAACTCGTAGGCCAAGCTCAATAAGCCAGCACAGTGGTGACTTGGGTAGTTTAAAAACCGTTGCAGGGCAGGACGTCCAGAAACCCCGCAGATGCGCTGCTCGGCTTGCATCGGCGTGACTCACCTCCCTTGGGGTTTCCTCGGCATCTCATCCCCATTCAAATGCGCAACCTCATTCTTCTCTGGTCACCTCTCCTGGCCACCCCGCGGCACCACCATGTCGAAACCAACCGTCCTCGTCACCGGCTCGTCCGGCCACCTTGGCAAGGCCCTCATGCTCGCCCTACCCGACTACGGCTACCACCCCATCGGCATCGACATCAACCCGAGCCCATCCACCACCCACACCGGCTCCATCACCGACACCGCCTTCCTTGCCGCCGTGTTCGCTACCCACCAACCCTCCCACGTCATCCACGCCGCGACCCTCCACAAACCGCACATCACCACCCACACCAAGAACGACTTTCTCCAAACCAACATTGCCGGGACCCTCGCCCTTCTCGAGGCATCCACCGCCCCTCCTCGCCCAGCCCGACAAGAGGACGCCACCCCAACCAAAGTGCAGTCCTTCACCTTCCTCTCCACCACCTCCACCTTCGGCACCGCCCTCTCCCCCCTGCCCGGCCAGCCCGCAGCGTGGATCGACGAGTCCGTGGCCCCGCAGCCCAAGAATATCTACGGCGTGACCAAGGCCGCGGCCGAGGACGTGTGCCGGCTGGTGCACGCGCAGACGGGGCTGCCCGTCGTGGTGCTGCGCACGAGCCGGTTCTTTCCCGAGGAGGACGACGACGAGGCGCGGCGGCGGGCGGTCGCCGACGCCGACAACCTCAAGGTGCTCGAGCTGGCGTACCGGCGGGTGGATCTCGCGGATGTGGTCGCGGCGTGCGTCTGTGCGATCCGCCGGGCGGGGGAGGTCGGGTGGGGGCGGTTTGTAGTGAGCGCGCCGACGCCGTTTGGGAAGGAGGTGTT
>OUNM010461126.1_pt1 | contig 12945 bp, 11 predicted proteins | sample 1769961 | NCBI WGS metagenome assembly OUNM01 (sample SAMEA3914820, study PRJEB12502) | metagenome | biome: forest; material: soil | place: USA | collected 2012-03-12 | depth 0.3 m | reverse complement strand
TCTCTGCTCCCCCACTGACCCCGCACCGGGCTAGCCGCAGAGAACCTCGCGATCTTCCGCCCGCCGGGCGGCCGCTGTCAATAGACGGCGGTGATGCGCCTCAGGACGGGGTCGAGCGTCACCTGCCCGCCGTAGGGGAGAACGAGCTGAGGATCGGTGTGACCGAAGTCGACCCCGAAGACGATCGGCGTCCCGGGCGCGTACTCGCCGAACGCACGCAGTACTGCGTCGCGCTGCGCGTCGACGAACGCGTCTCGCTCCTCGTACGTGTTCGGGCTCGAGAACGACCACGCCTTCGGCCGCGCCCACAGGACGGCCGCGAACTGCTGCAGCAGCCCACGCTCGCCCATGCACATCAGCACGCGGTAGACGTAGTCGGCGTCGGGCATCTCCTCCGACGTCTCCGCCAGGAGAACGCAGCCGGCGTACGCCTCGTTCGGCTGCAGCCAGCGGGCCGCGCGCAGGTGGAAGTCGAGGATCTCGAGGTTCCCGCCCCACGTCTTGCCCGTGACCGTCGCCGTCGGCCCGTGCCACGACCACGGCGCAGCGGCGCGCACCTCGGGCGGCGTGGCCGGATCGAAGTCGTGCCACGACCACTCGGAGTCGCTGTACTCCTCCGGCTGCGGCAGCTCCCAATCGCCGCCGCGCAGCGCCTGCTCGAAGGACACCCGGAACAGCGGATGGAGCCCGCCCGGGCGTCCGAACTGCACCATCACCGAGCCGCCGTGCACCGACGGCACGCCGAGGTTCGAGAGATAGATGTGCAGGTTGGTGTTGTCGCTGTAGCCGTAGAACGGCTTCGGGTTTGCCCGAAGCACGTCCGCGTCGAGATGCGGCAGCACCTTCAGCTGGTCGTCGCCGCCGATCGCCGCGACGACCGCCTCGATCGACGGATCGGCGAACGCGGCGACGATGTCGCGTGCGCGCTCCTCCGGAGACGCAGCCGGCGCGCGCGTCGTGGGGAGCTCGACCGGCTCGAGGCCGACCTCGCGCATCCGCTCGAGCCCCAGGTCGAACACCTGCGGGAACAGCGACGCAGACGGCGCCGACGGCGAGAGGACAGCGACCCTCACGGGCGTTTCGGGAGCACGAACACGCTTCCATTCTCACGAACGACGCGAACGCTCGCACCGTAGAGAACCGAGATGCGCTCCTCCGTGAGCACGTCCGTGGCGACGCCGTCGGCGACGACGTCGCCCGCATCGAGGAGCAACAGACGGTCTGCATACTGCCCCGCCAACGACACGTCGTGCATCGCCGAGACGACCGTGAGCGTGTGATCGCGGCGCAGCTCGTCGACCAGCTCGAGCGCCTGCTGCTGGCGACCCAGGTCGAGCGCGCTGGTCGGCTCGTCGAGCAACAGCACCGGCGCCTCCTGCGCCAGCGCCCGCGCAAGGACGGCGCGCTGCAGCTCGCCGCCGGACAACGAGCCGAGCGGGCGCTCGACGAACGCCTCGAGCCCCAGCCGCGCGATCGCGTTCTGCGCGGCCACGCGATCCTCACGCGACTCGGTCGCAAGGTAGGCGATGTGCGGCGTACGCCCGAGCAGGACGTACTCCGCGACCGTCAGCTCCGGCGGCGTCTCCGGCTTCTGCGGCACCAGCGCGATCAGCCTCGAGACCTCCCGGCGCGACATCGACGCAACCGGCCTCCCGTCCACGTACACCGAGCCTGTGTGCGGGACGAGTGCGGCGATCGCGCGAATGAGCGTCGTCTTCCCCGCACCGTTCGGCCCGAGCAGTCCAACCCACTCGCCGGTCTCGACCGACGCCGAAAGCGAGCCGATCACGCGATTCGAGCCGAGTGTCACCGACACCTCGCGCAGCTCGATCATCCGAGCCGCCTCGTCGTACGCAGCACGACGGCGAAGAACGGCGCGCCGAAGAATGCCGTGACGACGCCGATCGGCAGCTCCGCCGGCGACATCACGGTGCGCGCAAGGATGTCCGCGAGCACGAGGAACGCACCCCCGAGCACGAGCGCGAGCGGCACGATCGCGCGATAGCTCGTCGACACGAGCAGGCGGACCGTGTGCGGGACGATGATCCCGACGAAGCCGATGAGGCCGCTCACCGACACGGCGGCGGCCGTGCCGATCGTCGCGGCGACGACGATGATCAGCCGCGTCCGCCGCACGTCGATGCCGAGGCTCGCCGCCTCTTCGTCGCCGAGGCTCAGCACGTCGAGCACGCGACGGTGCAGCAGGATCACGACTGACGAGAGACCGATGTACGGCGCACAGATCCAGACGTCGTGCCAGGTCGCGCTGCCGAAGCCGCCGAGCAAGAACGAGTAGACCTCCTGCAGCTGGTCGGAATGCTGCTGCTGGATGAACGTCTGCAGCGCCGTCATGAACGCGGTGACCGTGACGCCGGCCAGAATCAGCGTCCCCGTGCTGCGGATGCCGCCCACCGAGCGGCCGAGCACGTAGGCGCCGAACACGGCGACGCTCGCTCCGACGAACGCGGCGACGGGCAGCAGGCCCGTCGGCAGCGACTGGGTGATCGCCAGCGTCGCGCCGAGGCCGGCGCCCGCAGCGGAGCCGAGCAGATACGGGTCGACGAGTGGGTTGCGGAACGCGCCCTGGTAGGCGCTGCCCGCGATCGCGAGCATCCCGCCGACGAGCGCCGCGAGCACCACGCGGGGCGCACGGATCTGCCACACGACCGCCGAGTCGATCCCCCCGAGGCGCGAGTGGACTCCTAGCCCGAGATGCGACAGCACCGAGGACGCAATCGGCCAGATCCCCGTAGAGACCGGGCCGATCGCGAGCCCCAGCAACAACGCGGCCGCGAGCACGGCGAGCATGACGGCTCCCCAGCCGACCGGCAGGCCGCGCGCGCGAACCTCGCTCACGCGGAGCGCGACTCCAGCGTCCTCACGGCACTTCCGATCGCCTGGAAGAAGTTCACGACGCGCGTGCCCCACTGCGATGCGATCGAGTCGTCGATGCGCACGACTTCGTGGTTCTTGACGGCCGCGATGTTCCCCCAGCCGGGGCGTCCGGCGACCGTCTTGTAGTTCTGCCCGCAGCACACCGTGTCCGCGAGCACGATCAGGTCGGGATTGCTGGCGACGATGTACTCCGCCGACAGCTGCGGGTAGTCGCTGCCACCGGCAGCGGCATCGGCGATGTTCTTCAGCCCGAGCATCGAGTACACCTGGCCGATGAACGTGTGCGACGTGACCGAGTAGTACGTCGGGTCGAGCTCCTGGTACACGCTGAGCTGCGTCGTCGGCCGCGGGATCTTCTTGACGATCGCGTTGATCTTGCCCTTCATACGCGCGACCACCGTCTTCGCCTGGGCGGTGTGGCCCGTCACGTTTCCGAGCTGCTGGATCTCCGAGTAGACCTGGGCGAGGCTTGCCGCGGCCGGCTCGAGCAGCGTCTTGATGTGGAGCTTTGCGAGCTGCGCGACGATGTGATTCTCGTCGAACGCGATCACGACCAGATCCGGCTTGTAGTTCGCGATCGCCTCGACGTTCGGCGTGAACGCCGAGAGCTTCGTCACCGGCGCCTGCTTCGGGTACGTCGACAGCGAGTCGACGGCGACGACCTGCTTGCCGGCGCCGACCGCGAACAGGTCGTCCGTCGCCGACGGGGACAGCGAGACGATCCGCGACGGGACGCTCGCCGTGCGGCCGGCGCTCGCACCGACCGCTCCTACGGCCACCGCGACGGCGACCACGATCAACAGAACCTTCATGCAAAAACCTCCGCGTTAGCGGAGGGAGGTGGTTCGCCGGCTCGTCGCCTGCGTCCCGCCCTTCCTCCGAGGGCTGACTCGCTCGACACACAGCAGGCGACCTGGCTCGTCCCCACCCTGCTTTCCGAGAGCAGTCGGGGCTTCACAGTTGCGGGACAGCGCCGGGATCTGACCGGCTTCGCTGCTGATGCATCGGCCGGGGACTATGTGCCCGGCGGCGGTAGCCTAGCGGTATGGAGCACGGAGAGGTAACCGACCGCCAGCTGGAGGCGATCCTCGCCCGCCTCGACCGGATCGCCGAGGAGCTCGGCCGGCTGAACGCGCGCGAGGAGCGGCGCGAGGAGCTGACCGTGATCGGGCACGAGCTGCGGAACCTGAACGAGTCGCTGCAGGCGCTCGCCTACGCGGCGCTCGGCCACCAGGGGCCGCAGGTCCGGCGCCGCAGAGCGAGCTAGCTCACGCGGTAGAGATTCCCGCTGACGCTCGACATGGCGTACAGACGCCCGGTCGCGTCGAGCCCGAACGCGGACAGCCCTTCGACCTTCGGCGCCTCGCGGCGGATCGCCGTCGCGCGGCCGTTCGCCATCTTCAGGCTGAAGACCGCGCCGCTGCAAGCGTCGCCGAAGACGTAGCGGCCGTTCCACACGTAGCCGCCGATGACGGCGCAGCCGAGCGCGTGGCTGTACTCGGCGACCGGCCGGACGTAGCGCCCCAGCTTCGCAAGCGGGACGTTCGCGCGATAGAGATGGTTGCCCTCCCAGTGCGGCCAGCCGAAGTTGGCGACGCCTTTGAAGCCACGGGGCAGGTAGTCGATCTCCTCCCAGTGGTCCTGGCCCACGTCGCCGATGAAGAGGTTGCCGTCCCGGTCGAACGAGAACCGCCACGGGTTGCGCAGGCCGTAGGCGACGAGCTGCCACTGCGCGCCGGCGCGATGCACGTTCAGCTTCATGATCCGCGCGAACAGCCGGCCGAGGCTCTGCCCGACGTTGAACGGGTCGCCCTCGCCGCCTGCGTCGCCGTTGCTCCAGTACAGGTCGCCGTCGGGCCCGAACTGCAACTGGCCGCCGTTGTGGTTCGGCGCGGGATCGTGCACCGCCAGCAGCGTGTGCGGCGCACCGCCGCCATAGCGCACGACCATGTCGTCGCCGTTCCTGCCCGTGTAGGCGACGTAGTAGAAGCGGTTGTGCGCGTAGTCGGGGTCGAATGCGAGCGACAGCAGCCCCTGCTCGCCGCCGGAGGCGACGACGCTCCGCAGGTCGGCGAACGTCGTGACGCGGCCGCGCGCCAGACGGCGGATACGGCCCGCCTGCTCGACGACGTAGACCGCTCCCGGATCGGCGGGTGTCGCCGTCGCGTACACCGGCGACGCGAAGTGACCGACCTTGACGAGATGCAGCGCGGCGAGCGCGACGGCTGCCGTGCGCATCAGCCGGCGCGGAAGATGTCGAGCACGCCGCTTGTCGCGTGGTCGTTGGCGTTGCCCTCGGGCATCGCGACCATCTTGTCGACGACGATCGGGCTCTGCCAGTGCACCGAGCCGGTCGGGAGCGTCGCGACGAGCTTGCCGCCGGCCGGCGTGTAGACGTGGATCGCGCCGTTCCCCGCCACGTACAGCAGGCCGCCGGCCTCGACCGGCGAGGTGCCGTCGGTCGAGTTCGACCATGCGGTGTGCAGGCGGCCGCCGCTGAAGCGGTACGCGGCGGTGCCGGAGCCGGTCGCGACGAACACCCACGTGCCCTGGTAGATCGCAGGCACCGAGAACATGTCGGTCGGGCCGGGCACCTGCAGCGACTGCACGAGGCGCGGCCGTCCGTGCAGCTGCAGCAGGCGCAGCACGCCGTCCTTCCCGCCTTGCACCGCATACCCGTTCGGCAGCAGGCCCGGCGAGGTCGAGCCGAGATCGAGGTCGCTCGAGTTGAGGTACGCCTGGTTCGACGGCGCCCAGTGGCCGACGACGCGCGAGGCGTTCGGCGACAGGACGATGACGCTGTCGCCGAAGTCGGTGCTGCCGTTGTACGGCGCGTTCCCCGTCGCGACGACCAGGTTGCCGTTCACCGGGTCGACCGCCGCGCCGTTCCGCGACCAGATCGCCGAGTCACTCACCGAGCACGTGCTCGGCGTGATGATCGCGCGCCGGTCCGCGCACAGCGAGTTCCAGACGTGGACGATGCGGCCGCTCGACGCGCCGATCGTGACGACGTGGCCCTGGTAGGGCGGCACGTCGCCGATGTAGCCGCCCGTCGTCGCGATCACGAGCCCGCGCGAGATGTTCAGCGACGACGTGAGCTTCTCGTGCGTCGGATCGCGTGTCACCGCGACCGTCCAGACGACCTTGCCGTTCGACGCGCGCAGCTTGCGCACGCGTCCGTCGGACGCTGCCGCATAGACGTACTGCCCCGACGGGTCGACGGCAGGCGACGCGTTCGTGATCTGCGCCGAGCCGGCGACACGCGAGTACGCCGGCGGCACGAAGCGCCACTTCACATGACCGGTGCGCGCGTCGATCGCCTCGGTGCGCCCGTAGGTCGTCGTGACATAGAGCACCCCACCCCGGTACACGGGCGACGAGTCGACGGTGCCGTCGAGCTGGACCCGCAGGTGGTGCAGGCGGCCGACATTGGCGGCGGTGATCCCCGTCGACGCCGGGCCCTGGTTCGTGCGGGCGGCGTCGTACCCGAACAACGGCCAGCTCTGGACGGTCGCGGCGGAGCCGACCGCCTCGGGCATGCAACAGACCGTTGCCAGGGCGACGAGGACGACGATGCGCTTCACGACAGCCGGAAGATGTCGAGGACGCCGTCGGTGTCGTGCGCGTTCGCATCCCCTTCCGGCATCGCGATCCGCCCGTCGGCGACGATCGGGCTCTGCCAGTGGAGGTCGCCCGTCGGCAAGGTCGCGACCTGGTTCCCGGTGAGCGGCTGATAGACGTGGAGCTGGCCGTCGAAGCCCGCGACGTACAGCAGCCCGCCCGCGAGCACCGGCGACGTTCCGCCCGAGGTGTTGCTCCAGGCCTTCACGAGCTTGCCCGTGATGCTCGTTCGCGTCCGCGTGAGCACGAGGTTGTAGGCGACCGTGCCGCCGGCGGTCGAGACAAACAGCTTCGTGGCGTTCAGGATCGCGGGCTCGCTGAACATCATCTGGCCGCCCGGCAGCGGCAGCGTCTGGACGATGTCGGTGCTGCGATGCGTCGTCCCGCCGCGGCCGGTGAGGTCGAGCAGCTTCAGCGTCGCGTCCTTGCCGCCCTGCACGGCGTAGCCGTCGGCGAGGAAGCCGGGGCTCGTCGAGCCGAGATCGAGATCCTCGTCGTTCAGCTGCTGCTGGTTGGCGGGCGTCCAGTAGCGCTTCAGCTGCAGCGTCGACGGGTTGAGGATCGCGACGGTGTCGCCGAAGTCGGTCGTCCCGTTCCACGGCCCGTTCCCCGAGGCGACGACGACCTCGCCGGTCTGCGGGTCGATCGCGGCCCCGCTGCGCGACCAGATCGCCGAGTCGCTCGAGTCGCAGCTCGACGGATCGATCAGCGAACGGCGGTCGGCGCAGAGCGAGTTCCAGACGTGGGTCAGCTTCCCGGTGGCTGTGGAGAGCGTGACGACGTGCCCCTGGTAGGGCGGCGCGTCCCCGATGTAGCCGCCGGTCGTCGCATAGACGAGGCCGTTCGCAACGTTGAGCGACGACGTGATCTTCTCGTGCGTGGCGTCGAGGGTGATCGACCGCGCCCACACCACGGTGCCGTCGGCGACGCGCAGCTTGCGGATGATCCCGTCCGGCGACGCGGCGTAGATCGCCGTGCGTGACGGGTCAGCTGCCGGTGACGCGTTCGTGATCTGCGCCGTGCCCGCCAGCGCGCCATAGCTCGCCGGCACGAACTGCCAGAGCACGTCTCCCGTGTCGGCGTCGATCGCGTCGGTCTTGCCGTACGTCGTCGTGACGAAGAAGACGTCGTGCGTCGCACCGTGCACCGTGACCCCGGCGAGATAGATCGGCGACGAGTCGATCGTGCCGCCGGCATCGACCTGCTGCTCCACCATCGAGCCGACATTCCCGGCGTCGATCGACGTGAACCCCGGCCCGTCGTTGCTGCGCCCGGGGTCGTAGCCGTAGACGGGCCAGTCCTGGTTCACGAACGCCTGCCTGGCGGCTGCGGACGGGACGACCGCGAGCAGCAGGAGCAGGACGACGGCGTATCTCAACGCGCAGCGAGGTCGGGCGTCTTCACCCACGGGCCCGGCGGCGTCAGCAGCGACTCCGCGTGCAGGTAGGCGAGGCCGGCGAGCGGCAGGTCGGTCCAGCGCTCGAAGCAGAAGTACCGGCGGCGCCAGTGGGGGAAGAACTTGCGGTTGAAGCTGTGCAGCCGCTCGAGCTGGAAGAGGCGGTCGCCCTTCAGCAGCGTCCAGCGGAAGAGGCGCGACCAGCGGCCGGCTTCCTCGTCCGCGGTCATGAAGTCGGCGAACACCGCAAAGTTGAGGGACACCTCGGTCACGTTGTGCTCTCGCGCCCAGTCGATCGTCTCGGTGATCAGGAACTCCATCAGCCCGTTCGGCGTGTCGTGGCGGCGGCGCATCGAGGCGAGCGAGTAACCCTCGCTGGCGGGCGACGGCACGAGCTGCAGGAAGCCGCCCACCGCCCCGTCGGGCGCAACCGCGACGGCGAGCACCGTCTCCGGGTACAGGAACACGGCGTCCATCGCCATCGTGAAGCCGCGCTCGGGCCAGTTTCCGCGCCACTCCTCCGACACCGCGAGCAGCTCGCGGCGCAGCTTCTCGTCGGCCTCGGAGACCGTGATGATCCTCACCTCGTAGCCCTGCTTCGAGAGGCGCGAGACGGACTGGCGCACCTTGCGGATCGCACGGCCCTCGAGCGAGAACTCTGCGGGCGCGACCACGGCTTCGTCGCCGAGGTAGATCGACTTGAAGCCGAGCTGGTCGTAGTCGGCAAGCGACTCGCCCGACGCACCGGCGATCGCGACACGCCACGCCTTGGTGTGCGCGACGCGTACGAACTCGCGCATCAGCTCCGCGCGCTCGGCGGGGTCGCCGATCGGGTCGCCGCCGACGAGCGCCGTCCCGCGGATCACGCGATACGCAATGAACGACTTGCCGCTCGGCGAGAAGAAGTAGCTCTTGTCGCGGCGCAGCGCGAAGTACGACAGCGAGTCGTGCCCATGCTCGTGCACCACCTCGGCCGCACGCGCCCAGTCCTCGGCGCACGGCGGCGAGACCTCGCGCGACGGGCGGAACCACAGCCAGAGGCCGCGAACCGCGAACGCGAGCGTCAGCAGGAACAGCGCGGCGCTCAGCCGCGGCGACCAGTCCTTCAGCACGAGGACGGGCACCAGCACGGCGAGTGCGAGCCCGACCTGGACGACCGGCATGATCGTCGCCGGGTCGCCCGGCGCGACGAACTGCTTGCGTGTCCGCAACAGCGCGACGAGCACGAGGAGGTGCGCAGTCGCCTCCTCGATGTCGAGGCCTTTGACGAGGTGCATCACCGCGGACGTGACGACGACGCCGACGGCGAGCTGCCACGCGCGGTGCTTCCGGCGCGCGAGGCCGAGCGACAGCCAGATCAGGCCGATGCCGAGCGCCAGCGCGATCGTGCGCGCTGCGTCCGGAACGCCGGGCGGCAGAACCCCGTCGACGAGCTTCACGCGATCGCTGAACTCGGGCGTCAGCGCGGAGATGATCGAGATCACGCCCGCGGCGACCGCCAGCCAGGCGAGGAGGATCGGGGTGGCGACGCGGCGCACGGACACACCGTACTCCTGCCCCGTATGTCCTGGGTTAATGCGGCGCCGGCCGCAGAATCAGGGTCTCCGCGGGGGCGTGCTCGAGGATCCAGGTGATGTCCTTGAGCGAGAAACCGCCGTTGTTCCCGGCGGGAGCCGGGGCCAGCACGCGGTCGAAGGCCTCGACCTCCCACAGCTTCCGGAGGGCGTGCGTGGGCGACCTGCCCTTCTCGATGCGCGCGTCGACCGGCACGCCCGCGCGCAGCGCCGCGTGCTCGACCGCCTCGAGCAGCGGCATCGCGACCGCCACCTGCTCGATCAGCGGCGAGTCCTCGGCGTACTGGTACGGAATGCGCAGCAGATAGGCCGGGACGAGCGTCGCATCGTCGGCCCGGGCGATGCGGATCGCGGCATCGAGCACCGTCGAATCGAGCGTGCCGCCCGCAAACGGCACGAGCAGCCGGCGGCTCCCCGGCTTCGGCCGGCGGCGGAACGGCCACCACCTCACGGCTGCAGCCGATCGCGGTCGGCGCGGTTCGCGACGACACGGATGTCGACGCCGGGCAGCTCGCGCACCATGCGCGACAGGAGCGACCCACCGAAGATCTCGCGGCGGCGCGACTCGTCCGGCGTGCCGACGAAGACGTAGGTCGACCCTCGCTCGCGTGTGACGCGGCGGATCGTGGCGACCAGGTCGTCGCCCTCCACCTCGAGGAAGTGCGCGCCGAGAATGCCCGCGAGCCGGCGCAGTGCCGCAAGCTGCGTCGTCTCCTCGGGGGTCGGCTCGTGCCGCGGCGAGCGCACCCACACGGCATCGAGCTCCGTGCCGAGCCGCTGCGCCGACCGCCATGCGCGACGCATGATCCGCTGCGACTTCGGCTGCGGCTCGATCATCGCGAGGACGCGCTCGGCGACGGCCTGCTTGCTGAGGGGCTCGAGCACCTGCGCCGCACGTCGCGCCTCGACGTCCTCCGCCACCTCCAGCAGCGCCAGCTCGCGCAGTGCGGAGAGACGGTCGGCGCGGAAGAAGTTCACCAGCGCCGCCTCGGAGCGGTCGGGCTTGTAGATCTTCCCGGCGCGCAGCCGCTCGCGCAGCGCCTCGGGCGCGAGGTCGACGAGCACGACCTCGTCCGCCTCGTCGAGCACGCGGTCGGGGAACGTCTCGCGGACGCGAACCTCCGTCAGCTCGAAGATCGCGTCGTTCAGGCTCTCGAGGTGCTGCACGTTGACCGTCGAGATGACGTCGATGCCTGCAGCCAGCACGTCGGCGATGTCCTCGTAGCGCTTGGCGTGGCGCATCCCCGTGGCGTTCGTGTGCGCGAGCTCGTCGATCAGCGCCACGTCGGGCGAGCGGGCGAGCAGCGCGTCGAGGTTCAGCTCCCAGAGCTCGAGGCCCGCGTGCGACACACGCAGCCGCGGCACCTGCTCCAGCCCCTCGGCCAGAGCCAGCGTCTCCGGCCGGTCGTGCGGCTCGAGATAGCCGATCACGACGTCGCGCCCCTCGTCCTGCAGCGCGCGCCCCTCCTGGAGCATCCGGTACGTCTTCCCGACCCCCGCAGCCATGCCGAGCAGGATGCGGTGGTGGCCGGTCACGCTCCGAACAGGTTGTGCACCACCAGGTCGATCAGCTTGATGCCCACGAACGGCAGGATCACGCCGCCGAGCCCGTAGATGCCGAGGTTGCGCCGGAGCAGCGCCGTGGCGCCGATCGCGCGGTAGCGCACGCCGCGCAGAGCGAGCGGCACGAGCGCGGGGATGATCAGCGCGTTGAAGACGATGGCCGAGATGATGGCGCTCTTCGGATCGCCCAGATGCATGATGTTCAGCGAGTTCAGGGGACCGCGCTTGCCCGGCTGGGTCGCATAGGCGAACGCGAACATCGCCGGCAGGATCGCGAAGTACTTGGCCACGTCGTTCGCGATCGAGAAGGTCGTGAGCGCACCACGGGTGATCAGCAGCTGCTTGCCGACCTCGACGATCTCGATCAGCTTCGTCGGATTCGAGTCGAGGTCGACCATGTTGCCCGCTTCCTTCGCGGCGGACGTCCCCGTGTTCATCGCCACGCCGACGTCGGCCTGCGCGAGCGCGGGCGCGTCGTTCGTGCCGTCGCCGGTCATCGCGACCATGCGCCCCTTCGCCTGCTCGTCGCGGATGAGCGCGAGCTTTGCCTCCGGCGTCGCTTCGGCGAGGAAGTCGTCGACGCCCGCCTCCTGCGCGATCACCGACGCGGTGACGCGGTTGTCGCCGGTGATCATCACCGTGCGGATACCCATGCGGCGCAGCTCGTCGAAGCGCTCGCGCATGCCGCCCTTGACGATGTCCTTCAGGTGGACGACGCCGAGAGCGAAGTTGTCGCGCGCGACGACGAGCGGCGTCCCGCCCTGCTCCGCGACGGCGCGGACCGCCGCGTCGACTTCGGCGGGCGCGCGGCCGCCGTTCGCGACGATGAACTCCTTCACGGCGTCTGCAGCGCCCTTCCGGATGAGGCTCCCGTTCACGTCGACGCCGCTCATGCGCGTCGTCGCGGAGAACGGGACGAAGGTGTGCTCGCCAAGCTCGCGCTCGCGCAGCCCGAAGCGCTCCTTCGCGAGGACGACGATCGAGCGGCCCTCGGGCGTCTCGTCGGCCAGCGACGCCAGCTGCGCCACCTCGGCGAGCTCACGCTCGTCGACGCCCGGCGCCGGGATGAACTCGGCGGCCTGCCGGTTGCCCAGCGTGATCGTGCCGGTCTTGTCGAGCAGCAGCACGTCGACGTCGCCCGAGGCCTCGACCGCGCGGCCCGACATCGCGAGCACGTTGCGCTGGACGAGGCGATCCATCCCGGCGATGCCGATCGCCGACAGCAGCGCGCCGATCGTCGTCGGGATCAGCGCGACGAGCAGCGCGATCAGCACGGTCTCGGACTGCCGCGAGCCGGCGTAGATCGCGAACGGCTGCAGCGTCACGACGGCGGCGAGGAAGGTGATCGTCAGCCCGGCGAGCAAGATGTTGAGCGCGATCTCGTTCGGGGTCTTGCGCCGCTCGGCGCCCTCGACGAGGGCGATCATGCGGTCGAGGAACGACTTGCCCGGTTCCTGGGTCACCTCGATCACGAGACGGTCGGAGAGCAGCTTCGTCCCGCCGGTCACAGCGGAGCGGTCGCCGCCGGCCTCGCGGATGACGGGCGCCGACTCGCCGGTGATCGCCGACTCGTCGACGGAGCCCGCGCCTTCGAGGATGTCGCCGTCGGCCGGGATGATCTCGCCGGCCTCCACGACCACGACATCGCCGCGCTGCAGCTCGGGCGCCGGGACCTCACGGCCGTCCTGCAGCCGTGCACTCGTCGTCGTGCGCGTCGCGCGAAGCGCATTTGCCTGTGCCTTGCCGCGTCCCTCCGCGATCGCCTCGGCGAAGTTCGCGAACAGCACGGTGAGCCACAGCCAGATCGCGACGACACCCGTGAACCAGTCGAAGTGCGCGAAGAAGATCACCGTCGCGATGACGCTGCCGATCTCGACGATGAACATCACCGGGTTC
>OUNM010033050.1_pt1 | contig 12945 bp, 8 predicted proteins | sample 1769961 | NCBI WGS metagenome assembly OUNM01 (sample SAMEA3914820, study PRJEB12502) | metagenome | biome: forest; material: soil | place: USA | collected 2012-03-12 | depth 0.3 m | reverse complement strand
GCGGCTCTGGCCTGAGGTTCCGGAACGCTTGGGCCAGCGGAAGATCCGCCTTGCCAAGGCCAGCCCCGCTCCGAGGTTGAGCATTGGCAGGTAGGCACGCGCCACCGCGGTCCCAACGGCGGGCAGGGAAGCCGCATCGGGGTAGAGCATGTAGAGCGGCTCGTACCGGGGCCGGAACTTTGCTTTGAACGCCAAGAGGGACCTGAACCCGTACACCGGTTCCAAAGTCGCCCCTAACCAGTCGAGCAGACGGTCGAGATTGCCGGGAGGCCGGGATCGTGGCCTTGGGCGCGGCACCTCCGAAGGGTCCTCTTCGACACGTGCCAGGGGTGCCCCGGAAAGGCTCAGGAATTCGCATCCTTCATCCTTGAGGCTGAGTGCCGCTGATGCGATGAGGAATTCGATGCTGGCACGGAAGCCGCCGCTACGGCGACGCATGAAATCGAGGGTCCAGCCAACGATGTGCCCGTTGCGGTAGACGGGCAACCAAGAGGTGACTGCGTGTACTGTGTGGCGCTTGTCGATTGCAAGCAGGCAGCGCACCTCGGGGTCGTCGAGTTCGTCAAGGCTACCGAGGGTAAAGCCCATTTCGGGCATGTTCCTGTCTGCCACCCATTCTTCGGAGATTTCCTCGATCTGGACCTGGACCGAGAAAGGAGCCGAGGCGTAACTTGTCCATTCGTAGCGGATGCCTGCCTTCGCGGCATTGTTCAACGCCGTGCGGATGTCCTGGAACTTCTTTCCCTTGAAGGAGACCGAATTCAGTGGGAGGACTGTTTCCTGGGCTACTTGTGCAGAGCTCCATCCGGAGGAATCCGCGTGGTCGCGCAATTCCTGGGGTACGGAGTAGAAACACGGCGTCCACCCGTTGCCCCGGCAATAGCGGGCAAATTCTTCGAAGACGGCGGTCGTCTCGGATCTGGGTCCCACCGGGCCGCCCAGTGTGAGCGCAACTCCCGTGCTGACCCGGTAGGCAACAAAGGACAGTCCCGAAGCGGAGAACCAGTACATGTTTCCCGGCCAAGTGGTCATCCAGGACAGTGAGCTTCCCTCCCACGCCTTGATGACCTTCCGGGCACGCTCAGTACTGGCGTCGTGCCGGGTGTGGGCCTGGTGGAGGAAGGTTCTGAAGATCAGGACACCCGCGACCGCCCAAAAGACGACCCCGACGCCTTCGTAGACGAGAACGGCCGCAGTGCCCTGGGGGAAGATCGCCGGCGGCACATCCAGGACGAAGCCCAGCGGAAGGAACCGGTCAGGGACATCCGCCAGTAAGTCAGGCAGCCCCGGAACAGGGGAGAAATCCTGCGCGAGCAAGAGCCCGGCACCGACATAGACGACACTGAGCACAGCCGCTATCGCAAGTACCCGGACCGCGAGGCGTCTGTAGGTCCCCTTCGGGGCCTGGACATGAAACAGCCGCCGGGTCGCGAGCAGAATGATGGTCAGCGCAAGGGGCAGAAGCAGCGGCAGGGCCAGGGTGAACGGCTGCGAGGAAGCCGATCCTTCGATGGCGACAATCCCCTCGCTCGCGCCGGTAGCCGAAGAAGTCGGCTGCAGGACTCCGGCGAGTGCAATTCCGGCCAGCACGGAAAGGCCCACCTGGATCAAAAGGGTCCCCACCCAGGCAAAGCGCCGTCCTCGGCGGAGGCCCTCCGCAAGCAGCAGCAGGAGGAAGGACGGAAGAATGGCCATGAAAATCCCGCCGGCGCCGGCGCGCAGCTGCAGCTGTGCGACGGCACAGTCTTTGGCTTGCGCCGGGTCCGAGCAGAGGGCCTGGAGCGTTTGGGGGTCGACGGGCTGGATGTTGGTAAACAGGAATCGCAGGATGGACAACGGTCCTACCGCATGCGGGATGAGGCCGGCGACTACCGGACCGATCGCCGATACGGCAATGAGTAGCGAAAGCAGCACCCGGCCCTCGTGCCGGGAACTGACGGGGCGCGCAAACCGTGGCCGACGGCCCATCTGCAGCGGCCCGAGAACCGTACCCGCACCTGCGGCGCCGAGCCTGACCAGGTCCGCAAATCCTCCGCTGTACAGGGCGAGGAGGAGCAACAAGGCGAAGACGACGAGCCGGATCCGGCGCCTCCACAGGGTTGCCATGGACGCAGTTCCCGCCATGGCGGTACCGATGATGAACGCACTGGGACCCACGAAGAGGTGGCTGCCTATCTCCGCAGTCCAGCTACCGAGCAATCCTTGGGCCAAGGCAAGGAATCCAAGGGCAATGCCAACGCCCAGAACCTGGCTGGAGACAGCAGCGACGGCGTACGCCCGCCGTCCCATTCGCCGTTCCAAAGCCACGCCCAGCAGCAGCACCAAAGCAGTGTCCAGCACGTAGCCCGTCAAGTCCCTGGCCCAGACGGCGGAAGTCACAGCGGCCCACCAGTGATCAGGCACGGAGCGGGGCGTAAGTGCGAAATTGAGCCGCAATTGCGCGTCCGGTCCCGTCGCGAGACTGGAGGTCAGCGCTCCCAATCCCCAAAAAACGATGACAAAACCCAAGGTGAGCTGCGCTGAGCGCAGTCTTCCCGTCCATGATCGCCGCGAACGGACATCGGGGACGGGGTGGGTTTCCGGCTCGGGCGCCGGTGCGTGCACGGTGTTCCTATCTCTGCGTCGGAAAGATGGGGGTGCGAAATGAAATTCTTCCACACCGGCCGTCAGACGAGGATAATTCCCACGTCGCCGTGACCTTCCCCATCCCGATCCAATAGACTCCGACGTAGGCAGGCTGCCGGCTCGTTCCGTCACCGGTCCATGAGCAATGCAAAGTTGCCCATCCATCGCTTAAACGAACAGAAAGCAAGCCCGGGACAGGCCGATGCACAAATCTCGCATACTCCGCTCCGCTGCATCCGTGATCGCCGCCGGAGTGCTTTTGGCAGGCTGTTCACAGGCGCCCGCTGAACCGAGCAACCCATCCAGCGGCAAGCAGACAGCGGCACCCGTTGCGCCCTCGGGGAGTCCGGCGGCTGCGGGCCAAAGTCCCAAGAAACCCGATTCCGGGCCGGATCCGTCAAAGCTTCCCGTGGGGTCCTTGTACAAGAACCCAAGCAACAACCGGAACGAAATCATCCTCGCGGATGTCCGGCAGACGGCCGTCCTCATTGGAGACTCCCAGTCGGAGCCAATGGGCTCATGGCCGCGGGAGGCTTTAGGCTCGCTTGGTTACAAGGTGTACTCCGTGGCCCGGGGCGGTACGGGATACGTGGCCGCGACGAGCAAGAGCGGCAACTACATCGAGGCGCTGCAACGAGGAGACTGGGTCCTGCCTTACGGGACGCCGCCGCTCATCGTTGTCGAAGGTGGAGGCAACGATGCCTCCCACGACGCCAGTGATGAGCAGATCACGGCCAACGCCAACAGGCTCCTCGCCGCCCTGAAAAAGAGGTATCCACAGGCGAAGATCGCGATTATCGGAACTCTTGCCAGGGGTGCCAACGCGGGCGGGGGGCGCCGTACCCAGGTTGACGCACTGCTGGGCAATATTGCAGCCAAGGCCGGGGCTCCGTTCTTCAGCGTCGGGGACTGGATCAGCAAATATCAGGTCGCAGGGGATCTGGTGGACGGCGTTCACCTGAATGCCGCCGGGCACGCCAAGCTCAGCGGGGTACTGGCGGCGGACATGGCCGCGGCGGGACTTCGCCTGCAGCCGGATCCGACCACGCCAACGGAAGACTGAGCCGATCGAAGACTGAAGCTGGCAGAAGTTCGCGCGCCGGAGAACAATTGATTTATGGTCAGCTATTCAGCCCTTGAACAAGCGTCCAGCAAGAATCCGCATGACTGGGGCCGGGCGATGGCAACGGCGATGACGAAGCTCCTGGATGCGGCTCGCATTGACGGACGGCATTTTGAACACGAGTTCCTCTATGGCGAGGAACTGCGCATGAGGATCGACGAGAACAACGACGGAGCCACAGTCAAGCTCACGTGGACGCCCGCCGACCAGGAGTCCGAACAAAAGGGAACCGCGGAGTGAGCGCGCGCTGAGCTGGAACTGAGGCTACTCCTTTTCGATGGGCTCGCGGCCGTTGCTTCCGAGCAGGCTACGGGTCAGGGCCTCGCCGTCGGCCATGAGCTGTCCCACCGCGGAGCCCAGGTGCGAATCGCCGGGAGCGTCGCCCGCCAGCGCTGCCGCGACCACCGAGCGTCGGATCAGCTCCTTCGCGAACGACGCCGTGGTGCCGGCCGTCCGGTCTGCGGCGGCTTCGATCGCCGAGGGGGAGAACGCGAGTCCGTTCGAATACAGACGCAAAAGTTCCACCCGCTCTTGCTTGGACGGAAGTGGGATTTCCACCGCCAGGTCCACGCGTCCTGGCCGCTGGGCGAGCGCCCGCTCCAAAAGGTCCACGCGGTTGGTGGTCAGCACGAACGCGACGTCGGCGTCGTTGTCCAACCCGTCCATGGCGTCTAGCACCTCGAAGAGCAACGGTTTGGGCCCGTGGCCGAAGCTGCGGTCTTCAGCGATCAGGTCGCAATCCTCCAGCACCACGATGGACGGCGCCAAAGCCCGGGCGATCTTGGCCGCCTCGGCAATCCTGGCGAGCGAACCGCCGGAGAGGAGCACCGCCGTCGTACCCTCGCTTTGGCTCAGCAGGTACCGTACCGTGTGTGTCTTGCCGGTCCCCGGCGGTCCGTAGAGAAGGAGGCCGCGCTTGAGATGCTGTCCGTGCGCAGCCAAGATGTCCGCTTGCCGGGCAATGCCCAGGGTGTGGCCCTCCACTTTGTCGAGGAGGCCATCCGGAAGGACCACATCACTGCTGGCGAGTTCCGGGCGCCTGATGAAGGTCACCCCACTGATGCTCGGCCCGTAATCGCTGACTGCGAGGGCTATGATCTGGCCTTTGAAAACACTTTGGTGCTCCATATCGCGCCGCACCTCGCCCAGCAGCTCGGAGGCGACGGCAGGGTGGGTGGCCAGAACTTCGAGCGAGGCATTTTGCCGGCCTCGATCCATCTTGGCACCGCGTTGGAGGACCGCTACAGGTGATCCGGCGTAGCTAAAGAGCCAGAGCCCCAGCGCAACGGCCTGGCGCTGTTGGTCCGGACCTGTGGCGAGGTTGGTGTAGTCCGCCTGGGCGAGGGGAAAACGCGGGTAGTTGCTGGATTGCTGCAACATGTCGCTGAAGGACATGTGGTGGCGCTGATCGCCGCCGCCGATTCCTACCAGTCGCCAGTCCGGGTCGCGGCCAGCCAGCCCTTCCATCACGATGTCCACATCCACCAAGCGGTGCGGCGGAATCTCCTCCGCCACGACGGATAGTTCATGCGCGGGCACGCCGAGGTGCCCGGTCAACGCCTGTAGAAGCTGCTCGCGGTCATCGACATGGTCCAATCCGGACTCGGCCAGGCGAGTCAGTGTTGCGAAGTCTTCGATGAATTTCCCCAATTTTTCATCCATGCACAGACCCTAGCAGGAGGGGCGCCGACTCAGCAGAGCCCGTTCATGGTCGCGATGGCCACCTGCCGGAGCTGTTCGAACTCCGACTGGCCGCTGCCGTCGGTCGATTCAATGTGTTTGTCCGTGTCGGATGGATACGCGAAGCTCATGGCTATCTGGCGGCTCCCGTCGCTCGTGGACAACGCGATGCTCGCAAACCAGGTGCTGCCGCCGTAGCCGTAGTAGAAGCCGTTCGTGCATTCGTCATTCCAACGCTGCAGCCCGAGTCCGTGGTTCTCCTGCCACAGAGTTTGCATGTCGCGGAGGGTGTTCGCCGTGAGTAGCCGGCCCTGCATGAGCGCTGCATAGAACGTGTTGATATCGCCCACCGTGGAGATGACTCCTTCGGCGGGGGAACCGACCAGGTACTGCGGCTGCGAGGCATTGATGCGCTCGCCGTCGATGAATTCATAACTCTGGATCATGTCGCGCGCATCCCGGTCCGGCTCGGCAGACAGCGAGGTGTGGCTCATACCGAGCGGCACGAAGATCTCTGACTTCAGGACGTCCCCGATCGGCTGTCCGCGGAGTTTTTGTACGATGGCTGCCAAGGCGAAGTAGTTGGCATCCGAGAAGCGGAACAGCTGGAAGTTGGCGTGTGCCCACGGCACGGTCCCGGCCATCCGGAGATAGTCCTCGATGCTGAACCTGGTGTCGATGGCCTGTTTGGGCGGCATGGCCTTCAAGATGGCTTCCGGTGCGTCGGGCAGGCCGGAGCTGTGGTTCAACAGGGAGCGGATCGTGACGGGGCCGGGCGGGTGGGCGAGCTGCTCGAATTCCGGGAAGTACTCCGTGACGGGGTCCTCAAGGCCCAGCTTTCCTTCCTGGACAAGCTTGAGCACCGAGACCGCCACCATCGACTGCGTGATGCCGCCTGCCTGGATCCGGTCGGTCGCGGCTACCGGTTCGCCGGTCTCGACGTCCTGGCTGCCGTAGGCCTGGGACCATTCCCGGCCCCGGACTTTGATCTGGACGACAACCGCCGGCGCGCCCCGGTTGAGCATTTCATGCGCGAAGAAATCCGCAACAGGGGATTCAGGAAGTGCTGCTTGCGCATCGGACGACGAGGAACCCGCCAGGGGTTCACTGGTCAGAGGGTAGGTGCAAGCGCCGGACGCCAAGGTCAAAGCCAGGACGACGGCCACCCGGAATCCCGGCCGGGATATGCGGGACCTGTGAGAGGCCCGTGCAGCCTCCATGGCTGCCTCCTGAAGCTACGCTGCAGGGCAACGGCTGGGCGCCCTTGCCCCCGTAGTTTCGATCGTCCTCTTCGTAAGCGAGGGGGTCAACGTTGAGAACGTGGGTGCGGCCCAAACCCAACTGACTCGCAGTAGTTGTCGTTATGAGCGCTCATAACGACATTAACTGCGAGTCAGTTGGGTGGCCGGGCAGGAAACCCCTAGGTCAGTTTGATCTGCCGGTTCATGTCCTTGTACAGCAAGTAACGGAACTGGCCCGGGCCGCCGGCATAGCAGGCCTGCGGGCAGAAGGCGCGGAGCCACATGAAGTCGCCGGCTTCCACTTCCACCCAGTCATTGTTGAGCAGGTACATGGCTTTGCCCTCAAGCACGTAGAGGCCGTGCTCCATGACGTGGGTCTCCGGGAACGGGATGACCCCGCCCGGCTGGAACGTCACAATGTTCACCTGCATGTCGTGGGCCAGGTCGCTGGAATCCGTGAAGCGGGTGGTCTTCCAGGCGCCGTTGGTGTCCGGCATCGCGGTGGGTTCCACCTCGGCATCACTCGTGACGAAGGACTTTGCCTCGTAACCCTCAAGCCGTTCGTAGGCCTTGCGGATCCATTGGAAGGAGACGATGTCATCGGAGACGTTTTCCAGGCCCCACGAGGCACCGGCGGCCAGGTAGGCATAACCGCCCTCCTCGAGCTCATGCAGTTCGCCGTCGAGTGTCAGGTTGACCTTGCCCTTGGTGACGAAGACGACGCCTTCGACGCCTGCCTCGAACTCGGCCTTGGGAGCGCCGCCCCCCGGGCCGATCTCTACGATCAACTGGGAGAACGTGGTGGCGAATCCGGATATCGGGCGGGCCAGGATCCAGGAACGGGTGTTGGAGAAACCCGGCAGGGTGCTGGTCACGATGTCGGTCATGACGCCCTTGGGGATCACGGTGTAGGCCTCGGTGACGATGGCCCGTTCCGTGGTGAGGTGGGTCTGCGGCGGCAGCCCGCCCTGGGGGTAGTAGTACTTTCCCATCATTGGATCCTTACTTGGAGGTGGATTGTGCCAGCCGGGGATGCGCCAGTGCAGTCAGCCGGGAGAGTTCGACGCCGGCAAGCGCCAGCACTTCTTCGGAACCCACCGCTCCACACTGGACGCCGCGCAGGACGAAGGCGGCGAGGGCACGGGCTGTGGCGGGTTCGTCCATGACGCCGCCTTCGGTGCGGTCCACGTAGTTGCGGAGGCGGGCCGCGGCAGCAGGCAGGCCCTCGCGGTAGAAGGCGTAGGTTGCCGCGAACCGGCTGGGCAACTGGGCAGCGTGCAGGTCCCAGCCCTGGTAGTAGCCGCGTTCAAGGGAACGGCGGACCAGCCGGCCGTGCAGTTTCCACGCGTTTTCCACGTTGTCGCCCACCGGGATGATGTTAGTGGAGCCATCGGAGAGCCGGATCCCAGTGCCCGCAACGGCCAACTGCATGACTTCCTTCGCGAAATCCGCCACCGGGTGCTCCATGGACTGGTACTCCGCGGAGATCTGCAGCGAGGCGGAATAGTCGTAGGTGCCGTAGTGCAGTGCGCTGATGCGGCCCGGAACTGCGTGCGGAAGCCGGGCCACGGGAGAGGTCCCCTCCGGGCCGAGGATCAGCTGGGGTGTTTCCACTTGGACCTCGAAACGGAGCCGGCCCGCCGGGAGGGAGTGGATCTCTTCGAGCCGGGAGACGGCGAAGTCCATGGCTTGTACCTGGGCCGCCGTGGTGACTTTCGGCAGGGTCAGGATGAGGCCCTCGGGCAGCTCACCGGCCGAGGCCAAAGTGGAGACGAACAGGTCCAGGGTCTTCAGGCCACGTGCCCGGGTGGGCGCCTCGAAGCACTTGAACCGGATGCCGATGAACGGCGGGGCGGAGCCCGCGGCTACGGCTTCGCTGACAGCCTGCGCAGCCGCTACGGCCGCGACGTCTTCTGCTTCGTCGCCCCGGTCGCCGTAGCCGTCCTCGAAGTCGAGGCGCAGGTCCTCGATCGGTTCGCTGCGCAGTTTGGCAGCCACGCGGGTGGCGACGGCGGCAGCCAGTTCGGGCTCCTGGCCCAGCAACGCACCGAGCCTTTCGAGACCGCCGTGGGCCTCCGCCGTCGTGATCGCCTGGGCGCCCCATTCCGCGGAGAGCGACGGCGTGAAACGGTCCGCCGGGACGTACACCGTGTGCACGGGCTGGCGGGTGCCGTCGTCGCCGGGGTAGTTGCGCTCCAGCAGCTGGTCGGTGGCGGCCAGCTGGGAGTCGATCGCGGCGAGATCCGACGGAGTCAGGGAAGCCGGGAAGGAGGATGCGGCCATTCCTACACCAGCTCGTAGGCGGGAGTGGTCAGGAAGTCCGTGTAATCCTCGGAAAGACAGATGTCCGCGATCAGGCGGCTGGCCGGCTCGTAGAACTTCTCGAAGGACTCGGCGTCGACCTCGCTGCGCAGGCGGTCGGTCTCTTCGCCCAGGATCTTGGTCACCAGTTCGCGGGTAACCGTGTTGCCTGTGTCGGCAAGGACGGACTTGTTGCGGATCTGCTGCCACACCTGGGAACGGGAGATTTCCGCGGTGGCGGCGTCTTCCATGAGGTTATGGATCGCGACGGCGCCGCTGCCGGAGAGCCATACGGCGGTGTACGCGACGGCGACGTAGAGGTTCAGGCGAAGCCCGGACTCGGTCACGTGGCCACCGGCGGACGAGATGTCCAACAACTGCTCGGCAGTCACGGAGACCTCCGGACGCTGCTTGTCGAGCTGGTTCGGCTTGCCGCCGCTTTCCGGATCGCCGAGCACCGAGTCGAACACTTCGCGGCAGGTCGAGACGAGGTCCGGGTGCGCCACCCAGGAACCATCGAAACCGTCGTTGGCCTCGCGGGTCTTGTCCGCGCGCACCTTCTCGAAGGCCTGCGCCGTGACTTCGGGCTCGCGGCGGTTCGGGATGACGGCAGCCATGCCGCCCATGGCGAACGCGCCGCGCTTGTGGCAGGTCTTGACCAGCAGCTCGGTGTAGGCGCGCATGAACGGAGCAGTCATGACCACGGACGCGCGGTCCGGCAGGATGAAGGACTCGCCGGCGTCGCGGAAGTACTTGACGATGCTGAAGAGGTAGTCCCACCGACCGGCGTTCAGGCCGGAAGCGTGGTCCCGCAGTTCGTAGAGGAACTCGTCCATTTCGAATGCGGCCGGGATGGTTTCGATCAGCATGGTGGCACGCACGCTGCCCTGCGGGATCCCGAGGTAGTCCTGGGCGAAGACGAAGATGTCGTTCCACAGGCGGGCCTCGAGGTGGCTTTCCATCTTGGGCAGGTAGTAGTACGGGCCGTGGCCATTGAGCAGGAGCTGCTTGGCCACGTGGAAGAAGTGCAGGCCGAAGTCCACCAGCGCGCCAACGGTCGGTTCGCCGTCGAGCAGCAAGTGCCGTTCGTCCATGTGCCAGCCGCGGGGGCGGGCGACGACGACGGCGAGCGGCGCGTCCGTGCGGAGCCGGTATTCCTTGCCCTCAGGGGAGGTGTAGCTCAGGGTGCCCTGGGCTGCGTCGCGGAGGTTGAGGATGGCGTCGATGACGTTCGCCCACGTCGGGGTGCTGGCGTCCTCGAGGTCGGCGAGCCACACCTTGGCGCCGGAGTTCAGGGCATTGATGGCCATCTTGGCCGGGGAAGCCGGGCCGGTCATCTCGACCCGGCGGTCCTGCAAGGCCTGCGGTGCTTCGGCAACCTTCCAGTCGCCGTCGCGGATGTCCTGCGTTTCGGGCAGGAAGTCGAGGCGTCCGGTGCGGGCCACTTCTTCACGCTTGGCGACGCGGGCTGCCAGCAGCTCGGTGCGGGTTCCCGCGAACCGGCGGTGCAGTTCCTCCACGAAGGCCAACGCCTTGGGAGTCAGGATTTCCTCGGCTCGTTCGATCGGCCGGGGGTCTGTGACTGTGAGAGCCATGGGATGGTCCTTTCCTAGAGAGCGCTAGCGGCCTGCGTTTGCTGCTGCCGCGCGTTTGCTGCGTTTGCTGCGTTTGCAACGGCTGCGGCGACGTCGGCGGCAACGTGGGGGTCGAAGACGCTGGGGATAATGTAGCTCGCATTCAGTTCATCATCCGCAACCCGGTTGGCGATAGCCTCTGCGGCGGCCACGAGCATTTCAGGGATGATGTCCGATGCTCCGGCGTCGAGCAGTCCGCGGAAGAAGCCCGGGAAGGCCAGCACGTTGTTGATCTGGTTGGGGAAGTCGCTCCGGCCGGTGGCGACGACGGCTGCGTGCTTGGACGCGATCACCGGGTCGATTTCCGGGGTGGGGTTGGCCATGGCGAACACGATCGCGTCCTCGGCCATCGAGGCGACCTGCTCCTCGCCGATCACGTGGGGAGCGCTGACGCCGATGAACACGTCCGCACCGTCGAGGGCTTCGTGCAGCGTGCCCGAGAAGCCGGCCTCGTTGGTGTTCGCGGCAATCCAGGAACGGTGCTCGTCGTCGTACTTTTCGCCCGAGTGGATGGCGCCGGAGCGGCCGGCCGCGACGATGTGCTGCGCGCCCTGGGCCTTGAGGAGCTGGATGATCGCCGAGCCCGCGGCGCCGACGCCGGAGACCACGATCTTGACCTCGGAGAGCTTCTTGTCCACCACGCGCAGCGCGTTCACGAGGGCCGCGAGCGTGACGATTGCCGTTCCGTGCTGGTCGTCGTGGAAGACGGGGATGTCGAGCTCGTCGCGGAGCCGCTTCTCGATTTCGAAGCAGCGCGGGGCCGCGATGTCTTCGAGGTTGATGCCGCCATAGACCGGGGCCATGGCCTTGGCGATCATGATGATTTCTTCGGTGTCCTGGGTGTCCAGGCAGACCGGCCAGGCGTCGACGTTGGCGAACTGCTTGAACAGCGCGGCCTTGCCTTCCATGACAGGCAGGGCGGCGGCCGGGCCGATGTTGCCCAGGCCAAGGACGGCCGAACCGTCGGTGAGGACGGCGATCGTGTTGCGCTTGACCGTCAGGTTGCGTGCAGCGGCCGGGTCCTCGGCGATGGCGAGGCAGACACGTGCGACGCCGGGGGTGTAGGCGCGCGAAAGGTCGTCGCGGTTGCGCAGGGCCACCTTCGGGACGACCTCGAGCTTGCCGCCCAGGTGCATGAGGAAGGTGCGGTCCGAGACATGCTGGACGGTGACGCCGTCGAGCGCGTTGAGGGCGTCCTTGACGCGGTTGGCGTGGTCTTCGTCCGTGGTGTTGCAGGTGACATCGACAACCAGGGTGTCGTGGTGCGACTCGGTCACATCCAGTGCGGTGACTGCGGCGCCGGCAGCGCCGACGGCTGCGGCCAGCTCGCTCGTGGCTGTGAAGCTCGACGGCGCGGCGACGCGCAGGGTGATCGAATTTCCGGGGCTCGGGTTCGCCATTGAATTTCCTCCTCGTACAGGCCCGTAGCGGGCCTCCGCTCAAACCGAATGTTTTCGTATTATGGATATTATTATCTACAAAGTGGAAACACAAGCCCTGGTTGGTGGGCAAGCATTCCGGCGTCGGGTGCTGTATCTTGAGTGTTCTAAGCAATTCTTTTCACGATGCGGATAAGAGTTGTCGGATTCCGAGCCATAGGAGACAACGGAATGGCTGAAAAGCCCTCGGGAGGCGTGCAGTCCGTCGAGCGCGTCTTCGAACTGCTGGAACTCATCACCGACGCCGGCGGAGACGTCACGTTGAGCGAACTGTCGTCGTCGACAGACCTGCCGCTCCCCACCATCCACCGCCTGCTGCGCACCTTGGTGTCCCTCGGCTACATCCGGCAACTGCCCAATCGTCGCTACGCGCTGGGCCCCCGGCTCATCCGGCTTGGCGAAGGTGCCAACAAGCAACTCGGTGCCTTGGCCCGCCCCCAGCTGAAGTCCCTCGTGGACCGCCTTGGCGAAACGTCCAACATGGCTGTCCTGGATTCGGATATGGTCATCTACGTTGCCCAGGTTCCGTCGCTGCACTCCATGCGCATGTTCACCGAGGTTGGCCGCCGCGCCCACACGCACGACACCGGCGTCGGGAAGGCCATCCTGGCCCAGCTGGACGACGAGGTGGTCCGCGGGATCGTGGCCCGCACAGGCATGCCGACTCCCACGGCAAAGAGCATCGGGGACATCGAATCCCTCCTCGCCGACCTGAACCGGATCCGCGAACGCGGCTACTCGATCGACGAGGAAGAGCAGGAGATCGGCGTCCGTTGCTTCGCGATGGCCGTCCCCAACGCTCCGACGCCGACCGCCATTTCCGTTTCCGGACCGGTGTCCCGCGTGGATCAGCACTTCGCCGACCGCGCCGTGCCCTTGCTGCGCGAGGCTGCCCTCGCGAT
>OUNM010541283.1_pt1 | contig 12959 bp, 10 predicted proteins | sample 1769961 | NCBI WGS metagenome assembly OUNM01 (sample SAMEA3914820, study PRJEB12502) | metagenome | biome: forest; material: soil | place: USA | collected 2012-03-12 | depth 0.3 m | reverse complement strand
GTCGACACCCTGCGGTTCATGGCCCCCGGCGCCGGCGAGGCGCGGGTCCATGGCCGGCTCGTGGACGGCCTGCTGGAGCACGTGGCCCTGTCGCTCTCGGGCGGCGGCCGCGACGCCCTGGGCGTGATGAACAGGGTCAGCGGCTCCAACGAGGAGACGCTGGAGGTCTCGGGCGCCGGCGCCAAGCGACGGATCGTCGACATGGCCCAGGTCGTCGACCAGGCGGACCAAGACCATCTGACGCGGCGCGGCGACTGGACCTCGGTGGGCCGCCAGCGCGGGTTCGAAGGTCTGTGCGAGCACTTCCTGAGCGCGGTGCGCGACGGCCGGCGGCTGTCGGCGCTGGAGGCTCTGGAGACGCATCGCCTGTGCGAGACGGTGGTGCGGGAACTGGGGATCTAGGATTTGCCGGGCGTGGTCCTCGTCCTTCGACAGGCTCAGGATGAGGACCATTGCCAAGGCCGGGGCAGTCGAAAACCTCATCCTGAGCTTGTCGAAGGACGAGGTTTTCGCCCCCACAATGCTTGGACTGACTCGCCCTACGCCGTCTTCCGCCACGCCGTCGGCGACAGGCCGAACGCCCGCCGGAACGTGGCGTTGAAGTGCGAGATGTCGTTGAAGCCCACGTCGAAGGCGATGTGCGTGACCGGCTCGGCCGTGTCGGTCAGGCGGTCGGCGGCGGCCCGCAGGCGCGCGCCGATCAGGTACTGACGCGGGCTCTCGCCGGTCGCGGCGCGGAACAGCCGGATGAAGTGGAAGCGGCTGACCTGGCCCATGGCGGCCAGGGCGTCCAGGCCGCAAGGCTCCGCATAGGCCACGTCCAGATGCCGGACCACCTCGCGGATCCGCCGGCGCTCGGCTTGGGTCGGCGCAGCGGGCCGCGTGCGTCGCCCCAGCGTCAGGGCGCGGGCCGCCAGGTCGACCACCTGCTCCTCGCCCAGCCGCAGCCCGCCGGCGGCCCGGCGCACCGCGCCGTACAACGGGGCGGTCTCGCGCGACGGGTCCAGGGCCGAGACCGCGAAGTCGGCGTCGTCCAGCCCGCAGTCATTGGCCACCTCGGCCAGCAGGTCCGGGTGAAGGGCGATCACCGCCCGGCGGTTGCCGGCGGCGTCCAGGTGACGGCAGGCGAAGGCCTCGCCCGCATTGCCCAGGAGCACCGCGCCGGGCGTCGCCTGGGCGCGTCCATGCCGGCCGGCATAGTCGAAGGTTCCCTCCACCACGACGCCGATCACGGGCCCCGCATAGGCCTTCTCGATCGCGGCCGAGGCGTCGGTGACGCAGCGCGCCTCGCCGGCGCCGTACCACGGCGATCGCGCGGGCAAGGTGGGGCCCTGGGTCTCGACTCGGAACATGCGGCGGCCTCCGTCGGGTGCGGCCCCATAGAACGCGTCTCCGGGCCGGAGCGCAACAAACCCCAAGTCAGCCCGCGATCCGCGCGCCAAGCTCGCTGCGTCTCAACGGGAGGGGTCATGAACCGCGACGGCGTTCCCTACGGCCTCGGCGCGATCGCGCTGGGGATCATCGGCCTGGTCTTCGGCGACTTCGCCCTGCAGTGGCAACCGGTCCCCAAGGACCTGCCCGGCCATCACCTTCTGGCGCTGGCCAGCGGGGCGGTCATGGTGATCCTGGGTCTCGGCGTCCTGTGGACGCGCACCGCCCGTCCCGCCTCGGCGGCCCTGGCCGTGGTCTATCTGGGCTGGGTCGCCCTGCACGGGCCCGACACCGACGCCGCCCCCGGCAGCATCGCCGCGTGGCTGGGCGTGGCCGAGACCCTGTCGCTGTCGATGGGCGGCCTGGCGCTGCTGGCGATGTCGAGCGAGCCTCCGAGCGACCGGCTGCGCATGGCCGCGCGGCTGATCTACGGCCTGTGCCCGCTGGTTTTCGGCCTCAGCCACTTCGCCTATGCCGACTTCACCGCCAAGATGGTGCCGGGCTGGATCCCCAACCCGCTGTTCTGGGCCTATGCGACCGGCGCCTGCCACCTGGCGGCGGGCCTGGCGATCCTGCTGGGCCTGGTCCCCCGACTGGCCGCGACCCTGCTGACGGTGATGATGGGCTGCTTCGTCGTGATGCTGCACATCCCGCGCGTCATGGCCGCGCCGGACAGTCACCTGGAATGGACGATGACGGCGGTGGCGCTGTCGCTGACCGGCGCGGCCTGGGCGCTGCGACAGTCGTTGCCCGCGCCGCCGTCACGCGCTCTGGCGTTCGACCGTATCGGACTCGACCGCCAAGACCGGGGCGGCGACGCCCGCGCGGCGGAATAGCTTGGCCAGCGCCAGGAACAGGCCCTTCTCCTCGACCCGGTGATAGGGCGAGCTGGCCGCCAGTTGGCTCGACAGCCGGGCATGGGCCTTGCCCAGGTTGTGGTACGGCAGGCGCGGCAGCAGGTGGTGCAGGGCGTGATAGCGCAGGCCAACCGGCGCCCACAGGAACGGCAGCAGGGCCGGCGGCGGCACGTTGACCGAGTCCAGGAACTGGTCCTCGAAGCTCATCTGTTCGCCGTCGTTGTGCCAGTAGTGGGCGACCAGGGTGCGCAGCTGGTTGACGAAGGTGGCCAGCGAGAACAGGGCGAACCAAGTCACAACGAAGCGTACGGGCACGAAGCCCGCGATCGTGGCGGCCGCCACGCCCCAGCACCACAGCCAGCAGCCGATCTCCTGGGCAAGCCAGTCGGGGCGAGTCCTGTCGTTGTCCTCGCGCACGAAATCGGGATTGATCACCAGGGCCGACAGCTTGGTGCGCATGAACCGGCGCAAGCCCGGCGCCATGAACGACAGCGGGAACAGGATCCCCGAGCGCAGGACCACACCCAGCGGGGCCAGCAGCGAGATCGCCGCGAACAGGGCCAGCTTGAACGGCGAATAGCGCTCCAGCGGCAGGTATTCGGGATCCTTGGCCGTGCCGAAGCGGTGCTTGGCGTGGTGCAGGGTGTGGACGCCCTCGTACATCATCGACGGGGTCATCAGCGGCACGCCGATCAGCAGGTTCCAGCCCAGGCGAAAGCCCGGCACGTCCTTCGGCCGCAGGTGGCTGATCTCATGGATGAAGGACAGGCCGCGATAAAGCGCCAGCAGGCCGACCAGGCCGGCGACGACGATCACGCCGGGCCGGTGCGCGGTCGCGGTCAGCCAAAGGCCGCCCCAGGCGACGCTCGCCGTCAGGATCAGGTCCAGCCAGTAGATCCGGCGATCGGGCGTCGCCAGGTCAACGGTCAGGCCGTGAGCCTGGCGCAGAAAGCTCGCCTCGTCCTTTCGGGATGATCCCACGGTGTTCAAAGTCCCCGAGTCCGCCGTCGTGTTCAGCGCCCCGACGTGGCGCCGCGCCCGCCGAAATTCAATGGCTAGGCGGATGATTATGACTGACCGCCCTTAAAGCAAAACCGCTCCCGCCGAAACGTCGGCTGTTGTCGCACGTTGGAAGACTCCGGCCTTGATCGTCCGCAAGGCCCCATCGTCGGCGCGATGTCTGGCCGCGCGGCAGTTTCTCCGCTCGATCTCGGTAAATTGGCATGACCAAAATGGCCAGGACACTTTTGGAGGCTGTCGAATGCCCGTTCACCGCGCGACTCTTCGCCAGGCGGCCGCCCTGTTGGCGGTCTCGACGCTCCTGTGCGCCGCGCCTGCACGCGCCGCCGAGGCGATGATCGATCCGGGATCGCTGCCCGCTGTCGGCAAGGTCGACCGTCGCTTCCAATCCTACAATGTCGAGATGGCCGAAGTGATCGGCGGCCGATTCTGGGCCCCCTACCCCAAGCCTGGCGAAAAGAGTCCACAAGTCGATCTGCAGAAGAGCGGCGGGGTCGAGATCGCCAACGCCATGTTCCGCAAGCGCGATCCGATCGACCTGAAGGATCGCCGCCTGCGCACGCTGGCCCAGGGGCTGGGTCCGGCCTATGTGCGGGTCAGCGGCGGCTGGGCCAACAACGTCTACTTCCACGACGCCGACACGCCACCGCCGGCCAAGCCGCCCAAGGGTTTCCAGGGCGTGCTGACGCGCGACCAGTGGTCCGGCGTGCTGGACTTCGTCCACGCCACCGATTCCAAGCTGGTCACCTCGTTCGCCGTCGGGCCCGCCTCGCGCGACGCCAGCGGCGCGTGGAATCCGGACCAGGCCCGCCAGCTGATCGCCTACACCCACGCCAAGGGCGGACGGATCGACGCCGCCGAGTTGGTCAACGAACCGAACGTCGGCGCCATGGTCGGCCTGCCGCCGGGCTACGACGCGGCCGCCTACGCCCGGGACATGGCGGCGTTCAAGACGCTGGTCCAGGCCGACGCGCCGGACCTGAAGATCGTCGGCCCCGGCTCGACGGGCGAAGCGGGCTTCATCATCTTCCCGCAGCGCGGCGGGATCACCAGCCAGGCCCTGATGAGCGCCGAACCGCGCACGCCGGTCGACGTCTTCTCCTACCACTTCTACGGCACGGTCTCGAAACGCTGCTGGGCGATGGACAAGAGCGCCGGCGTCACGCCCGACCAGGCCCTGTCCGAGGCCTGGCTGGCGCGGGCCGACACCGCGTTCGACTACTACAAGGCGCTGCGCGACCAGTACGCGCCCGGCGCGCCGATCTGGATCACCGAGATGGGCCAGGCCGGCTGCGGCGGCGACGCCTGGGCGGCGACCTGGCTGGACACCTTCCGCTATGTCGACCAGATGGCCCGCCTGGCCAAGCGCGGCACGTCGGTGATCTTCCACAACACCCTGGCGGCCAGCGACTACGCCCTGATCGACGACGTCAGCGGCCAGCCCCGGCCCAGCTACTGGGCCGCCCTGCTGTGGAGCCGACTGATGGGCGAGACGGTGCTCGACGCCGGCCCGACGCGGCCCGGCCTGCACGTCTACGCCCAGTGCCTGCGCGGCAAGCCCGGCGGGGTCGGCCTAGTGGCGATCAACCTGGACGCCGCCGCCCCGGCGACGTTGACGCTTCCCAAGGCCGGCCAGCGCTACACCCTGACCGCCGACACTCCGCAGGCCGGCAAGGTCAGGCTGAACGGACGTGAGCTGGATCTGGCGCCCGGCGACCGTCTGCCGACGCTGAAGGGTCAGTCCAGCCCCAAGGGCGCGCTAACCCTGCCGCCCGCCAGCATCACCTTCGTCGCCGTCCCCAACGCCGCGAACGCCGCCTGTCGCGCGGCCTGATCCCAACGAAGACAGAGAACGACCATGACGATCGAACGACGGACGCTCCTGGCGAGCGCGGTGGCGGCGATGGCGGCTTCGCCCGCGGCGGCCTTGGCGGCCAAAGCGGCCGAGGCCCGAAAGGCCTTCCCGCGCGGCTTTCGCTGGGGCGCCTCGACCGCCGCCCATCAGATCGAGGGCAACAACGTCAATTCCGACCTGTGGTTCATGGAGACGGTCGAACCCAAGACCTTCACGGATCGATCGGGCGACGCCTGCGACAGCTACCATCGCTACGACCAGGACATCGCCCTGCTGAAGACGATCGGCCTGAACAGCTATCGGTTCTCGGTGGAGTGGGCGCGGATCGAGCCCAATCGCGGCCAGTTCTCACGCGCCGAGATCGATCACTACCGGCGCATGATCACCGCCCTGCGCAAGGCCGGGATCGATCCGATCGTCACCTTCTACCATGTCTCCGCGCCGCGCTGGTTCGCGGAAGCCGGAGGCTGGCTCAATCCGGAGTCTCCGGCGCTGTTCGCGCGCTATTGCGACAAGGTCGCCCGCGAGCTGGGCGACGGCATGGCCTATGCCTGCACGATCAACGAGCCGCAGGTGGGCCTGACCTACCGCGTCGTGCCGGGCGCGGAGGGTTACTTCAAGAAGGAGGACGAGGTCGAGACCCAGGCCCACGAGGCCGCCGCCCGCAAGCTGGGCGTCGAGCGCTTCGTCACGATGAACCATCCGGCGATCAAGGCGATGACCCCGCAGCTGATGGCGGCCCACGAGCAAGGCTTCGCCGCGATCAAGGCCGCGCGGCCCAAGCTGTCCACCGGCGTCACCCTGAACCTGGTCGACTTCCAGCCCGCCAACGAAGGCAGCCATCACCGCGAACTGCTCAAGCTGGCCTATGGCGGCTGGATGGACACGGCCAAGCGCGCCGGCGATTTCGTGGGCGTGCAGACCTATCGTCAGGTCCGCGTCCCAGGGGCCGGCGCCGCCCTGCCCGCCCCGCCCGCCATGCCGTTCATCGACCCGACCGACCAGCGCGAGACGATCAAGCAGCCTTCAGCCCTGCGCCACATGGTCGAGTACGCCCACCAGCAGACCGGCCTGCCGGTGTTCGTCACCGAGAACGGCCTGGAAACCGACAACGACGCCCGCCGCCAATGGTACATCCCGCAGGTGCTGACCGAGCTCCACGCGGCCATCGAGGGCGGCGTGCCGGTGATCGGCTACTGCCATTGGTCGCTGCTGGACAATTTCGAATGGATACAGGGCTACAAACCCCACTTCGGCCTGGCCAGCGTCGACCGCGAGACCTTCGCGCGCAAGCTGAAGCCCAGCGCCGCCGTCTACGGCGCGATCGCGCGTCGCAACGCCGTCTGACACCTATGAAAATGGCCGCCTCCGCAAGGAGCCGGCCAAGTTCGAAAAGCCTGTGACAGCCTTGCTCTAAAAGGGTTTGCACACCTATTAGGCACAAAAGCCGACAAGCCATTGATCTAACGAAAGTTTTTCGTTTTCATCCAGCGAAAATGACAACGACTTGCTGCTGTAGCGTTGTTTTTATTGCGCGGCGCGAGCCTTTCCGCTCGCGCGCGCCGCGCATCTTTCTTTCAAGATGAGGTTGAGGGGGGCGGGGGAGAAGGAGAAGATTGGAAGCAAAATCGATGTTCAGCGCAACGTCTCGCGGCCGTTAGAACCAATGGTTGATGGCCGTCATGCGACATCCGATCAGGCCCGCCCGCCAGCGCCGCCAGCTTGCGCCCTCAGGAACAAGCTTGGCACGCAGCTGGAGCGTCGACGGGACGCGCGCGGCGACGTACCGCCGCGACCATCGCCACGCCCAACGCGGCCGCGAAGCCTGCATAGGCCGGGGCGCTGATCGCGCCCAGGCGATCCACCAACGCCCCGCCAGAGACCGCGCCCAGCGCGATCGCCACCTGGAAGGTCGAAGTCAGCAGCCCGCCCGCCAATTCGGCCTGGTCCGAAGCCGCCGATGTGGCCCAGGCCTGGAAGCCCACCGGCAGCATGGCGAAAGCGAAGCCCCACACGGTCAGGGCGGCCATCACCACGACCGGCGAGACGCCCAGGGCGACGATGGCGAGAGCCGAGGCGGCCAGGAGGCCCGCCCCGCCCAACACCGCCAGGCGTGGGTCACGTTCGGCCAGGAAGGCGCCGGCGAAGTTGCCGAAGAAGCCGGCGACGCCGAAGGCCAGCAGCGCCAGCGAGATCGCCGCGACGTCCAGCCGCGTCACCTGCTCCAGCACGGGCCGCACATAGGTGAAGCCCGCGAAGTGGCCGGAGATCACCAGCAGCACACCGACCAGCGCCACCGCGACGCTGGGACGACGAGCCACCTGCAGCAGGCCGGCAAGCTTCGGCGGGGCGCTCGGCGCCAGTCTCGGCAAGGTCAGGACCTGAGCCAGCAAGGCCGCCGTGCCGACCGCGCCGGCGATCACGAACGCCGCGCGCCAGCCCAAGGTGGCGCTGACATAGGCCCCGACCGGCGCGGCCGAGACCGTGGCCACGGAGACCCCGGTGAAGACGATCGACATCGCGCGCGGCAGCGCATTGGCCGGGACCAGCCGCATGGCCAGGGCCGCAGCCATCGACCAGAAGCCGCCCAGGCTTGCGCCCAGCAGGATCCGCGCGACCAACAGCGTCGGCAGGTTGACGGCGAACACGGTCAGCAGGTTCGAGGCGCAGAGCAGCGCCATCAGGCCCCACATCACCAAGCGGCGATCCAGGCGCCCGGTCAGCACCGGAGTGAGCGGCGCGGCGATCGCCCCGACCACGGCCGTGGCGGTGACCGCCTGCCCGGCGGAGCCGACGCTGACATGCAGGTCGGCGGCCAGAGGCGTCAGAACGCTGGCGGGCAGGAATTCAGAGGTCACCAGGGCGAAGACCCCCAAGGCCAGAGCTCCGATCGCGGTCCAGGCGGCGGGCGCCTCGGGATCATCGTTAAGCGGCGTGGCGTCCTGTGCGGATCTGGTGGTCGTCGAGCCGTCCATGGCGATCTCCGGTAAGCGGGCCCTTGTCGGGCGAACTGTGGACAGATGGGGTTCTAGTCGGGGAAGAACCGATTGGCCGGTCGCGCCAGGCCGAGGTTCTCGCGCAGGGTCGCGCCCTCGTATTCGGTGCGGAAGATGCCGCGCCGCTGAAGCTCGGGAACGACCTTGTCGACGAAGTCGTCCAGGCCTTCGGGCAGGTACGGGAACATAATGTTGAAGCCGTCCGAACCCTCTTCCTCCAGCCAGCGCTGCATCTCATCGGCGATGGTCTGGGCCGTGCCGACGAAGGCGGGTCCGCCATAGCTGCCCACGCGGGCGGCCAGTTGGCGGATCGTCAGGGTCTCGCTCCGGGCCAGATGGATCACCCGCTCGCGGGCCGAGTGGCTGGCGTTGGTCGGCGGGATTTCCGGCAGGGGGCCGTCGGGGTCATAGCCGGACACGTCATGCCCCAGCATGCTGTTGAGCGTGCCGATGCCGCTGTCGTAGTGCACCAGGCTGTCGAGCCTGGCGCGCTTGGCCTTGGCGTCCTCGATGCCGTCGCCGACTACGACGAAGGCGGCCGGCAGGATCTTCAGGCTGTCGGGATCTCGGCCGACCAAGGCCATCCGGCGCTTGATGTCGGCGTAGAAGGTCTTGGCGGCGTCAAGATTGACGCCGGCCGCGAAGATCACCTCGGCGGTCTCGGCGGCCAGCTGGCGGCCGGCTTCCGACGCCCCGGCCTGGATGATCACCGGCCAGCCTTGCACGGGGCGCGCGATATTCAGCGGTCCGCGCACCGACAGGTTGGGTCCCTTGTGGTCGAGCACGTGGATCCTGGCCGGATCGACATAGATTCCGGCTTCGACGTCGCGCACGAAGGCGTCGTCGGCGAAGCTGTCCCACAGGCCCGTGACCACGTCGTAGAACTCGCGCGCCCGGGCGTAGCGGGCGTCGTGCTCCATGTCTTCCTCCAGCCCGAAGTTCAGGGCCGCGTCGGGATTGGAGGTGGTGACGATGTTCCATCCGGCCCGGCCGCCGCTAATGTGGTCCAGCGAGGCGAACCGGCGGGCGATATGATAGGGCGCGTCATAGGTGGTCGAGGCCGTGGCCATCAGGCCGATGTTCTGCGTGACCGAGGCCAGGGCCGACAGCAGGGTGAACGGCTCGAACGAGGTCACCGTGTGACTGCGCTTGAGCGCGTCGATCGGCATGTTCAGCACGGCCAGGTGATCGGCCATGAAGAAGGCATCGAACTTGGCGCGCTCCAGAGTCTGGATGAAGCGCTTCATGGCCGGGAAGTTGAAGTTGGCGTCCGGGATGGCGCCAGGATAACGCCAGGCCCCGGTGTGGATGCTCACCGGCCGCATGAAAGCGCCCAGCTTCAGTTGCTTGGTCTTGCTCATCGAGACGTCCCCGGGCCGGCGGGAAACGCCCTGCCAGTCCGCACGACAGATAGGCGCGCGCTGACCGGTTCACCGGCTTGGGCGCGCGCAAATTTCCGCAAGGCGCGCCCAGCATTTCTGGGTGGCCAGTCCAGCGTCCGCCCATTCAGCAGCGCGGCTCAAGCGTCACTTCAGACATCGCAATTTGTGGCGCCTGGCCACTCGCTCCAAAGGTCGTCGCCCCGCGCCCCCGGCTTGGCCGGGCTCTGATGGAATAGGCGCCTTTTGCTCAAACCCACTCACGTCGTCGCCGCCGCGACGATCTCGCTGTCCATGACCGGTTCGCTCATGGCGGCTGAACAGGCCTAGTCCGCGCAACGCCAGCCGCGCGGTGTCGCGAAGTTCGGCTTGGCTCGCGCCACCGCGAGCCGCGATCTTCAGGCCACATCGCAGGGTTAGCAACATGCGCCCGACGGCATACGGGTTCAGATCTGCGTCAAACGCCTCTGCCGCGACAGCCTCACGCACTCTGGCGGCGAAGGCCGCGATTACCGCTTCGCCGCGCTGTCGTTCAGTGCGCTGACGTCCGCGTCGGAGCGACTGAACTCGACGATCGAGCCGACGCCCAAGCATCCGCTCTCGATATCGTCGCTAGAGCTAAGTCCGACCAGCAGCGCCGCCTCGGTAGCTTCGGCCGCCGTCCCGGTTGAAAGGGCGCGATTCATCTGCGCCAGAGAGTCCGCCGAATACCGCCTTAGAGCCTCCAGGAACAGCCGACGCTTGTCGCCGAAGGCGCCGTAAAGGCTTTGGCGGCCGATGCCCATACCTTGGATCAGATCGCTGGTCGACGCCGCCTCAAAGCCATGGCGTGCGAACACCTTGATCACGCTGGCGATCGCCTCGTCTCGGTCGAACTGGGAAGGCCTGGCCATGTTCAATCCCACCATTTTGGATCGATGTCGCGTGGCTGACCAGCCCGGGACGCCGCCGGGGCCAGCCTGACGATCGACGGCGGATGGACGGCCTAGGTCCCGCGCCGATTCGACCTCGGACCGGCGCGATGACAAGCGCTCACGCCCGCTCACACTCGCTAACGCCGATCCGGCGGCGGATCCTCTAGTCTTTCTTCGAACCCGCAGCCGGAGGATCTTGCAATGCCGACCCCGCCCCTTGAGGACAAAGACCCCAACCGGCGTGGCTTCATCCGCGCGGCGAGCCTTGCGACCGTACTTGCCGGCCTTCCGCTCGGCGCCCGCGCCGAGACATCGGCTCAGGCGGCGATCATTCCGGCCGCCTTCGACGGACCTAAACAGATCGACGCCGGGGGGCTGAACATCGGCTATGTCGAAATGGGTCCCAAGGGCGGTCCGGCCGTCCTGCTGCTACACGGCTGGCCCTACGACATCCACGCCTTCGCCGAGGTCGCTCCGCGCCTGGCCGCCGCCGGCCACCGGGTGATCGTCCCCCACCTGCGAGGCCATGGTACGACACGTTTCCTGTCCATCGACACGCCGCGCAACGGCCAGCAGGCGGCGCTGGCCATGGACGGGATCGGCCTGCTCGACGCCTTGGGCGTCAAGCAGGCCATCGTCGCCGGCTTCGACTGGGGCGCGCGGACCGCCGACATCATGGCCGCCCTCTGGCCCGAGCGCTGCAAGGCCCTGGTCTCGGTCAGCGGTTATCTGATCGGCAGCCAGAAGGCCAATGCGGCGCCCCTGCCGCCCGCCGCCGAACTCCAATGGTGGTACCAGTTCTACTTCGCCACCGAGCGGGGCCGGGCCGGCTACGCCGCCAACACCGAGGCGTTCAACCGGCTGATCTGGACCCTGGCGTCGCCGAAATGGACCTTCGACGACGCCACCTTCGCCCGCACGGCCAAGTCGTTCGCCAATCCGGACCACGTCGACATCGTGATCCACAACTACCGCTGGCGGCTGGGCTTGGCCCAAGGCGAGGCCCGGTTCGACGACCTGGAGGCCAAGCTGGCCGTCGGCCCGCCGATCACCGTCCCGGCCATCACGATGGAAGGCGACGCCAACGGCGCCCCCCATCCGCCGCCGGCCGCCTACGCCGGCAAGTTCAAGGGTCCCTACGCCCATCGCCTGATCACGGGCGGAATCGGCCACAACCTGCCGCAGGAGGCGCCCGCCGCCTTCGCCCAGGCCGTGCTCGACGTCGGCAAGCTGTAGGACGCAATCGATGAAGTCGCCATTCCTGTTCGCCCTCGCCATCGGCGCCAGCGCCGTGGTCGCCGGTCTTTGTTGGGCCGACGCCACATCCTGGGCCTGGGCGGCGCCCAGGGCCACGTCCGACGCCTCGCCGATCTACGGCGTGCGGATCCCGTCCGGCTACCGCGACTGGACCCTGGTCGCTCCGGCCCAGGAGGCCGCGCCGCTGGACGAACTGCGCGCCACGGTCGGCAACGGCAAGGCCCTCAAGGCCTACCGGACCGGCAGGACGCATCCGTTTCCGGACGGGACTGTGCTGGTCAAGCTGGCCTGGAAGCACACGCCCTCGCCCGACTTCCCGCCCGCCTCAATCCCCGGCGCGGCGACCACCGTCCAGGTGATGGTCAAGGACTCCAAGCGATACGCCTCGACGGGCGGCTGGGGCTTCGGCCGCTTCGTCGCCGGCAAGCCGGTCGGCAAGGCCCAGCACGAGACCTGCTTCGCCTGCCACGCCACCCTCTCGCCCGACCGCGACTACGTCTTCACCGGCTACGCGCCCTAGACGCGGGACGCCACCTCCCCTCCCCAAGGAGTTTCCAGTGAAAGATCCGTTCTTCCCGGCCACCCGCCGCGCGGTGGTCGGCGGCCTCGCCGTGGCCGGCGCGGCGGCCCTCGCCCCCGCCTTGGCCAAGGCCGCCTCACCCGCAATCCACCCGTTCAAGGTGGCCATCCCGCAGGCCGATATCGTCGCCATGAAACGCCGCATCGCCGCCACACGCTGGGCCGACGCCGAGCCGGTCGGCGACGACACCCAGGGCATGCGCCGCCGCACGCTGGAGCCGCTGATGGCCTACTGGGCCGGCGACTACGACTGGCGCAAGGTCGAGGCCCGGCTGAACGCCCTGCCGATGTTCGTGACCGAGATCGACGGCCTGGACATCCAGTTCATCCACGTCCGCTCGCGGCACGCTGACGCGATGCCGATGATCCTGACCCATGGTTGGCCGGGCTCGATCCTGGAGTTCCTGAAGGTCATCGATCCGCTGACCAACCCCACCGCCTACGGCGGCGAGGCCAAGGACGCCTTCCACCTGGTAATCCCCTCGATCCCCGGCTTCGGCTTCTCGACCAAACCGACGGTCCCGGGCTGGGGTTCGGACCACATCGGCCGGGCGTGGTCGCAGCTGATGCTGCGCCTGGGCTACGACCGTTACGTCTCGCAGGGCGGCGACTGCGGCTCGGTGATCTCCCAGCGCATGGCGCTGCAGAAGGTCCCCGGCCTGTCCGCCATC
>OUNM010165230.1_pt1 | contig 12965 bp, 6 predicted proteins | sample 1769961 | NCBI WGS metagenome assembly OUNM01 (sample SAMEA3914820, study PRJEB12502) | metagenome | biome: forest; material: soil | place: USA | collected 2012-03-12 | depth 0.3 m | reverse complement strand
TGGAGGGGCAGGGTGGCGAGCAGCAGGGCACATATAGCCAGAGAGTGGAACGCACGGTGCATGCGGCGGAGTTTGGCGGAGGTGGCGGGGGCTGGCGAGGGGATAAATGGGCTTGAGAGAGGAGACATCAGGCGGGGCAAATACCGTGAAGCGAGATCTGCCTGGAGCGGTTTTCAGGCCGAAGGCCTGGTACAAGCCAGCCCAGGGCAGAGCGAGCTTTAGCGAGCGGCGCCCTGGGTCATGCATGGCGAACAGAGGCGCGAACCCATGACACCACCAGGTCAGAAGCTTTCAGAAGCGCCATCACAAAACCTTGCCGGGGCAGGCTTCGGCAAGGCTTGCTGGTGACGCTCTGCAAGCGCAACGGCCTCAAGGGCACGTGGTTCGCTTTCCGCTCCGCCCCGCAAACCCAGGGCGTCGCTCGCAAAGCTCGCTGTGCCCCTGGGCTGGCTTGTGCCAGGCCGTTGGCCTGAAAGCCACCAGAAGCAGGAGCAGCGAAAAGGGCCGTCATTAACTCATGCTATGACGGCCTGCGTCATCGCACCGAGCAGGACCTGACGGCGGCAGCATCTCGCCGCCGTGCCAAAACTTCTCGCGAGGCGGCGGCCTCTCCTTCAGCCTCAAAATTTAACAATCACCTGCATCACGTCGAAGCCGCCGCCACAGGCACGGCAGCACCAGGCTCGGGCTCCTCGGGCGGCAGCACGACGGGCTCGGCCTTGCTGGTGACCTTGATGAACTTGGCCTCATAGGCGGCCCAGTTTTCCAGGATCATCTTGGAGCGCTGGCTGTCGGTCTTTTCCAGGTGGTCGTAGATGTGCTTCTTCAACTGGTTGATGTCCTCGGGGTCGCTGAGGTGCTCGCCCTTGATCATCTCCTTGTTGTGCAGCAGGCCGAAGCGGTCGTGCTCATCGAGAAGATAGGCGGTGCCGCCGCTCATGCCCGCGCCGAAGTTCTTGCCGAAGCTGCCCAGCACCACGACGAGCCCGCCGGTCATGTACTCACAGCCGTGGTCGCCGATGCCTTCCACCACGGCGGTGGCGCCGGAGTTGCGCACGCCGAAACGTTCGCCCGCGCGGCCTGCGGCATAGAGCCGGCCGCTGGTGGCACCGTACATCACGGTGTTGCCCATGATGCTGTTCTCCCACGTTTCGAAAGCAGGGCTGATGCGTGGACCGGTCTTGAGGATGATCTCGCCGCCGCACAGGCCCTTGCCCACGTAGTCGTTGGCCTCGCCCACCAGGGTGAGCTTCACTCCGCCGCAGAGGAAGGCGGCAAAGCTCTGGCCCGCGCTGCCTTCGCAGACGATGTTCACGGTGCCATCGGCCAGGCCGTGGTTGCCATGGTGCAGGGCGATCTCGCCGGAGAGCTTGGTGCCGATGTTGCGGAAGGTGTTCTTCACCTTGTAATGCAAGGGGCCCACGCTGTGGCGGTTGCGCAGCGTGAAGCTGGCGGCCTGGATGATCTTGTCATCCAGCGGATGCTCGCCCAGGCCGTCGTTACGGTTTAACAAGCCAATGCGCGGCGCGTCGCGGCCCAGTTCCTTGCCCACATCGCGCAGCACGCGGTCCAGGTTGATGAGGTTGGCCTTCTTATGATCGGGCACCTTGCGCTGGCGCAGGAACTCGGTGCGGCCGATGAGGTCGTTCATCTTCGACACGCCGAGCGTGGCCATGATCTCGCGCACCTCCTGGGCCACGGCGTTGAAGAAGTTCACCACGTGCTCGGGCTTGCCCTTGAACTTGCCGCGGAACTTCGGGTCGGTGGTGGCCACGCCCACGGGGCAGTTGTTGAGATGGCACTGGCGCACGTACACGCAGCCCAGGGCGATGAGGGCGATGGTGCCGAAGTTGAACTCCTCGGCCCCCAGCAGCGCGGCCATGACGATGTCGCGACCATTGCGCAGGCCGCCATCCGTGCGCAGGGTCACGCGTTCGCGCAGGCCGTTGAGCATGAGCACCTGCTGGGCTTCGGCAAGGCCGAGCTCCCATGGCAGGCCGGCGTGCTTGATGCTGCTCAGCGGGCTGGCACCGGTGCCGCCATCGTGGCCGCTGATGAGGATGATGTCGGCATTCGCTTTCGCAACGCCTGCGGCCACGGTGCCCACGCCGGTTTCCGCCACCAGCTTCACGCAAATACGGGCGCGGGGGTTCACCTGCTTCAGGTCGTGAATGAGCTGGGCCAGGTCCTCGATGGAATAGATGTCGTGATGCGGCGGCGGGCTGATGAGCATGACGCCGGGCGTGGTGTTGCGCAGCCGGGCGATCATGCGGTTCACCTTCATCGCGGGAAGCTGGCCGCCTTCACCGGGCTTGGCACCCTGGGCCATCTTGATCTCGATCTCCCAGGCATTGGCCAGGTATTCGGCGGTGACGCCGAAGCGGCCGCTGGCCACCTGCTTGATCTTGCTGTTCGCCCAGTCGCCATTGTCGTAGGGCGTGAAGCGCTGCGGGTCTTCGCCGCCCTCGCCGCTGTCGGACTTGCCGCCGATGCGGTTCATGGCAATGGCGAGCGCCTCGTGCGCTTCGGGGCTGATGGCACCGAGCGACATGGCGGCGGTGGTGAAGCGCACGCGGATGTCTTCGATGGACTCGACTTCATCAATGGGAATGCTGCCGGCCGGATCGTAAACGAACTCCAGCAGGTCCTTCAAGGCCACCGGCTGGTTCTCCGTCTGCGCGGCCACGTACTTCGCATAGTCCTCGGCGCTGCCGCTCTTGACGAAGGTGTGGAAGTTCTTGATCACCGGGCCGGTGACGGCGTGCACATCGCCTTTCTGGCGCGGGCGGTAGAAGCCCGGGTCGCCGAGGTCGATGCCTTCCTGGCCGGTCTCGGGCAAGGCGGGGCCGAAGCCGATGGCATGGCGTGCCAGGGCCTCTTCGCCAAGTTCCATGAAGCCCACGCCGGCGATTTGTGAGGCGGTGCCGGTGAAGGCGAAGTCCATCACCTCCTTGCCGATGCCGATGGCTTCGAAGATCTGTGCGCCGGTGTAGCTGCTCAGCACGCTGATGCCCATCTTGCTCATGATCTTGAGCACGCCTTTCTCCAGGCCCTTGCGGAAGTTGGCCAAGGCCTTGGCGAAGTCGTAGCCTTCCAGCGCAGGCTTGCGGGCGGTCTTGTCCTGCTCCAGCACCTCCTGCACGGTTTCGAAGGCGAGATAAGGATGCACCGCGCTGGCACCGAAACCGAAGAGCAGCGCCATTTGGTGGGTGTCGCGCGCCTCGCCAGTATCAACGACCAGGCTCAGGCGCATGCGCACCTGCTTGCGGTTGAGATGATGATGCACCGCGCCGGTCGCGAGCAGGGCCGGGATGGCCGCGAGGTCTTGAGAGACCTTGCGGTCGCTGAGAATGAGGATGCGGATGTGGTCATTCACCGCCGCCTCGGCCTCATAGCACAGGCGTTCCAGAGCCTTCTTCAGGCCGCCGGGGCCTTCGCTCACGGGCCAGGTCATGTCGAGCACGCGATGAGGGAAAGGCTTCAAGCCCTTCAGCGTCTCGAACTCATTTTCGAACAGGAAGGGCGAGGTGAGGTGCACCACGTTGGCATGGTCGGCGGTGGCATCCAGCCAGTTGCGCTGCCAGCCTAACACCACGTTTAGCGACATCACATCGCGCTCGCGGATCGGGTCGATCGGCGGATTGGTCACCTGCGCGAAGAGCTGCTTGAAGTAGGTGCTGAGCAGCCGCGGGCGCTGCGACAGGATGCTGAGCGACACGTCGTCACCCATGGAGTACACGGCCTCCTCGCCCTTTTGCAGCAAGGGAATGAAGGACATGTCGATCTCCTCCTTGGTCCAGCCAAAGGCGGCCTGCTTTTGCGACAGGCCGAGCACATCGATCTCCGCCTGCGGTGCGTGTGGCGGCTGGGCGGTGAGCACGGTGCGATTGTTGAGCCATTCGCCCCAGGGCTGGCGCGAAGCGAGGTCGGCCTTGATCTCGGCGTTGTAGCGCACGACGCCCTTCATCGTGTCGATGGACAGCATTTCACCAGGAGCCAGGCGGCCCTTGCTGATCACGCGCGCATCATCAATCGGGATGATGCCTACCTCGGAGCCGAGGGCGAAGATGCCGTCATCGGTGAGCTTGAAACGCGAGGGCCGCAGGCCGTTGCGATCCAGGCTGGCGGCAACGCTGATGCCGTTGGTGAAGACCATGGCGGCGGGGCCGTCCCAGGGTTCGGAGAAGCACTCATGGAACTCGTAGAAGCTCTTTAGTTCCGGCGAGGTGGTGGGATCAATGCCATAGGCCGAGGGCACGAGCATGGCCATCGCGTGCTCGGGATCGCGACCGCTGAGGACCAGCAGTTCAAGTGCCGAATCGAGGCTGGCGGAATCGGACTGGCCGGCGGCGATGAGGTTCTTTAGCAGATGCTCCTCGCCCGCCCAGAACTCGCTGTGGAAATCGCTCGCGCGGCTGGCCAGCCAGTTGCGGTTGCCGCGCACCGTGTTGATTTCGCCGTTGTGCGCGAGCATGCGGAAGGGATGGCTCAGCGCCCAGGTGGGGAAGGTGTTGGTGCTGAAGCGCTGATGGAACACGCCGAGCGCGGTTTCATAGAGGTCGCTCTGCAGGTCGGTATAGAACTTCTCCAGCGACGAGGGCAGCAGCAGCGCCTTGTAGCCGATGGTGCGGTGCGACATCGATACGACATAGAAGGGCGCGAGCTTGGAATCCTGCGCCTTCAGCGACAGCTCGCGGCGCGAGAGGTAGAGCAGGCGCTCGAAGGCGTTGTCATCCATCTCCGCCGGCCGTTCCACGAGCAGATGCTGGATGAAGGGCATGGTGCGCCGTGCCTTGTCGCCCAGCTCATTGGGGTTCACCGGCACATCGCGCCAGCCCAGCACCTTGATCTTGCGGTTGCGCAGCACGCCTTCGGTTACGAGCTGGATTTTCAGCCGTTCCGTCTGGTCCTGCGGCATGAAGAACACTCCCACGGCAAGGTCGAGCTCATGATTGAGCTGGTGGCCGAGCTTCTCCACCTCGGGCATGAAAAGCTTGTGCGGAATCTGGGTCAGCACGCCCGCGCCGTCACCTGTCACCCGGTCCGCGTCCACGGCACCGCGATGCTGCACGCTGCACACGCCGCAGATGGCCATTTCCAGGATCTTGCGGGACTTCTCCCCCTTCACATGGGCCACAAAGCCGACACCGCAGGCGTCACGCTCATTGTCCATGAGGTGAAGGCTGCCTTCGTTGGGGATGTTTTCGTCGTAAAAAGGGTGTTTCATGGGGCAAGGAGACTACGTCCGGGAGGCGGTTCCGGGCGATATGGGCCGGGGTATTACCCCAGTGATCACCCTTTGGCTAGCAGGGACAATGCCACCCAATTCTTTCGAATTCCGGCCCCTCTTCACCTTGGCCGTAAACTCAGGCCTGATACTGCTGATCGGTGACCGGCTCCAGCCAGTCCACGACCTTGCCATTGAGGGCTTCCTGGATGGCGATGTGGGTCATCGCGGTGGTGGCGCTGGCACCGTGCCAGTGCCTGACGCCGGGCGGAAACCAGACCACATCGCCGGGGCGAATCTCTTCAACGGGGCCGCCTTCGCACTGCACCCGGCCGCAGCCGGCGGTGACGATCAAGGTCTGGCCCAGCGGGTGAGTATGCCAGACGGTGCGTGCGCCCGGCTCGAAGGTGACGCTGGCACCTGCTGTACTGGCCGGAGTGGGTGGCTCAAACAGGGGATCAATGCGGACCGTGCCAGTAAACCAGTCTGCCGGGCCTCTGCGCGAGGGTTGTGAACCGCTTCTTTTGATGTTCATGGAGTTGATGGTGCTGATGTGGGATTGTGGCGTGGCTTAGCGTCCGACCATTTTCATGTGCTGTTCGGCATAGCGATCACCCTCGACCTTGATGCTGGCTGCGGCGCTCTCGATTTCGGCTAGGTCTTCCACGGTGAGTTCAACGTCAACGGCGGCGAGGTTTTCTTCAAGCCGATGCAGCTTGGTGGTGCCGGGAATCGGCACGATCCATGGCTTCTGTGCCAGGAGCCAGGCAAGGGCGATCTGCGCGGGGGTGGCGTCTTTTTCATCGGCGATGCGCTTGAGCAGATCGACCAGCGCCTGGTTTTTCTCCATCGCTTCGGGCGTGAAGCGGGGCAGTTGCTTGCGGAAGTCGCCTTCGCTGATCTTGGTGTCCTTGGACATGGCGCCGGTCAGGAAGCCCTTGCCCAGCGGGCTGTAGGCGACAAGGCCGATGCCGAGTTCTTCGCAGGCTTCCAGGATGCCGTTGGTTTCGACCCCGCGGGTCCACAGCGAGTACTCGTTTTGCAGGGCGGTGATGGGCTGGACCGTGTGCGCGCGACGGGCCGTTTGCGCACTGGGTTCGGAGAGGCCAAAGTGCTTTACCTTGCCCTCGGCGATCAGGTCCTTCACTGTGCCGGCCACGTCTTCGATGGGCACAGTGGTGTCCACACGATGCTGATAAAAGAGGTCGATGCACTCGATGCCAAGGCGCTTCAGCGAGGCATCGCAGACCTCGCGGATGTGCTCGGGCCGGCTGTCGAGGCCAGATTGCTTTTTCGTCTCGGGATCAAATGCGAAGCCGAACTTGGTGGCGATCACCACCTGGTCGCGCACGGGCTTCAGCGCCTCGCCGACAATCTCCTCATTGGTGAAGGGGCCATAGACTTCCGCGGTATCGAAGAAGGTGACGCCGCGCTCCACGGCTGCGCGGATGAGCTCGATGCTTTCATCTTTGCTGAGAGAGGAGGCGTAGCTGAAGTTCAGGCCCATGCAGCCGAAGCCGAGGGCGGTCACTTCCAGGGCGTTTTGTCCGAGGATGCGTGTTTTCATGGGATGAATCATTGGGATGGGCCCGAACCATTCAGGCGCAGCACGAGTATCGCGCAGCGCCCCGGCTTCGGCTCTCGTGATCCTGCGCGGCCCTGTCGCGATCCTGCGGCAAACGCAACGCCTCAACCATTCCCGGATTTAGGCTCAAGGCAGGCCGGCGCGAAACTCCGAAGGCGTGACGCCTGCCACACGCCGGAACACCTGCGCGAAGTAGCTGGGATTGGTGTAGCCGACTTCCAGCCCGATTTCGATGAGGCTGAACGACGTCTCGCGGATGAGCTGCTGGGCGCGGGTGATCCGCTCGCGGGTGACGAATTGCAGCGGAGTCATGCCCGTGGCCTGCTTGAAGACGCGGGAGAAGTGGAAGGGGCTGAGCCTGACCAAGGCGGCCAGGGTTTCGACGGAAATCTCCTCCGCAAGCTGCTCGCGCACATAGTCCTCCACCTGGCGGATCTGCCGGATGGGCAGGCCACGAAAGTCGGGTTTCTCCACGGTCGCGTTCATGTACTTTTCCACCAGCCAGGCAGCCAGGGACTGGGCAAGCGATGCCACGCTTCTTGAGTCTCCCGGCAGCCGCGCGGCCAACATTTCAGCACAGGCAAGGCATAGATGGGCGAGCACCTCATCACGGCCGAAAAAATCGATCACGTCCACCTGATGCGTCCTGCCTGGATAGGCTGATTCCACGGCGGCAAGGTAGTGTTCGACAGGCAGATGGATCACGACGAAATCGAGCTCCATTCCTGCGGGCGATTTGCAGCGAATCTCATAAGGCGCGGCGGCGCGGGTGATGAAGATGTCTCCCTGCTGGAGATGGCGGGTTTGCCAGGGGCCGTCCATTTCGCGTTCCTGAAACTCGCCCGCACCTTGGATGACACAGGAGATCAAAGGCTCGGCGGTGGCGGGCACGAGGAAGCGATCGACCACGCGTGGAAACCGAAAGCGCCGAACGTAAAGGTCCGGCCAGTGCAGCAGGGTGCTGTCCGCCACCACGTCGCCCTTGGAGTAGCGTGGGAAGGCTTCCGCAGTGGTTTGGTCGGGGATGTTCACACTGTTTCCTGTGGCTTCCCGGGAACGCCGTCAGCTCAGTCAAAGCTGCGCTTTTTTGCTGCCTTTTTAGCCTTGGTTTTCTTTTTGGCCGCGGCTGCTTTTTTCGTGGCTTTCTTGGCCACGGGTTTTGGCTTCGCGGTCTTTTTGGCAGGCTTGGTCGTTGCGCTGTTCAGCGCAGCCTCAGCCTCAGGCGAAAGGGCATCACCGATTTCGATGCCGAACATGGAGGCGATGTCGTCATCGGCGATCACCGTGGCGTCCCCCGCAGTGGGAACGGTGGCGACGGCGTCGGCGGCCTGGGAGATGAGCTCCTGGTAGTCCACACCGCGCAGCTTGAAGAACAGCTCCGGCTCGGCATCAAACTTCAAGCCGATGCCATAGAGCACGGCGGCGGCGTGTTTGCAAAGGTCCGCCCAGTCCGGGCAGTCGCAGACGATCTTGATCTCTTTGGGGCCGGGGAAGAGGCCTGTGTCACGGTCGGTGATCACCTTCAACACGCCATCGCCCACCTTGCCGCCCAGCAGGTCCAACAGGCTGCCTATCTGTCCGGCGCACTGGTGCTGGATCTCAGCCCATCGGGACTCCTCCAAGGGGCTGATCTGGATGCTGACGTCGTAGAGCCGCTGCCCGGCGACCTCAGCGGTGATGGCGCCCTTGTCGATGGCCAGATTGTACACGTTGCCCTGCCGCAGGTAGGAACGGCCGCGCGGCAGCCGCGTGGCATAGTCGGCATAGCTTTCCAGGTGGTGCTGCCAGGCCTGGCCCCAGAACTTGGTCGAGAGCTTCTGCCTGCCCTTGGGAGCTTCCACTTGCACAAAGGACTCGCCCCGGGCCCTGCGGCGTGCGAGTTCACGCTGGAGGTCCCGCTTGCTTTCTTCTGCGTCAGTGTAGCTCCACCAGGGCATAGAGAGGGCATTTCAATTTCAGACCACCGGCCAGTGGCACATTTCCCAGACCGCCGCTTTCAGGATGGGGAAGATCAGGGCCAGCTCATGAGGGGCGACCAGGGCCTCGTCGCCTTCGGTGAGGCTGGCCGCCTCGCCGCACAGCCAATCGCACACGGCAGGCTGCGGACTGTCGAGCAGGTACCGCTCGTAGCTGCCTTCGTCTGCATCTTCCGAGGCGGAGGCCACGGCTTCGGCCAGCTCCCTGCCCACGCGCCAGAGGAAACGCTGGGAGCTTGCATCGCGCTTCGGGGGCCGGGGATGCAGCACGCCGGCGGCCTTGACGAGAAGCATGAGCACCACGCCAAACGCTTCATCGCTCAGCGTCCCGTCCTCCGTCACCTGGTCCGCACCGCTGGCGATGTCCAGCCAGGTGGCTTCGAACCAGTCCATGTTCTCTTCGCCTGGTGGGTGCTGGCGGAGGAAGGAGGCCAGCCTTTTGTCAATCTCCTCCACCTGCAGCTCCTGCTGGCGGGGCAGCTTGTCCTCGGAGAAGTCCGGCAGCGACTCCCAGTCGATGCTACCAAGCAAGTACTCGGCAGAAGGCGGAACATCTTCGTCTTCGAAGTCCAGGCTTTGATACACCTCCAGCGCATGGGTTTTCAGCCAGTGGCGCAGGTGGTCGGACAGGGCCGGCGCGCCGAGCTTGCGGGCTGCTTCGCGCAGGGCCTCGATGGGTGTCTCCTCCTCGCCATGGGGGACTTCAAAGGCTGGGCCGCTCAGGCGGATGAACAGCGGCGCATCGTAAATCCAGCCGAGCATGGCATCGCCCTCCATGGCGGAATCGAGCTCGAAATCTGATACGACGCTGAAGGGCTCGGGCGTGGCAGAAAGCAGGTCGAGAACGTCCATGGTCTGGCTGTCGGTCACCTTTTGCACATGCAACAGGGCCGGCCGCTGGGTTTGCTGGGCCTTGAGGATGACGCGCTCGTCGTTGTTCAGGCCATCGAAGTGATCCTTGGCCCAGCGGTCCACAAAGTCCGGCCCCTCCACCTCAGATTCGGCATGTACGGCCTGCATGAGCATGAGAAAGTGCTCTACCTCGTCTTCACACTCCCGCAAGCGCCGGCCCAGATCGCGCGCCAGATCGCCACGCAGCTCGCCGAGCACCCGTTGCTGCACCTTCTTTAGCAGGCGCTCTTCCACTGCCAGCAAGCTCTCCGTATTGTCGGGTGTGAAGGGGTGAAACTCACACGTCGGCGGGCAGTTGATCTTCGACACCCGGTCTGAGCCGCACTCCTTCGGCGTGATGGTCTTGGCGAGGGCAGGGCAGTTGCGGGAGCTCTTGGGCTGTTTGTCGTTCACCCGGGGAGTGGAGCATGAATCGCCACCTGTGCGAGAGAAAAGGCGGTGCTTATGCCAGCGCTGCGGCCAGCTTGTCGCGGTCCACCTTCACCACCCAGTTTTCGATGGAATTGACGGTGTCCAGCTTGTCGTCGTAGCCGCGCTCCACCCGGCATTGCACGACGGTGTCGGCGTGCTGGACCATGGTGGGAAGGCGGTCTTCGGGGAAGGCCATGACGAGCTGGAGGCCGAAGTTTTGCGCCAGGGCGAGGCAGGAGTCGATGCGGTCGCCGGAGAGCTTGGAGAAGGCTTCGTCCATGATCACCACGCCAAGGTTGCGGCGCTCTTCGCGGCGGCCGAGGTCATAGACGCGCTGGAAGGCGGCGAGCATGGCGACAAAGAAGGGCGCCTGGTTTTCACCACCGCTCTGTTTCTTGGCGCTTTTGTTCAAGGAAATGGCTGCTGCTTCGCTTTTGCCAGTGGGGTGGGCCTTGATGTCCCAGTGATGGTAATAGCGGTAGTCGAGCGCTCGCTGATGGCGGGGATCTTCGGCGTTCTCGATGGCGGCCATGAGCTCGATCTTGGCCTTTTCGATCTCTTCCTTGGCACCGGCGGCGAAGAGTTCCAGCCCAGGATTCAGGCCTTTGTCCACCAGCATCCAGATGGCGCTGTGGGCACGGTCGGCATTCATGCTGAGCTGGTAGCGCCAGCCGCCGATGTCGTGGTCCATGGCACGGTTGAGCTCGCGCTTGGTGCGCTCGGCTTCGTCCAGGCGCTCCTTCAGGACGTCCAGCACCTGGTGCTGCAGGCGGTCTTCCCATTCCTTGCGCGCATCTTCAGCGACTTGCTTGAAGCGCTCCAGTTCGTGAGTGGCGAGGTCATCGCGCCGGGCCTGGTAGCGGCCGTTGTCGTCATCGGCGGGATCAAAGGCCTCGGCCACTTCGGGATGGGTTTCGGCGAGGGCGCGGCGTTCGAGGTCGCGCTGCTGCCTGGCCTTGTCGGCATCGGAGAGGCGGGTGCGGGCTACGCTGATGGCCGCATCGCAGCGCTGGTTCCACTTGGAATACTGTGAGCGGGCGGCTTCGAGCTGCTCGTTGATCTCGGCTTCGCGAACGCCGTGCAACTGGGCGAGGCTGGCCTGGCGGGTGATGTAGGCGCTGCGCTCCTCCTCTTCCGCGGAGGCGATGGCATCGAGCATTTCACGCTCCTGCTGCTGGTACTTCGACAAGCGCTCCGCAAGGCGGCCCACGCGTTCCACCACGCCTTCGTAGGTAGCCTCGATCTGGCGCAGCTTTTCCACGGCTTCCTCGCGCTCGGGAGTGGCCAGCAGGCGGATGGTCTCCTCCACGCCTTGCAGCTCCTTCACGGATTCGGGGAGACGCCACAGGCCGTCGGTGCCAGCGGGGCGGGCGGCATCGCCCAGGCGCCATTCGCGGCCGCGGTTGAGCCAGGTGTGCCAGTCGCCGCGTTTTTGCTTTTGTTCCGCCAGGTCCTTCTGCACCTGGGTGAGCTCGTCGAAACGCATCTGGCGCAGGCGGCGCAGGCCTTCTTCACCAATGGTCAGCTCCTTGTCCGGCTCCAGCTTGAGCCGCAGGGGTGGATCTTTGAGCCAGCCGTCTTTGGAAAGGGCGCGGGTGTGCTTGTCGAGCTGGCGCGCCTGCTCAACGGGGATGAGGTCGCCGTAACGAGCATTGAGAAAGGCGCGAGCATCCGCATTGCGGGTTTCGAAAAAGGCGGCCACGGAATCCTTCCCGGCTTCGTGGGAACCTGAGAGCTCCTGGGGATTGATCAGCGGCTCCGTGGTGCTGCCCACCCGATGGGCCTGCTCCCAGGCGGCATTGAAGTCATCTGTTAGGATGGCCTGCCGGTGATTGGCCAGCAGGGACTCCAGCAGCGGCCACCAAGTTTCCGCTTCGGGCTTCACTTCGATGACACGGCCAAGGGCAGTGGCACGCTGGCCGCGTGCACGCAAGGCATCCAGCAAAGGGGAGGGGTGCGAGCGGCCTTCATGGAGCCCGTCCAGATCGCGTTTCAGGCGCTGCTCGCGTACCTCGAGTTCCTTGATCGCTGTATCGATGGGGCGAAGATGCTCCAGGCCTTCATAGGCCGTCTGGTCAAAGATGCGCGCCATGCGAGCGGCTGCATCCAGGCCGCGAGCTTCGTCGGAGCCGGCCATGAGCTTCAGCTCTTCCGCCGCATCCTCCGGCTCGCCCAGGCCCAGCTCGGCACCGTGCTGAAGCCACAGCTTCCAGTGCCCCGAGCGGTCGCGCAGGAACTGCCGTGCGGCGCGGCCGGCTTCACGCAGGGTCTCCACCTCGCGGCGCAGCTCTTCGCGGCGCGAACGGTTTTCCGCCAGGCGGCCGATCTGGCCGTCGTTGCCCACCACGTGGCGCACCTCATCGAGCTGGGCCTTCAGTTCGGCACGCTCCAGCACCGCAGAGCGGTGATCAGCCTCATGCGTCTGATTTTGCAAGGTGAGGGTTTCCAGCCGGGTGCGGTTGGTGGCCACGCGCTCCTGGCGTTCCTCATGCAGCAAGGCATCGCGCAGGTGGGCGTAGATGGCGGCTTCGCGGCGCGCCTTCAAGTACTCGCCATGGCGCTCGCAGATGCGCTCCAGGCGGGCGAGCTGGTCGTGCATCTTTTCCAGGCGGGCTTGGGCGTTGCGATGAGCATCGACGCTTGCACGCACCGCCTTCACATCAGGAAAGCCAGGCTCCAGCAGGTACTCGCGGATGAACTTTTCAAAGCTCTCCACGGGCTGGAAGGCCATGGCGTTGGGCAAGGTCTTGTGCATCTGCCGCGAGTCGAAGCCCAGGTGGGAACGCGAGGCCATCTCGGCATGATCGCTCACGGTGGCGCCGACGAAGAAGACGTGGCCCAAAGCGTCTTCACC
>OUNM010846647.1_pt1 | contig 12966 bp, 18 predicted proteins | sample 1769961 | NCBI WGS metagenome assembly OUNM01 (sample SAMEA3914820, study PRJEB12502) | metagenome | biome: forest; material: soil | place: USA | collected 2012-03-12 | depth 0.3 m | reverse complement strand
GATAAGAAACGGCGCATGCAAAGATAATCGGCTAGCGCATCACTCCACCGACCGAAAAGAGAATCTTCCACCCGATCGGCGCCACTCCCCCGGCCATATACCCCGCCGCCACTACCCCAAAGGCCGCCGCCCCCACCGCATTCACTCCCAACGCCACGGCCGCCACCGACACAAAACCCAGCGCCACCAGACCCAGAGCCACCAATCCCACCGCGATCACTCCGCGCGCCACAATACCCACCGCCACCACGCCCACGGCCTGTTGCCCGATCGCAATCACGCCACGAGCCACGCGCACTTTCCCCTGCGCATCCCGGCCAAAGGCCACATGCACCAGCGGCACATCCAGCCAACTGCGGGCCGAGCGCCACTCATATCCCGCCGCCCCGACGCCCGCGCCACAGTGCGGACAAACGACCGCGCCAGCGGCAAAGGAACGGGCGCAATTCGGGCAGGCAGGCATGGCCGGAAACAGCCGCAATTGCGCGCGCGAGTCAATTCAGGACCGCCGCGATCCTGGATTTCCCAACCCCAAGCCGGACTCGGCCTCTGGACGAGAAGCGCATTCCACCGCAAGCTGTCGCCCCCATGAAATTTGTCGTGCTCCTGGCGATCGTGTTGCTGGTCTTCAATCTCGCGAAGACCCGCTCCCGCCTGCAACGCCTCGACCCCGCGCAAAATCCCAACCGCGTGCTCCGGTTGACCATTTGCGTCTGGGCTTTCTGGCTGCTCTTCCTCGGCGTGTGCCTGGCGCGTCCGGCCCTGCTCATCCTCGCCCCGGTTATCGTCGGCGGAACCGGCGGTCTCCGGCTTTGGCGGAACCGGCAATTGGAAGCGCGGCGGCGGGAAATCCCGAATCTGGAGAAGATGAAAAGGGCGAACTGATGAATCACCGAAGGGTTTGGACCTCCGCAATGCATCCTTGGTGTAGTGGCCGCTCATTCGGACCGCTGATGACTGCCCGCCATGGTTCCGCCACCGCCCTCGGCAAATCTGCCGCTGCCGGACCGATGACGCTGCCTACGATAGAAAAGACTTGCGCCCACCATCCATTCCCTCTTTACCAAGCATCGAAATGACTTACGCCAGCCAGCAACTCGCGGATGCGCTTCAAAAACTCGCGCAGGAAAGTAATCGAGCCCATGGCTATGCGACGCGCGAACGCTCGACATCCGTCGAAGCGACAAATGTCGAGATTCCTCCGGCCGTGGCCGATTTTTTGAAAAAAACGAGCCAATATCGCGATCAAACAAAAAGCGTTAATATCGGGCATTACTAAACGCTGTTACCAGCGCCTTGCACCATGAGTTTGCGGTTAGCGGAGGGAAAACGTCTCGATTGGATCGACACGCGAAAGGAGAGCGGGTTCTCGAATTTCCTCTTTATTGACCAGCACTATTCTGCGCATCCCGTCATGCGCCGAATCTTCTCCCTGGCTAGAAAGCATGAGTTTCACTCCGTGCTCATTGAAGAGCTGGCTTCATCGAATTGCGCCTTGCTCGCGAGCGAAGACGAGGCGATGGCCAAACGACAGCCTGATTTTAAGGAATCAATCGTTCATCGTTTTTCATTCCTCCGCAGCTTACCTGAACGACAGATTACATCCGAGGATTTCATTGGCAGCGCCATTTTTAAGTCCGATCATTTTGGCGGTCTCCCTCGACCTCGGCAGCCCGTCTATGAGGCGGTTTTGCCCCCGCCGCGCACCGCCACAGCGAATAACTTCATCCATTGCGGGCGTTCCTATCAGTTTCACACCAGCATCGGCGATTTTTCTGCCTCGGGGGTCCTTTACGCCCAGTAAAACGATTTAACGTTCGTCTGCGCTCACGTCGCCCTACGCACCGCCCTGGCATCCTTGCTGCCGGACGGCGACATCGGTTACGCGGAGATAAATCAACTGGCCGGGATTGATCATCAAACGATCCAAGTCGGAGGCGGCGGACGCGGACTGGAGCCGGAACAAATGGAAATGGTCTTGGCGGGCCTGGGCATCGGCTACGAAAAGATCGTTCATGAGCCCCATGCCAAGCCCGTCCCACTGAATTTGCCGACGGACTACCAACGTCACCTCTATGGTTGCATCGAATCCGGCGGACCGGCCTTGCTCGGATTTGAACTCGATGCCCCTTCTACATCGCCAGGCGAAGCCAGTCGCCATATCATTCCCGTCCTCGGCCACACTTTCAACGAGGACGCCTGGGTTCCAGAAGCACAACGCCATTACTTCGCCGGAGGACTCAGCTACTACCCAAGCGAGAGTTGGCTTAGCGCATTCATTGCACATGACGACAACTTCGGCCCCTATTATTGCCTACCCCGAAATTTTCTCCGCAAGGATAACTTTCGGCTCATATTAGGTCTAAAGCCACATCGCACCCATTTCAGTGCTTTGGAGGCAGAAACCCTCGCCTTTGGATACGCCCAAGCGCTCAGCCAGATTTTCAATAACATCGGGCAAGAATGGTTTCTCCACCACCTTGCCACACTCGATGACTGGAAAGGGAACACGTTGACTGGCGAACTCCATGGCCTGCTGGAACGAACTTTGCCAGACTACTTCTGGATGGCTGAATTGAGCGCGCCTGAACTCTTCACTGCCACCCGACACAAATTTGGCGAGCTGCTAATTTCCGCCGACAGTCCACTTTCGGGCGATTTTTCACTCCTTCTAACCGCCCGCCTTCCCGCCTACGCGCTTTTGCGGACAGATGGAAATCTAACGCTTCAAGCATGTACGATCACAGGCCACACAAGGCTTTTTAGCAAGACGTGACGCTCCTCCTTCTCAACGGCACCTCACATCTCCCGCAAGACCTCCTCCACCGCCGCCCCGATCGGCCGCGCTTCGTCTCCTCCCAGGCGCCGGCTGAGATCTTCCAGCCGGTGAATCAAATCCGCGACCTCTTTTCGCGCATACGGCCCTCCCGCCGCCGCGCAAAAATGCGTGCGACAGCCAAAGGGCCGCTTGTCGTAGATCAGACACTTCCCCGTCGCGCGATTCATCATCGGGCAGGCCCCATCCGGCGCCGCCTCCTGGAGTTTCGCCCGGCCGGCCGCGCGCCAGGCTTTGGCCGCCACGAGCGCCTCTGCTTTGGTCAGGAATGGCGTCCGACCCGTGAGCTTGAATCGGCAGCACTCCGTGCGCATCTCGCAGTTCCGCTCGATCGGCCGGCTCGCCAGCTCCCGGTAAATCTCTTCGACCGCCGCGCCCACCTCGGCGCGCAGCTGCCGCACAGCATCTCCCAGCCGACTGTCCGTCCGATTGCCAGACCGCCCCGCTCGCGAACTCATGCCGGGAGCAGGTTCACCCGCGGCGCGTTCTCCGGACGCCACGGATTGCGCCCAAAGGCCGAAGCCTCAATTTCCCGCGTCTGCGGCGCGCAGAGCTGGAGCAGAGCCGCCACATCGAGCCGCAGATGCACCGGCCCGTACGGCCGAATCTTTTCCATCCCCAGCCGAAAAAGCCGCACCGCCGGCCGCAACCGCTTCCCGTCCTTCGGATGCTCCGGCCGCAGAAATTGCTTTTCGAGGTGCACAAAGGCCCCGGCGATCTGGATCAGCCCCTGGTAAAAAATGCGGTTCGCATCGCGACAGCGCAGCCAGAGATGCTCCAGCACATCGTGGGCTTCGTAGTAGCGGCCTTCGTTGAAAGTGGTGAAATACCCGGTGTAGCAGGGCTCCAGATCCTCGTGGCCAGAGGCGCCGAGGACCGAAACCAGCTCCGAGATGCGCTCGTTTTTTTTCATCGCGCCCCAAGGGCGGCGAAACTATCCTGCGCCCTTGCCTGCCTGACAAGATGCCAGTGTTCCCAGTGAAAAATTTGCAGCGCTCCTTCATTCTCCGCCTTTCCGCCTCCGGGCTGTGCTCTCGCGGCTCGTTCCAGCCGGCGCGTCCACCCCACTGCTGATGACCGGGCACCCATGGCTTTGGATCGCGCCCGCGCTCGTCGGGCTCATCGTCGGGTCGATCCTGTTCTCCAGCATCGAGACGGCCTTCTTTTCGCTGCTGCCCATGCACATCCAGCGGCTCAAGACGCGCCGCGCCGACTTTGCCGCCACGCTGGAAAAGCTCATGGAAAATCCGCGCCGGCTGCTCAGCGCCATCCTCCTGGCCGACGCGCTCTTCAATCTTCCCCTCATCATCCTCTGCCTCTATGTGCTGCATCGGGTGCTCTCGCACGATTGGCCCTTCTGGGTCTCCGCCCTCCTCATCTTCACCCTCATCGTTTTCTTTTGCGATCTCGTGCCCAAGGTCGTGGCCCTGGCCCAACCCTACGCCGTCATGAAGCTGGGCGTGCGGGTCATGCGCCGGCTCATGCCGGTCATGGATCCCGTGGCCCGCGTGCTCCAGCACGTCAGCGGGGCCATCGCCGATACCCTCACGCCGGAGAGCTTCAAGAAAGGCAACGTCATCAGTGAAGACGAACTCGAGACCCTGGTCGAGCTCAGCGCCGAAGAAGGCGCGCTTCAAGCCAGCGAAAGCGAGATGATCCAGGAGATCATCAAGCTCAGCGACAAAACGGCGCGCGATTGCATGACCCCGCGGGTCGACACCTTCGCCGTCCCCTACGATCTCACGAACGAGGAGCTCATCCCCAAGCTGCGCGCCCGGCGGCACAAGCGCGCCCCGGTCTACGGCGAGACGCCGGATGAAATCCTCGGCATTCTGGACGTGCAGGCCTTTCTCCTCTCCGGCGGCGGCCTGCACTACACCGAGCTGCTCACCCCGCCTTCTTTCGTGCCCGAGACGATGAAAGCGATCGATCTCCTGCGCTCCTTCCTCAGCCATCCGCAGCCCCTCGCCATCGTCATCGATGAACACGGCGGCACCGAGGGCATCATCACCATGGCCGATCTCGTCGAGGAGATCATCTCCGACGCCGTGCCCACGGCCGAACGCGAACTCTACATCGAGCCGGCTGGCGAAGGCCGCCTCATCGTCAATGGCAGCGCGCGGCTCGACGACATCAACGAAATGCTCGACGTCCAGCTGGAGGAAGAAGGCATCGACACCATCGGCGGTCTCATTTTCAACCGCTGCGGCACCCTGCCCAAGGCCGGCACCGTGCTGAAAATCGAGGGCCTCACCCTCAGCGTCCGCCGCGTCTCGCGCAAACGCGTCGAAGAAGTCCTCGTCGCGCCGCAACGCGCCGCGCCGGAGGATGGAGAATCGCCCGTATGATGGTCGCCCTCTCCATCCTCCTCCTGCTCACGACCTCCTTCATCTTTTCGGGGATCGAGGCCGGCATTCTTTCCGTCAACCGGGTGCGCCTCATGCACCGGGTGAAAAGCGGCGACCCAGCCGCCATCAAGCTCAGCCAGCTGCTGGAAAAGCCCGCGCGCCTTCTCGTCACCGTGCTCATCGTGACCAATCTCATGAATATTTCGGCCATCGTGCAGGCCTCGGGATATTTTGTGCAGAAATTCGGCGACATCGGCTTTCTCATCACTTTCGCCGTCTCCCTTCCCGTCGTGCTCCTCGGCCTGGAAACCCTGCCCAAATCGCTTTTCCGCCGTTTCCCCTATCGCGCGCTCGCCGCCCTCGCCGAGCCCCTGCGCCTCGCCGATCTCCTCCTCTCCCCGCTGCACCTTTTCGGCTGGAGCGTCCTGCGCATGCTGTTCGGCAACAGCAACCCGGAACGGCGCAAACTCTTCGTCGCCCGCGAAGACTTCAAGTACATGACCATCGAGAGCGAGCGCAGCGGCGCCCTCACCCGCGTCGAGCGGGAAATGATCAACAACGTCGTCGACTTTCGCGCCGTAAAAGTGAGCGACGTCATGATCCCCATGGAGCGAGTCGCCTCCATCCCCGCCCGAGCCAGCCTGGAAGAACTCCTCGAACGCCGCAGAAAAACGCGCTTCGACCGCTGGCCGGTCGTCGCCGAGGACGGCTCCGTCACCGGAGTCATCAATCTCTTCGAGATCGCCCTCGACGGACGCCGCCACGGCGCCGTCGAACATCTCCAACGCCGCATCGTCCGCGTCCGCGAAGAGGAACAAGCCTTCGCCGCCTTAAGAAAGCTCCGCGCCGCCCGCGTCACCCTCGCCGTCGTCGGAACCGACGCCAATCCAGCCCTCGGCATCGTTTCCTCGGAAGACCTCATCAAGCGCCTGGTGAGCACTGCAAAGCCGTAATCGCCCGCCGAAGGCCGGTTTCCAACCACCCGCTGGAGTTGACCAATTGCCGCGGCCGGCGCCCCCCGAAAGGAGCACGGGCATTCCTGCCCGTATAGGGCGGTTTCCAACCGCCCAAATCCCAAAGCGATCCCAAAGGGATTCCGCAACTCTAGCCCAGAGTTGCAAGGCACGAGCAACCCTGGGTAAACCGCCCCTCAAACGGATTCTTCCCCATCGGGGGATGCTGACCTCTTCGAGGCCGGAGGGGTCCCGCCTATGCGGGCGCAGTTGGAAACAACTTTTGAAGACCACAAAACCTTCGACTCAGCTGCAGCCGAATCCCAAAGGGATCCACAAGTTTGGCCAATTTGCAATTGGCGCGCGTGGCCTGTGCCAAGGAGCGGCGGTTTCCAACCGCCCTGGGGAGTGTCCGCGGGTGGAAGCGGCGCGTCCGCGGGCTGGCCTCTCCTCCGCTTCGCAAAAGGCCAAACTCCATGGCGCGCCTTCGGCGCGCTCGAATCCCAACGGGATTCCGCAACACAAGCCCAGGGTTGCGAGGCACGAGCTACCCTGGGTAAACCGCCCCTCCCAACGGATTCTTCCCTATCGGGGATGCTGTCATCACCTCAATCTCATCGACCTCACCAGCAAAGTCGCCGAGCAAATCGCGACAAAGCCTGAATCCTCCTACACGGAGACGTTTCACGTCTATCTTGATTATTGGCGTCAAATAGCCGCACGCTTAATATAGGATAATCGTCGCCAGCGTCATCACTGTTTCGTTATCACCTCATCGATCAGTCCAAACTCTCGCGCTTCCGATGCCGTAAAAAACTTTTCCCGTTCCATCGCCAAACGCACGGTTTCGACATCGCGTCCCGTGTCTTTGACAAACGTCGTAACGATCCGCGTATTCACTTTCTCGATATAGGCCGCAATATCCTCTGAGCCAGCGGGATTTCCAGATAACTCGGCGACGGTCCGACCAAACATCATCTCTGAATTGACAAGCGCAAAGCGGCGCCCGCGACGGCCATGCGCCACGATTTGCGCTGCTATGCCCGCGGCAATTCCCAGGCAGTAAGTCTGCACCGGACAGCTCACAAAATCCATCGTCTCCAATATTGCAAACGAGGCCGTCACCGAACCGCCCGCCGAATCCACATAAAGCGTTATCGGCGCCTTCCGATCGCTCATCTGCAGAAAAAGCAGTTTCGCAATCACCAAATTAGCCGCCTCATCATTGATGTCGGTTTGCAGAAAGATCGCTCTGTCGGCCAAAAGCTGATCGAGATTATTGTCCTTGAACTCTCCCACCCGATCGCCCAACTCGGGGACGCGCGGCAGCGCTGACGTGCGCTTTTTCAGGAAATCGAAGAAGGCCATGGAAAGAACATCGAATTCTGACGGCAAATTTTCAGCTCGAAAAGGCTAAGCGCAGACGCGTTCCGCGCGCCAAGCCAGGCTGGCGGGATCGGAAGGCGTCGTCATGCGGCGGCAGCAGGGGCTGATCATGGAGCGCGACGAGCGCTTGCTCGCCGGGGGATCGGCGGGCGTCGAGACGGGTGGATGCCTTCCAGAGGCCGTTCGGCGTTGGAACGAGGAGAAAACGGTCCATCGCCCAATGATGATTTTTGCAGAGCGCCAAGCCGTTGGTGGGATGATCGTTGCGGCTGTCCTTGAACGGGATGAGGTGGGCGCCGTCGACGAAGGTGAGGTCCGCATCGGGAAGTTTGATACGCAAGCCGCAGGCGGCGCACTGGAAATCGTAGGCTTCGAGGACGATCCGGCGGAACGCCGGGTCGCGCCCACCGCCGTACTCTTTGAGCGGCTCGTCTCGGCATGGCTCCGACTCGTCCGCAGCAGTCGGGCTCGCGGCCGGTTCGGCAAAGAGCGCAGAGAGGCGCGCGCGTTCGTGGGGAAAGAAGCGCGAAACGACGGCGTCGCGCAAAAGGGCGCGGTCTTTGGGCGTCCCGACGAAATCCTCCAGCCCATCAATGAATCGGGCGAAGACGGTTCCGGCGTTGGCTTGCCCGACGGTGGGGGTATTGGCCAATGGGCGCTCGACGCCGGATTCAATTTCGACCGCCTCCCAGAAGCCGTCGTTACGCAGATAGTAGAAGGGGTTTTCCGGCGACTTCTGGTCGTCGTTTCGGCGGACGATATCGAAGTAGCCCGCAAAGCGGTCACGGAGAGCTTGCGACCAGGGAATGCGCTGGGCATTGCCCTGGTTTCGAGCGATCAGATCCAGGGCGGCAAGAAGGATGACCGGTTTGTGCGGGCGTTCATGCCGGGCTGACCCAGCGCCGATCGTTCCGACGTGCAGCTTGTAGAGTCGCTCAACGGCTTGCTCGATGCTGGGGATGGACATGAAGGCTTTCTGCCCCTTCTGATACTCACGTCAATTCCCTAAGGGTCGCGGAGAGTTTCCGCCCCGCGAGGAGTGTCGAAAATAAGAACAGACCCTTTGCCCCACGGCACCGCCCAACGCACCGACCTCGTCGAAGCCGCCCGCGAGGCCGGCGACGCCGACTTCGACGTCCTCATCGCCTGCGCCTTCAACTACGAGGCCCACGCCACCGAGTTCACCAAGCTCGGACGCATCCAGGTGCTCAAGGCCCGCATGAACGCCGACCTCCACATGGCCGAGGACCTCAAGAACACCGGCAAAGGCAACCTCTTCGTCATCGTCGGCGAACCGGACATCTCCCTCCTGCCCCAACCCGAGGGCAAGCTCCGCCTCAATGTCAACGGCGTCGACGTCTTCAAGCCCCAAACCGGCGAAGTCGTCAGCGACGGAGCTGACGGCATCGCCTGCTGGTTCATCGACACCGACTACAACGGCGAAAGCTTCTTCGTCCGCCACGCCTACTTCCTCGGCGCCAATGCCCCCTACTCCTCCCTCAAAACCACCCTCAAGGCCGAAATCAACGCCGAAGCCTGGGCCACCCTCAACAGCGACACCTCCCGCCCCTTCGAAAAGCCCAAGAGCGGCAGAATCGCCGTGAAGGTGATCAACCACCTCGGCGATGAGGTGATGAAGGCCTTTCGCGTTGCGTAAGGGGTTTGACCAGAACGCCCAATGTGGAAATCTTCCCTTGAATGAAGTACGCCTACGAAGATCTCAGCGACACGCAGTTCGAGAGACTGATCGTGCTTCTATGCCAGCGCCTCCTCGGCATTTCCGTGCAGGGCTTTGCTGAGGGTACGGATGGCGGGCGAGATGCGAAATTTGTCGGGACGGCCGAAATTCATCCCAGCAAAACCGCTCCTTGGATCGGAACAACCATCGTTCAGGCCAAGCACACTAACGGCTTCAATCGCCACTTCTCCGAGAGTGATTTCTTCAGCCAGACCGCCAAAAACACCGTCCTTGGCAAGGAAATTCCGCGGATCAAGAACCTTCGCGCAAAAAAGCAACTCGACCACTACATGTTGTTTGCGAATCGGCGTCTGAGCGGCAACGCCGAAAGCGACATCCGGCAATACCTCGCCGCCGAATGCGCGCTTCCTGAAGGCTCGATCTATTTATGCGGACTGGAGCAGTTGGACCTTTGGATGAAAGTCTTCTCCGATGTGCCGGGGCAGGCCGATCTCGATCCCGTTGATTCGCCGTTGATCGTCAGCCCTGACGACCTGGCGGAAATTGTGCAGGCGCTGGTCCATCATCTCGACGCGGCCGCGGCGGCCCTCAATCATCCTCCGACGCAGCGCGTAAGCTACGAAGAGAAGAATGCGCTGAACAACATGACCCCGGAGTACGCCAAGGCCCAACGCAGGATATACCTGAAAGAAACATCACAAATCCGTTCATTTTTAGCCGCGCCGGAAAATCTCGATCTGCAAAGCATGTATTCTTCGGTGGTCGACGAATTCCAACTTAAAATCATCGCCAAGCGTAAAGACTACCAGACCTTCGACCGGGTGATGGAATATTTGTGCGACCTGCTTTTCAACCGCGATGCCATCCTGAGGCGACATAAACGTCTGACGCGCGCCATCTTATTCTACATGTACTGGAATTGCGACATTGGAGAAACGAGCGATGCTGAGACCAACTAAACATTCTCATCCCGACCGTACGGTTATCAATATGGCCCTGCGGCTCCTCGTTCGGATGAAAAAGGAGCGAATCGACGAATACGACCGCCTGCGCAGTTTCGCGAAGCGGTCCATCAGCGGTGGCGATGTCCTTTTCCTGCCCGCGCTAAATTTTCTTTTCGTGCTTGGGCTCGTTGCCTATCGCCCCAAAACTGACGCGTTTGAATACGTGGGACCCAATGAGGCTATCTAAATTCTACTCGAACAAACCGGACGTTTTCACAGCGGTCGATTTTTCCTCCGGGCTAAACGTCGTCATGGCGGAAATCCGTCTGCCCGAAAATCGGAAGCGCGACACTCACAATCTTGGCAAGAGTATCTTCGGACGCCTGCTCGACTTCGGTTTCCTAGCTAAACGAGACCCTAGGTTTTTCCTATTTAAACATGTCGACCTCTTCCAGGAGTTCATTTTCTTTCTCGAGGTCGAGCTGGAAGATGCCTCATATCTTACTGTGCGACGCAGCGTCGAGGAAGCGAGCAAAATTTGCTTCAAGAAGCACGAAGCTGGCCATCAGGATTTCGCAACTCTTCCCATGGAACAATGGGATCACCCGGATATGCCGTTTGAGCGGGCGCGCGAATTGCTCGACGGACTGCTCGATTGGCGAGCTCTCAAACCGTGGTCCTACCGCAAAGGTCTCGGGTATTTGCTTCGGTCCCAGGAAGGCTTTCACAACGTATTTCAGCTGCAAAAATTCGTGGGCGCACATTCCGAATGGAAGCCGTTTCTCGCGCACATTCTCGGCTTTGATGCAGCTTTGATCGGGCTGCGCTACAAAAAGGAAGACGAGCTGGAAGAAAAAAAGACGGCGGCTCAGACGATCAATAGCGAGATGGGCGGCTCGGTCGAGGACATCAGTAAAATCGAAGGCCTCCTCTTGCTAAAGCAGCAAGAGGCCTCCAAGAAGCAAAAGCTTCTCGACGCCTTTGATTTCAGCGAGCTGGACAAAGATCGAACGAAGCGTCTGGTCGACGATATCGACCAGCGCATCGCCGCCTTGAATTCGGAACGTTATTCACTGAATCGAAACAGAAAGAAGATCGTGACGTCCCTTGAAGACGATCAAATCCTCTTTAATCCAGAGGAGGCTCAACAGCTGTTCGAGGAGGCTGGCATATTGTTCAAAGGCCAAATCAAAAAGGACTTCGAACAGTTGATCGCCTTCAACCGCGCCATTACCGAAGAACGCCGAGGATACCTTCAGGAAGAGCGCGCAGAAATCGAATCCGAATTGAAACGCGTGAACGCCGAACTGAGCACATTGGGAAAGCAGCGCTCTGAAACATTGGCATTTTTGAGCGGAACCGACATATTCGAGAAGTACAAGCAATTCTCCGACGATCTTGTTACGCTTCGCGCGGATATTACCTCCCTCGGACGGCAGCGCGAGTCTCTTCATCGCCTCCAGGGATTACGCGCCGAAATTCGTGCGCTGACGGAAGAATGCGGACACCTCCAGACGCAGATCGAAGCCGATGTCGAACAGCAAAATACTGACAAGACGAGCCTCTTCTCGACCATTCGGATTTACTTTAACGACATCGTCGAGGAAGTGATCGACCGAAAGGCGCTACTCAGCGTTTCACCCAATCAATCGGGACATATCGAATTCAAAGCAGAAATACTTGATGAATCGGGCAACGCCACCAGCGCCGACTCGGGACATACGTATCGAAAGCTCCTGTGCATTGCCTTCGACCTGGCTCTATTGCGAGCCCATCTCGACGACAAATACCCGCGATTTGTCTACCATGACGGGGCATTTGAATCGCTGGACGATCGTAAGAAGGAAAACCTCCTTTCGGTTCTTCGAACTTATGCGGCCCTCGGAATTCAATCTGTAATCACGTTGATCGATTCAGATTTGCCAGCTCGTGCGGCGGGCAACGAGCCAGTGTTCGATGAAGGCGAAATCGTGCTTACTCTCCACGACGAAACCGAGCAGGGCCGACTCTTTAAGATGCGATCCTGGTGATCGCGAAGGAAAACTCATCAACAGCCGTGGAATTCCGCATCGCCGACACGTTCACCGACAGCCTCTCCCGCCTCACTGGCGACGAGCAGAAAGCCGTCAAAACGACGGCCTTCGACTTGCAGGTGAATCCGGCAAGTCCTGGGCTGAGCTTCCACAAGCTCGACCGGGCGAAAGACAAGAACTTTTGGTCTGTACGGGTGAGCAGCGACATTCGTCTGATCGTCCACAAGACGGAAGGCAGCCTGTTGCTCTGCTACGCAGATCACCACTACCCTGTCGCCGTGATGCTGGCGACGCTCAGATTGCCGGAAACATCGCGCACATTAACATCGCGGCTCCGTCGCCATCAGCACGAGGCACCTCGCCAAAGGGCTGGAGTTCCGAGCCGTGGCGGTGATGGCCTGCGACGACGAGATCATCCCGTTACAAGAACGTATCGAGACCGTCGGGGACGACGCTGATCTGCAAGAAGTTTACGAAACCGAACGGCACCTCCTCTACCTCGCCTGCACTCGCGCCCGGGATTTTCTGCTGCTCACGAGCGTGGAGCCGGCTTCGGAATTTCTAGACGATCTGCAGGTAGAACCCAATGCTCCAAATCGTCCGCGAAACCGTTCCTGAACAAAGCCTGGAACGGACAATTTCCGGCTGAAACGATATCGAAGCAAATGTCTACTGACGCCGATAACAAGCACAAAAAACAAACCTCCCTCCCCAAGGCCGCAAGCGCGTCCAATACTTTTCGGGCACTACTTCGGAAAGCCCTAGGT
>OUNM010198400.1_pt1 | contig 12968 bp, 9 predicted proteins | sample 1769961 | NCBI WGS metagenome assembly OUNM01 (sample SAMEA3914820, study PRJEB12502) | metagenome | biome: forest; material: soil | place: USA | collected 2012-03-12 | depth 0.3 m | reverse complement strand
GACCATCTCGATCTGGTGGGGAGGGGAGGAAGGTGGTGTTAGTTGCGTGTGTTGTTGAAGTGTGCGAGCCGAGACTGGGCTTCTGCTCCGTGACCGTTGCTGGTCCTCGAACTGATGCGGCAGCAGGAGAGGGCTCCTTTCAGGACTCCTTTGTGGGCTTCTTTGGGGGCTCATCAGGGGGCTGGCGAGCGGACTCCTGTCTGGCCGGCGGGGAGGCGAGGACCGGGGACTGGCGGTGGCGGAGAGCCCAGTGCCATTGTCGATGCTGCACAAAGAAGTGGTGGACGACTGGGGCGTGTCGGGCAATGGCGGAATGCAAATGATGCGGTGCAGGTCTTCGCTCCGGCGGATGTCGAGGCTCGGCTTGGACCGCCTCAGGGCCATTGGCGGTCTCCAGTTCTTGATCTTGCTGAGCGTGTCCATCTCGTCGTTGTCGTGGTAGAAGTAGGACCCCTCGTAGTCCTCGGGCCCATCCTGCTTCTTCTGGGGGCTCGGGATGAGCTTCCGGATGCTGAAGGTCGGTCGGGACAACATGGTGGCGGCGTCTGATCGGGACTAGGAGAGGGAGGAGAAGGGAGAGGGGGCGTCTGGGGTGTAGTACATGGCACGCGGGCAGGGAGTGATGCGATTCAACGAGGTCGGTTGGGTGGTTTCCGGTCACCGCATGCCCCGCCGTCCTGTGTGAGTAGAGCAATGTGACTCGACCCAACAGACAACAGACACACCACGGTGAAGGAGAGGGAGAGAGGAGGAGAAAGAGAGAGGCCGGACTCGCAAGCACTGGGCCGGGGGCGCGGGGAGAGGCAATGGGATGCTGTAATATTAAACAGAGCGGCGCAGATGGTGGTCTCGCAGCAGCACTGGCATGCCAGTCGAGTCCACGAGGGAGGAGCACCCGCCCCAGGGTCCGACTCGCTGCGACTCTGGTTCTCAGGATGGGCGCCCGTCTGTGCTCCCTGGGCTCCCTGTGCTCCCTGTGCTACCGGTTCTCCTGCGTGCCGAGTGTGGCGTTGACCACCACAACCAGACCTGCCCAAGAATGCAAGACCAGGGCCCCGGCTCTGCCAAGCGGGACTGGGGCGGGCACATCTCCGTCCGCAACAAGCGAGGAACTGGGCGATGCAGTCTGCTTGTCGCAGCCTGCTGGGGGCCCCCTCCTAACCCCAGTCGTCGAGTCCCCCACCCACCACCACGTTCCTGGCCTGGTTCTTGCGCTGCGGAGGTATTTTTACATCGCCGCAATTGGCCAACGGGGGCTTGCCAGCTTCTGGTTGGTCCTCGCCGCGCGCATGTCTCGAACGGCAGAAGACAATCGGGCAGCTGGTGTTGAGAGCTGTGTCATCATACGAAGAGCTGAACCCCAAGCTTCCAACGGCGCCCAAGGCAACAACGAGACCGAACAAAGCTGACTTGAGCTTGTTGTAAAGATAGACTGATGCGTCGACGTTGAGTGCCGACCGCCCGAGAGGGGTATCGTATCACCACGGCAGGTGATCGACGCCGTCGGCTCGATGGAGACGGCGGCCGTGATCCTGGTCGCTCGGTCCAACTGCTGCCCATCGCGATCCGGCTGCGATCGCACGCAGCATCCTGCAGCCGGATGGGCCGTTGTGTGCATGCCCGGTCGGTATTCTGCTGCCCGGCTCGCAGGCAACTGGAGAGACCTGGACAGCGACAAAAGAACCCGACAACAAGACCTCGCCTCGTCTTCAGAACAACGCTGGCGCTCTCCACAATGCTCTCCACAGCAGCTGCTCCGACTACCTCCCAGTAGCACCTCTTAGTGCCGCGGCTGACTGTGCACGTCCGTGGGCAGGAAGAGCAAGGACTTGCTGACTCCAGTTGGCTCCAGCTATTAACTGACAGGCTCCTTTGAAGACACGATGAGGGTGAACCTGTGGGGAAACAAAGACAGTCAACGTTGGTGAGAGGCGGACAGATTGACCCGTCAGGTGGTTGCTCTGGGGCCAGAGTGCTGCCTCGGGAAGCGTGTGGATGGCGCAGCGGAGCTCTGATCTGCCCGGAGAGACAGAGATGCTCGCCGACACTGGCCACGGCTGAATCCCCTCCCCCTCCCTCCAGATTCCAGAAGCAGCGACGCCCGCAGCTCAAGGCAGCCGAATTGAATCGAGGCCAAGTGTGTGTGGTCTGTAGTGTATTCCATTTTCTAGGCAGACCAAGCACTGAGCATCCTGACGAGGTGCACGACGATGGCAAATCTCACAGGGGTCAATTGAGCCTTGTGGTTGCACCAGCGTGGAATCGGGGATTGGCTGTGGTGTTCGGATGAGAGGCGGGAATGGCAGCTCGCTGCAAGAAACAAACCTGGCCCTGGAAGAATCGCCCCGCACCACGCAGACAGTGCGCCATTTCGAGGAATCCCGCCCGGGAGAGGGGCCTTGGCTCGCTAGCCTCCTAGCCTAGCGTTAGCGGCCGAGTCCTCTCCGGGCGGGCCGCACAGTGCACGAGCCCGTCAGCGAACACACCCCAATTCGGCCGAGAGAGCGGCTTTCCTCGCTCTCGAGTCTCCCTTGAGAACCAGGCAGCCGAATAACATGGACGCTATTCTGCATGCTGTCGAGATCTCGCACTTCACATAGCGTTAGACCAAGAACACCCCACGCCTCGAGCCGGATTGCCGGACGGGGCACACAGTTCTCGTCAAGTGGTTTCTGGGTGGAGGATAGGTACCCGAAACGCACGGGTATCCTGTATATAAAGTCCAGAATACGGTGTTGGCTTGGAATTGCAAATCAGGGACTCCTTCACCTGCAAAACAGGGCTGGCTGCGGAAACACGCCCGCACGTGGAATTGGAAGGGTGATCCTCGGTCTGCGCAAGCAGCAGCGGCGGCCAGCGGGGTCGGTCCCCTCGGTGCTAGTCTAGCTCCCTGCGGGCGGGCGATTATCAACAGGGCCGCAGCCCGCAGGGGGTTATTTAACGTTATCGCCGACCTTTCCGCCAGCAAAATCCTGGCAGCCAGCCAGGGACCACGGCGCTCGGCTGCCCGGGCCCCTTCTGCGGTGGGCCCTGCCCCCCACGAACGCAGAGCATTCCGCTGTGTTCGTTGCCTGAGGGAATCGTTGAAACCTATCGACAGAAGCTCAATTCATCCAGACAACTAGGATCTCCAGGCAACAAGGTCAACCGCCATCCCTCGACATCAATCGCACCGAACATCGAGCATCGCCCCCCGCTTCCGTGTAACTCATGGCAGCCACCGGGCGTCTGTCTGGCTTGAGCTGCTCTGTCGGTGGCCAGGGATTTTCATGATGCTCATCAGCTGCACACCCTCTCGCGGGCAACTGCCGCGCTCGTGCATGCAACGCGGCGGCCCCCAGCCAACCACAGCCCGCCTCCGGAGCAGGCGAGTGCAGAAGCGGGAGGCTGAGCCACAACCACGCGCGGGCGATGGACGGGCGACGGACGGCCTTGACTGTGCACATGCCGGATCAGGAACAGCGTCCTGAACACGCCAGGCCCAGAGCGCCGTTCCTGGCTTGCGCACCTCTGCTGCGCTTGTTGCCCATGGCAGCCGGGCCTCCTGCGGCGCGGCTCTCCACCTTTGGCGCGAGGATCCTGATGGCGTTGCGGGCGCTGTGGGCGTCGTGGGCGTCGTGGTGGGATCCGAAGGGCACGAACTGGACGGGATTGTAATAATCACAAATCAGGAATTCCCGTGCGCTAACAAGGCTGACGACGACCACCTGGTTCCCAAGCAGCCCCGCTCAACACCACGCCGGCCGCTCGGCTCCTGCTGCCCTCATCCTTCTCGCCAGATTCGCCAGATTCAGGTCGACAATGGAGATCTCCGTCTGGGCCCAATTGGCTGCTTTCGGGACTTGCACAGTGCCCCGGCGGGTGGCGGGCGTCGAGGGATCTGGCGGAGCCCGCTATCGGTTTCGACCTCCGGTGGACTGCGAGACTGCGTACCGGAGCAAAGTCCCTATTCTGTCCTCGGCGATGGGCTTGTTGTGGAGTGAGTGAGACCGAGTGCGTGCTTGGGAGCGACGGCCCGCCGCCATTGGGCGGGCTCGGCGGAGCATGCCGGGCGATCCTGATGTCCAAGTGAGAAGAACAAGGCCAAGGCCATCGACCTCTGCGGATTTGCGAGAGTACGACGCACAAGTGGTCGACCCGCGCTGACCCAAGCACAAGACGCTCACCTCATAACCAAGCCTGAGCAGCAGCACATGGTTTCTTGGGGGTGAGATCCTCTGCACGGCGCGCCAATGGCGCTGCTGTTTCAGAAAACGGTACCTGGGCTTCGCCACAGATGACTCGGGTCCAATTGTCCAGCAAGAAGCTACTGTCGCTGCCAGGCACGCCCTCTCTCTGCCTCTCCGCAGCCGGCTCCATTTTCTGCGGGCTCCCTATCAGACACAATCCCATCGCTGCGGCTCCCAAGGCCATTGGCCCCTCCTCCCCGTCCCCGAGTCCCAAACCAACGAGAACACACACCCGGGTCAAGGCCAGGCCCGAAACCTCGACCACCACACACTCCCTCTCGTGCAGCACCCTATCGGTACGCCCAACCCCAAACCCAACGGTGACAGACAGAGCCGCCTCCTGGGCGCTCCCACCCCCACCCGCTCCCGCTCCCGCATGCCCCCAGCCAAGCGAGTGAGCCAGTGTTACTCTGCCTGCCCGCTCGGGGCATAGGGCTGAACTGCCTGCCTGATTGCCTGCCTCTGGCTGCCTTTGGCTGCTGCTATGTATAGAAATCGTGGAGATCGTACCCCGTCCCCCCACCACCCATCCCATCGTCACTTGGCCGCGGCCCCAGACTTTCCCCCCCCTTCGAGCCGACCCCGGAGGAGGAGAAGGAGGAGGAGGAGGAGGGCAGCGCCGCCTTGGGTTTCCTGACCTCACCTCACCTCGCCTCACCTCAGGCTTGCAAGCAACCGTGAAACCAACGCCCGCTCAGGCTGTGCCATCTTCGACGGCGGCGGCGGCGAGGGTTTGGTTGTTATACTTGCGGCTTGTCGCCGGTTGCTCGTTGGTGTTGATGTTTCTGCTGGTGGTGCTGGCCCTGACACACGGCCGGCGGCCTTCTGCGGCCGTTTCATCCCGGCGTGGTGGGTTGGGTGTTTCCGTCGGGTCACACACTCGTTCGTCCAACTCACTGCTGCTGTGAGGGAATCATAGCATGTGGTTGCTTCGTTGCTGATGACGACGGGTGGCAACTGCACTCGCGGCATTTCAAAGGATCTCGTTGGCGCTCTGCATGTTCCGCGTCGTGGTCGTCTTGAGGAACGATGACGCCGCGTGGGTCGGCGTGTGGACGTATTTCTTCTCAAACGGGTCCGACGGCGTCTGGCTGTCCTCGTGCCCCGGATTCCAGCAGCAGCGGGCGAGGGAGCCGAGTGAGGACTTGATCAGGCCGAGTGGCATGCACCCCCGGGTTTCTTTGCTTGTCTTTTCTGTTGCTGCCCCGTTTTGGCCGAGGTCGCGATAGTCGTTGCGGGCCATGTTGAAGTTGTTGTTGGTGTTGGTTGGTGGTGTTGGTGGAGGTACGAGGGGGTGAACAAGGGCTTTGTCGAGAAGGCAGAAAACCGACAGTCAGACAAGCGGAGCGGAGCAAGTGCTACAAGGGATTCGAAAGCTTGTTTGAGTCTTGTCGCTTGCGGCAGAAGATATAGCGAGACGATCCATTCCTCGCAACCTCAGCTCGAGGCCGGATGGAGGATGCCTGGGCCAGCGCTGATATAAGCGCTGGCGGAGCGACCAAGTTCCCACCCAAAACCTCCACTCCTCAGGCCTCAGGCTGACGGCATGGCCACGCCCGAATTCGCGAGCGAGGACACCACCATCTTCTCAGGCTCACCGTCTTCGATTGGCGGAGGCGGGCGCGGGAGCGACCCCGAAGGTCGTCGACTCGGAGCCGCACGCAGGGCCCAGAACCCAGAACCCACCCCGAGACCAAACGATAGGGCCCGAACCACCGGGAATGTGGCGGAGTGCCGCCTCCCTGCGACACGCGGAGAAATGTGAAGACGTGAGACACATTGTCGTCCAAGGCCTTCTCCAACGCCCCCGCTTCCCTTGCGTTCCAGACCCCGCCTTTGCCCACCCTCCTCCTCCTCCTCTGCCGCGTGTGTGTTGGGGAGTGGGAGAAAAAACAGGAAAGCGGCATCGGATGGGCTGAGTTTGGAGCTCCGCGGTAGTGCGTTGATGTCCGCATGAGCCGACCCACGAGTGACCGACCCGCCTAGACTGGGCCAGTGGGATGCCGGGCTCGGCGCCACAGTTCGGGCGGACCGGGCTGAAGGAGGGGAGGGGAAGAAAACCAGTGCCGCCAGCCGGTTTAGCGTTGCGATGGAAAGCCAAGAGCGTCAACGTCCTCGCTGCTGCGTCTTGGTGTATCTTGGCTTTGCACGCCGTGCTTTTGGTGTTGAGCATCCGGTGCCCGAGCTTCATTCTGTTCCTCGAGACTCACAAACCAAGACATGCCAAGGGGATCGAAGAAGAGAAGGGAAGGAGACGGACCGGCAGAGGCCGAGCATCACGGCGAGTTCCGTGTATCCGCAGTGTGGCAGCCAGAAGTTCCCTTCCCGCCGCGCTGGTTCGCCCCAGCCCAAAGCCAAGTCACGCTGTCCGGCCCAAGCGTGGTTTTTGTCCCACCAGACAAACACCTTCAACCCACCCTTCGGGCTGCTCTCCCTCCCTTCTGGACTCGGTGGCGCATGTGATCAAGTCTGGAAAGGGAAGTGCGGTCTCTCGGGTAGGAACGAACGTGGGCCGTCTTGAGAGGTTAGCGGGAGCCGCATTGTTGGAGGTGTCTTTTTTTGGCAAGCTTTCCTTGCCACTGCTCGCGTTTTACTTCTCGCTGACTCGTCGGTCGGTGGATTTGTCGAATGGGGCGTGTCTTGCTTGGTCTCGGGGCTGGGAGAGGTGCTGGATGACGATTGTTGATGTATGGGGGTGTGGATCATCCATCATCTTTGCAAAGCTGGAGAAAGTGCCGACATCCGGGAGAGATTCAAGAAGTGGCTGGTGTACATGTAGGAACTTGAGGACGTATCCTTGGTCTCCTGGGTGGAGAGACATGAGGCAAGAGTCCAGACCTGAAGACGGAGTTCGGTGTCGACGCTCGTCTCTCCTTGATTCTGTTCCCTCCTATCAGAGGTCTTCCAGACACGGCCTATCTGAGTGCTCCCTATGGTGGGAGTGGCGATTGTCGGCGTCTTGATCTTGGTAGGCAACCCCGAATCGCCGAGACCCCGAAAAGAGTCAGGATGCGTTGGTGTGCGGTGTATGTACATGTACATGTACACCTGCACGCTTACGCGTCCTGGCTGACGATTGCGAGTGTACCGGTTGAGGTCGGGCTCGTTTGGGAACCTGTGGACCTGGGTTCAAGTCCTGAGACATCAGTCAGTAGCGAGAAGCGGGTTGCTGTTCCACAGCCGGGAACGCCGTCCGGCATCGCCAAGAAGCAGCCCATCTTCATGAGACATCAACACCACATGGTGCGGCTGGGATCAGCCTTGCCGCCACATGGCTCTCGGGACCTTTTCCTCTTCCCGTTGCTGATAGAAGTGGAAGGCTCCGCAGATGTTTAGGCCATCGGGAGATGCTCCCTACAACGGAGCTTGTAGCTATGACCGGGGCCACGAAATCACTTTGGAGGATGGATGTGGGCGCAGCGCTTTGATTGACCTGTCCGTAATACCGGCGTGGGCTTTCCCAGCTCCAAAGCGCACAAACAGACGATGGCGGGTCCCAACCCTCAGCCTTCCTCCTCTCCTCCGTCCTCCATCTCGTCATCCTCATTTTCGTCCTCTTCCTCATCCTCACAAACCGCATACGGCACAAAGCGAAAGTCCAAAAAGCTCGGCCCAGACCCCTCCACCTCGACCATGAACTGCATGCTCAGCACCCCCTGGCCATCTCCCCGCAGGCTGACCTTGCTCGCAATCCGCATGGCCTCGCTGGCCGACTTGATAATGTCAAACTTGAACGTCTGCACCCACCGCTGCTTGACCGAAAAGGTCTCGAGCAGATCCCGCCCCTTGGCGAAATCCACGCTGCTCGATCCCAGCGGACCGCCGGCGCTTGTCAGGCGGAGGTAGGGCTCCCGCTTAGACGCGGTGATGGTCAGCTTCTCGGGTGACGTCGGCGCCAGCTCGGTCAGCGCATCAAGCAGCCAGCGGGCCGAGGTGATGATCTTGAACGACAGGTCCTCAATGTCGAACGGGATGTCCTCGGGGGTTTCGGGGACGTAGGTGGTCAGGTTGCAAGTCGTCCGGACGCCGGACTCGTCGAGGATGATGCTGAAGGGCTCGCCCTCTTGGGTGTACGAGAGGGAGCAGGTGCCCGACATGCCGAGCGTCTGGTTGGAGAAGGCATCGGACCGGTAGTTGCGCAGATTGCTGCGGTAAGGGTCGACCTCGGCTTTGGCCTGGCGGGCGGCGGCGTCGGTGGCGCCGAAGATCTGGAGAGTTTCTAGGAGGGCGGGGAGGGAGATTTGAAAGGTTGGGGGCGTGGGCTCGTCGTCCTCGGGGTCTTCGGCCGAGGTCTGGGCGGGCGGAAGGTTGGCAGTGTAAGTGGTGAAGAGGCTCTTGCTCCAGTGCGCAACCCCTGAGAGATGTCAGCATCGGCGTTGATCTCGCAGATCGACAGGGGCGCCCACCTTGCATAACCCGAGCGTGGTCGGCCGCGAACCGCAAGCCGTTCTCTGTAATGTCGATGTGCACCTTGTTTGTAAAGTTGATGGCCTTGAGGAGCTGGTAGAGCGGCCTCGTAGAGCTTGCAACCGCCCGGAAGAGGGGAGGAGCCGAAGTAGAGCCCTGCGTCTCCATGGTGATGTGATGTGAAGTGGAATGTCAAGCGCAACGGGACGTTTGCTTGGGACAGCGCAAAATCGGCTTCTTTCAAAACTCTATGGTACAGACTCGGCGAGAGGCTTTGGGTATCTTAGACGTAAACTCCGACCGCACAAAACATGTAGACCACGCCGAACCTGAGACGAGAGTTAGAGGGGCGGACGAACTCAAGGGTCGTGGTGTGGGATTGACGTACGCAAGGGCCAGGGAAGCGGGCACGGCGAGGACCGACAGGTTGACCACCGACCGGTCTGTGTGGAGAACGATTAGCCGGGCCATCCAGGCACAGGATACACAGCAGAGCTACGATCACGAAACCTACTCAGAGTAAAGGCGCCGCCGAGGAAGAAGCCGAGGACGAGCAGCACGAAGGCGATGAGGAATTGGCTGTCTTTTCCGACGGTGGGGACAAAGGGCGAGCCAGCTGCCGCCTGCCAGACCTCGTGAAGTGACGAATCCATGTGCCGGGAGTTGGGGTTTCGGGCGATGCAGGGAATTGGCGCGAGCCTGGAAATGAACGACGCGAGTTGGTGTCTTGTGGTGATGGTTGCTGGCGGATTCTAGATGCTCGGTTCTGTTTGACCTTCTGTCTGCAGCAAGTCGAGCTCGAATTGGACAGCTTTCCATCAACGCTTGGCGCCGAGCTGCCGCTGTGGGGCTGCGCTTGGACCAGGCCGCGCTGCAGCCCTGCGGCGACAGGGGATAGCAGCTGTGGACCCACTTCACTCCGCAGCCACGCCCCATGCCCCGGCGCGGCCTGGAACTCGTTGAACTCGTCGAACTGTCGGACTCGACGACGCGCCTGCCAGCACTTTGCCATCACCGAGTCGCCGCGTTCCATCAAGATGAAGGATGAAAGTAAGCCTTTTGCTTTCGCATGGTGCTCCCGCCCCCCCTTTACAACTTTTGGCTGACATAGCGCCCGGCAGACGGGAAGCGCAAGGCGAGCGACGAGCCGCAGTCACCCCTCGCGGCAAAGAGAGTTAAGCACGACAACTCGGTCGAACCCGATGCGAAACCCGTGAAAATCCCAGCAATCCCCTTTCCAGAAAAGGTGCGTCCAGCCTGGCTCCGACTATTGTTTCCGCCCTCAATGCGCGCCAGCTAACAACTTCCCCCCAGCCCGCCGTCATCGAGGAGCGCAATGGCGAGATCGAGTTCCGCGTGGTCAACAACGACAACGATCGCGAGAGTCTCATCATCCTTACCGGCCTGAAGTGCATCTTTCAGAAGCAGCTCCCCAAGATGCCCAAGGACTACATCGCGCGCCTGGTCTACGACCGCACCCATCTGTCCATCGCCATCGTCAAGAAGCCCCTCGAGGTGGTCGGCGGCATTACGTACCGGCCCTTCAAGGGGCGCCAGTTCGCCGAGATTGTCTTTTGCGCCATCTCCTCGGACCAGCAAGTCAAGGGCTACGGTGCGCATCTCATGTCTCACCTCAAGGACTACGTCAAGGCGACCTCGGACGTCATGCACTTCCTCACCTACGCCGACAACTACGCCATCGGCTACTTCAAGAAGCAGGGGTTCACCAAGGAGATCACCCTCGACAAGTCGGTCTGGATGGGCTACATCAAGGACTACGAGGGCGGCACGATAATGCAGTGCACCATGCTACCGCGCATCCGGTACCTCGAGATGGGCCGCATGCTTCTCAAGCAGAAGGAGTGCGTCCAGGCTAAGATCCGGGCCTTCTCCAAGTCCCACATCGTGCACCAGCCGCCTAAGCAGTGGCAGAAGTCGGGTGTGGCCCCGATCGATCCCCTCTCGATTGAGGCGATCCGCGCCTCGGGCTGGTCGCCCGACATGGACGAGCTCGCGCGCCAGCCGCGCCACGGGCCCAACTACAACCAGCTCCTCCACCTGCTCAACGACCTCCAGAATCACCCGTCGAGTTGGCCGTTCCTGATGCCCGTTAACAAGGACGAAGTTATGGACTACTACGAGGTGATCAAGGAGCCCATGGACTTTTCCACCATGGAGACCAAGCTCGAGGCCGACCAGTATAACACACCGGAAGACTTCATCCGCGACGCCAAGCTCGTCTACGACAACTGCCGCAAGTACAACAACGAGACGACGCCCTACGCCAAGTCGGCCAACAAGCTGGAGAAGTTCATGTGGCAGCAGATCAGGGCCATCCCGGAGTGGTCGCATCTGGAGAATTCTTAGGCGGATCTCCGGACGAAGAAGGGAAGCAGTCGTAGGGAGACAGGGGGGGCGTCTGTGGAGTCTGATGTCATTGCCGCTGCTGCTGCCGCCGGGGTTGCGGCGGCCGAACATGGGATGCCGATGAAGCGGCGCCGAGGCCGGCCTTCGCGTCGGCTGCAGCTGGACTGAAGGGAGGGTATATGATTGCATTTGTTTATTGGCGTTGGGGTGGTGGCGGCGGACGGGGAACTCGGCGTTGGACGGGAGGGGGGCTGCAAACGTTTGTTTCCGATATCATTACGTCGGCTGGGGGAGGCTTTTGCTTGCATGCATATTCACCTTATGTAGTGAGCTGGTTCCGCGGCACACCAAGCGACCAACATCATTCCATCCACCCCCTGATTTGCACACTTCTTTGATGACTCACTGGCTCCGTGTTGTTTTACAGCCCCACCTCCCTCCAGCCCGACCACCCGCAACCTTGCTTCGACTCGAACCGCGAAAGCCTACATCGAGACTCCCTCAACCAATTCTTACCGTTCTGGCTCACAGATATGTCAGAACTCCAACAAACAGCTCGTCAGGCGAAGGAGGCCAGGAAGGCGGCGAAAGAGCGTCTTCGACGTCAACAGGAAGAGAAAACCCGCCGAAAAGAAAGAGACCGCACATGGCAAGGGGCACGATGGCAGGCAGCCAGAAGGGCGGGGGCTGACGGCACATTCAAGTCAACCGAGATCCGCATCCCCGTCATTATCAATCCCGATGGCCCAGTATCCTCTGCCAAGGATCTGCAACAGCTCGCTGGGATGGAGTCGGTGCCCGAAACTATCGAGACAACGCTCATCATTGATCACGGGATCAGCACGGAAAGGCCGGTCACGATTTGTTGTGTCAACTATAATGAGAGAGCGAGGCTGGAGGAGAAGGCCAACATTGAGGACCACGTGACGGGGAAGTTCATGGTCTGGTTGGGGGAGCAGAGAAGGTTTGCAATGGCTGTCTTGTCCTTGAAGGAGGGTGTCACCGTGCCAGGTCCGAGTGAGGATGGCATCCACGAAGAGGGCCGAGGAAACGGAGTGGTGGACGAGTAGGCGCGCTTGCATATTCTGTATCTTTCAACACCAAACGACCAACATCATCACCATACCCGCCTTGCTTTACACACTTGCTGCTCGCACCTCAGAGGTATCGATTTCATGGCTCGTATGGCTAGGTATTTCCACATGCCACTGCTATTAAACACTACAACACTAAAATTACATCTCCTTAACCTCTCACTTCTTCCCAAACCTCTTAACCCACCCAGCATCCCACCGATCCAGCTCCACTGCCCTCCTCTCTCCCGTCCAGCCACCACCCACATCAAGCCCCCTCCTCCTCGATGAAGACCCGCTCGTCCCGGAACTCGTCAAGTTCCCGCACTTGGGCAGCGTCAACTTCTCACCAAAAACATCCGCCGCCCAAATCAACACCCCGTTCGTCCACCCAAACCCCTCCACCACCTCATATTCCCCACCGCCGCCGGCCACATTGATCTCGTAATCCGCATACTTCTCAAACATGATGCCCTTCGCCGCAGGGTTCTCAATCCCCTGTAGCCGCGGCATATTGCTGGTCGACCCGCCCGTGGCATACCACGTGCAAAACGTGGAATCGAGGTAGCGCTGGGCAAGGCGCAGCGCCAGGGCCTGAGTCGCGTTGTAAGCCGGGTCCGGGCCTGCGGAGAACGTCGGCGGGGTGTTGAGCAGCCCGCGCATGAGGATGTGCTGCAGGGGCGGCCAGACGTTGGGCTGGTCCCATTGCTGGGAGGTGGGGTAGTTGGTCGCGGGGATGCCGCCCGGGGAGGTGTCGAGCATGGTGGCGACGCGGGAGTAGGCGAGCTGGACGGCGAGGGGGTTGGATTTGAGGGAGGGGGGTGCGGCGCCGGTCCAGAAGGGGTAGAGCTGGGCGACGTCGAAGACGAGGAGTTGGTGGGCGGTGTTGGTG
>OUNM010196079.1_pt1 | contig 12976 bp, 10 predicted proteins | sample 1769961 | NCBI WGS metagenome assembly OUNM01 (sample SAMEA3914820, study PRJEB12502) | metagenome | biome: forest; material: soil | place: USA | collected 2012-03-12 | depth 0.3 m | reverse complement strand
GGCGGCAGCGACGATTTTTCCCGCCACGGCTTCGATCTCCGGCTCGGTCAGCGTCTTGTCGACCGGCTGCAAGGTGACCTCGACCGCCAGGGATTTCTGGCCGTCGGGCACACCCTGGCCGCGATAGACGTCGAAGACGTTGGCGTCGCTGATCAACAGCTTGTCGGCGCCCTTGACGGCGCGCACGATGTCGCCTGCCGCGGTGGCTTCCGGCACCAGGAAGGCGAAGTCGCGCGACAGCGGCATGAAGGGCGACAGCGAAAGCGCGCCCCGCGACTTGCTCGTCTTGGCCTTGCCCGCCGGCAGGTTGTCGATGCGCAGTTCGAAGCCGATATAGGCGCCGTCGAGGTCCATGGCCTTCAAGACCGCCGGGTGGAGTTCGCCGAATTCGGCGATGACCAGCTTGGGGCCCAGTTGCAGACGCGCCGAGCGGCCGGGATGCCAGTGGGCGGCATTCTGGCCTTGAACGAGCTGGAGCGACGCGACGGGGATGCCAAGGCTGTCGAGCAGGCTCAGGAGATCACCCTTGAGCGCGAACAGGGCGTCTTCGGCGCCGCCTTGCCAGCTGCGCGCCTTGTCGGGGGCGCGGATGGCGGCGATGACCGGCTTCTGGTCGTCGGGTTCGAGGCCGAGATAGATCGGCCCGATCTCGAACAACTGCGCGCCCGAAAGCCCACGTGACGCGTTGCGGCCGGCCGCTTCGAGCAGGTTGGGGAGCGGCGACGGCCGCATGCAGTTCAGTTCCGAGGCGATCGGATTGGCCAGCAGCAGGCGGTCGTCGCCGCCACCGAACAGCTTCGCCCATTCCTGGCGCATGAACGACCAGGTGACGGCTTCGCTGTAGCCCAAAGCAGCCAAGGCCCGCCGGGCAGCGCGGGCGCGCGCCTGCTGAAGCGTCAGGACGCCGCCGGGACGCGGAGCGACCGGCGGCAAGGGCGTGGCCGGGATGGCGTTGAAGCCGTGGATGCGCGCGACCTCTTCGACCAGGTCCGCCTTACCTTCCACGTCGCGCCGCCACGACGGAACCTTGACATCGTAATGGTCGCCGGCGGCATCGAGCGTGAAGCCCAGAGCCCGCAGGATGCGCTTGATCTCGTCCTTAGACACCGACAGCCCGGTCAGCTGCGCCACATAGGCCGGATCGAAGCTGACATTGGGACGGCCGGCCGGCGCCTGACCCGCCACCACCACTTCGGAGGCCTCGCCGCCGCACAGGTCCAGGATCAGGCGCGTCGCCAGTTCCAGGCCGGGCACGACGAATTCGGGATCGACGCCGCGCGCGAAGCGGTACTGCGCGTCGGAATTGATACCGGTGGTGCGGCCGGTCTGCGCCGTGCGGATCGGGTCGAACCAGGCGGATTCGAGAAAGACGTCGGTGGTGGCCTCGTCGCAGCCCGTGCTTTCGCCGCCCATGACGCCGCCGATGCCGATCGGCCGCTCGCCGTTGGCGTCCGCGATGACGCACATGTCGGGCGTCAGCGTATAGGTCTTGCCGTCGAGTGCAATGAGCTGCTCGTTGTGGTGCGGTTCGCCCTCGGCAACGGTGCGGTTGCCGTGGCCCAGGCGCGCCTCGACCGTCGTGCCGACAAGCTTATTCAGGTCATAGACGTGTAGCGGACGCGCGCGGTCGAACGACATGTAGTTGGTGATGTCGACCAAGGCGCTGATCGGCTTCAGGCCGATGGACTTCAGTTTGTCCTGCAACCAGTCGGGCGACGGGCCATTCTTGACGCCACGGATAACGCGGCCCGAGAAGATGGGGCAGGCGTCGCCGTCGACCTTGATCGCGATCGGGCAGGGGAAGGCGCCCTTGACCGCCATCGTCGGCGTATCGGCGAAGGTGCCGAGGCCGGTGGCGGCCAGGTCGCGGGCGATGCCGTGCACGCCCAGCCAGTCGGGGCGGTTGGGCGTGACTTCGAAATCGATGACGGGTTCGGCGCCGAACACGGCGGCGGCGGGCGTGCCGACCTTTAGCTCATCGGACAGATCGAGAATGCCGTCATGGTCGGCCGACAGTTCAAGCTCGGCGCCCGAACACATCATGCCGTTCGACACGACGCCGCGCACCGGCTTTTCGACCAGCGTCACGCCAAGGCCCGGCACATAGGCGCCGATAGGGGCGTAGATCGTCGTCATACCGGCGCGGGCATTGGGTGCGCCGCAGACGATCTCTTTCGGGCCGTCGACCGTGTCGACCTGCAGGACCTGCAGCTTGTCGGCATTGGGGTGGCGTGCGGCCGAGACGACCTTGGCGACGGTGAACGGGGCCAGCGCCTTCGACGGATCGTGAATGTCTTCGACTTCAAGACCGGCCATGGTCATGGCGCTGGCGACTTGATCGATCGTCGCGTCGGTCTTGAGGTGATCTTTGAGCCAGGAAAGGGAGAATTTCATTGAACGAACTCATCATATTTCTGAGCGACGTCAATCGCACCGTTCGTAGTGTGTTTCTGTTCGACGGTGATCAGTGTACCGGGAAGAACAGACCATATTTCGGTTTCGAAATCGTGGCCTTCATTCGAAAGAACCAGAAATTTCGGGTCTAAGCGATATGCCTTCGCTGGGCGAAAGACTGTCGTCCCTTCGTCCGCGAGTTCGACATATAGCTCGACGATTTCAAGCATCAGCTCAACCCGCTCGCGCTGTTCGGCGCCGCGTATGGGCTAAAGCCATAATGGTTCAGCCAACGCGTATCGCCGGCGAACATGTCGCGCAGATCGGGCACGCCGTATTTCAGCATGGCCAGGCGATCGACGCCCATGCCCCAGGCAAAGCCCTGCCACTCGTCCGGATCGAGGCCGCAATTCCTGAGCACATTGGGATGGACCATGCCGCAGCCCAGGACTTCCAGCCAGGAATCGCCCTGGCCGACCTTGAGCTCGCCCCTTTCCCACGAACAGCGCACGTCGAGTTCCGCCGACGGTTCGGTGAACGGGAAGTGGTGCGGACGGAACTGGGTGACGACGTCGCCGGTTTCGAAGAAACGGGAAATGAACGTCTCCAGCACCCACTTGAGCTGGCCCATATGGGCATTCCTGTCGATGACCAGGCCTTCGATCTGGTGGAACATCGGCGTGTGCGTCTGGTCGGAGTCGCAACGATAGACGCGCCCCGGAACGATCAGGCGGAAGGGCGGCTTGCCCGAGATCATGGTACGGATCTGAACGGGCGATGTGTGGGTGCGCAAAAGCTTGCGCACGCCGTTTTCGTCCGGGTTGAAGAAGAAGGTGTCGTGCATCTCGCGCGCCGGATGCTTTTCCGGGAAGTTGAGCGCGGTGAAGTTATGGAAGTCGTCCTCGATATCGGGCCCTTCGGCGACTTCGAAGCCGAGGTCGGCGAAGATGGCGACCATTTCGTCGACGACCTGCAGCGTCGGGTGGACGCCGCCCTTGGCGCGCCGGATCGGCGGCAGGCTGAGGTCGACGCGTTCGGAGTCGAGACGGGCGGCGAGGTGTGCCGCTTCCAGTTCAGCTTTCTTGGAATCGAGCACGACCTGTACGGCATCGCGCACGGCGTTGATGGCGGCGCCGGTCGACTTGCGTTCTTCGGGGGGCAGCGAGCCCAGTGTCTTGAGGAGCCCCGAAATGCGGCCGGTCTTGCCCAGCGCCGAAACGCGCACGGCGTCGAGCGCGGCAAGATCGGTGGCGGCCGCGATTTCGGCTTCGATGTCGGCCTGGAGGTCTGTGTAGGCTGTCATGGTGTTCGTCTGTCGAAAAGGATGGCCGGTGTTTAGGCGAAAGCCGGGGCCGGATAAAGGGTAAAGTGTCGGAGCGGAATTGGCGGACTCTGCCCTGTTCTTATACTCCCCCGCTCGGCGGGGGAGGTGGCGCCACTGAAGCGAAGCGGAAGTGGTGACGGTGGGGGGCGGAGGAGCCGCGGACTGCCGAGTGTTTGTCTTCTCCGCCCCCACCACCACATCTCACTCGCTTTGCTCGCTCGTGCGGTCCCCCTCCCCGCCGAGCGGGGAGGTATAAGAGAAGAAGATTTTGCCCAAACAAAAACCCCGCGCCGTCACCGGTGCGGGGTTTCTGAAAAGTCATTCCGTCAGGAATTACGCAGCCAGAGCCGTCCGCACCTTGTCGGCGATGGCCTTAAAGCCGTCGGCGTCGTGCATGGCGACGTCGGACAGGACCTTGCGGTCCATTTCGATGCCGGCGACGTTCAGGCCGTGGATGAATTGCGAATAGGTGAAGCCTTCCGTACGGGCAGCCGCGTTGATGCGCTGGATCCACAGGCTGCGGAAGTTGCGCTTCTTGTTGCGGCGGTCGCGATAGGCGTACTGACCGGCCTTGTCCACAGCCGCCTTGGCGGTGCGGATGGTGTTCTTGCGGCGGCCGTAGAAACCCTTGGCGAGGCTCAGGACCTTTTTGTGCTTGGCGTGGCTGGTGACGCCTCTTTTAACGCGGGCCATGTGCTGCTCTCCTTAGGCGTACGGCATGTAGGATTTGATCTTCTTCGCGTCGGCGTCCGACAGAACCACGGTGCCGCGGTTCGTGCGGATGTACTTCGCGTTGTGCGAGATCAAACGGTGACGCTTGCCGGCGACGCCGGCCTTCACCTTGCCAGAGGCAGTGATGCGGAAGCGCTTTTTGGCGCCCGACTTGGTCTTCAGCTTGGGCATTTTCTGTACGGCGCGATTAACGCCGCCCTCTATATAGAGTTTAGGCCCGCCCAGGCATGCCTTTGGCCCGGCGGGTCGGAGAAGGGCGGGTCATTACAGGAAAAGGCTTATGCGCGCAAGCGCGGAATCGCACGAAAGCGCTTGGCTAGGCGAGGCTGGCGCCTTAGCATTCCGGAATGTTCCGCCGTCTTGCCGCTCTGTCCTGTTTGGTCGTCGCCTTAAGCGGCTGCGTGTCGATCCCGAAAATGCTCTACGCGACGCCGCAGACGACACCTTTAGCCGAGACGCTGAAGGGCGGCACACAGATGCGCTACATGGCATATGTACCGCCGTCCGCCAAACCCGGCGACAGATTGCCACTGATTATCCTGCTGCACGGTTCGGGCGAGGCCGGGGGCGATACCTATTCCGTATTGGCCAACGGGCCGTGGAGGTATGCGAAAGACCATCCGGATTTCCCGTTCCTCATGCTGGCGCCGCAGATGGACCGCGACGGCGAATGGGATCCGGAGGCGCTCGACGAGTGGCTGACGGCGGCCGAAAGACGGTTGAAGACGCAGGGCTACGCGGTCGACCGGCGGCGCGTCTATCTCACCGGCCTGTCGCGCGGCGGGCAGGGGACGTGGGACTTCGCCATGCGCCATCCGCGCCGCTTCGCCGCCATCGCCCCCGTCGCGGCCTATAGCGACGTCAACGAACCATGCCTTTTGAAGCGCGTGCCGGTCTGGGTCTTCCATGGCCAGAACGACCATACGGTGCCGATTGCGAAGGACCAGAAGCTGGTCGACGACGCGAAGGCGTGCGGCGTCGATATCCGCTTCACCGTCTATCCCGACACCGGCCACGATTCCTGGTCGAAAGCCTATGCCGATCCGGAGCTGTACAGCTGGTTCCTGAGCCACAGACGGCGGCTGGTAGATCTACTCTACGTTCCCAAGGCGCGCTGAATCGCCGCCGCGCACGACTTCGACATCTGAAAGCTCGATTTTTTCATCTGCGCCGGATTGAAGCGCAAAAGCCCCGTGCCGTCCTGCGGCAGCCAGCCGTAATAGTTCGAGATCAGCGCCATCAGCGCCTCGGGCGTCGGCTGCGAGATGTAGACGCCGGCGACGGTCGGCGCGATGACGGCGCCGGTGTCGGAATTCATCAGCACGATGTCCTTGAGGCGTTCGTTGTGCACGTCGAGGAACAGGCGCGCCGAGCCACCTTCGGGCCAGGTGAACTCGCCGGCGCTGATCGTGTAGACGGCCCTGTCGTCGGCGCTGTAATATTCCCACGCCTTGGCCAGGCCGAAGCGCTGTTTCAGGCGATGGAGGCGGTTCTGCTGTTTGCGGGCGACGGGCTCGGCCGGCGCCCATTCGGGGGCCGCGCGTTCCGGCAGGATCAGCCATACCGGCGCGCCTTCGTCGAGCACGTCGTTGGCCAGCTGGTTGAAGCGCTGGATCAGCTGGCGGTACTCCTGCCGGCTGACCGTACCGTCGCGGCCGTTGGGCAGGAGGTGGAACCGCGTCAGGTTCCAGGTGCCGTTCTTTTCCAGCGTATGGCCGACGGGCACGGCGTCCGGGTGAAACCGTTGCCACAGGGTTTGAAACGAATCCATCGCGTGTCCGAAGCCTTGGGGTGGGGCGTCTTCTTACTGCCTTCAGTGTGCGCGGGGAAGGGCAGAAAAGGGATTGGCCACGGCAAAAAACCTTAAACCGACCGCTTCTGTAGCCGGCCGACTCTCAACGCCAGAAGCGCTGCCGGCATGGTCAGAAGCGCTCCCATCCACAGGGGCGCCTCGGGGCTGAGGCCGAACAGCAGGCCTCCGGCCACGGGGCCGGTGATGCGGGCCATGGCCCCGGTCGACATGTTCAGCCCCAGCATGGCGCCCTGCCGGTCCGGGGGTGTGGCGTGCGAAATAATGGCGCAGATCGACACGAAGATGACCGCCTGCCCCATCGTGCCCATGACGACGATCGGCGTGATCAGCCATTCGATGCCGTTAAAGCTTTGCACGATGAAACTCAGGCCAAAAAAGAACAGCCCCGCCGCCAGCACCTTGGCCTCGCCCCAGCGCTGCACCAGAGGCCGCATGATCACGGTCTGCATAAGGGCCGCGGTCACGCCGATAATCGGAAAAATATTGCCCACCTTCTGCGCATCCCAATGGAAACGCAGGCTGGTCCACATGGCGAAGGTCGCTTCAAGTCCGGCAAAGGCCGCCATGTAGCCCAGCGACGTAAGGATGACATTGCGGATAGCCGGCGTCCTGAAGCCTTCGACCGCTGTCTTGTAGAGGTTGGGCTGAACCTGGCTTGTCACCTTGCGCTGGCGGCTTTCCTTGACGAAGAACAGCACGCCCAGCGCCGCCAGGCCCGACATGCCGGCCGCCACGAACAGCGGCAATTCGAACGGCCGCGCCGTTCCATGCGCCTTGGCAAGAATACCGCCGATAAACGGCCCGATAATGAAGCCCAGCGAAAACGCCGCGCCGACCAGGCCCAGCCGCGCCGTGCGCTGTTCCGGCTTCGACACGTCCGAAACATAGCCCTGGATGGTCGAGATATTGCCCGAGGCCATGCCGCTGAAGAAACGGACAAGGATGGCGAGCCAGATATTTTGCGTCAGCGCCAGACAGATATAGAAGACCATGCTGAGCGCCGTGGTGATCAGCAAGATCGGCTTGCGGCCGATGCGGTCCGACAGCCGCCCGCAGAAGGGCTCGGCGAAGAACTGTCCCAGGCTGTAGGTGGCGAACATCAGCGTCACCATCCAGGGCGCGGTCGCGGCGAATGGGGCCGCGCCGAGCGACTGCGCGAAAAACGGCATCAGCGGCACGATAATGCCGAAGCCGACCAGGTTCATGAAGACGACGGTCAGCATGACGGCCAGGGGGCCGTTGTCGCCGATGAAATGCCGGACCTTCCTCAAGAGCCGCGCGCGGAAAAAGGTACGCTCGTTGCGCGCGTCTTCGTTTTCGATTTCGGGAAGGGGCTGCGGCTGGGACACCGTTCCGGTGACGGCCACAAGGCCGTCGTCGACCGGGTCGGCCGATGCTGGGACGGACGGCAGTTCTGACATGCGGCGGTTTATAGCCCATCCGATAGCGATTGCGACACTTTCTTTATCGCAAGTGCGTCATCCCTTCGCCCCTGCGGTCAAGTCACCGGGACGCCTCAAGCGTGGTCTCCCCTTGCGCGACGGCGTGGGATTTTATCGTCGCGGCCGCGTCGGCCGGCGTCGTCCCGGGTTTCAGGTCCAGCGTCACCGTATCGAGCGCATAGACCGTGATCACGTAATGGTGATCCTGGCCGGGCGGCGGGCAGGGACCGCCATATCCTTTGCCGCCGAAGTCGTTGACGGCCTCGGACACCCCCATGACCGTCAGGCCCGGAGAGCCGCTGGCGCCGCTTTGCAGCCCCTTGGCCGTAGCCGGGATGCCGGCCGCCAGCCAGTGCCAGAAGCCCTTGCCGCTGTTGGCGTCGCGGTCGAAGACGGTGATAGCGAAGCTCTTGGCCTCGGCCGGCGCCCCAGCCCACGTGACGGCCGGGGACGTATTGTGGCCGGTGCAACCGTGGCCGTCCGAATACTGGACGGCGGAAAACCGCCCGTCCGGCGCGTCGGCGACGGCTACGGACAAGGCCGGCGTGGCGGCGGGGGCGCAGGCCGGCAGGGCGGTGAGCGCAAGCGTAAGCGCGGTCAGGCGACGTGACATGTCGATCTCCCGGTTTTTGCCGAGGGCGAAGACTGCGGCCCGATCTTGGCGCGACGGTGACCAATTCGTAAAAACAGGATATGGTTGCGGCCTGAGGCAAACACGAAACCGGGTGGGGTAAATGAAGACGAAATGGGTACTGGCCGCTGCGGCGGCGTCGGTTCTTCTCACGGCGTGCGTCAGCGCCGAAGGCTATCGTCAGCACATGGATCTGCTGGTGGGGCAGACGACCGATCAGTTGCAGATGCAATGGGGCATTCCCGACCAGACGACGCGTCTCGACGACGGCACCGAGATGTGGGTCTATCATCGCGAAAGCGAGAACCGCTCAGGCGGCTACTGGACGACGCAGTCCCACACGCGCGTCGAGGAATACAAGGATAAGGACGGCAACAAGCAGACGCGCAAGGTGACCTATAGTTCGCCCTATTACGAGCCGTTGGTCGTTACGCATTCCTATTGCGAAACGCGCTTCATCGTCGGGCCGGACCATCACGTCAAATCGGTCAGCTTCGAAGGCGACGGCTGCGTCGATAAGGAAATCGAAAAAGACAAGACCGAGGCCAAATAATCGTGATCGCTGAAATGTGAGCGATCAGCTTTTCGTTGCGCCCCGGAAATACGCTTGCCGTTAACCAATCGTTGGTTACGGTGGACATCCTCATCTGACGGAATAATCCAAGTGTTGCGTACCCTCCTGGCGGCGTCGGCCGCTCTTGCCATCGTCATTAGTGCACCGGCCCCCACACTGGCCCTGGCCGCGTCGAGCCTTCCGGCGGCGATTTCCGGCGACAGCTGGCCCCAGACGCATAGCGATCTTGCGCCCGATTCCCGCCTGCGGTTCGGCCGGCTGGCCAACGGCATGCGCTATGTCCTGTACCGCAATCCGACCAAGGCCCGCGGCACGGCCATGCGCTTCCAGATCGCGGCAGGTTCGATGGAGGAGGCCGACACCCAGCGCGGCCTTGCGCACTTTGTCGAGCACATGGCGTTTCGCGGGTCGAAAAATCTCAAGGAGGGCGAACTCGAAAAGTTCCTCGAGTCGCAGGGTTTCGACTTCGGCTCGGACGTCAACGCCTTTACGGACTACGAGACGACCGACTACGTGCTGAACCTGCCGGGCAACGGCCAGGCCGCGACGGACAGCGCGCTCTATATCTTTCGCGAAATCGCCGGCAACCTGACCTTTGCCCCCGAAGCCATCGACAAGGAACGCGGCGTCATCCTGGGCGAAGAGCGCATGCGCGCCTCGCCCGACGCCCGCGTGCAGCAGGCCTGGATCGAAGCCTCGCATCCGGATTCGCTGTATGCCCGCCGCAATCCGATCGGGCTGCTCGACACCATCCGCACGGCGCCGCGCCAGTCGATCGTCGATTATTACGACACCTGGTACCGGCCCGAGCTGGCGACGCTGATCGTCGTCGGCGACTTCGACCCGGCGAAGATGGAAAAACGCGTCCACGCCGTCTTCGACGACTGGGCGCCGAAAAAGTCCGGGCCTGTTCCCAAGGTCGACTACGGCGCGCGGGCCGACAGCGGCGTGAAGACCGCCGTCTATACGGAAAAGAACCTGTCCGAGGGCGTCGGCGCCGTTTGGATGCGGCCCTATATCGACGCACCCGACGGATCGGCGGCGCGCACGCGCGGCTTTCTCAAGACCATGGTCGCCGACATTACGACGAACCGCCTGGCGCGGCTGGCCGAGGCGCCCGACGCCCCCTTCCTGGCGGCGTCGGTCGACTACGACAACGACCGGCTGGAAGGCAATACGACCAAGCTGTGGGTTACGCCCAAGCCCAGCCAGCAGGCGCAGGCCTTTGCATTGGCCCTCAAGACGGTCGACCAGGTGCGGCAGAACGGCGTGACGCCGGAAGAAGTGACGCGCTATATCGCCGAGAAGGATGTCGGCATCGCCAATATGCTGAAGACGACGGCGACCGAGGACAGCTCGACACTGGCCGACGACTTCCTGGGCGATATCGACGACAACGGCGTCTCGATGGCGCCCGGAGACATCGCCGCCCTGTGGGCGCGCACGCGGCCGACGGTCAGTGCGGGGGCCGCGGCGCCCCTGGCCAAGTGGCTCTACGGCGGCGACGGGCCGCTGCTGATGCGCACGGGTGAGGACACGGCCACGCTCGGCGCCGACCAGCTTAAGGCCGTCTACGCCGCCGCCGAGGGCAAGCCCGCCGAGGCCTGGGCGGCGCAGGGCGACGTCGCCTGGCCCTATACCGACTTCGGCCAGGCGGTAAGGCCGGTCAAACGGACCGCCGTGCCGGTCCTGGGCTATGTGCGCTACGAATTCCCCAACGGCGTCAAGCTCAACATCAAGCAAAATACCCTGGTGCGCAACCAGATCACGGTCAGCGTCCGCTTCGGTGGTGGTTACGAGCTGTTTTCGCCTTCGGAAAACCTGTCTTTGATGCAGCTTCACCTCTACGACATCGTCGACGGCGGCTTGAGCAAGCTGTCCAAGGCCGATATCGACAAGGCGTTGCACGACAAGACCGTCGGGGTCGATTACGACATCGACGAGGACCACGCCTCGCTGTCCGGGGCGACGACCGGCGACAGTTTCGCCACCGAAATGCAGCTGTTGATGGCCTATACGACCGATCCGGGTTTCCGCAGCGACAGTTTCGCCACCTTCAAGGATTCGGTGGGCTATCTCTACGGCCAGATTCGCTCGTCGCCGGACTTCATGCTCAATCTGGGCCTGGCCGATGCGCTGTCGTCGGACGATCCCCGTTACCGCATGCCGAGCGAATCTCAAGCGAAAGCGTCAGATCCCGACGTCATCAAGGCGATTTATCGCCGCACCCTGACGCACGTGCCGATCGAGATCACCATCGCCGGCGACGTGTCGGAAAGCGAAGCCTTGAAACAGGTCGGATCCACCTTCGGCACGCTTCCCGCCGTGCCGGAAACCTATGCCGTGGCGCCGGGCGCGGACGCCATCCGTCTGCCGGCCGACCGCGGCCTGAGGACCTTCACCCACCAGGGCCGCGCCGACCAGGGCATTTCGGTCGCCGTCTTTCCGACGACCGACGCCTTGTCCAGCCCCGACACGACGATCGGGCTGGAGGTCCTGGCCAAGGTGTTCGAAAACCGCCTCAGCGACGACCTGAGAGAGACGCAAGGCCAGACCTATTCCGTGACCGTCGATCCGTTCGGCTCCGAAGCGTTCCGCAACTACGGTTACCTGACGGTCAGCTCGACCGTGAAGCCCGACGCCGACGATACCTTCTTCACCACGGTCATGAAGGTGGCCGATGGTCTGCGCACCCAGCCGATCAGCGAGGCCGAGCTCGACCGCGCGCGCAACCCGCTGGTCCAGTATCTCGACGACAAGATGAAGACCAACGAGGACTGGCAGGCGACCTTGCCGGGACTTTATGGCGACCCGCGGCGCTGGGCGCTGCGCGTCGGGCAGTACAAGCGCTTCGCGGCGATCACGCCCGGGACGCTGCAAACGCTGGCCGAAACCTACCTCAAGCCGGATACGGTGCTGCGGGCAAGGGCCAAGCCGGAGACGCAGTGAGCAGTTACTGAAATTAAGTGCTTTTGGCCCTCCCCATTTATGGGGAGGGGGGACCACGCGAGCGTGGTGGGCGGGGCGCTTGCTGTCGAAGCAGCATAACACCCCATCTCAATTATTGAAGAAAAGTAGATAGGTAGGTGGGTTGGTACGCTCGTCAGAAAGCAAAGAGCCCCGCCCACCGCCTGACGGCGGTCCCCCCTCCCCGTAAACGGGGAGGGCCAAGATGCTTCGATTTCTCATAACCGATTGTCATGAAGCCGATGCGCCGAAGCGAGCAAATCTACTGCCGCAAACAGGCCGCCAGTCTTCGTAAGCAGGCTGACAAAGCGCAAGAAACGGAGCGACGCCGCAGTCATGTGGTGTCATATGAGACCGGTTCGAAGAGAACGGTTCAATCGCAACCTGTTCTTGTCAGCGACAAATCCGTCTTTGGGCGGGATGACTACGATCTTTACCCTCTCCCCGTTTCACAGGGAGAAGGGAAGGGGTGTCGTCCCGGCCGAAAGACGGCGTCGCCTATAAATTCTCTGCCGGAGTCGTCCATGTCCCTGTCCAGTCTCGTCAAGCTGATCGCGCTCGCCGCCATCTGGGGCAGTTCGTTCCTGTTCATGCGCATCGCAGCCCCTGTCCTCGGGCCGGTCGTGCTGATCACCCTGCGCGTGGCTCTGGGCGCCCTGTTTCTTCTGGGGCTGGCGATCGTACAGAAGAAGGGGCTGGACGTCCGCGCCCACTGGAAGCACCTCCTGATCCTGGGCCTGCTCAACACCGCCCTGCCGTTCACCCTGTTCGCCTTCGCCGCCGAAACCCTGCCGGCGTCGCTGCTGTCGATCCTGAACGCCACCGCCCCCATCTTCGGCGCCATCGTCTCGGCCCTGTGGCTGCGCACGCCGTTCACGCTGAAATCGGCGGCCGGACTGCTGCTCGGCATCGCCGGGGTGGCGATCCTGGTCGGCATCGACGGCACGGCCATGGGCGCGGCCACCATTGTCGCCATCCTGGCCGGGCTGGGCGCCGGCCTGTGCTACGGCATCGCGTCGGTCTATGCGCGCCAGGCCAGGAGCGTCGAACCCTTCGCCAATGCCCATGGCAGCCTGTGGGCGGCGGTCCTGTGGATCGC
>OUNM010918009.1_pt1 | contig 12983 bp, 12 predicted proteins | sample 1769961 | NCBI WGS metagenome assembly OUNM01 (sample SAMEA3914820, study PRJEB12502) | metagenome | biome: forest; material: soil | place: USA | collected 2012-03-12 | depth 0.3 m | reverse complement strand
GGTGAGAGGATTAGTTTGGACACTCCAATCTGGAAATTTTTATCAAAGTACACGAATATTCGTGAGCCTGCAAATGAATTGAAATGGCAAGAGGTTTTGTTAATCGACTGCTTGCGCATCACTCTGGGACACGACAGAGGATTAATATTCAGTTCGGATGTGAAAGAGCAAGGAGAGTCAAATCTTATTGATTACGTTGTAAATTACCCGATCACGGGCGAGGTTGGCAAAGACTTTATCTATTCGAATGCTGGGACTTTCGTAATTTCCACATTGATAAGTGAGTATTTGGGAATGGGACTTGATGAATTTGTTTGCGAAAATCTTTTTGCGCCGCTGGGAATTTCTGAGTATCAGTGGAAATACTATGGGAAGTATTGCGCCGGCTGCACGGGATTGAAGCTGCAGAATGAAGATTTGCACAAAATCGGAAAGCTGATTGTCAATGACGGCGTCTACGATGGAGGTCAACTTGTGCCGAAGCTCTGGATTGACAAGATGCGAGCGCCTCATGTAGGCTCACCAACACATAGATACGTCGCCGGCCGCGCGTTTCCAAAATGGTCATACGGATTAAACTTATGGATTTGCCAAGATGGGAATTATTACTGTGATGGCACTGATGGTCAGTATCTTTTGTTCATAGCGAACAAGGGTATACTTGCAACTACCCTCGGACATCAACCTGACACGGAGCCGGTTAGTCATTGCTTGGGGATCTTAAAATAAATTCATAGGCTGCATGAAAATATCCCCCTCGCTGATTTGCATGAATTTTCTTGAGGTAGGTAGGCAGATTAGCGTCTTGAATAAGCTTGCTGATTCTTATCACTGCGATCTTATCGATAATAAATTCGCTCCGACATTTGGATTGCCGACCGAATTCATCATGCAGGTGAAATCCATTTCGTCATTACCAATAGATGTGCATTTAATGGTTGACGATGTAGAAAGGACTGTGGAGATGCTTCTTCAAATTGGAGTCGACGTCATTACCCTTCCAGTAGAGAGGATTAGCAGCAATGCGTTTAGGCTAATCGGACGAATAAAGGACGCCCAAGTGCGGATTGGGGTCGCACTTAATCCTTTGACTTCGCTTGAAGATCTCACATATGTATTGCCGATTTTAGACAAAGTAACTGTGCTGATGTTCGATCCTGGAATTGCTGGACAGAAGCTTATAAACGCGATGTTTAGCAAGGTATCGGCTTTGGTGGAGGCGCGCAGGCAGAATGGATACGGGTTTGACATCGAGGTGGATGGATCTTGCAATAAGCAGAACTTCAAGGGGATGTCGAGTTGCGGGGCGGATCAATTTGTTGTTGGAGCCTCGGGGCTTTTTACGCTGGATGAAGATATTGAAATAGCATGGCGAAAGATGAAGGATTACATGAATGATTAAAATATTTATTGGCAGCGATAGGGTCGGGTACGACCTCAAAGTGTGGTTGGTTGAGAAACTCACCGAGAGGGATTATGAAATTATCGACATGGGCCCGGCCGAGGCCAAATCTGTTCACTATCCTATGATAGGTATGAGCGTTGCTCGAAATGTTGCAGAGAGCAGTGACGGGGTCGGCATATTGGTTTGTAGTACGGGCTTAGGAATGTCAATTGCGGCCAATAAAATAAAAGGGGTTCGCGCGGCAAATTGCAATTCCACTTACCTGTCGGAACAATCTCGATTGCACAATAATGCTAATGTTTTATGTTTAGGTTCGAGCGTCACAACCCGAGCGGATGCTCTTCGGATGGTCGAAGTGTTTATACTCACTCCTTTCGAAGGCGGCAAACACGCGCTCAGAGTCAAAATGTTGGATGAAGAAGCACCAGATGAGTAAAGTGCACGAGCAACCACGCGAGCATATTGGTGAAGCGATATTCGAGATGCCAGGTTTTGTGGTGAGCATTCTAAAATGCCAATTTTTGGAAAGCTAGTTGCTATGATCGACGATTGACGTTTACTCTAGGAATGAATATTTGATTCGATCGGCTGGCTGGGGATAACGCTGGGTGTATTGGTGTCTTTCGTTGTGATTTAATAATAAAGGAATTGCAACAAACATTAAAGTCATTCTACCGATGCCTAACAACTGGATCAACTTTGCTGAACTAAGGAGGCAACTCTCATTCCTCCCCGTGCTCGAAAGCTACGATGTTATCCTAACCCAGAAGCCGGGCTCCGACCAGATGGTCGGAGCATGCCCTCTGCCGGGCCACACCGAATCCTCTGGTGATAAGAAGACGAACTCGAAGCCATTCTCGGCCAACGCCGCGAAGGGCGTCTGGCAATGCTTCGGCTGCAACCAGAGCGGCAACGTTATCGACTTCGCGGTCCTCATGGAGGGCCGCGACAAGAGGAACGGGCAGGACGTGCGGCAGGTCGCTCTGTCGCTGCACGAGCGGTTCGTGCAGCAGAGACCGGGAACTTCTCCCGCTAAGCAAACAGTCGCGGAGGAGCCGAAAGCGCCTCGCGAAGGGCAAAAGACGCTCATAAATCCGCCTCTGGACTTCGCCCTCAAGACGCTCGACCCGGCCCATCCGTTCTTCGCCTCTAGAAAGCTGGCCCCCGAGACGGTCGAACGGTTCGGGCTCGGCTTCTGTAGCCGGGGCCTCCTGGCGGGGCGGATCGCCGTCCCGCTGATGGACGACGCTTCGCGCCTCGTGGGATACGGCGGCGTTGCCCTGGATGAAGGTGACCGTGCAAACAGAAAGGGCGGACCGAGGTTCGTCCTACCGGCGAACAGGGACGTTGAAGGCGTCGCCCACGTCTTCGACAGGGGCAGGTTCCTCTACAACGGCTTCCGGATCGCGAAATCCGCCAAGCTCCTCTTCGTCGCCCAGGACTGCGAGACGGTATGGGCCGCCTCCCAATCCGGCATCGCGAACGTCGTCGGGCTCATGGGAGACGACTGCACGGACGACCAGTCGGAGCTGATCGGCCTCATGACCGCCAACTCCGCGCGCGTGTGGCTGATCACAGGAGAGGGGGCGGCGGCGGAAGCGGCGGCCCGAAGCCTCCTACTGAAGGTCGCCCCCAGCCGACTATGCCGCTGGTCGAGAATCGCTGGCGAAATCTCGCCGGAGCACCCGGCGCTCGCCGCGCTGCCGAGGAAATAGCGGTGCACCAGGAGGGCGACCGAGCGTCTGCCCTCCTTATTTTTTTCTCGCCCGCGGTCTGCCCCGGCCATCTTCCGAAGCTCCGCGCAGTCCGCGCTTCGCGTCGGAAGCCGCTTCCGCGACGACGTCGGAAAGTTCGACGTTCAGGGCGCCGGTGATCCGGAGGAGGGAGTCGAGATTGGGTATCCTCATGCCGCGCTCCACGTAGCTGACGGCCTGCTGGGAGAGGCCGGCGCGCTCCCCGACGACCGTCATGGAAAGTCCCTGCCGCTCGCGCTCCTCTCGGAGCAGCGCTGCGACTCGCTTGCAGGTGAGCATGACCTTGGACTCGGCGGGCACGCCGCATTCGTAGGCGCAAATCACGTTGACCTCGCCCCTAACAGATGTTAGGTGCAGCGCATGATCATTCGACGCCTTGGTCCTGATCCGCACGCCGACGGAGCGCGCACCTCCTCGCTCGACGGCTGCCCCGACATCCTAGAGCTCGAAAGCGGCGACTTCCTCGTCATCGGAGTCGACGTTTCGGACTCCGTCGCCGGAAATCTCGCATTCGGCGCGAGCTGCGGCCCGGACGAGCGAATCGTCCGCATACCGCGCAAGACCCTGGTGCTCGCGCGCGCCGACATCCCGGAGCGGCTCTAGCCGAATCCGCGGCCGTCTGCTAGAATCCGGGAATGGGTTTCCTCCGGTGGCTGAGCGGCAATTGGTTCGAGCTCCTACAGACGGCGAGCATTCTCGCTGCGGCTTTCGCTATCCGCGCCGACGCACTGGAGAGGAAAGTCAGCAACCTGTTCGCGGTCACCGCCGCGCATCGGGAGCTCTGGACCCATTTCTATCAGCAGCCTGCGCTGCACCGGATCCTCGACTCCAACCCCGACTTGAGGGCTCATCCGCCGACGCTGCCTGAGCGCCGCTTCGTGCACGAGCTAATCCTGCACCTGCGCACGTCGTTCAGGGCGTCGGGCGCCGGCATGGAATTCGACGACGAAGCCGTCGCGGCGGATATCCGCCAGTTCTTCGCCCGGCCGATCCCGCGCGCGGTATGGGAGGAATCGAAGCAGTTCCAGAGCGCTGATTTTGTTGCGTTCGTGGAGGCCGCGATTGCAGCCGGACGGCATGCATCGATTTGATAGGCGCGACGCAAGAACACTTATCCGCTTTTAGATGCACCGGCTTTCACTATAAATACCTCGAGTGACTTAACCGAGGTGGTAGAAGAGGTGATGTACGCAGACCTCCTTCTCCTCATCATCTACTTTGTGATTGGAGACGAAATGCGAATCGCCGACCTTCTTAAAGCCGCTCATGTACGAAGTGTGGTTCTTAATGGCTGACTCAGCCTCGTCTAAAACTTTCGTAAATCCTTTCGTCCGTACGAATGCAATCATGATTCCATGGTTTTGACGCCACGTAAGGTAGCCTCGTAATTGGTCTATTGTCTTCTCGTACAAGGCCTTGCCGCCCCATATCTTGCATTCGGAAATCAGGATATTCCCCTTATTTATTTTCAGATATATGTCTGTTTTTCCCATCTTTGAAAAAGTCTCGCCAGTTGCATCGCCTTGGAACACAGAATTCAGGTTTGCGAGCAACAGATCCCTCAAATCTTCTTCGCCCAGGCCCTTAATCGCGTTCGGTGTTCGTTCGAAGTTTCTTGCCTGCCCATCTAAAAACTGGACTATGTCCTGAACTCGACTTTCGTCAATAACGTATTCCTCTGGCAGTGTTGGCTTGGGCTTAATCCTCCGGACGATGGGTCTTTCGATAAGTCTGATCGGCTGGGCCCCAATTACCGCCTTCTTCTTGATCGGGATGCTTATCTTCTTGGTTAGCTCCGAAAGCCTGGAGGCGTTTTCAGCGATCTTTTGCTTCCTCTCGCTTACCGTCTGAAAAATCGTATGGAGAAGTCCGGCATTCTCTTTTTTAATGCTCTCGTTCTTGAATCCTATCGTCTCGCGGATCCGTTTCAGCGCCTGCTCCACGTCCCTGGCAATTTGATCCGCGTCATGCGCGAAACCGTAACCCTTTGTTTCTATGGTGCAGATGATACGCTGCATCTCCCATTGGAAGTCCGCGTCCGAATAGCTAAGACTAAAGGTATCGCCTCTCAAGCCAGCGATCTCCTTGAGGTGACCGTTTGGAAGTATCGGCACTTCCACAATCACCCGCTGGCACGGAAAATCCCGCAAATCGCCCTCCTGCCCATATCCGCGCTCACGCTGATGAGCGGGTATCGTTTTGAGATAGTCCTGAACATCATAAGAAGCCCCGCTCTCAGGATCTTCCTCAACCGGAGCCCACGCATATCTCTCGGAAAAATACATTTTGAGTTCATCTGTATCCGTCCCGAGTATTTGCTCATCAGATTCACGCAAAATCTCCCCTTTTACCTCAGGGAGCACTCGCTGGCGATAATGGTCCGAAATTCCTCGTGACATATAGATCGAAGCCTATAATACTGGGAAAATCTCCGCCCGTCTAGATTACTCAGTACGATTTTTATGACTGCTAGACTCCTCGGAATGGCTGTCCGCGGAGGAATCAGGACGATTCAGCGAAAATGGAACAAATGAGACCCCCTCCACGACTATTCGCACTTCCCTATGCAGATGTCGCCGTCGGATGTGATGCTCGAGGAGGCCGTCCCGTACAGCTTGATGTTGCTGACTACTTCGAGGGCCTGGCTCGGGGTGCTGGTGCCGATGCCCAGGCTGCCGTCAGAAGTGAAGGCGATCTTCTTCCTTGATCTGAAGGAGAACCAGCGCGGCAGGTTCCTTAAAATCACCGAGGACGTCGGCGGCCGGCGCGATTCACTGATGCTGCCCGCGGAAGCATTCGCCGAATTCGCGGAGGCCCTTCGGCGGCTAGTCGAGTTCGAATCCAAGCTGTGAGCCTGCAACCTCGGAACGGCGGCGATTCTTGGGACCGTTCAAGCGCAGCACGTTTTTCGCCGCCGCCGTACAAGAAGTGCAGCGGCCGCGACGGCCAGAACCATTGTTGCCGAAGGCTCCGGGACGGCGACAACGGCCATTGAATACGGATTGTCCAAGTGGGTGATGAATGATGGGCTGAGCAGCGCTCCCGTAGTCGCGTTCCATTGGCTCACTGTCAGGAGTCCCGCGTCGAGCTCGAAAAGCGTATTCCCCGATACGGCCAGATCCGTCGGGCTGGCCAAGCCAGCGGTGAACGTGGACGTTATGAGCGCCCCGCTTGTCGCGTCGTACCGCGCGACCGATCCTCCGAACGGGTTCGGGACGAAGACGCTGTTGCCGGAAACCGCGATCTCCACGGCTTCCGAAGGGATTCCCGTTATGAACCGCGCGCTGACCGCGGCTCCGGTTGTCGCGTCGTACTTGCCGATGACCGGGCTGCCGCTGCTCGGGTCCTTGCCGGCGATGAATAGATAACTTCCCGAGAACGCGAAGCTGTCGAAGTAGGCGAAGGGCCCGGTCGTCGTGATGAAGTTGGCGCTGATCACCGCTCCCGTCGTCGCGTTGTAGGTGCTCACCCTCGCTTGGCCGCCGGGGTAGTTCGCCACGTACAGCGTGTTGCCGACTACTGCTATCGCGTCCGCGCCGTTCAGGCCCGCGACGAAGTTCCTATCTATAGGCGCTCCGGTCGCCGCGCTGTACTCGCCAACCGACCAGCCGCTGGCACCGCCGTTGCTCGACACGAACAGGTCGTTGCCCGAGACGGCGATGCCGAACGGCTGCGTGACTCCGGTCACGAGGCTGCCGTTGATCGAGCCCCCCGTCACCAAGTCGTACTTTTGGACTGCGCCCTCGCTGCCGTCGCCGATGTAGACCTGCGCCTGGGCCGCCGCCGGCAGTCCGCAGAGCGCGGCTGAGAGCAGGAGCGCCGAAGCGAGCATGCCAGGTCCGGACGTGCTCCGCGGATTCCGGCGGAGCGCGCGTTCAGGCTGAATGACCCAACGGCTTTTGCGGAATGAAAAGGTGTCCATAGCAGGTGCGCGAGACCGTCATATATGACGGTACGCGGTCTTTGGGTCAACGGGATATTTTCACCGCGTGCAAGACCCGCACGCGCAGATCGCCCACGAGATCGTCCTGGCACTCCAGGCCGAGCGGAAGCGCCTGGGGTGGTCCCAGGAAACGCTGGCCGTCGCGGCCGGAGTGAGCGATTCCTGCATCCGCCACCTTGAGAAACGCAGGGCTTCGCCCACGCTCGTGACGATCCTGAAGATCGCCTCAGCGCTTAAACTCGACCTCCCGACGCTCTTGAAGAAGGCTCTCAGGAACCCGCCCGAACTGTGACAGGGCCGGACGGGCCGCATCCAGCCTCACTGCTCACCCAATCCCCGCCGCGGCGCACCATCACAGCCCTGATCGTGCGCCTCCTGCCCCCGCGGAGACTCGATCCTCAGCGCGCCCGCGCTGCATGTCGCTCCGCCCGCTTGCCCACCTGCGCTCCGTTCCGCCACGGGCGCGCCTGCGGTCGAGACTCCGCACTCCCCGCTCGCCGCCGCCGTAGACGCAACTATACTTACACTACAGAAACTAACACGCGCCAGCTGTTGGCAGCTGGAGTCCGCGCGATTTACGTCCCCGCGGGATCGCGATAGAATATATTTCTAATCCGATGGCCCGCCCCCTCTTCAAGAATTCCATTGCCGAGCTCGAAGCTGCGTTCGACCGCCGCCTTGGCGATCCGGCATTCATGGATGCGCTCGCCGACGAGCTGGCCCACCGCTCGACGGACCGGGCAAAGCGGCTGCGCGCGGCGGTTGATTCCGAGCGCGCGAAGCTAATCGGGTCGCGTACGGATGCAGCGCCCAAGACGCCCTCACCGCCGGCAACGCGCCGGGCCGACGATGCCCGTCTTCCCTCGTCGCCGGAACCGTCCCAGCCGAGCCGCGATGACGGACGATCGCGGCGCGAGCCAGTCCGACGAGAATTCCCGCCCATAACGAACGCTCCGGACGGGATACTCACTGCCTGGACGGCCCTGGAGGTCCTGTCGCCTCCCGCCTTCGGCCGCCCCGAGCAGCTCGCAGCCGGCAACCGCGCAGCCGTCGCGCCTCTCGGGGAGCGCGATCTTCCATGGGAGCGCGGCGAGAAATCGCGGCCGAACTGCCGCCTGTACTACCAGGTCATCCTCGGGACGATCCGCATGGACCTGGCGACCGCGCGGCTCGTCGAGCGCTTCGGGGACTCGCGGCCGGACTTTCCGAACTCCAAGCCGAATGCCGTGCTGGCCGTCGTGATCGTGGACAAGCTGGGGCAGCTCGTCGAATCGCAGGCAGTTTCCGTGTCGAGCTTCGGCTGGGGCGTGATGGCGGCCCTCAATGGCGACCTCAGCGACCTTTCGCGCTGGCCCCAGGCGGAGCCCGTCTTGGTGAGCTGCGTCGAGAAGGAGCTCCTGCGCCATGGCCGCGGAGCGGACGACGAGGAGCGGCGCAAGACGCCAATTTCGCGGGAGGCGATAGTTTCCGCATACGGAGCGCTGCTTCGCGAGACCGGGCTTCCCGGCGAGATGGTCGAGGGGCCGGCCTTCGCGATCCGGAGCTATGAGCACTACAGGAGTCCCAATCCGCCGGAACCGCTCCTCCTCAACAGCTTCTTCCTCCCCGATCTCGCCCTCGCGCGCGCCCTCCTGAAGGACGGCAGCGCGCCGCAGAACCTGAAGCGCTATCTCGGGACGTGCACCCCGGAAAAGCGCGCCGATTTGCTGCGGGACCGCTCGGCGCTCGAAGCGGCAGTCGCCCCGTCGATGACGGGAGCTTCGCGATGGCCGGGACCGGGGCGGCAGCCGCTCGCGCTCCTCCAGCAGGCCGCCGTGAACCTCGCATTCTCCGAGACCCGAGGCGGCGGGATGCTCGGCGTGAACGGGCCGCCCGGGACCGGAAAGACCACGCTTCTGCGGGACATACTCGCGGGCATCGTGGCGGAGCGGGCCGAAGCCATGTGCGGATTCGACGATCCGGAAGCCGCCTTCGAGCATTCCGGCCAGAGGCTCAAGGCCGGGAACGCGTGGCTCCACCTGTACCGCCTGAGCCCGAAGCTCCGCGGCTTCGAGGCGGTGGTGGCGTCCTCGAACAACAAGGCGGTAGAGAATGTCAGCCGCGAAATCCCCGCCCTCGGTTCCATCGCGGCGGACGCGAGCGGCCTGCGGTACTTCAAGTCGCTCGCGGACGAGATCAGCCAGGCGGATACATGGGGCCTGGCGGCCGCGGTGCTCGGAAATGCGGCGAACCGATGGGCGTTCAAGGACGCATTCTGGTGGAATGACGAGCTGAGCATGAATTCATACCTATCCGCGGCGGCGGGAGGCGCTCCGCAAGTGTCCATAATCGACCCGAAGACCGGACTGGCAAAGTCCGCGCCTCCGAAGATAGTCGCGGAGGAGAAACCGCCGACGGGCCGCGACGATGCCCTGCGCCGCTGGAACGACGCCCGGAAGCAGTTCAAGTCGGCGCTTGAGAAGAGCCGGAGCTGGACCGTCTGGCTCGAGGGCGTTCGACAGGACTCGCTGAAGCTTGAATCGCTCCGCGCCGCGGAGTCCGCGGCGCACATAGCGTTCGAAATCTCCGCCCGCCACGCGCGGGACGCCACAAATGCATCCGAATCTGCAAACGAGCGGAGCGCATCCGCAGCATCGCAGCTCTCGGAAATGGAGATGCGATTCGCAAGCCACTTCAAGTCACGGCCGGGCTTCTGGGCTCGCTTATTCGGGACACGCGATGCGCGCGCCTGGTCTTCCCGGAGGCTCGCCCTCCAACAGGAGGTTAACGCCGCCCGGCAGCTGGCAGCGGAAGAGGCGCGGCTGCGCGACGATGCGGCGCATGTTCTAAGAGCCGCCGAAGCGGCGAGGCTCAAGTCTGCGGCAGCCCTCGGTTCGGAACGCGCGTCCCGGGAAGCCGCCGAAGCGCGGCTGGCGGACGCGCGGGAGAAGCGCGGCGTCGTCATGCTTGACGAGGAATTCTTCGCGCAGGAGCGCGCTGGAATGCACGGATCGACGCCTTGGTTCCCGCCGGCAGCGCAGCGCGCCCGCGACGACCTCTTCGTCGCGGCGATCCGGCTCCATCGCGCATTCATAGACGCGGCAGCCAGGCCGCTTCGCAGCAACCTGGGCGCGCTCATGGGCACCCTCACCGGCAATTCCCTATCCGGCGCGGAAAAGGAAGCGCTCCTGCCGGACTTGTGGGCTTCGCTGTTCCTCGTCGTCCCGCTGGTATCTACGACGTTCGCTTCGGTAGGCAGGATGCTCGGCAAGCTGCCCCCGGGGAGCCTGGGATGGCTCCTCATCGACGAGGCCGGGCAAGCGCCGCCTCAAGCTGCAGTCGGGGCGATCGTCCGGGCGCGGCGCGTCGTGGCCGTCGGAGATCCGGCGCAGATCGAGCCGGTCGTCGCCCTCCCGGACGCGCTCGCCCACGCCGTCGCGCGAAGCTTCGGAGTCGATCCGGACTCCTACGCCGCGCCGGGCGCATCCGTGCAAACGCTTGCCGACTCGGCTTCCGCTTTCTCTACCGAATTCCAGACTAAGTCGGGAAGCAGGAGCGTCGGCGTCCCGCTGCTCGTCCACCGCCGCTGCGCTGAGCCGATGTTCAGCGTCTCGAATGCCATCGCATATTCGGGCCTCATGGTGCAGGCGAAAGCTCCGAGCGCGTCGCCCATACGCGACGTCCTCGGCCAGAGCAGATGGATCCACGTCGAAGGCGAGGGAGAGGACAAATGGTGCGAGCTGGAAGGAGCAGAAGTCGTCCGCTTGCTCCGCGAGCTGCTCCGAGCAGGCGTTTCGCCCGATGTCTACGTCGTCACGCCCTTCGTGATCGTCGCAGACAGAATGCGGCTGATGATCCGAGACAGCGGCATTTTTCGCAGCTCTTTGGAGGAGAGCGAAATCCACAAGTGGGTCTCCGAGCGCGTAGGAACCGTGCACACCGTCCAAGGACGAGAGGCGGAAGCGGTGATTTTCATCCTGGGAGCACCGGAATCACGGCAGTCCGGCGCTCGCGGCTGGGCCGGCGGACGGCCGAACATCCTCAACGTCGCGGTGACGCGCGCTAAGGAAGCCGTCTACGTCATCGGAAACCGCCGGCTCTGGCGGGATTCGGGTCACTTCGGCGAGCTGGATGCCCGCATGTAGTTTGTTGCGATAAGTGCGATAAGCCATATTTTGATTTTTCGGGCGTTCGTCACCGTCGCGCCCGAGACGTTTTCCATTCGTTCAAATCAAGGCCTTATCCGAATGCCCAACCTTCCCTTCGCGACTTGGCTAACTGCTCAAGGCCTCCGAGCGGATTCCGTCGGCGCGCTTTCTCGAATGTGGGCGGATGAATCCGCAAAAGACTTTGCAGCCTGGATCGACGCACGAAAGCAAGGCGTCGTTTTGGAATCTGCCATATACCAGGCGGAGCTCGAGTACGGCGAAACGGTCAAGTCACTCGCCGCCGGAGAATCCTCTCCCACTTTTCCGAAGTTTTTCCTTCGCGAGTCCTTTGTTAAGGCTATGAGCAATTCGTTTAGTTTTCATAAGGAGTATCCGGACATTTCTACGGACGACTATTTGGATCTCAGGCATTCAAAGCTACAGGCGGCGTTTAGCGGTCGGACTATCATCTACATCGACACCTGTCACTGGATCAAAATGCGCCACGTCACGCTCAATGATTCAAGGCGCAGTGACGAGTATGCAAAAGTGCTCACCGCCTTGCTGTCGCTCCGCAGGGCCAAAAAGATACTCTGCCCGATCAGCCTACCATTATTCGTGGAGTTAATGAAGCAGTCAGACCCGAAAACGTGCCGCGCAACTGCAAGACTGATGGACTTCTTCAGCCATGGAATCTGCCTTCAGAACATGCAGGACATCGTTCGCCTTGAAATTGACACGGAGATCGCCAGGGCGGTTCATCAGGAGCGCGCCAAGGACTTGTCGGCGTGGGTTTGGACCAAGGCGGGCTTCATTGCAGGCGAGCTATTGCCTGAGCCGTCGGACTTCGAGGAGGATTCCAAACACGTCATGCAGAAGGCATTTATCGACATGCTCTGGGCTTTGCGCCTAGAGGATGTTGTTGACGACCTGAAAGGCGAAAGCTTCCCGAACCGTGACGACGCAGCATTTTCAGCAGCATGCAACGCGGATGCCGATCGATACAGAGCGAACAGGATGCGTTTCCCCGAGATTCTGGAGCATGAATTGGCGTTTGCTTTCCGCTCAGCACGAGATTATTTCGATTCAAGCTTGGCTGAGATATATGAGAAATACCAGGAGGAATGCGACAGCGCTACTGCAAGAGGCTCGCTAAACAGGAAGCCCGATGCGTATGTGCTTCCCTCGCTCCAGATCAAAGCGGGTATAAGCGCGTCATCCTTTGCATCCGGCGCGAAATTCAAACCTAACGACCTTGCCGATGCCGAGCACGCCACGCTCTCTCTGCCGTACTGCGACATCTTCTTTTGCGACGCCCCTCTCGCCCATCGCCTGACGACAAAGCCCCTGGCTTTCGACAAGCGATACGAAACTGCCGTCCTCAGCAAGCCGGCCGATTTTCTGTCGGCCCTCGCCAATATAGCGTGATTGCTGGTCCCTAACGTATTTAGTGCGAAATCGTGATTCTTTGAGATGAAGCCCGCATAATGGAGCCCCGCGCATGGTTCTCTGCCAGCGGCGAGCGTCGTTATTCTTGAGATTGTTGGATTTTAGCGTTGGCACGTATTCGGGAGATGAATGCCTGCTGTAAAATACGGGCCTTCGCGGTGAAAAACCGCATGACAGAGAAAAAGGACATGCTCGCAGCTCGCCTCATGCATCGCGGCAGAAACCGCGCATTGAAGCGTTGCCATCCTCTCGGCAGGAGAAATGTCACGTATCCCAACGGCAACCATAACACTACGTCGTTGCTC
>OUNM010051597.1_pt1 | contig 12985 bp, 14 predicted proteins | sample 1769961 | NCBI WGS metagenome assembly OUNM01 (sample SAMEA3914820, study PRJEB12502) | metagenome | biome: forest; material: soil | place: USA | collected 2012-03-12 | depth 0.3 m | reverse complement strand
GTCACCAACACCGCCAAGGTCGAGCCGGGCGCCAACGCCATCGTCTTCGGCCTGGGCGGCATCGGCCTGAACGTCATCCAGGGCCTGAAGCTGGTGGGCGCCAACATGATCGTCGGCGTCGATCTCAACCCGGACCGCGAGGAATGGGGCCGCAAGTTCGGCATGACCCACTTCGTCAACCCGACCAAGGTGGACGGCGACCTGGTCCAGCACCTGGTGGCCCTGACCGACGGCGGCGCCGACTACACCTTCGACGCCACGGGCAACACCACGGTCATGCGCCAAGCGCTGGAAGCCTGCCATCGCGGCTGGGGCGAGAGCATCATCATCGGCGTGGCCGAGGCCGGCAAGGAAATCGCCACCCGTCCGTTCCAGTTGGTCACCGGCCGCGTCTGGAAGGGCACGGCCTTCGGCGGCGCGCGCGGCCGCACCGACACGCCCAAGATCGTCGACTGGTACATGGACGGGAAGATCCAGATCGACCCGATGATCACCCACGTCCTGCCGCTGGAAGACATCAACAAGGCGTTTGACCTGATGCACGCCGGCGAGAGCATCCGCACCGTGGTGACGTTCTAGTTCTTCACCCTTCTCCCCTTGCGGGAGAAGGTGTCGCCGCAGGCGACGGATGAGGGGTTTCTCGGACGCGCCAATGCGACCCCTCATCCGACCTGCTTCGCAGGCCACCTTCTCCCGCAAGGGGAGAAGGATCGTTCGAGTAGGCTTCCATGACCGTCGAGACCCTCAGCACCTCCCGCGTCCATGGCGGGACCCTGCGCTACGCCAAGCACGACAGCGCCAGCACCGGCACGCCGATGAAGTTCACGGTGTGGACGCCCGATGGCGACGGTCCGTTTCCGTATCTGGTCTGGCTGTCGGGCCTGACCTGCACCGAGGACAATTTCACGGTGAAGTCGGGGGTCTACGCCTATGCGGCCCAGCACGGCGTCGCCATCGTCGCGCCGGACACCAGCCCGCGCGGGGAAGGCGTCGCCGACGACCCGGCCTACGACCTGGGGCAGGGCGCGGGCTTCTATGTCGACGCCACGCAGGCCCCGTGGGCGCCGCACTTCCAGATGTATTCCTACGTCACCAAGGATCTGCTGGAGGCCGTCGACGGCGCCTTCCCGCTGGATCCGACGCGGCGAGGGATCTTCGGCCACTCGATGGGCGGCCATGGCGCGTTGACGATCGCGCTGCGCAATCCGGACCTCTTCAAGTCGGTCAGCGCCTTCTCGCCGATCGTCTCGCCGCTGAACTGCCCGTGGGGCGACAAGGCGATGACGGCGTATCTGGGCCCGGATCGGGCGCTATGGCGCAATCACGACGCCTGCGCCTTGATCGAGGACGGGGCAGGGGCCGAGTTCGACGAGATCCTGATCGACCAGGGTCTGGCCGACAACTTCCTGGAAAGCCAGCTGAAGCCGGAGCTGATCGAGACCGCCGCCGCCAACGCCGGCCGCAAGGTGCGGGTCCGGCGCCAGGACGGCTACGACCACAGCTACTTCTTCATCACCACCTTCATCGGCGATCACCTGGCCTGGCACGCCGAACGGCTTTGACGTTTCGGGGCCGGGAGCTCAGGCGCCGAGCTGGGCGCTGAAGTCGAAAAGCTCGGTATTGACCCAGCCCTTGCGCAGGGCCAGCGCGCCCTTGCGGTTCAGGACCACGCCGCGCGCCTTGACCTGCCCCGCGATCGAGGCGCGCAGATAGCTGGCGACGAACAGCTCGAGGTCGGCCGCCGCGACCTTGTCGCGCCACAGCGCCGCATTCTTCACGCAGTCGTTGCGGCCCCACCACGTGGCGGGGACAGCGGCCAGCCAGTCGCAGGCCACGTCGTCGGCCTTGCCGGGCGTGGCGGTATGGATGAAGTCGCGCACCTGGGCGTAGGTCACGGTCTTCAGGCCGCCGTTCTGGGTCAGGAGATCGAAGAACCAGGCCAGCTCCCGCAGCGTCCGGGCCGGGCGGCCGGCCGCGGCCGCCCACTGGGTCGCCTGGGCGTCGGCGTTTTCGGCGATGGCGCGGATGCGGGTCGTCTGCTGGGCGCGCATCTGCGGCGTTCCCATCACCGCCGCCAGTTCGCGGCGCGGCGCCGCGCGCAGGGTCGTGCCGCTCTGCCAGCCGCGCACGATGACCAGTCCCTGGGCCGCCGTGGTGTTGCAGGCCGTCCACAGCGCGTCGCCGATGGTCGGGGCGGCGGCTTTCACGACGGCTTGGCCCACCGCCTTGATCATCGGCTGCAGCGACTGCGAGCCGATGTTCCACTGCAACACGCCGCACGAGATCCCCATGCCGTCGAAGTCGCCGGTCACGCCCGTCCAGGGATCGCCGGAGTTCTCGAAGCGTCCGGTGACCGCGACGATGGTGTTGAGGTCCTGATCGGTGACGGCCATCGCAATGTTCCCCCTGAAGCGATTGGGGGAACTTAACCTATTTACTATCTATGCGCGAATCGTTCGTGCGCCGCCCTGGTCGCGCGCGCCCACGCCGTTGACTCCCGAGGGTCGTTCGCCCATAAACCGCGCCTTCACGCCGCCGGCTCGCCGGACGGCGCGAAAATCGCATGACGGATTGACCCGAAGCCGCCGTTGAGATCGCACCTCTTTCGAGGGGAGCCGGCCCGGATCGAATAGAAGAGTGACCTATGTCCAAGCGCCATAGCGCCAAGTACAAAATCGACCGCCGCATGGGTGAAAACCTGTGGGGCCGTCCGAAGTCCCCGGTCAACCAACGCTCGTACGGCCCCGGCCAGCACGGCCAACGCCGCAAGCAGAAGGTTTCGGACTTCGGCCTGCAGCTGCGCGCCAAGCAAAAGCTGAAGGGCTACTACGGCAACCTGACCGAGAAGCAATTCTCGCGCACCTACGAGGAAGCTGCTCGCCGCAAGGGCAACACCTCGGAGAACCTGATCTCGCTGCTCGAATCGCGCCTGGACGCCATCGTCTATCGCGCCAAGTTCGTGCCGACCGTGTTCGCCGCCCGCCAGTTCGTGAACCACGGCCACGTGACCGTGAACGGCAAGCGCGTGAACATCCCGTCGTACCGCTGCAAGCCGGGCGACGTGATCGCGGTCCGCGAAAAGTCGCGCAACATGGCCCTCGTGCTCGAAGCCGTCGCCTCGAACGAGCGTGACTTCGCCGAGTACGTCTCGGTCGACGCCAAGGGCCTGTCGGCCACCTTCGTCCGCGCTCCGGAACTGTCGGAAGTTCCGTATCCGGTGAAGATGGAACCGAACCTGGTCGTCGAATTCTACGCTTCGTAAGCGTCGGATCCGAACACAGATACGGAAAGGCCCCGGAGCGATCCGGGGCCTTTTTGTTTTGGGCTCCCCTTAAGGGTTCGTGTCGGCCTTGAAACATTCGGCGCGTCGCCCCAACTTCTAGCCAGCGGGACCGGGCCCCTCTGGCGAGCATGTATGCTCGTGATGTCGGACCGCATCGGGTGTTCTCGATGTACCGGGTCCGGCAGTCCCTCCCCTCCAAGGCCGGACTTTCCAGGAACCGAGAGCGCCAAGTCCTGGGTGCGGTCGGCGCATGAAGCGCCCCCCTCGCGCCGCGCCGATCGCGCCCAGGGCGTCCCACGCGACGACGGATCTGGAGCCATGAACCACTTCAAAACCTACATGCTGCTGGCGGGCCTGACGGCGCTGTTCATGGGCGCGGGATACCTGATCGGCGGGCCGACGGGCATGCTGATCGCCCTGGCCTTCGCCCTGGCGCTGAACGCCTTTTCGTACTGGAACGCCGACAAGATCGTGCTGCGGACCTATGGCGCGCAGGCGGTCGACGAGAGCCATCCCGAGCCGCTGATCCGCGCCTATGCCGTCGACGTGGCGGAGATGGCGGCCAAGGCCGGCCTGCCGCGTCCGCGCGTGACGATCATCGACAGCGACCAGCCCAACGCCTTCGCCACCGGCCGCGACCCGGCCCACGCCGCCGTCGCCGCCACCACGGGCCTGCTGCGGCTGCTGACCCGTGAGGAGATCCGCGGCGTGATGGCCCACGAACTGGCGCACGTGAAGAACCGCGACACCCTGACCATGACGGTGACGGCCACCATCGCCGGCGCGATCTCGGCCCTGGCCAATTTCGCGTTCTTCTTCGGCGGCTCGCGGGACGAGGACAATCGCGGCGGGATGATCGGCGCGATCGCCATCGCCATCCTGGCCCCGATCGCCGCCATGCTGGTGCAGATGGCCATCAGCCGCGCCCGCGAGTACGAGGCCGACCGCATCGGCGCCCAGATCGGCGGCGACCCGGCCGCCCTGGCCCGCGCGCTGGAGAAGATCGAGGCCTATGCCCGCGGCGGCTATGTGAACTACGACGCCGAGCGCAATCCGGCCACGGCCCACATGTTCATCATCAATCCGCTGAACGGCAAGGGCGCGGACAGCCTGTTCTCGACCCACCCGTCGACCCAGAACCGCGTCGAGGCCTTGATGCGGCTGGGCGTAGGGCAGGGGACGCGGCGGGCGGCCGTTCCGGCGGTTCCCCTCAGCCAGGGCCGTAATCCCGGTCCTTGGGGCTAGGAAGCACGGCGCCATCCCGGAAGCCTCGAAGAGGCTATCCGGAACGTTAGGGCGCCACCGGCATCAGCGGGTGATACTCCCAGACCCAGGGCGCGCCGGTCTCACCCAGGGCGGCCTTCACCAGCGGCGGGATGATGCGTTGGCCGACGCCGCTGTTGGTCAGGATCACCACGCAGCGGCGCCCCTTCTCGACGCAGACCAGCATGTTGTCGGTGATGTCGTTGTGGCCGCCCTTGAAATAGGCGTGGCCTTGCGGGCCGTCGAAGACCACCACGCCGATCCCGGCCGCCAGGCCGATCTTGGCGTTCTCCGGCCGCGTCTTGGGGGTGAAGGGCGGGAACTCGTAGGCGCTCTTGATCGGCAGGCTGGGCTTGAGGCGTTCGGCGCGCGCCTGGGGTGACAGGCCCCAGCCCGAGGCCATGGCGGCCGCCAGCTTGGCCAGGTCGCTGATCGTGGTGTCCAGCGAGCCGGCCGCCTTCACGCTGGAGCGGTCGTCGTGCTCCTCCCACTTGCCGTCTTCGTGCTGGCCGTCGGCGAGGTCGCCCTTGAAGTCGTCGCGCCAGATCAGGCTGGAGCGGGTCATGCCCAGGGGCTGGAAGATCCGCCGGTTCATCTCGTCGCCGACCTGCAGCCCCAGGCCCTGTTCGATGACGAACTGCAGCAGATTGACGCCCTCGCCAGAGTAGGCGTAGCGGCTGCCCGGGTCGAACTTGATGTCCAGCGTCTTGTCGGGGTTCAGCCAGCGGAAGTTGGGAAAGCCCGCCGAGTGGGTCATGAGGATGCGCGGCGTGATCGCCCGCCAGCGCTCGTCCTTGGCCAGGTCGGCATAGGCCGGGTAGTCGGGCAGGGGCTTGGGCAGGTAGGTCGAGATCGGCTTGTCGAGATCCAGCTTCCCGTCGTCGACCAGCATCATGACGTAGTAGGCGAAGGCCGCCTTGGTGATCGAGGCGGCGTACATGATCGTGTCGGGCGTCAGCGGATCGCCCTTCTCGTTGCGCACGCCCATCGCGGTCACGTGGCCGACCTTGCCGTTCTCGATCACGGCGACCGCGACGCCCGGGATCTTGCCCACGGTCATCAGCCGGGCGATCTCGGCGTCCAGCTTGGGATCGTCGGTTCCGGCGATGGCGGGGGCGGCCAGGAGGCCCGCGAAGGCTCCGGCCAGGCAGGCGAGGCGAAGACGCACCGAAACTCTCCCCGAGAGGCTGGTCAGCGCGCCAGCCGCGGGCGATCCTGACCTGAAGTCGGGTGGTTCGTACAGAGGTCGATGAACGCCGTTCCTTCACGCAGAGGTTTCGTCTTCGCCGCAGCGGCCCTGACGCTGGCCGGCTGCGCGACCACGCCGGTCCTCGTGGCCGGCGAGACCTTGCCGGAGCTGGAGCCGTTGTTGGCCGCGCGCGCAGGGGCGGGGGCTCTGACGATCCGGGTGCGCTCGCGAGGCTGCGCGGCCAAGGCCGACTTCGTGTTCCGGGTGGATCGACGGGACGGCCGCGCGGTGGTCGCCTTCGCGCGGCGACGACTGGAGACCTGCAAGGGGCCGGTGGGCGTCGCGGATCTGGTGTTCCGCTACGATGAGCTGGGCCTGACGCGCGGCGAGCGCATCGTCATCGCCAATCCGATCAGCCCTTCGGCGTGAAGCGCTCGACCATCCAGGGCAGCACCCGCGCGGGGCGCTTGGCGGCGATGTCGATCAGGACCCAGTCGGTGCGGCACTGGGCGCACATCTCGCCGTCGGGGCCGTCGATGCGGATATAGCGCTCGAACCGCGGGCCCTTAAGCTCGCCCACCCAGGTGTAGCCGGTGGCGATCTCGCCCGGCAGCAGCTCGCGGCGGTAGTCGATCTCGTGGCGGCGCGCGATCCAGCTCCAGGGCGCGCGCTGCGCCTCAGTCGCCCAGGCTTCCCAGTGGGCGATGGCGAGGTCCTGGGCCCAGGCCAGATAGACCACGTTGTTGACGTGGCCGTTGGCGTCGATGTCGGACGCCTTGGGCTCGAAGGTCAGGGAATAGGCGTCCGAGGGCGGGACGAAGACTCGGCTCACGCCGCCAGGACGCCCTGCTCGGTGAAGAAGGTCTTCAGTTCGCCCGACTGGAACATCTCGCGGATGATGTCGCTGCCGCCGACGAATTCGCCCTTCACATAGAGCTGCGGGATGGTCGGCCAGTCGGTGAAGGTCTTGATGCCCTGGCGCAGGTCGTCGTCCTGCAGCACGTCGACGCCGACGAACTCGACGCCCAGGTGGTCGAGGATCTGCACGACCACCGACGAGAAGCCGCAGCGCGGCTGGTCCGGCACGCCCTTCATGAACACCACCACCGGATGGTCGGCGACGGTCTTGGCGATGAAGTCGAGGGCGGGGGAGGAGGCGACGTCGGTCATCGGGATGGTCCTGAAACTCAAGGCTTTCAGCTAGGCGCCGTGCGCCTGTTGGTCAAGTGCGACCCGCTGCCTTCTCGCGTTCCTGGGCCGAGAAGCGGGCCATTTCGATCTGGGCGCAGACGCCGTTGGGCAGGTCGCGCTCGACCACGGCGGCCAGGCGCTCGACCTCGGCGCGGCTGTCGGCGGTGATGCGCACGGTGGCCAACGAGGGCTCGGTCAGGGCGTAGCCGAGACAGATCTCCTCGCCGGTCCAGCTGGGAGTGTTGTGCAGGAAGTCGTAGCCGCCGACGTCCGACAGCGGGTCGGTGCGACGCCGCCACAGCGACGGCTTCTGCGGCGCGCTCTCGCCGCCTTCGCGCAGGGACTGCGGCCAGAAGTCCTCGCCGATGACGGCGAAGTCGTGCTGGGAGGCGTGGCGGATGCGGTGACGCTCGGCCCAGCCGGACGACAGGTTGAACGGCGAGGAGACCGCCGTGACCAGGCCGTTCTTCAACAGGCGCGGGTCGATGTCGCCCCGGCTGGCGATGCCCAGGCCCCGGATCGCCTGGCTGTCATACAGCGAGCGCAGGCCGGCCTCGAAGGCGGGCGCCAGCTTGGGACCCAGCGGGTCGTTGATCAGGACCAGGTCCAGATAGTCCAGCCCCAGGCCCTCGTAGGCCGAGGCGATCAAGGTGTCGACGGTCTGGTGACCCATGGCCGGGGCGTCGCCGCGCACCCGCCAGGTCAGGAACAAGAGCCGCCGCTCGACCGACGCGAAGGCCTCGCCCACGCCCTTCAGCAGGTCGGGGGACTCGCCCTCGATCTGGAAGCTGTTGATGCCGTTTTCCAGCGCCGTGAACACCAGGGCGCGCCAGTCGTTGGCTCGCAGCCGCGCGCCGTCGGCCAGGCGCAGCGTCAGCGACGACACCGCCATGCCCGAGGTTCCGAAGGGACGGTAGCGCACGGCGTCGGCTCCTAGTCGGCGGGGGCGGCGGTTTCGAGGGCCAGGGCGTGCAGCGTGCCGCCCAGCACGTCGGCCAGGGCCTTGTTGACCAGCTGGTGCTGGCGCACGCGGGGCAGGCCCTTGAACGCCGGCGAGACGATGCGGGCCTTCCAGTGGTCGTTATCGCCGGCCAGGTCGGTCAGCACGATCTCGGAGTCCGGAAAGGCCGCAGTGAGGCGGGCCTCGAGGTCGGCGTGGGACATGGGCACGGGGAACGCTCCGTCTGGAAAGTCTATGTGGCCGAGATTCCTTAAGAACGGGCGTACGCAGAGCGTGTGTTCCGGCGGAGTTCGCGGCGCGATGCCGGAGATTTAATTGAATTCGCCGTCCGGCGCACGGCATGTAGGCGCCATGACCTTCTTTTCCCGCAAATCCCTGGTCCTGGCCGTCGCCGTCCTGTCGCTGAGCGCCGCTGCGCCCGCCTTCGCCTCGCCAGTGTTCTCTGGGCCGGGCGACAAGGCCCTCGACGACGTTCGCATCCTGTCGGCCGACGACATGCAGGGCCGCGCGCCCGGCACGCCAGGGTCGCAGAAGGCGCGCGCCTACATCCTGTCGCGCTTCGCCGAGATCGGGCTGAAGCCCATCGGCGACAAGTTCGAGCAGCCGTTCGAGTTCGCCAAGCGCGACGGGACCAAGGTCCAGGGGATCAACCTGATCGCGCGGATCAAGGGAACCGGCGCGGGCAAGGCCATCGTCGTCTCGGCGCACTACGATCACCTGGGGATCCGCAACGGCGAGATCTACAACGGCGCCGACGACAACGCCTCGGGCGTGGCGGGCCTGCTGGCCGTGGCCGAGGCGTTCAAGGCCCATCCGCCAACGCACGACGTGATCTTTGCGGTGGTCGACGCCGAGGAGAGCGGCCTGCGCGGCGCCAAGGCCTTCGTCGCCACACCGCCCGTGCCGCTGGACAGCATCGGCCTGGACATCAATTTCGACATGCTGAGCAAGAACCCCAAGAACGAGCTCTATGTCGCCGGCGGCGCACCGTTCCCGTTCCTCAAGCCCGTGCTGGACAAGGTGGCGGCCAAGGCTCCGGTTACGCTGAAGCAGGGTCACGACACCGACGCGACCGGCAAGCAGGACAACTGGACCAACCAGTCGGACCACTACGCTTTCGCCGAGAAGAACATCCCCTGGGTCTATTTCGGCGTCGAGGACCATCCCGAGTACCACAAGCCCACCGACGACTTCGCCACGATCCCGCAGGACTTCTTCAAGCGGTCGGTGGCGACGGTGGTCCAGGCCGCTCGAGATTTCGACCTGGAGTTGGACGGAATCGCCAAGGCGGCGAACCGCTAAACCATCGGTTTCATTCAGTATTCGCGGCGCGGCGAATTGTCGCCCGAACTGGCGCGGACGGGTTGCAAGCCTGTACCCTGGCCTGGTCGAAGCTCGACTCAAGTCCAGCCGGAGAGCCCGTGGCCGTCCCCGTCACCGCGCGAGACAAGATCGTCAAGACTGCGCCGGTGGTGACCATCATCGTGGCCGCGGCGATGATCGTGGACTACGTCGTCAATGTCGTGCTGTTCCGCACGCCGGAGGTCTGGGCCCCGATCTCGACCTGCGCCATCGCCGTCGTGGTGGCCTCGCCGCTGGCCTACTGGCTGACCAGCCAGCGCATGCGGCTGGAAGCCATGCGCGACGACCTCTCGGCCAGCCTGGAAGCCAAGCAGCGGGCCATCGAGGAGGCCGACCGCCGCCGCCTGGAGGCCGAGGATACGCTGGAGAAGCTCAGCGAGGCCGAGCGGCTCTATCGCCTGCTGGCCGACAACCTGACCGACAACGTCACCCTGTGGTCCAAGCGGGGCGAGCGTCTCTACATCTCGCCGACGATCAAGCGCCTGACCGGCTTCACGGTCGAGGAGTACATGCAGTTCTCGGCGGACGCGAAGGTCAGTCCCGACGTCTTCGCCCATATCGTCGAGGTCATCCGCGCCCTGGAGCCGGGCGGCGAGCCGGCGACCGTGGAGTATGAGAGCTTCCGCAAGGACGGCTCGCCGATCTGGATCGAGAGCACCTATTCGCGGCTGGGCGACGGCTCGATGCGTGTGCTGTCGACCTCGCGCGACGTCACCGAGCGCAAGCACCTGGAGCTGGACCTGGTCAAGGCGCTGGAGCTGGCGGAGACCGCCTCGGCGGCCAAGTCCGACTTCCTGGCCAACATGACCCACGAGCTGCGCACGCCGCTGACGGCGATCATCGGTTTCGCCGAGGTGCTGCGCCGTTCGCGTGGGCTCAACGAGACCGCCGGGCGGCAGGTCGGTCACATCCTGGACGCCAGCCACACCCTGCTCAGCGTCGTCAACGACGTGCTGGACTTCTCGCGCCTGGAGGCCGGGGGGCTGGAGCTGGATCCTGGTCCGTTCGATCCGGCGGCCATGGCCTCGTCCTGCGCGGCCCTGGTCGAGGAGCGCGCCGAGGCCAAGGGGCTGACCGTGGCGGTCGAGGTCGCCGATGGCGTCCGGCCGATGGACCTGGACGGGCCGCGCCTGTCGCAGGTGCTGCTGAATTTCCTGTCGAACGCGGTGAAGTTCACCGCCCATGGCGGCATCACCGTGCGCCTGTCCCAAGCGGTGGAGGGCGAGTGCGCCGTGCTGCGCGGCGAGGTGGCCGACACGGGCATCGGCATCGCGGCCGAGCATCTGGACAACATCTTCGACCGCTTCTCGCAGGCCGACGCGGCGGTGTCGCGACGGTTCGGCGGCACGGGCCTGGGCCTGGCCATCTCGCGCCGCATCGTCGAGCGCATGGACGGGCGGATCGGCGTCGACAGCGTCGAAGGGCAGGGCTCGACCTTCTGGTTCGAGGTGCGCGGGCCGCTGGCCGAGCTGGTCGAGCCGCAGGACGTCGAGACGCCGGAGGGTCTGGACGCCGATGCGGGCGTGCGCCTGCTGCTGGTCGAGGACAACGCGGTCAATCGCGAGCTGGTCAAGACGATGCTGGAGCCCTTCGGCATCGGGGTCGAGACCGCCAATGACGGCGTGGCCGGTGTCGAGGCCCTGCGCCAGGGCCACTACGACCTCGTCCTGATGGACGTGCAGATGCCGATCATGGACGGCCTCACCGCCACCCGCGAGATCCGGGCCATGGAGGGCGCGCGCGGCGCGGCGACCCCGATCGTGGCCATGACCGCCAACGTCCTGCCCGAACAGATCGCCAACTGCCTGGCCGCCGGCATGGACGACCACCTGGGCAAGCCGATCAATCCGACCAAGCTGCTGGAAACCGTCGCCCGCTGGGCCGGGCGGGCGCACGCGGCCTGACGCGACTCGACTCGCTAGAATATCGGCGTTATCCAACCTTGGATTGCGATCCATGTGGAGGATATGCCAATGGCCGCCGACGACACACATCTCGCGCCCGAAGCGGTTTTTGGCGACGGCGCGGACCTGCTGGCCCCCGAGGGCATGTCCGATGCGCCGGACCTCATCAACCGATCGCAGGACATCGACAACAGCCATGTCGTGATCTTCGCCGAGCATGAAGCGCTTTCGGCGGCGGGGCCGGCCATCCGGCTGAACTTCATCAACCGGTCGGACGACACCGACAATTCGCAGATCGTGGTCTTCGCCAAGACCACGACCGACCCGATCGCCTGGACCGTGATCCGCAATTGCGGCATCGGGTGGAACCACCCCTTCGTCTTTCCCGTCGCGACCGGGTTAGGGGTCGGCGACAGCGACGGCAACTTCTCGCCGGTGACGCCGGCCGCGGACGGCCAGGCGTTCAAGGTGGTTCGGACGTCGTCGGGCGACGCGCTTCAGGTCGCCGGTCTGGCCGGCGCGCCGTCGATCATCCAGGTGGAGAACGGGTTGCTGGACGGCCCCATCAGCGCGCTGGTCTATAAGGCCGGCAGGCTGTTCGCGCGCGCGATGGTGGCGCCGAACACGCACGCCGTCTTCGAGTTCAGGCCGACCCTATGGATCGGCGCAGTTTCCCAGATGGAGCAGGGCGCTGCGATGGATCCCGCGGTCGTCGCCCAGATCGAAAACGAGTTTTCGCTGCTGGGCATCGCCAGCGCCGACATCGTCATGACCGGCGGCGGCTCGGGGCCGGACGCCAAGCCGTTCGCGTTCGCGCTGGAGAATGTCGCCTACGGCTGAGGCCGATCAGTCGACGCAGATCGCCGCCGTCGCCTTGCCGTTGACCACCCGGGCGTAGCAGCCGAACTGGCGGTTGGTCTTCTGGCAGGTCCCGGCGACGGGGCCCGTGGACTCCAGGTTACCTTCCAGCACGCACTGGCCCTGGCACTGGCTCTTGTCGGTGCAGGTCTTGCCGGCGTCGGCATAGGGGATGACACAGGTCGGGATCTGGGCCTTGCCGACCGGCGTCATGGTCCCGCCCTTGGCCGCACACGCCGAGGCTTGCGCTTCCGCTGAGGGCGGTGTCGAGGCCGACGGGGCCGGCTTGGTCGGGGCGCAGGCGCTCAGCGCCAGGAGTACAGCCGTGAGAGCCAGGATCTTGGCGCGCATGCTCGGTCTCTCCAGATCCAAAACGCCGACCTTCCCGGCGAAAGCCGGGATCCAGATTCAGCCTGAGCGTCTGGGGTGATCGCGCCATTCGGCGGGGACCATCCTGCAAGGCTCCGGGTTCGACCTGGGCCCCGGCTTTCGCCGGGGAGATCGGACTATTCTTACGCCTTCGGGGCGTTCATGTAGCCCGGCAGCCAGGCCTCGTGGGCCGTGCGCAGGGCGTCCAGGGGAACGCTGAAAAGATCCTTGGAGGCGAAAACGTTCCCGCCGGCCACGCCGGCCAGGTTGGCGTGGACGCCGGCTTCCTTGGCCGCTTCCAGCACCGCGTCGGGGTCCGGCGTGGCGATCAGGTAGCGGGCCTGGTCCTCGCCCAGCAGGTACGGGTGGGCATGGGCGGCGCTGGTGGCGTTCAGAGTGACGCCGACCTTGCTGGCCAGGGCGATGTCGGCCGCGGCGATCAGCAGGCCGCCGTCCGACAGGTCGTGGACGCCGGCGACGAGGCCCGAGCTGATCAGCCCGCGCACGAAGTCACCGTTCTGGCGCTCCAGGGCTAGATCGACCGGCGGCGGGGCGCCGTCCTCGCGGCCCAGGATCTCGCGCAGATAGATCGAGGCGCCCAGTTC
>OUNM010347131.1_pt1 | contig 12993 bp, 11 predicted proteins | sample 1769961 | NCBI WGS metagenome assembly OUNM01 (sample SAMEA3914820, study PRJEB12502) | metagenome | biome: forest; material: soil | place: USA | collected 2012-03-12 | depth 0.3 m | reverse complement strand
GGATATTTCCAATGCCAACACCCTCATTGTCGACGGCGCGGACAAATACGGACTGTCCCAGCTCCACCAGTTGCGTGGCCGCGTGGGACGTGGCCGCGAACGCGCCTACGCCTACTTCCTGTACCCCTCCGAGAAGCCCCTGGGCGAAGTGGCGCTCGAACGGCTCAAAGCCGTCGCGGCCCACAACGAGCTCGGAGCAGGTATGCAGCTGGCCATGAAGGACCTCGAAATCCGCGGTGCCGGCAACCTGCTGGGCGGGGAACAGTCCGGGCACATCCAAGGGGTCGGCTTCGATCTGTACATCCGGCTGGTGGGCGAAGCCGTGGCCGAATACCGCGGCGAGGCCGAAGAGAAGGCCGCCGACATGAAGATCGAGCTGCCCGTCAACGCCCACCTGCCGCACGACTATGTGCCGGGCGAACGCCTGCGCCTCGAGGCCTACAGGAAACTTGCCGCGGCCATCACCAACGAGGCCATCGACGAGGTGCTGGCTGAACTCGTGGACCGATACGGCGAGCCGCCGCTGCCCGCGAAGAACCTGATCGCCGTCGCCCGCTTCAGGGTTGGTGCCCGCGAAGCCGGGCTGTCCGACGTCGCTCTCCAGGGCAACTTCATCCGTTTCTCGCCAGCCCAGCTGCCCGAATCGAAGGTCATGCGGCTCAACCGCATGTACCCCGGCTCGCAGATCAAGCCGGCCCTCGACGCCGTGCTGCTCCCCAAGCCCAAGACGGCGAGGATCGGCGGCCGCGACCTGCAGGACGCCGAGATCCTGGAGTGGGCCAACACCGTGATCGAAGCTATCTTCGCGGCTTCGCCGGCTGCGCCCGCTTCGCAGACCGCAGGCTAAGCGATGATGGGAGGACACCACGCCGCGTCCGGGGCCGCGGCGTGGATAGCTATCGCTTCAACCGGCCCGTACGCCTTGGGCTGGTACCCGCTGGACGCCACAGGGATCCTCATCGGAGCGATGACGACGGCGGGGACCGCCTTGGTGTGCGATTGGGACCACCGTTCGAGCACCATCGCCCACTCGCTGCCGCCGCTGTCCAACGTGATCGCCGTCGGGATCGAGAAAGCCAGCGGCGGGCACAGGCAGGGCACCCATTCATTGTTGGGCGCCTCGGCTTTCGTGGTGCTCGCGGCCATGGCCGCCCAGTTCCAGCTGGATACTCCCGTGGGCCGTTTGTCCGTGGGTGCCGGGCTGTTGTGCATGTTCATGATCAACCTGGCCGCCAAAGCCCTCAAGCTGTTCCCGAATACCGGGTGGATCGCCAACTGGGTCTTCGCCCTTGCCATGGCCGGGCTGGTCACGTGGTTCGCCCCGCATCAGTGGAGCTGGTTGCCTTTGGCCATGCTCACCGGCGTCGTAGTCCATATTGTGGGTGACATGATCACCACCGGGGGAGTGCCGCTGCTGTGGCCCATCGTCATCAAGCCGCCGAAGTTCTGGCGCAAACTGCCCCTGGTCAGCGGGATCTGGCGGGCCAATGGCGCATTTTCCATACCGTTGCTTGGCAAGGCCGGTTCGCGGCGGGAATGGCTCGTCCTGATTCCCGTGAGCGGTTATGCCATGGTTGGACTCGGCCTGGCGGCGTGGGCGTTGGTCCGAAACCAGTGGCCGGCGCTCCTGGCCCTCATGCTGGGGCTGGGTGGATGACGATGGATTTTAGAACCTGCCGGTTCTGACGCCGCGGCGACCGGCGTCAGAACCCTGACTTACTTGCCGAGGTAAACGGCGTGGTGCTGAGCAGGTTCCCGGCGAGGTCTGTGAGGCCCGTGCCCGGGGTGTAGGCGGGGAATCCAGCGGCGACGCCGGTGGACACCGTGCCGGTTCTGGCTCCGAAGACTATGGTGAGCTTGGAGGTCGCCGGATCCCATTGAACAGTCGACTTGTTGCTCCCGTTGCCCTGGAACGTAGCCGTCCCCGAGCCGATGTAGCTTGCGCCCAGGTTCACTGTCCCGATGTTGAGGGTGCAGGTACCGCTGGTGACCGTCAGTGTGTCGTTGGATCCGTTGTCACGGAGGGTTACCACCACGTCGCCGTTGCCACTCAGACTCTGAGTTCCGGTGTTGTTCCACGTGCCGCAGAACTTGGTGGCATCCATGCGTTCCGAATAGGTGATGGCGACGGAGTCTCCGCTGTCTGCTGTTCCGTTACCGTTCGTCAGTGCGACCCCCGTAACCGTTGGAGCCACGACGTCCTTCGTGCTGCTTGCTGTACCCGCAGCGCTGACATTTCCGGCCGGGTCCGTGGCAGTTGCCGAGTAACTGATGGCACCAGGGTTGAGCGTGCCCAGGTTGAGTCCACTGGTGGACCACGTTCCCGAGCCATTGGCCGTGACAGTTTGGGTGACCGTGTGCACGGGGGTGCCGGCGTCCGTCACGGTAAGGCTGACTGATGCTCCGGCGTCGGACGTTCCGCTGACCGGGACGCTGGCTACGTTGGCGCCGTTCACATAGGCGGGAGCCGTGACTGACGGAGTCGCGGAAACCGTGTCCTTTGTGTTGGTCGCGGTCGCCGTGGCGCTGACGTTGCCGGCCGCATCGGTAGCGGTCACCTGGTAGGTGGCAGTGCCTTGGGTCAGCGTCGTCAGGTTGAGTGCAGTCGTGGACCACGCACCGGTACCGCTGGCGGTCACCGTTTGTTGGACGGTGTGCGCCGGACCGGGGTCGGTGACGCTCAGCACAACCGATGTGCCCGGCTCGGCGGTGCCGCTGACGGGGACGTTGGCCACATTGGCGGCATTCACGAACAGTGGAACACTGATCGTCGGCAATCCGGGGGCGAGCGTGTCCTTGGTTTTGGTCGTCGTTGCTGAGGCGCCAGTATTACCGGCGGCGTCGGTAGCGGTGGCTGTGTACGTGACGGCGCCCTGGTTGAGCGAGGACAGGTTGAGCCCGGTTGTGGACCAAGCACCTGTGCCGCTGGCCGTTGCAGTCTGCGTCACCGAATGGGCGGCCCCGGCGTCGGTGACCACTAGCGTGACTGCCGCGCCAGCCTCGGCCGTGCCGCTGACCGGCACGTTGGCAACGTTGGCGCTGTTGACGTACAGCGGGGCGGAGATCGTCGGGACGGCCGGGGCCAGCGTGTCCTTGATGCTGGTGACGGTCACAGTGGAGCCGGTGTTGCCCGCAGCGTCGGTGGCTTTGGCGGCATACGTGACGGTGCCTTGGTTCAAGGAGGTCAGGTCGAGGCCGGTTGCCGTCCATGCTCCGGAGCCGTTGACTGTCACTGTCCGTGCCAGCGTGTGCGCGGCACCGGGATCGGTGATTGTAAGGGTCAGTGTTGATCCGGGCTCAGCTGTGCCGTTGATTGGGACAGCGGCAACGTTGGCACTGTTCACATACGTGGGCACAATGATCGAAGGTGCGCCGGGTGCCACCGTGTCGATCTTGATCGCAAGATTCTGGGGGGCGCTGGCGTTGCCTGCGTTGTCGGTCGCGAAATAGGTCACGACATGCGTTCCGTCGCCGCTCACGGTGACGGCCGCGTTGGCGGCGCTCACCGTCGTCGGACTGCCGGAATCAACGGCGTAGGTGATCGAGGCGACGCCGGAGCCGCCTGTGTTGTCCTGGGCCGTGAGATTGACGATGACAGGGCTGCTGTTGTTGAAGCCGGACGCGTTGGGCGACGGGGAAATGGACGCAACGGAGGCCACCGGCGGCGTGCTGTCACTGCTGACAGCGTCGCTGCGCGCGCTTTCAGCGCCGGTCCAGAGTCCGATGACCGGGGTGACGGTGTAGAACCATATTCCGCCCGGGACGTTCTGTTCGGCGCAGCTAGTGACCGTAACGGTGCCTGCGCATGCGCCTGTCGCAGGGGTTTTGGATCCGCCCGTGGCCGCGTTGTACCGGGCAACCGTGTAACCGGTAACAGCGCGCCCGCCCGCCGTCGTACCGGCTGACCAGCTCACTGAGATGTCGGCCCCAGTGGCGGAGACGGATGGCTTGCTTCCGGGCATGACGGCGTCCCCGGTGGCAGAGGCGAAATTGCTGCTGCTGATGGACTGCCAGAACGCGTAGGCCGCGGAACCGATGCCGGACACCAGGAGGATTCCGATGAGCACCCATGGGGCACGGGTCCTCAGCCAGCTGGCGGCGCGGGGCATGTGGTGCCGCGGTTGAATGCTCATTTTCGGACCGCCAACGTGACTGGAAGGTGGAAGCTGGAGCCCTGGCAGGCTGACTGCGACGTCGCATCCATGCCCGCCGCTCCGGGAAGAGTGACCAATGCGGTTGAATTCGCGTCGATGGAAATGGTCGGACTGAGTGGACCGGGAGAGCCTGCGAGGGTAACGCCCGTGGTGGTGCAGGCGGGATGCGCCGCGTCGGCGGTGACGGGTCCGTTGCCCGTGACGCTGTACACCTGGACCGGGTAGGGGTTCGGGTTGGTCACCCGCAGCACAACGTCGGCAGTACCGCCGGGGATCAGTGTCGACGCCGGAGTGTCACCGGGAACGAGCGCGTCCACGGTGACAGTCTGCATGTCGCCGGCGGCAGCGGAGCCGCTGCCGGAGCCGGTCGTGGCCCAGTATGCATAAGCCGTCCCCGCGCCGAGCGCTAAGGTGAGCGCGCCTGCCAGGAACGCGGCTTTGACGCTGCGACCACTCATCCACCTGTTCGCTTTCATGTCAGTTGCCCGCATTTCAGTTGCCCTGTCCCGTCCCGGAGTAGGAAAGCTGGAGGGTTGCGCCTTTGCAACCGTCCTGGTTGAGCGAGCTATTCAGCATTTTTATCTGCGGCCACTGAATTGCCGGAAATCCGCTGGCCGAGAGCGAGGAATTACCTGGCGGGGCAGAAATCGGATAACTGCCGCTGAATTGGGTGATGACGTAATCCGAGGGATTGCACGGCCTGTTGTTCGCCACGGCTTGTGCGGTCCGGGTGATTCCCGCGATGGATACGGTAAGGCCGGTGACGTTGATGTTGGTATTGCCCGGGTTTGCCAACTGAAGATCGACCGACACGCTGTAGCCCGGTGCGAGAACTCCCGCGGGGCCGCCTGAGATGGTGAACGGTTGGTGCTGGCCGGCGGTCACCGTCAAGGAAACGACGACGACGTCGGACTGTAGGGCCCCGCTGCTGCCCTTGAGGCTCAGGGAATAGGTTCCCAAGGGCGTGGCCGATGTAGTGGACACGTTGAGGGTCGCTGACCCGGATCCGGATCCGACTGCGACGACTGCGGGCGAAAACGATGCGGTGGCACCTGGCGGCAGTCCAGCGGCCGACAGTGAGACATTCCCGGAAAACCCGCCCGAGGGCTGGGCCACGACGTTATAGCTTGCCGACGTCCCCTGCGTGACGGACCTGGTGGTGGGTGCAAGCTGCAGCGTGATGCCTTTTGGCGTGGTTTGGTTGCCATTACTATTGGCGGCGAGCACGACGCCCGATGTGAGTGTTACCAAGAGCAGGCCTGCCAGAAGCACTTTGGTTCCCGCACGGAAAATACGAAGCGGCGAGTGGAATGACTCCGGAATGTGCGGCACCTGTGCCTCCTCTAGGTTTTGTTCTGAGTGGATTCTGTGGGGACAGCCCAAGCTGGTGGGCCCGTGACAGGCCCACCAGCCGGATTGCTAGAGGCTGCCGACGTTGACTGTAACCGTGGCGCTCTTGCAGGCGTCCTGGTTGGCAGCGTCGTTGAGGAAGGTCAGCGTTCCGCTGCCGACGGACGTGCCGGTTGAGTTGTGTGCCACGGGCGAATTCGAGGTCGACGCTGTGACCGTGAACCAGGAAGCGAGGCAATGCGTCGGGTCGCTCGTGGATACGGTTGCTGTGAGGGCTCCCACAACTGTGTCGGTGTTGCTCGCATTGTCGGCCGTGTAGGCGACAGAAGTCGAGTTGCCCGGTGCCAGGCCGGCCGCGAAGGTCGCGTGCAGGGTAACCGTGCCTCCACCTGTCGAGTTGGCCGCTCCGCCCGAACCAGTACCCGTGGTGGTCCAGTAGGCGTAGGCTGCTCCGCCGCTTGCTGCTACGAGGGCAACTGTTGCCGCTGCCGCGTACACTTTTCCTTTTTTGCTCAATTTGCGCATGAGTGAGACTCCTTTTTGAATTGGTGTTCCCCAGAACAGGCGACAGCGGCAATGAATTCGAAATTTCCGACCCTTGCTTCGATTGCCCATTCAATCGATGACCAAATGCTGGCATGGGCTGTCTTTAACTAACAACGGGTGGTGTTACCCGTTTTTCGCCGGCCAATACGAGTGGTACTACTTGGTTTCGAAGTGGTGGAGCCGCGTTTAAACTACTGTGGCCCCGGACTAAAAGTCCGGGGCCACAGCTTTTGCAGTTGGTTTCTTAGCTTTCGCCAGCCGAGTTGGAGCGGCCAAGAATGGTCTGCGGGATCCAGAAGGCGAGGCCAAAGAGGACCAGGCAGATGGCCATCGGCCACGTGTTCTCCAACGTCAGGAAAGTCAGGGAGTAGATGGCGCCGAGGAACAGGACCATGCTGAACACAAAGAGCAGAATGCTCTGGCCCAGGGGGTTCTCTTTTTCGATGGGCTGGCTGGCGTTCTGGGACATGCTTTCCTCCTCGGCCCCGGGGGGGCTCAAAAACTATGGCGGCTGCCGGGAAAATCAGTACGCGGATGAACCTTGTTCACCTTTGACGATGGCAATTCCGGAGCTCGCACCGATACGTGTTGCACCAGCAGCAATCATAGCCTGTGCGTCGGCCAGGGAACGTACTCCACCGGAGGCCTTGACGCCGAGATCCGGGCCCACTGTCTTGCGCATGAGGGCCACGTCTTCCACCGTGGCGCCCGCACCGTTGAAACCGGTTGAGGTCTTGACGAAGTCCGCCCCGGCCTCCACCGATGCCTCGCAAGCCAGGACCTTCTGCTCGTCATTCAGCAGGGCAGTCTCGATGATGACCTTCAGGATGGCCCCACCCGCGTGGACCGCCTCCGCTACGGTCGTGATGTCATCCACCAAGGCGCCTTTATCCCCGGCCCGGGCCGCGGCGATGTTGATCACCATGTCGATTTCATCCGCACCATCCAAGACGGCGCCGCGTGCTTCGAAGGCCTTGACATCGCTGGGAGTGGCGCCCAGCGGAAAGCCGACAACCGAGCAGGTGAGCACTCCGGAACCCTTGAGTGCCTTCGTGACGGTCTTGACCCAAATCGGATTGACGCACACCGACTTGAACTTGTACTCGGCCGCCTCGGCACAGACTTGGCGCACTTCGGCTTCGCTGGCTTCCGGCTTGAGAAGAGTGTGGTCGATGTATGAAGCGATGCTTGCACTGTTGTCCAGTGCACTGGAGGCTTCGTTGCTCATGGAGGTCCTTCCGTGGCGGGCCCGATGTGCCGCAAGGGTCGCGGCTCGTCAAATGACCATCTTGCCACACTGCCCCGCCGCCGTGGAGGCTCCCTCAGAGGGGCCGGCGGGCCGGGTACCGGGGGCCGAGACACGCACCCTGGCCAGCCCCGGCCCCCGGCCCGCCTTAGGCCGCGACGGCGGCGTGTGAGGAACGCCGGGACCGTTCGGGACTGGAAGCGTGGAGCCTGGCGTCTTCCTCAAGCCGGGCGGCGCAGTGTGCCGCTGCGGCATTCGAGGAGAAGACGAGCCCGAGGCGCAGGCCGTCCCGGGAGGCGGCGTCGCCGATCGCCCAGATGCCGGGCACCGAAGTGGCGAAGTCGCGACCCACCCTGATGCCGCCGTCGGGAGCTGTTTGCAGGCCCGCGCTTTCAGCGAGCGCGTTGCGCGGAAGCCGTTCCTCCGCGAGCACCACGAGATCGCCGTTCATGCTGCTTCCGTCCTCGAAGACGATCCCGGTAGCCGGCAGGACCGAACCGGAGACGGAAGGCATGACGGCAGCTGGGCGCAAGGTGGTGCGGACAGGCCGGACTCCGCGGGCACGCAGGACGGCCTCGGCTTGGCCGGCTGCCGGACCGGTGCCAACCAAGATCCCCAGCGGACGACGTCCCAGGACCTTCGTGATGTCCTGGACCGCGGTGCCGATCTGCTCGGCGTCGTCGATCGTGGAGTAGCTGAGGCTGCGGGCCGCGCCTTGGACCGGCGGGTGCATAGGGGAGGAGCCGGTGGCAATCACCAGCTGATCGTAAGGGAACTCGAGGCCTTCGGTGGTGGTCACCGTGCGGGCCTGGACATCGATGAAGCTCGCGGCCTGGCCGAAACGCACGGAGACCTGGGGGAGGGCTGCCAGCTCCAGGAGCGCGTCGGGGCACTCGTCGCGGTTGCTCAGGACCGTGATGGTGCCGATGAACGCTGCCGTTCCGGGCTGTCGCGACGTAGTGCTGCTGCCTGTCAGCCGACGGACGAGGGCCTGGGCTGCGGGCCCGGCTCCTGCGATGACGAGGTGGATGGAGCCTGCGGACGGGGTGATGGACATGGCGGGTCCCTTCGCTGAACTGAGCTTTGGTGGATGTGCCTGTGCCCAGCCTAGGCGCGGGGTTTTTCGTTGGTGTTTCCCCGTTGTTGCCATTTGGCGGGGACCCGTTCCCTGATGGTTACCAGCCGGTAATGAGCTGGGTCACATGGGGACGGGTGCCGTTGAGTTGCGGACCACCAGCCCGGGCGCGAGGCGCTTGTCCGCCATGGGGGCGTCGGGATCGTTGAGCCGCTCCATGGCCACTGTTCCGGCGATTCGTCCCAGTTCCACCGCGTGGAGGTCGACCGACGTCAGGTCGATGCCGTGGAGCCGGCCGGTCCGTGAATTGTCATAGCCCACCAGCGACAGGTCCCCCGGAATGGCCAGGTGCCTGCCGTAGGCGGCTTCGCGTGCCGCCAAGGCGAACTGGTCATTGTGGGTGAAGATGGCTGTCGGACGGTCCACGGAGTCAAGCAGTTCAGCGGCGGCACGCTGTCCGGCATCTTGCGTGAAGTCATCAGCCGGCACGGTCCAGGGAACCAGTCCGGCGTCGCGCATTGTCTTCTCATAGCTTCGTCGGCGGACAGTGTGGCCGTCATAACCGGGTCCGCCAACGTGCGCGATGCGGGTGTGTCCGAGGCTGAGGAGGTGTTCGGTGGCGGCGCGGGCGCCGGCGTCGTCGTCCGAATACACGCTGTCGACGCCGGGTACCGGCCGCGCGACGCTGACGATGGGGACTATTTGGGCCAGTTCCCGCACTCGTTCGTCCGGGTCCAGCAGCGTTGCGGCGATGATGATCCCCACCCGTGCCTCGATCAGCGAGTCCACGGCTCCCGGGTCCACACCGTCGATAGGCTGGGAGACGCTCAGGATGAGTCGGTTGCGGGCCTGGGGGAGTGCCATCCTTACGCCGCTGAGGATGTCTGCATAGACCTCGTTGTGGAGGTCCATCAAATAGAGTCCGACGGCGGAGCGATGCTTGCGTGCAAGGTCGGCAGCGGCCGCGTTGGGCCGGTAGCCGAGACGTTTTGCCGCGTTGAAGATGGCCTGCTTGGTTTCGTCGCTGACACCGGGAGCATCCCGGAAGGCGAAGGACACAAGCGTGCGGGAAACTCCGACTTCGCGGGCCACGTCGCTCTGTGTTGCGGGACGGAGTTGCCGGTCTGGACCCATGCCCTCATCTTCCCATGGCGAAGAAGCCACAATTAAGTCATTTGTTAGTTTGACCTTACATTTGGGTCTTTCGCGCGTTAGTCTGGTGTTCAGAGCGGGTGTATGACCCGCGCCACAAGACAAAGGAGTCCTGATGTCTGCAATTCAAAATCACAGTAGAGCCGGAAGCGCCGTCGCGCTCCCTCCCTTGACCAACGGCCCGCATCGTAAGCGCCTGGGCCTGGTCGCCCTGATTGCCACCTTTGGTGGCCTGCTGTTCGGCTATGACACGGGTGTCATCAATGGTGCCCTGAGGCCAATGACGGCCGAACTCGGCCTCACCCCGTTCACCGAGGGCATCGTTGCCAGCTCGCTCGTCTTCGCGGCGGCGCTCGGCGCGCTTTCGGGCGGACGCATCTCCGACGGGTGGGGGCGCCGCAAGACGATCATCCTGCTGGCGGTGCTTTTCTTCCTTGGCACCTTGGTGTGCGTGTTCACACCGAGTTTCGAGGTGCTCGTCGTGGGCCGCATCCTGCTCGGCCTCGCCGTGGGTGGCGCCTCGGCGGTGGTCCCGGTGTTCCTGGCGGAGATGGCCCCGTACGAGATCCGCGGCTCCCTGGCGGGCCGGAACGAGCTCATGATCGTCGTCGGCCAACTGGCGGCCTTCGTCGTCAACGCCATCATCGGCATCGTGTGGGGCGACGTCCCCGGTGTGTGGCGCATCATGCTTGCGGTCTGCGCGTTGCCGGCGATCGCGCTGTTCTTCGGGATGCTCCGAGTGCCCGAGTCCCCGCGCTGGCTCGTGGAGAAGGGCCGGCACGATGAGGCCCTCGCGGTGTTGCGGTCCGTCCGTTCCGAGGACCGGGCGCTTGCGGAGCTCGGCGAGGTCGAGAACGTCGCCAAGGAGGAGCAGGAGAGCCAACAGATCGGCTGGCGTGCCGTCTTCAGCAACAAGAACCTGTTCCGGATCCTGCTTGTGGGCATCGGCCTCGGTGTCGCCCAGCAGCTGACCGGCATCAACTCGATCATGTATTACGGACAGACGGTGCTCGTCGAGTCGGGATTCAACGAGAGCGGCGCGCTCATCGCGAACATCGCCCCCGGCGTGATCGCCGTGGTCGGCGGCGTCATCGCCTTGTCGTTGATGGACCGGATCGACCGTCGCAAGACCTTCATCCTCGGCCTCACGCTGACCACCAGCTGCCACCTGCTCATCGGGTTCGCCTCAATGATGTTGCCCGTGGGCAATCCGATCCGCCCGTACGTGATCCTCTTCCTGGTGGTTGCCTTCGTCGGGTCCATGCAGACGTTCCTGAACGTCGCGGTGTGGGTCTACCTGTCGGAGGTCTTCCCGCTGCACATGCGCGGCTTCGGTACCGGCGTCTCGATCTTCTTCCTCTGGGTCGTCAACGGGTTCCTTTCGCTGTTCTTCCCGTCGCTGGTCGCCGGGGTCGGGATCACCGGCACCTTCTTCCTCTTCGCCGTCGTCGGGGCGCTGGCCCTGGTCTTTGTCGTCAAGCAGGTCCCCGAAACCCGTGGCCGCACCTTGGAAGCACTCGAGGAAGACGTCACCACAGGCGCCATCTACCTGGTCCACAAGAACCAGGGCAGCTAGACGCGGAGCCTGTAACCCCGTTTGACCACGGTTTCCACGAGCCTTCCGTCCGGGAGCGACGACCGCAAACGGCTCACCGTCATGTCCAGGGCATGGACCGAGCCACGCAGTTCCAGAAGATCGGAAAGCGCTTCGCGGGACAGCACCGCGCCCCCGGCTCCCAGAAGCGCCCGCAGCAGGAGCAGCGGAGCCGGGGCCAGCTCCACCACGGAACCATCGATCTTCAAGCAGCGGCCCCGGAGCTCGATGTTCCCCGCGGGAGTGTCGAGCCGGCGCACATGGTTCAGTGCCAGGTGTTCGGTGACGAGCCGGATGAGCGCACCCATGCGGTAGCGGTCCGGGATGAGGGGCGCGAGTCCGGCGTCGATCAGCGGCTGTGCGGTGACGGGCCCGACGGCGGCGACGGTCACCTGGGTCTTGAGGGCCTCGATCAGCTGGCGGTACAGGCCCATTTCGTGGGCAGTGCTCCACATGGCGTCTACGGCAGGTGCGCTCGTAAAGGTGAGCACGTCCAAGTCTCCGCTGCAGGCGGCTTCGATCAGGCGCGGCAGCTTGTCTTCGCCGTCGGGCTTTACCCAGCGGTAGGGGGTCACGGTGAGGACGGTCGCGCCGGACATCCGGAGGCGCTCCAACTGGCGGACATCCGTGTAGCCGTGCAATTGCACGGCGACGGTCTTCCCCCGGACGCCTTCGTGTAGGAGCATGTCCACCAGTGTGGCGGTGGTTTCGTCGCTGCTGATCCCGACGTCGGCAAGGCCTGCCGCGCGGACCGCACCGCGGGCTTTTGGTCCCCGCACGAACATGCGGCAGGCGGCCAGGACGTCGAGGAGTTGCTCGCCGATGCCGAAAGAGTCCGCGGCCTCACACCAGCGCCGCATTCCGTAGGCGGTGGTGGCGATGCAGATATCGGGCTTGGCCGCGATGATCGTCTTCGTGTCCTCGATGAGCGTGATGTCTTCCTGGACCGGCGCGATCTTCAAAGCCGGGGCGTGCAGGACGGAAGCGCCGCGCCGTTCGAGCGCCTCGATCAAGTCCCGTGAACGCCTGTGTGAAGTCACCCCGATGCGGAAACCGTCCAGGGGCGCATCGTCGTTTGGTACGGGGGTGGCCAGCGGCGAGCCTGCATCGATGGAATCTAGGGCATTCAACGTAGTCATGTGTGTTCTTTCAGGCTTCAAGGAGGGAAGCTGCGAGTAGCTTGAGGTCTGCGGTGGCTTCGGTGTGATTGCGGTTGGCTTCGGCCACCCGGACCACTTCGCCGATGACCAGGACGGCCGGGTTGGTGCAGCCGGCGGCCGCCGTTTCGATGGTGCCGAGTTCGGCGATGGTGGTGCGTTGTCCGGGGCGGTAGCCGCGTTCGACGACGGCCATGGGCATTGCGGGATCCATCCCGGCCCGGCGGAGCCCGGCGGCGAGTTGGGGGAGGGTTCCGATGCCCATGAGGACCACGATGGTCCCGCCGAGGCCGGCCAAGTGGGTGTGCTCCTTCTCGGTCAGCGGTGCATGGCCCGAGACAACCGTGAACATGTGGCTGACCTCGCGGTGCGTGACCGGAATGCCGGCGGCGGCCGGGACCGAGATGGCGCTCGTGACGCCCGAGATGACGCGGACCGGGATCCCCGCCTGCACGCACGCGCTGACTTCTTCGCCGCCGCGGCCGAACACATAAGGGTCACCTCCCTTGAGCCGGACCACGTTCTTGCCGGCCAGCGCGGCGTCGACCATGAGCTTTTCGATGTCGCATTGGGCGACCTTGTGGTGCCCGGGGCGCTTGCCGACGTCCACCATTTCCGCGGACGTCAGCTGCGCCAGCTCCGCGTAGGGGGCGAGCCGGTCGTAGAAGACGACGTCGGCGTCCCGCAACGCATTGACCGCGCCTATGGTCAGCAGATCG
>OUNM011031219.1_pt1 | contig 12995 bp, 10 predicted proteins | sample 1769961 | NCBI WGS metagenome assembly OUNM01 (sample SAMEA3914820, study PRJEB12502) | metagenome | biome: forest; material: soil | place: USA | collected 2012-03-12 | depth 0.3 m | reverse complement strand
GACGAGATCCTGATGGTGAGCGGCTTCACCGACGACCGCCAGGTGCGCGGCGGCAACCACCAGTTCGCCGACAACTGGGAGCTGTCCGCGCAGCGCTCGTTGACCGTCACGCGGGCGCTGATCGAAGAGGGCGTGCCGGCCGCCGACATCTTCGCCGCCGCGTTCGGCTCGCAGCAGCCGGTGGCCGACAACGCCGATGCCGACGGGCGCTCGAAGAACCGTCGCGTGGAGATGGCGCCGACGCCGCGGCCCGCGCGCGTCGATCCGGTGCCGGCGCACCGCGTGGCCGCGAGCGCGCCGCATGCCTGAGCAAGTTTCGCCGGAGCCGCACGCCGGCGCGTCCGCGCGCGATCGCGTGCGCGCGGCGCTGGTGGACGCGCTCGCGCGGCGCGCGTCCGCGCACGCGGGCGCGGCTCGCGAGGCGATCGAGGCGCGCGTCGCGGCGGTGTTGCAGGATGCGGCAGGCGAGGCCGCGCACGACGGCCAAGGCGCCGTCGCCCCACCGCCCGCGCGCGGCGCGCTGGCCGCGCTCGTGGCCGACGTCGCGCGCCGCAAGCCGCAGCCCGTGCTGGGCGCGGGCGACAAGCCGCGCGGCACGCCGCCGGCCGTGCCGGCCGCCGCCAAGCCGGGCCCCGCGCCCGCCGCGGCGCCCGCCGACCGCACGCTGCAGTTCTTCAAGCGCACCTGGTCGCGCCTGAGCGCCGGGCAGCGCCTCGCGCAATCGCGCGCGACGCTGCCGGACAACGCCGGGCCGTTGAACTCGCACCACCTCGTGCACCGCGCGCTGACGCTGATGCAGTCGCTGTCGCCCGAGTACCTCGAGCACTTCGTGGGCTACGTGGACGCGCTGCAGTGGCTGGAGCACGCCAACGAGGCCGCGGCGGCCGAGCCGCGCGCCGGTGCGCCCAGGCGCAGCGCGGCGTTGCGGCGCTGACGCCTCAGCGCGTCGCGGCGGAGGCCGCGGGTTCGGCGGCCGCCGCCATCGCCGCGTCGGCGTCCGGCGCCAGCGGCAGGCCTGCGCCCTTCGCATCGGCGTCGATCGTGCGCGCCCGGGCGCGCGCCGCGGCGAAGTCGGACTGGGCGCCCGTGGCGTCGCCCAGGCGCAGGCGCGCGAGGCCGCGGCCGTACATCGACATCGCGGCGTCATCGCGCCGCGCCAGCGCGCGGTCGAAGTCGGCGCGCGCCTTGGCGGGCTGCGCCAGCCGCAGCCAGAGCCAGCCGCGGCTGTCCAGGTAGTCCGGATTCTTCGAGTCGGCATCGAGCGCCTCCTCGCAGTCCTTCATCGCGAGGTCCAGCTCGCGCCCGAGCTGCATGCGATTCCAGCAGCGGGCGTTGTAGGCCTGCTCCTGCCGGATGTCGTACGGATGCGCGGCCAGCCAAGCCGTCCACTGTGCGATGGCGGCGTCGGGCTGGTGCTCGTGGCTCAGGAGCGTGGCCAGCTCGAAGCGCTCGTGGGCCTGCGGCGCGAGCACCTTGTCGAGCGACGCCAGGTCGGCCAGGGCGAGATCGTGCTCGCGCATCGCGACGTGGAGCTCGGCGCGATCCATCAGCGCCTTCGGGTGGCCGGGCTGCAGGCGCAGCGCGTCGTCGAGGTCGGCCAGCGCGCTCGCCGGCGACTTCATGAGCCCGTGGATCTGGGCGCGCGTGACCAGGTAGGCGGCCACGGAAGGCGCGAGCGCGCACGCGCGGTCGAGGTCGGCCAGCGCCGCGGCGAGGTCACCGCGTGCGAGCGACGCGGCGCCGCGGCGGGCGTGTTCGTCGGCGCTGAGCGTGTCCGGCGCCGGCGCGGCCGCCGACGCCGACGCCGACGTCGACGCGGCGACCTTGGGCGGGGTGTCGTGGTTCTGCGCGAAGACCGCGCCGCCGTTGTACGTGAAGTACAGGCGGTTCTGCGCCTTCGAGACGTAGATGCGGTGCGACAGGAAGAAATCCACGCCGATCAGCATGTCCGCGTCGTCGAGGTCGAAGTCGTCGACTTCCAGGCGGTTGTGCTGCACGCTCTCATCGCCCAGCGCCACGCTGTCGAAGTCGGCGCTCCAGGACCGGGCCTTGCCCCGGCCGGCGCCGGACATCTCGCCGGCCGGCCGCATGGCGGCGTCGCGGATGCCGGCGTCGTGCGCCGCCGACAGCGACACCGAAGTGATCGCCCCGGTGTCGAACAGCGCGGTGGTGCGGTGTCCGTTGAGCTTGACGATGGCGCGCAACGCGGGAGTGCGCACGCGGTCGTCGGGCATCAGGTCGATCTGCGACACGGGCATCGTGCCTGCCCAGTAGGCCATGCCGACGTCGTCGCAGTCGCCGCTGGTCCTGACGAACCGGATGACTCCGTGCGCGAGGTCGTACTCGACGTCCATCGCGCCGAGGATGTTGCGCCCCATCACGCCCATGGCGGTCTCGCCGATCTCGTTGCCGCCCACCACGAAATCGATTCCCCGCAGGTCGCCCGACATCAGCTGCACGTGGTCCACGGTGGTCATGCGGGCCGCGTCGATGCGGCCGTTCAGGCCGTGGACCTGGAACGGCAGGCGTCGCAGCGGCAGGCCCAGCTGCGCGGCGGTGGAGCCGGTCAGCATGCTGAAGAACGCACCGCTGTCCACGAGCAGCGGCACGGGCGTGCCGTTGACGCCGATGGTGGCGATGGGACGCCAGCCCTCCATCTTCACGGGCAGTTCCACGAATCCTGCGGAGCACTTCTCCGCCTTGGCCTGCACCAGGCCCAGCACGGCGAACGCGGCGGCGGCGAGGGCGGCCGGCCGCCGCATCACTTCTGCGCTCCGGGTTGCGGCGCCGCCAGGCCCAGGCGCTTCATGCGGGCGTCGATCTGTGCCTCCTGCGCGCGCGCCAGCGCGAAGTCGATCTCGCCCGCGCGCGCGTCGCCCAGGTGCGTGCGCGCGACGCCGCGGCCGTACAGCGCCGTGGCGTCCCGGGGATCCTTGGCGAGCGCGGCGTCGAAGTCCTTGCGCGCGCCGTCCCAGCGGGCCTGGCGCAGGCGCACGAGGCCGCGCAGCGACAGCGTTTCGGCGCGTTCGTTCAGGTCGAGCGCGGCGTCGCAGTCGGCCTGCGCCTTCTCGAGTTCGCTGCCCAGGCGCACGCGGGCCCAGCAGCGGCCGGCGAGCGCCTGGTCCAGCCGCACCTCGCGCGGATGGGCGGCGATCCAGCGATCGAGCTGCGGGACGGCCGCGGCCGGCTGGGCGACGGCGTCGTACAGGTAGGCCATCGACAGCCGGCCGTCGGCCTGCGGCGGCAGCGTGCGATCGAGTTCGGCAAGGTCGGCCAGCGCCGCGTCGTCCTGCGCCGCGTCATGGCGCAGCCAGGCGCGCTGCAGGCGGGCCTCCGGCAGCGCGGGCGACAGCGCCAGCGCGGCGTCGAGGTCGGCGAGCGCCTTGGGCGTCTGCTTCAGGGCCTGGTACACCGCGGCGCGCGCCACGAGCCAGTCCGGGTTGCCGGGCGCCAGCGCGCAGGCGTGGTCGAGGTCGGCCAGCGCGCCCGCCAGGTCGCCGCGCGCGCGCGATGCGGCGCCGCGGCGGCCGTAGCCGTCGGCGTCGAGCGCGGCCGACGCCGCGGGCGCGGCATGCGCGGCCTTGTTCAGCGCGAACACCGGGCCGCCGTTGTACGTGAAGTACATGCGCTTTTGCTGCGCCGACACGTAGATGTGGTGCGACAGGAAGAAGTCGGCGCCCAGCAGCATCTCGCCCTCGGTGGATTCGAAGTCGGCCACCTCCAGCGTGTTGTGGTTGATCTGCTCGCCGCCCAGCTCGAACGAATCGAACCGGGCCGTCCAGGCCTGCGCGCTGCCCTTGCCCACGCCGTGGAGCTCGCCGTCGGGCACCAGGTCGTCGGGCTTGACGCCGGCGCGCCTGGCGGCGCTCAGCGTCACCACGCTGGTGGCGCCGGTGTCGAACAGCACCTCCACCTGCTGGCCGTTGATCTTGGCGTACGCGCGCAGCGACTGGTGGCGGAACTCCGTGTCGTAGGTGTGCAGCAGGTCGATGCGCGAGATGCCGGTGCCGGGCTCGGCCCAGTAGGCCATGTTCTCGGTGAGGCAGTCCTCGTTGGGGAACACGAAGCGGATGACGCCGTGGGCGAGGTCGTACTCGGTGTCGGCGGCCGACAGCAGGTTGCGGCCCATCAGGCCCATCGCGCCGTGATCGAGCTCGTTGCCGCCCACGATGAAGTCGACCCCGGGGATCGTGCCCTTGAGCAGCTTGAGCTCCGGCACCGTGGTCAGGTGCACCAGGACGCGGCCCGTGATGCCTTCGACCATGAGCTCGCGCGGCGCGCGCCGCAGCGGCAGGTTCAGCTGGGCGGCTGCGGAGTCGGACAGCGAGCTGTAGAACGCGCCGGTGTCGACCAGCAGCGGCACGTCCTGGCCGTTGATGCCCACCGTGGTGATCGCGCGCGTGCCCATCATCTGCACGTGCATCTCGATCATCTTGACGTGGCAGGCCGCGTCCGCGGCGGCGGGGGCCAGCGCGGCGAGCGCGACAAAGGCGGCCGCGGCGACGCGGCGCGGGCCTGCGAAGGTCTGGTGCATGTCTCCTCCCTGGTTGGATCCGGGCGGGCGCCGATGTCGGGCGCCCTGTGTTTGTGGCCGACTGTAAGCGAGATTCCGGCGCCCGCCGCAGCGGCGACAATGCGGCCCGAGCCCACCCCCGCCCGCGTGCCATGCAGATTTCCCCGCTCCTCCAGTCCATCCTCCAGCTGGCCGGCCACATGATGTCGTACCGCTGCGTCGCGCTGGCCAAGGGGCGGACGTCGGGCACGGACCTCGGCCGCTTCATGGAGGGCCGGGCCCCGCAGGTGACGCTGGGCGACCCGCGCAGCCACGTCGAGGCCGCGCAGTACCGCGCGCTGATGGCGTCGCCGCCCTGGGACGACGCGATGGCGCTGGTGCTGCAGGAGCCGCGCACGCTGCAGATGGAGGGCACGCCGTTCACCGACGCGCTGGTGGTGGAGTTCGCCGACGTCGCCGGCCAGCTGAACGGCCTGGCCATCGGACTGCCGTTCCAGCCCAGGCAGGGCACGCAGGCCTTCGTCACGCACTCGGTGCGCCTGCTCGCCTGCCCGCCCGCGCTGCGGCCGCTGGCCGACGACATCGTCATCGCGTTCGCGCGCGGCATGAAGTCGCACGAGCAGGGCAACGCGGCCTGGGGCGAGGCGCGCGTCATCGAGCCCGGCGTCGAGCCCGTGCCGCCGGCCGACCTGCGCGACCCCGGCTTCTGGGCCGCGGCCATCACGCCCGACGACCCGCACCCGAACAGCGACGGCAAGGTCACCGCCCACCTCGACGCGTTCCTGGCCGAAGGACAGTTCGAGGGGGGCCTCGCCTTCGAGAAGCTGCTGCGTCCGCTGCGCCTGGACTTCTCGCCGGCCAGCCTCGCCGCCCTGGACGAGGTGCTCGATCGGCTGCGCACCGAGCGCCAGCCGCAGCGCGAGGCGCTGCTCGGCTCGGTCGCCGGCCGCAACTTCGTGCACCTGCTCGCGGCCTACGTCGGCGAGACGCTGGTGCTGGCCAACTCGGCGCTCGTGCGCTGGTACACGCCGCGCCAGCTCGAACGCATGGCGCCGGGCCGGCTCGCGGGCGCGACCACGCCGTCCACCTCGCTGGTGGCCGTGCTCAATGGCGACGGCGCGGCCAGGGGGCACGTGCTGATGGCCAGCGACATCGTGGCGGCCCGGCTGTTCGGCGACGCCGACGCGCCCACGCTGGCCGCGGCCGCCGCCGACGCCGCGGGCCCGGTGCGCGCGGCGCGCCTCGGCCGCCAGGTCGATCCGGGCGTGGCCTGGAACGCGAGCAATGCGCACGGCCGGTTGGACGTCGCGGCGCCCGAATGGTTCGCGCAAGACCCGGTGTTCCAGCGCTGGTTCGCGGCGCTGCCTGCGCTGTGGCGCGACGGCGCGGTGGTGTGGTCCAACCTCGTGCAGGCCAACTCGCTGCTGTTCCGCCAGGGCGACGCCAACTGCCCGGGCGAGGTGCTGTACGACCCGACGGGGCGCGTCGACCCCGCACGCTTTGCCGGCGCCGCCCAGGCCATGTTCGGCCTCAAGGGGCTGCGGCTGCGCAATCCGTGGCTCAGGTTCTTCGCGGAGGCGCTCACGCACGAGCGCGTGCGCACGAGCGGCTACGACCTGCCGGCCAGCCTCGGCGCGCGCGGGCTGCAGACGGCCTCGCTGCTGTTCTTCCGCCAGCACCTGCCTGGCGGCGTGCTGTCCGGCGGCCGGCTGCCGCTGCTGGTGTCGCGCGCGCATCCGGGCATCGTGATGATGCTGCCCGCCAAGTACTGGCCCGACGATCTCGGGGACGACGAATGACCGCCGCCGTCCATGACAACGCCGCCGCCCATCGCTTCGAGACGGTGGTGGACGGCCACGCCGCAGTCGCCACTTACCGCGTCGAAGGCGACGTCATCACCTTCGAGCACACCGTGGTGCCGGAAGCGTTGCGCGGCCAGGGCCTCGCGCGCGAGCTGGTCGAGTTCGCGCTCGCCGCGGCACGTGCGCGCGGCCTCAAGGTGGTGCCGCAGTGCGAGGTGTTCTTCGCCTACATGCGCAAGCATCCCGAGACGCACGACCTGCTGGCCGACCCGGCCCTGTTCGACTGAGCCGCGCGCGCGGCGCCAGCATCGTCTTCGGCAACCCGCGTGCCCTGCCGCGCGGGCGCGCTGAATGCCTGGAGCCGAGTGCGCCACCTTCGGCGCCAAGGAGGTTCGGGCATGTCCAACCACTCATCGCACCCGGGCCAGCCCGCGCAGTCCTCGATCACCGAGAAGATGCACGGCCGGCCGCTCACCGTCGCCGAGCTGAGCGTCGTGCTCGAGGAGCTCGATCGCGTCGTCGGCGAACTGGAAGATTCGCTGCTGGAGCTGGCGCTGCCGTTCGACGACGCGTCGCACGTCGCGGCGCAGGACGCCATCGCCGCCGCGCGCCGCGGCTCCTGAGCTCAGGCCAGCGCCTCGATCGGCTGCAGCGCCAGCGCCAGGCGCACGTGGCGCAGGCAGGCGAGGGCGGTGACGACGAGCGTGGCGACCACGGCCGCGAAGGCCGGCGCTCCCAGCGCCGCGCCGAGCGCCAGGCGGTCGACGAACTGCGACAGGTACAGCCAGCCGACCCAGCCCGCGATCGGCAGCGCGACCAGCATGGCGATGGCCAGCGGCACCGCGAACTCGGCGGCCACCTGGCGCGCGATGGCCGCGTCGCCGGCACCGTGCAGCCGGTGCAGCACCAGCTCCGTGCGACGACGGCGCAGCGTGTCGGCCACCATCGCGTAGGCGCCGAGCATGGCTACCACGACGGCCATCAGCGACACGACTGCCACGGTGGTCGTCATCTGGCCCTCCTGGCGGTAGACGTCGGCCAGCTGGTCGTCGGCCCACTGCAGGTCGTAGGGCACCTTCAGGCCGTAGCGCTTCCAGTCGGCCTCGACCGCGGCCCGCAGGGCGGTGGCGTCGGGGCCGGTGGCCGACACGGTCCATTGCATCGAATCGGTCAGGTAGAACGCCTGCGGCCTGCGCGGACTGCGCGCGGACTCCAGGCTCACGTCCTTGATCACCGCGACGATGCGCGCCGGATCGGTGCCGGTCTGCATGAAGGCGCCGTTGCCCTTGATGATCGCGTCGACGGCCGACTGCGGCGTCGGGAAGCCGAGCAGGCGCGCGGCGGTTGCGTCGATGACGATGTCGGCCTCGCCTTGCGACCACCTGGGCTTGCCGGCGAGCACGGTCATGCCGTAGGTGTCGAAGAGCCCGGGGCCGACCACGCTGCTGCGCACCTCGGCGACGTGGCGGCCGTCGGCGCTGGCCAGCATCTCCCTGCTGTCGCCGTTGTCGAGGTCGGCGGCCGGCGCGCTGTAGCTGTGCGACCAGTGCGTGATGGCGGGGTCGTGCGACAGCGCGTCCGCGAGCGCGGCCAGCGGCGGCAGCTTGTCGGGGTCGGTCTCCATCTGCAGCGTGAGGCGGTTGTGCGTCTCGAAGCCGCGGTCGGCGTGCAGCATGTGGTGCTGCTGCAGCGACAGCACGCCCGCCAGCGACAGCAGCAGCAGCGCGCCGCCCAGTTGCACGCCGAGCAGGAACTGGCGCGCGCGCCGGCCCCAAGGGCCTTCGCTGGCCGTGCGGCCCTGCAGTGCCGTCGCCGGCACGCGCCGAAGCGCGCTCGTGGCGGGCAGCGCGATCACCAGCGGCAGCAGCGCCAGCACGACGGTGGCCAGGCCGGCCATCGCGGCCAGCGGCATGGGATCGGCCAGCGGCAGCTCCGGCGGGATGTACGCCCAGTTGGCGATGGCCGGCGCGGTCCACCAGGCCAGCAGCGCCGCCAGGCCCGCACTCAGCGCCAGCGGCAGCAGCGCCTCGGCCGCCCACAGCTGAATCAGGTGCGGCGCGCTGGCGCCGAGGCTGCGGCGCAGCGCCGTCTCGCGCTGGCGCTGCAGCATGTGCGCGGCCTGCAGGCTCATCGTGTTGAACGCCGCCAGGACCAGCAGCAGGACGCACGCCGCGCCGACCGCGGCGAGCGCGCGCCACCGGCCCAGGTTGCCTTCGCCGACGAAGGGCAGGTCGGCGATCGACACGCCGCGGAAGTAGGCGGCTTCGCGATGGAGGATCCAGTTGGCCGGGATCTCCTTGAAGCCCGGGCTGTGGATGAACGCGTCGCGCATCCAGCCGCTGACCTGGTCGATCGAGGTGCCGGGCCGCAGCCGCGCGAACACCCGGCCCGTCATGCGAAAGATCCAGGCCCGGTCCTGGGCGCTCATCTCGTTGGCGGGCGAATCGAAGTTGGCCATCGCCATCGCGTGGCCGACCAGCGGGTTCGCGCCGTAGAGCGGGCTGCGCGGGTCGGTGTCGGGCACCACGGCGGTCACGGTGTACCAGTGACCGTGCGACTCCGCGCGGCGCCCGAGGACGTCGGCCGGCGCCACGTTGCCCCACAGCTTGCGCATCAGCTCGGCGGTGATCGCGATCGTGTCGGGGCGCGACAGCGTGGCGCGCAGGTCGCCGGCCAGCGCGCGCAGGTTCAGCACGTCGACGATGTCGGGATCGACGGCCAGCAGGAGCGCCGGCTCCAGGCGCTCGCCGCTGCGAAACTCCATGCCGCCTTCGACGGCGCGGGAGTTTAGGTCCAGCGGCGCGTGGCGCTCCTTGAGCAGCGGGCCGAACGCCACGGGTGCGCGCGTGAACCATGGGCTCGGATTGCCGGGCGGATTGCCCTTGAAGTCCAGCATGATCGTGCGCTGCGGATCGCGCACCTCGGGATCCGGCGCCGCCAGCGCCAGCGCGAACAGCGCCACCAGCAGGCAGGCCGCCAGCGCGATGGTCAGGCCCGTCACCGCGATGAGGGTGCTCGCGCGGCGCGCGCGCACGTCGCGCAGGGCGTCCAGCAGCAACGTCTTCATCGGGAAACCTCCGGCCTGCGGCCTGCGGTGCGAGCGCCCTTCGGAGCGGCCGGGCGTGCGCTCATGCCACGTGTTCCGCCTGCGCATCGACGAGCACGCGCCCATCCAGCATCCGCACCGTGCGCGACGCCAGCGCCGCGTGCTCGGCGCTGTGCGTCACCATCACCAGCGTCGTGCCCTCGTCGTTGAGCTCGCGCAGCAGCCGCATCACCTCCTGGCCGTGCGCGCTGTCGAGGTTGCCGGTCGGCTCGTCGGCCAGCAGCAGCGCCGGGCGCGCCGCGATGGCGCGCGCGATGGCCACGCGCTGCTGCTGGCCGCCCGAGAGCTGGCTCGGATGGTGGCGCGCGCGATGCGCGATGCCCAGCCGCTCGAGCACCTCGGCCACGCGCGCGCGCTGCGCCTTCTCGGACTGGCCGCCGTAGCGCAGCGCGAGCTGCACGTTGCCCTCCACGTTCATCTCGTCGACGAGGTTGAAGCTCTGGAACACGAAGCCGATGCGCCCGCGCCGGATCGCTGCCAGCGCGCGCTCTGGACGGTCGGTGACGTCCTCGCCCTGCAGCAGGTAGCGCCCCGACGTCGGCCGCGCGAGCAGCCCCAGCAGGCCCAGCAGCGTGGACTTGCCGCAGCCCGAGGGGCCGGTGATGGCGACGTATTCGCCGGCTTCGATCGCGAGGTCGATCGCGTCGAGCGCCGTGGTCTCGACGTCGCCGGCGCGATGCCGCTTGGTCAGTTGCTGGAGTTCGATCATGGCAGGGCCAGTTGGGGTTGGTCGGCGGGCGGTTGCGAGACGAGGACGTCGTCGCCGGGATGCAGTCCGGCGAGCACTTCGACGAGGCCGGCGGCGCGGCGGCCCAGCGTGACCTCGCGGCGCACGAGGGTGTGGCCGTCGCGCACGTAGACGCGCGACTGGACGCCCGGCCCTTCGGGCAGCACGAGCGCGGTGGCGAGCGGGCTCAGTTGCAGGCGCACGTCCACGGCCTGGCCAGGCTGCAGCGACGCCGGCGCGCGGCCGTCGGGCCAGCGCAGCAGCACGCGCACCTTGCCGCCCTGCACCTGGGGCAGCGTCTGCGCCAGGCGCAGCTCGCCCTCGGCGCTGGCCACGGCCTGGCCCACGTGCAGGCGCGGCAGCCAGTATTCGTCGACGTCGGCCACCAGCTGCACGCCGCCGGCGGGGTCGTCGATGCGGCCCAGGCGGTCGCCGGGCCGCACGCTCGCGCCCACCTGCAGCTCGAAGCCGCTCAGGCGCCCGGCCATCGGCGCGCGCTGCAGCAGGCGGTCGCGCGTGCGCTCGAGCAGCTGCAGGCCGCGCTGCAGGCCCTGCACGGCGGCGGTCATCTGGGCGATGGACTCGTCGCGGATCGCGGCCTCCTGGCGCTGGTCGGCCTCGGCCTGGTGGAACAGGCGGTCGGCCAGGTCGCGCGCGCGGCGGCTCTGGTCGACGGCCGCGGGCGACACGAAGCCGGCGTCGGCCAGGCGCTGCTGGCGCTGCCAGTCGTCGTCGGCCTGCTGCTGCGCGGCCTGCAGCTGCGCGAGTTCGCGTCGGTTCTGCGCGAGGCTGGCGGCCTGCGCGCTGCGTTCCACCGACACGTTGGCCATCTGCTGCGCCACTTCGGCGCTGCGCTGCATCAGCAGCTGCTCCTGCTCGGCGCTCTGCAGGCGAAACAGCGGCGCGCCTTCGGCGACACGGTCGCCGTCGTGCGCCTGCACCTCCTCCACGCGGCCGGCCTCGGCGGCGTCGAGCTGCACCGAACGCAGCGGCTCGGCGTGCGCGCGCAGGGCCACCTCGTCGCGGAACTCGGCCACGCGCGCGACGGCCATCTGCGGCGAGCCCACCACCTGCAGCCGCGGTCCGCGCTGCCAGGCGGCCAGCGCGGCGAGGGCCGCGATCGCGGGCAGCGCCAACGCCGGCGCGAGCCACCGGCGGCGCCTGGGCGCCAGCGCGCGGTCCATCGCGGTGCCGTGTTGAAGGCCAGGAGTAGTCGTCACGCTTCGCACTGTGGCGCCGGCGGGCGGCGCGGACAATCGGGCTGTCCGCATCCGGACACACCCCTGCCGCGCGCGCACGCGAGCCTGCGACACTGCATCCGTGCCCGACGCCACCATCCTCCTTCTCGACGACGACCCCGACGTGGGCCTGGCCGCGCAGCTGCTGCTGCAGCGCCGCGTGGCGCCCGTCACCTGCCTGCGCCGCCCCGCCGAACTCGTGGGTGCGCTCGACGCGCTGCGCCCCGCGCTGCTGCTGCTCGACCTGAACTTCGGTCCCGGCCGCACCGACGGCGCGCAGGGCCTGCGGTTGCTCGCCGAGGCGCAGGCGCGTGCGCAGCCGCCGGTGGTGGTGGTGATGACCGCCTACGCCGACATCGACCTGGCCGTCCAGGCGCTGCGCCGCGGCGCCTACGACTTCATCACCAAGCCGTGGGACAACGTGCGCCTGATCGCCACGTGTCGCGAAGCGCTGCAGCGCGCGGCGCCGGCGGCCGACGGCGCGCCGCAGCCGGCGCCGGCTGCCGAGCCGGTGCGCTCGCTGGCCGCACAGGAGCGCGCCGCGGTGCTCGCCGCGATGGCGCAGGCCGAAGGCAACCTCAGCGCCGCGGCGCGGCTGCTCGGGCTGTCGCGCGCGGCCCTGTATCGGCGTCTCGACAAGCATGGCCTCTGAACGCCTGCGCGTCCTCACGGGCGCCTGCGCGCTGGCAGGCGCCGGCGCGCTCGCGCACGCCGAGGGCGGCGCCGCGCGCGGGTGGACGGCCGCGGGCGTGCTCGCGCTCGCGGGCCTGGCGCTCGCGTGGCCGGCGCGCCGCCGCGAGCACGCGCGGCCGGTGGTCGTGGAGCCGGCGCCGGCCGCCGACGCGCGCCAGCTCGCGCTGCTGCAGGCGCAGCTCGAGGCCTTGCCGGTGGCCGCATGGCTGGTGGGCGAGGGCGCCCCGCGCGCGCTCACCAGCCGCGCGCGCCGCCTCGCGGCGCCGGGCGGTGCGCGCGACGTGGCGGTGCTCAACGCGTTGCTGCGCGAGGCCACGCAGAGCGGCCCCGTGGTGATCGAGACCGAACGCGGCAGCGAGCGCTGGCAGCTGCGCCGGCAGACGCTGTCGGTGGACGGCCAGTCGCTCGCGCTGCTGGTGCTGGTGCCGCTGGAAAACGAGCTGGAGACCGAGTCGCTGCTCGCGTGGCAGCAGCTGGTGCAGGTGCTCACGCACGAGATCATGAACTCGCTGACGCCGATCCGCAGCCTGAGCCAGGCCGCGGCGTCGCTCGCCGACGAGCCCGGCGCCGAGGACGAGCTGCGCCAGGCGCTGGACGCCATCGCCCGCCGGGCCGAGAGCCTGGCGGCCTTCGTCGGCACCTACCGGCGCGTGAGCCAGTGGCCCGCGCCCGTGCTCGCGCCGGTGGACGTGGCGGCGCTGTTCGCGCGCCTGGAGCAGGCGATCGCGCACGACTGGGCGGCGCGCGGCGGCGCGCTCGTCGTCGACGCGGGTTCGCCGGGCCTGAGGCTGCAGGCCGACGAGGGCCAGCTCGAACAGGCGCTGCTCGCGCTCGTGAACAACGCCGCCCAGGCCACGGCCGCCACGCCCGCGCCGCGCCTGTGGCTGCAGGCGCGCCAGGGCCGCGGCGGCCGCTT
>OUNM010935459.1_pt1 | contig 12996 bp, 10 predicted proteins | sample 1769961 | NCBI WGS metagenome assembly OUNM01 (sample SAMEA3914820, study PRJEB12502) | metagenome | biome: forest; material: soil | place: USA | collected 2012-03-12 | depth 0.3 m | reverse complement strand
TCGCGGTAGTTCGGATTCCACTTGCCGCTGTTGTGCATCACCTCGAGCTGGAAGAAGCGCGTCGTGCCCGAGGGCGCGTGGCCGTAGGTCTGGATGGGCTTGTCGGCCCACTCGCCGGTCAGCCCCAGCTGGCCCCAGGTACGGATGTCCCCCTCCGGTCCGCGCGCGCCGCCCAGGCTCCACTTGAATCCGTCGAGACCGCCGGTGCGCTGCGCGCCGAAGATGCCGTCGAGCTGCTGCAGCGTCAGGCGCGTCAGCGGGTTGTCCTTGTTGACATAGACGACCGGCCCGTTCGAGTGGCCCTCGACGTCGTAGGCGCCGCTGGCGACGGTGATGGCCGTCGGATGGTGGCCGTAGGTCTCGAAGAAGGACAGCGTCTCGGTGATGATGGGCTCGCCGCCATCGGGCGCGAGATCGGTGACGCCGGTCACGAGCGCGGGGATGGCCGCGTCGCTCGTGGGCAGCCGGTCATCGAAGCGGATGCCCGGCTGGAACTTCTGGAAGTCCTGCTCCCACAGCCTGAGCAGGCCGTCCATGCCGAAGCCGAAGTCGCGGATGGTGCCGCTGACCGGCTGCGCCGGCTGGTAGGCGGGCAGTCCCGACAGGTCGAACGGCGCATCGGCGGCGCGCGCGCCGGCGCTCGCGAGACTCGCCAGGGCGAGCGCGGCGAAGACGGACAAGGGCTTCAAGAGGGGTCACTCCAGTTTCGCCAGCTCCTCGCGCACGACGCGCGCACCGAGGGGGAAGTAGCCGGAATAGAGGATGGGCTCCTGGCCGTCGCGACTGAGCACGTAGCGCAGGAACTGCTTGATCGCCGGCGCCAGGGGCTCGCCCGGGCGCCGGTTGACGCGGATGTACATGTAGCGGGTCAACGGGTACTTGCCATTGGAGGCGCTCACCGGATTGCCTTCGACGTAGAGGCTGTTCTCGTCGGCCGCGACGGCCAGCGCGTGCAGCCCCGGGCCGCCTTCCTCGAAGCCGCCGAAGCCGATGCCGCTCGCATCGGCGGCGAGGGCTCGCGCCGTCTCGGCGATCGGCGCCTCGGTCGCGCCCTGCCGCCAGGGCGCGCCCTTGAGCACCTCGGCCTGCATCCACATCGCGTTGGGGGCGGCGTGCGGGGGCATGTGGATCGCGATCGGGCGCTCGGCCCACTCGCCCGTCAGCCCCAGCTGGCCCCAGCGCGTGATCGTCGGCGGGTCGGCGAAGATGCCGGCGACCTGCGCCACCGTGATGTGGTCCAGCGGGTTGTCGTCGGACACGAAGATCGCCTGCGCGGTCGTGCGCTGCGGAGTGTCGAAGCCGCCGCGCGCGACGCGGATCTCCAGCACCGGATGCTGCTGCGTGCTCTCGTAGGCCGCGCGTTCCTGCGGCCACAGTTCGCGGCCCATCGGCGCGATGTCGGTCTCGCCGTTGATCAGCGCGTAGAAGCCGTTGAGCGTGCCCAGGTGCTCCCAGCGCTCGCCCTTGTGCACGAGCGGTTGCAGCCGCTCGAACTCGCGCATCCACCGATCCATCAGCGTCTTCATGCCGTCGCTGCCGACGCTGCGGAACGTGCCGCTGATGCCGGCCACGGGCACGTAGGCGCGCAGGTCGAGATCGATCATGGCCACGTAGCCTGCCAGCTTGCCGCGCTCCTGCTGCGCCTGCGCGGCCGGCAGCGGCGTCCAGGGCGATTGCTGCGCCACGATCTGCTGGCCTTCGCGGCTCAGCGCGAACTCGAGGAATTCGGAGACACGGCGCGGCAGCGGCGAGCCGGGCCGCTTGTTGACGGCGACGTAGACCGGATGCGCGGCGTCGCCGGCCACCTGCACCAGCAGCGGCGTCTTCATCATGTCGCCGGCGAACTGGTGCGCGTAGGGCGCGGTCTCCTCGGCGTCGAAGAGGCGGCCGAGCACCGCGAAGTCGGCGCTCTCGAACATCAGGCTGCCGATGGCCGACGCGTCCGAAGCGAAGCGCCACGACGCGGCCTTGGCGACGCCGGCCTGGCGCTGGTGGAACGCGGCGAACCACGCGTCCAGCAGCGGCCGCATCGCGGGATCGCCGGCACCGCTCAGCGCACCCGTGGCCGGCATGTGCATCTCGTAGGCCGGCAGGCCGGCGTCGGCGACGCCGGTGGCGCCGGCAGGCGCCGCCAGCGCGAGGCCGGCCGCCGCGGCGAGCAGCGCGGTCGTCGAGCGCGAGAGCTTCATCGCGCCCCCGCGAACAACGCGCCGGCGTCGGCGATCTCGTGGCGCAGCTCGTCGCGGATGCGTTCCGCGTTCGCGACGAGCGGCGCCTTGTCGTTCCCGGCCTTGTAGGGAAAGCCGATCGCGACGATGCCGATGGCCTTGTCGTGCGCGTCGTACAGCGGCAGCGACACGTTGAAGCGGTCGCCGGACTTGGCCACCACGGTCTCGGTGCGCGCCTCGTGCATGATGCGCAGGTCGTCCTCGTCGGCCTTCTTGCCCAGGTGGCCCATGGTCGAGCCGATCACGAGGTTCTCGCTGTCGGGCGCGCCCGGCGGCGTCACGTGCAGCACGACGTGCGCCGCCTCGGGGTGCTGGGCCAGCGTGGCCTCGGCCAGGTGCTGGGCCGCGGGCCACGACGCCTGCGCGAACACCGCGGCGGCCGACCACGCCGCCAGCGCGGCGACGAATCTGGGGAGCGTGGTCATGGCGGCCGCGCCTTCTTACTTGGCCGGCTCGAACAGCGCGTTCATCGACGGGATCTTCTTCTGCAGGTCGTCGCGCAGTTCGGTGGCGGCCTTGAAGAAGTCCATGTCGGTCTTGCCGCTGTCGACCGGGTTGCGGTACGCCAGCACCAGCAGGCCGATCGTCTCGCCGCTCGCGTCGCGCAGCGGCATCATCGGCACGAACTTGCGGATCGGGTCGTGCGTGCGGTGCCAGCGCGAGTCGAGGATCGTGACGCCCGTCTCGATGACCATCACGTCGTCCGGATCGTCCGGGTTGCCGATGCGGTCGGGGTAGGAGCCCGCGAACATCGTGTAGACCTTGGACATGCCCGGCGGCGTGCCGTGGAACGTGACGCTGATCAGCTCCGGATGGTGCGCCATGATGTCGTCGGACAGCACCTGCGCGTAGATCTTGTGCGCCGGCGGCGTCCAGTTCTTCTGTTCGGCGGCCGAGGAGGCCGTGCCCGCGAACGAGAATGCGACGCCGATCGCGGCCGCCAGGACGATGGATTTGAGAGTCTTCATGATGTTCCTTGGGAAAGAAGGGAGCAGGATCAGCGGGACGGCGTGACGTCGTACTGCAGGACGGCACCGCCCTTGGCGTCGCCCGGCGAGACGGCGACGAAGAGGCGATGGACTTCGGGCACGAGGATGGCCGTCTTCGCGCCATGCGCGGAGGCGACGGGCGGCAGCATCTCGTAGTTGTCGGGGCCATGCTGGGCGATCACGGCAAGGTGGTCGTCGCCGGCCAGGTACAGGCGATGGTTGGCGGCGTCCCAGACGGCCTCGTTGGTGCGCGGCGGGGCGTCGAAGTTGGCGATCGAGGCCCCGGTGTCGGAGTTCAGCACGACCAGGCGGAACGGCTTGCGCGTGACGACGAACAGGCGGTGCCCGGCCTCGTCGAACGCCATCGCGCCGTTCTGCTCGCCTTCCTTGATCGGCCAGGTCGCGAGCACCGCCCGCGTGGTCTTGTCGACGACCGCGACCTCGCTCTTGCCGGCGACGTTGATGAACAGCCGGTTGCCGTGCTGTTCGGCGGCCATCGCCTCGGTGAAGTCGGTGTCGAAGCCGACGTCGCCCAGGCGCGCGCCGGTGACGGGGTCGACCTCCGAGACCACGACGTTGGGCATCTTCGGCTCGGCGTTCTTGCCGCCGGTGACGATCCACACGTGGCCCGTCGACGGGTCGAAGCGCGTGGAGTCGGCGCCCATCGTCAGCGGGATCGTGCCGGTGATCCTGTACGTCTTCGCATCGAGCACCTTGGTCATGCCCGCGCCGCTGTCGGTGACGACCAGGCGATTGGCCTTGGGCAGGTAGACGATCGCGTGCGGCGCGTCGAAGCCCTTGACGGTGCGCAGGTGCTTGGCCGTGCGCAGGTCGAAGACCTCCAGCGAGCTGCCGTCCTCGCCCGCCAGGAACAGGCGGTGGCCGGGCACGTCGACGCCGAAGTGGTCGAAGTCGCCGGTGTAGGCGGGCAGCTCCGTGCGGCCGACGAGCCGCAGCGGAGCCGGGGATGCGACGTCGGTCGCCATCGCGGCTGTGGCACAGGTGGCGAGCAACGCGCCCAGCAGCGGAAGGAGTGTCTTGGTTTGCATGGGAGGCGACTCTAGGCAGCGTGCTTAAAGCAGACCTGACGACCTTCTGAAAAATGATTCAGGTGTGGCGGGTCCGACATTGCGGATGTCCGCACTTGCAAGCCGCCTCGATCTTCATCATCATTCCTTCGACGACAGAGCTCCTGGCGCCACGCGGGCAATGCACCCGCGGCGCAAAACTCGAGCCGCACCGGAGACAACCGACATGAAGATCCTGATCGTTGAAGACCAGGTGCGCCTTGGGCAGTTTCTCAAGCAAGGGCTCACCGAATGCCGCTACACGGTGACCTGGGTGCAGACCTGCAAGGAGGCCAACGACGCGCTGGCCGACGCCCCGCAGGACGTGATCATCCTCGATCTGGGGCTGCCCGATGGCGACGGCCTCGACCTGCTGGGCGAATGGCGCAGCAGCGGCTTCACGGAGCCCGTGCTGATCCTCAGCGCACGCGATACGGTTGCTGATCGCGTCAAGGGCCTGGACGTCGGCGCCGACGACTACCTGCAAAAGCCGTTCAGCCTCGACGAGCTGCTCGCGCGCATCCGCTCGCTGGTGCGCCGCCAGTCCACGGTCAAGCAGACCACGCTCGAACACAACGGCGTGCAGCTCGACCTGCTCGGACACACCGTCAAGCTCAACGGCGTCCCCGTCGACCTGACCAGCCGCGAATACGCGCTGCTGGAGATCTTCATGCAGAACCACGGACGCATCCTGCCGCGCACGCTGATCGCCGAGAAGATCTGGGCCTCCAACTACGACGTCGACACCAACCTGCTCGACGTCTACATGAGCCGCCTGCGCTCCAAGCTCGAGACGACGCCGGGCAAGCAGCTGTTCAAGACCGTTCGCGGAGTCGGTTACCAGCTCGTATGAAGTCGATTGGAACGCGCATCGCGACCTGGTACGCGTGCGCCGCCACGGCCACCCTGGCCGGCATGTCGGTGGTGGGTTACCACTTCCTCGAGAACCACCTGATCCACGGCCTCGACCTGTTCAACGAGGCCGAGTTCGAGCAGATCGAGGCCCATCTCGGACCCGACTACAAGACGCTGAGCGTGCCGTTCATCGAGATGCGCGTGCGCGACATCGCCGACTTCTCCTACACGCTGTTCTACATCGAGATCGACGTGCCCAGGAAAGGCGCGGTGTTCCGCTCGACCAACCTGAACGGGCAGACGATCCCCGACGTGCGAGGCGAGAAGCGCTTCATCACCACCATTCCCGACGTGGGCGAGGTACGCGCGGTCGAATTCCAGAAGATCCCGTTCGAGGTCACCATCGCCACGCCGATGCGGCCGGTGCGCGAGGTGATGTCGAGCTATGCCGAGGTCTCGGTCATGCTGCTGGGGGGCATGCTCGTGATCAGCCTGGGCATCGGCTTCGGCCTCAGCCGGCTGCTGCTGTGGCCGATGCGGCTGATCCGCGACACGGCCAACCGCATCCGCTCGGACAACCTGAGCCAGCGCATTCCCGTGGCCGACGTGCGCGACGAGATCTCCGACGTTGCGCACCTGCTCAACCAGATGTTCGACCGCCTGGAGGCGTCGTTCGCGCAGATCCGCCAGTTCACGGCCGACGCGTCGCACGAGCTGAAGACGCCGTTGTCGCTGATCCGGCTGCACTCCGAGAAGATGTTGTCCGATCCCGCGCTGGCGCCGGTGCATCGCGACGCGGTGCAGGTGCAGCTCGAAGAGGTCGAGCGGCTGACCCGCATCATCGAGGAGCTGCTGTTCCTGTCGCGCGCCGACGCGCGCGTGATGGAGCTCAAGCGCACGCGCCAGTCGCCCACGGTCCTGCTGCAGAGCGTGGCGCAGGACGCGGACGTGCTCGTCGAGCACCATGGCATGCGCTTCGAGCTGCAGGAGCACGGCCGCGGCACCGTGTCCTACGAGCTCAAGTGGATGCGCCAGGTGCTGCTGAACCTGCTGACCAATGCCATCCACGTGTCGCCCGCCGGCGGCCGCATCCGGATCATGTCGACGCTGGACGCGAGCACCTGGCGCCTTGAAGTCGAGGATCAGGGCCCGGGACTCCCGCCCGCGCAGCGAGAGCGGGTGTTCGACCGCTTCGTGCGCGTCGGCCTGCCCAACGCCGACTACGCGGGCAGCGGCCTGGGCCTGGCGATCTGCCGCAGCATCGTGGAACTGCACGGCGGCAAGATCTCCGCCGACGCGGGCGAAGGCGACGTCGGCCTGCGCGTGATCATCGAGATCCCGGCCGACGGCGTCGCCTGAAGCGCCGGGTCAGAACTTCGCCTGCAGCGTCGCGTAGACGAGCCGGCCCAGCGGCGAGTAGGTCGCGACGTCGGCGTTGTTGTCGTTGAACGCCTGCGGCGACAGCGGCGGCATGCGGTTGGTGAAGTTGTTGACGCCCAGCGCGAGATCCCAGCCCTTCACGCCGACGGTGCGCACCGGGTCGCCCTTGTAACTGAGGCGGATGTCCCAGCTCATGTAGCTGCTCACGGGCACCGCCTTGAGCGTCTTGCTGGTCTCGTAGACGATGCCGCCGGCGCCGATGTCGCGCACCGACGAGACGAAGGTGTTGCCCAGCGTCGCGCCCCAGTGGTCCGTCGCCCAGTCCAGCGTCGTGTAGAAGCGGTACTTGGGCAGCGTGCCCTGCACGCCGGTGCCGCCGTTGGTGGCGTAACCCGCGTACTCGTAGAACTTCTGGTACGGCAGCGCCTGGAACTTGTACGACTGGAATACGGTGCCGAGCGTGCCCAGCGTGAAGTTGCCGATGTCGCCCGCCTCCCAGTAGTACTCGGCGCTCGCGTTCCACGCACGCACCTTCAGGCCGCCCAGGTTCTGGAAACGGTCGATCGCGTAGACGTTGAGCGAGTTGTTCGGATCGGCCCGCAGGTAAGCGCTCAGGTCGCCCGGGTTGGCGAAGGCCACGGCGCCGGGCTGGCCCGGGAAGGCGTTCATCGCCAGGTTGCCCGCGAAGGGCGACGCCGAGCCCTGCTGGTCGACGCTCTGCAGGATGTTGGTGAAGCCGATGCCGCCGGGGAAGCCCTTCTGGTCCACCGAGGAGAACTCGAGCGAGGTCGTCAGCCCGGGTACCGCGGAGGGCTGCCAGGCCAGGTTCAGCGAGCGCGTCGTGGCCTTGGACGGATCGAGGTTGGGGTTGTTGCCGTCCTCGCCCTGCAGGCCCGGATTGGCCAGGCCGAACACGGACTGGATGACGGCGCTGCCGACGATGCGGGTGTCGGTCGGGCCGTATTCCGCGAACAGTGTCGGCGCCGTGAAGGATCGCGACAGGCTGCCGCGCACGGTGAACTCGGGGCTCGCGGGCTGCCAGCGGAAGCCCACCTTGGGCACGAAGGCGTTGCCGGCGTCGCTGTACTTCTCCTCGCGCACGGCGCCGATCAGGTCGAACGCGTGCGCGCCGAACACCGGCAGCTTCTCGCTGGTGATGGGCGCGCGCAGTTCGAGGTAGGCCGCCTTGACGGTGCGGCTCTTCGTGAACGGGTCGGCCGCCGTGCCGCCCAGCCACTGCTGCGCGCCGGGCCCGGTGTTGTGGCCGTTCTCGTCGGTGTGCGCGTCGAGCGTCTCCTTGCGCGCCGACAGGCCCGCCGCGAATCCCAGCTTGCCCGCGGGCAGCGCCATCACGTTGCCCGAGACCGAGGCGTCGATCGAGTCGAGCTGGCTTGTCGCGGTGATGAGTTCGGTGCCGTAGACGTTCGCGAGCGATGCGCGGTCGAGGCCGGCCCCGCGCGCGAACGGATCGAGGGCGGGCTGGAAGACGTAGGGGTTGGCCGTCGAATAGCCGCCATAGACGCGGCTGTAGGCGCCGCCGGCCACCGGGTTGCCGTTGGCGTCGTAGCCGCCGGCGACCGCCAGCGCGAGGTTGGGCTTGAAGATGATGTTGCCCTGCTTCTGCTCCAGCACGTTGCGGCTGTGGACGACCGCGGTCTCCCAGTTGAACCCGCCATCGATGACCCCACGCAGGCCGGCCGTGATGCGCACGGCCTTCTGGTCGTTGCGGAACTGCTTGGGATCGGACCAGTCGGAGAAGTTGACGCCCGCGAAATTGGCGGCCAACGGGTTGGACGGGGCACCCTGCGGCACCGTGAGAGTCGTCGTGATGGGCAGGAACTGCGTGAAGCTCTTGTTGTCCGACAGCTGCACGTCGCCGAAGGCGACCAGGCGCTTGCCCAGCAGGTTCAGGCTCGAGTTGAGGCTGAACGCCGTCTGGTCCTGGCGCAGCATCAGCGTCTGGAAATCGGAGAAGTCGTAGAGGTTGGCGTTGGCGGCGGCGGTCGAGGCGTTGTAGGTGCCGTTGGCGATCAGGTCGCCCAGCGTCGTCGCCGTCGCGCTGGTGCCGGTGGGCGTGTGGTCGGACGGCGAATTCAGGCCCGGCGCCAGCACCGCGGGCGAGGCCCCGCCGATCGTTCCGGGCACGACGGAGCTGCGCCCGATGATGCCGCGCGAGAACTTGCGGTCGCGCTGGTACAGCGGATCGGTGTGCAGGAAGCTGCCCGAGACGGTCACGCTGAAGTCGTCCTTGAACGTGCCGCCGGTGAAGTACGCGGACCGCTCGTTGTAGTTGTCGGCATGCCCGAGCCGGGTGCCGACGTCGAAGCCCTTGTAGTTGGACTTGAGGATGATGTTGACGACGCCGCCGATGGCGTCCGAGCCGTAGATCGCCGAGGAGCCGTCCGAGATGATCTCGATGCGCTCGATGGCCGAGGCCGGGATCTGGCTCGCGTTGACGAAGGCCTTGCCGCCGATGCCGGCGATCGCGCTGATCGCCACCCGCCGGCCGTTGACCAGCAGCAGCGTGTCCAGGTTCTTCAGCTGCACTTGCGCGCCGCCGGCGGTGTTCTGGTTCGTGTTGTTGGCGTTCGTCGAGCCGGTGTTGCCGCGCCCCTGGAACTCGGGCACCGCCTTGCGCAGCAGCTCCAGGACGTTGGGGCTCACCCCGCTGTTGGAGATCTTCTCCGCCGTGACCTCGATCACCGAGACCGCGACGGCGTCGCGGGTCGTCGGCACGTTCGAGCCCGTGACGACGACCTCCTGCGCGTTGCTGGCGGGCAGGTCGGCGGTCAGCGGCGCCGCGGGCGCATCGGCGGCCTGCGCCTGGGAGGCATCGCAGGCCAGGCCCAGACCGGTGGCGATGAGAGTGGCCAGCAGCGTTCTTTGTGCGGGGTTCTTCACGTTGTCTCCTGATGAGCCCGGCTCTCGTCTGGATCCGGGCTTCGATGTCGATTGATGTCAGCGACCTCGCACGTGTGGATTTCCGGCGGGTAGCTGCATGTTGGAAAGAGACGATGAAGAGAGACTGAAACGAAAATTAAATTGCATTCATGGTCGAGGCCCCACGATGCCTCGACGCCGGCATCACATCGAGTTCCTCAGCGCGTACAGGTACCACAGATGGCCCAGGTCGGCCGCGCCGGACGTGCCCGTCACCTTGGAAAGCGTCTGCAGGGCCTCGGCCTTGCGACCCGCCAGCAGGTAGGCGATGCCCAGGCGCATCGTGGCGTCCGAGGGACGTTCGATGCCGCCCTTGCTCAGGCCGGCCTGGATCAGCGGGATGCCCTTGGCGTAGTCGCCCTGCGTGACATGGACGTGGCCCAGCTGCAGCAGCGCCTCGCCATTGCTGGCCGCGCCGGCCGTGCGCGCTGCGTCGGGATGATCGAGTGCGAGCCGCTGCTCCGCGGCCTCGCGCGCCGCCTCGTCGCGCAGCGCGCGCTGGCGCGGCGCATCGGCGCCCGTGCCCAGCACGCCGTGCGCGAAGCCCAGCTCGAGCCCGCTGCTGGCCTCGGCCGGGAAGCCCGCCCGCAGCGCCAGCGTCGCGAGCGCGAGGTAGTCCTCCGGGCCGCGCAGCGTGTCGGTCGCCCGGCGCAGGCGCAAGACATCCAGCGAGAGCCGCTGCCCGAAGTTCTTGCGCTGCTCGGTGAGCGTGATCAGCTCCGACCAGTACTTCGGCTTGGGGTAGTAGGTGATCAGCTTCTCGAGCGCCCAGGCCTGGCCCGTGACGTCGGCCAGGTGCGCGTAGCACTCGGCGAGCATCTGCAGGGACTCCTCGGTGGGCGCGCGGGCCGCCTTCTCGGCGAGCGTCGTCTCGAACTGGAGGCTGCGCGCCGCGTTCTCGAAGTCGTTGGCCCGGAAATAGACGCGCCCGGTGCTCGCCGAGGCGGCCAGCGCCGGGCCGGGATCGTCCGCCGCGCGCGCGCCTGGCGCGAGCGCGATCGCCACGCAGGCGACCGCGGCGGCGAACCAGGACTCTCGCGCAATGGGCATGACGCTGTCCGAGCTGGGGTGGTCACCCGAAGGCCGCATTGTGCGTCGAACGACCCACTGCGGCCACGGGATTGGCGACGAGGGAATCGCTCTCAGTTCTGGTCGATGAGGGCCGCCGGACGCCACTTCGCGAGCCGGTTCTCGACCATCGTCATGAGGTACTCCGCCGCCAGCGCCACCACCATGATGACGATGATGGCCGCATACATGCCCGCCGCGTCGAATGAGCCCTTGGCGACGTTGATCAACAGGCCGATGCCGAAGCGCGCACCGACGAACTCGCCGACGATCGCACCGATGATGGCGAAGCCGAAGCTCACGTGCAGCGAGGCGAAGATCCAGCTCATCGCCGACGGGATCACCACCGATCGCGTCAGCTGCCAGTCCTTGGCGCCCAGGATCTGGGCGTTGGCGATCAGGTTGCGGTCGGCCTCGCGCACGCCCTGGAAGGCGTTGGCGAACACGACGAAGAACACCATCACGAACGACAGCGCCACCTTCGACGTGAGTCCCAGCCCGAAGATCATGATGAAGATCGGGGCCAGCACCACGCGCGGCACCGAGTTGATCACCTTGATGTAGACCGAGAAGATGTCCGACAGCATGCGGCTGCGTCCGAGCGCGATGCCCGCGACGATGCCAGCCACCGCGCCGGTGACGAAGCCCAGCACCGACTCCTCCATCGTGACCCACAGGTGGTACCAGAGCGGCCCTTCGGAGGTACCCTCGGTCGTCCATGTGTACAGGCGCGCGACGATGTCCGAGGGCTTGGAGAAGAAGAACTCGTCGATCAGCTTGGTGCGCGCGAGCAGCTCCCAGCCGCCCAGGAAGACGACCAGGATGAAGTAGCGCCAGAAATAGACGATGCGGGTGCGGCGCCGCGCGGCGGCCGCGGCGGCGGCCTCGATCTCGGCGGCGGAGACGGGGCGCGCCACGACGACGGGCGGCTTCAGGGTGGTGCCGTTCATGCTGCGGTCTCCGTCACCGAGGCCTCGGCACGCGCGGTGCCGCGGGTGACCTCGTCGCGCAGGTCGTTCCAGATCGTGCGCGAAATGTCGATGAAGTGCTGCTCGTAGCGGATCTCGCTCGCCACGCGCGGCCGCGGGATGTCGATCGGGTAGACCGACTTGACGGTTGCCGGGCCGGCCGTCAGGACGTAGACCTTGTCGGCCAGCGCGATCGCCTCCTCGAGGTCATGCGTCACGAAGACGACCGAGGCGCCGGACTGCGACCACAGCGACAGCAGCTCGTCGTGCATCAGCACGCGCGTCTGCACGTCGAGCGCCGAGAACGGCTCGTCCATCAGCAGGATCTGCGGCTCGTTGATGAAGGTCTGGGCCAGCGCCACGCGCTTGCGCATGCCGCCCGACAGCTGGTGCGGGTACTTCGTCTCGTGCGGGGACAGGTGCACGCGCGCGAGCCACTTGCGTCCCAGCTCGATCGCCTTGTCCTTGGGCATGCCGCGGAACAGCGGGCCGGCGATGACGTTGTCGAGCACGCTGCGCCACGGGAACAGGGCGTCGGTCTGGAACGCGAAGCCGATGCGCGGATGGATGCCGTTGACCGGGCCGCCCATCACGCGCACTTCGCCGGACGAGGGCTTGGCCAGGCCCGTCACGAGGTTGAGGGTCGTCGACTTGCCGCAGCCGGTCGGCCCGACCACGGCCACGAATTCGCCGCGCTCCACGGTCATCGTGAAGTCGCGGATCGCCGTCATCGACTTGCCGTCCGGCGTGAGGAACCGGCGGCTGACGTTGATCAGCTCGATCGCGGGCGACTGCGCCGCGGGCTGGGGGATGGGTTGCGGCGCCATGATCACTTCACCTTCGAGACGAATTCGCTGGTCCAGGTCTTGGACAGGTCGATGCTCTTGCCCTTGAGGTTGGGCGAGAACGTGGACAGCACGGACAGCACGGTCTCGGGACCGCCTTTGGGCATCACGCCGTCCACCGTGAACATGCCCTTGCCGGTCTCCAGCGCCTTGACGTAGCCGTCCCGGTCGCCCACGAAGAAGTCCTTGGGCATCTGGGCCGCGATGTCGGCCGCGCTGTGCGTGTTGATGTAGCGCAGCGTCTTGACGAAGGCATTGGCGAGCTTCTGCACCACCGGCTTGTGCGACTCCACCCAGGCGGTGGGCATGTACAGCGACGCCGCCGGATAGGTGCCACCGAGCGCCGCCGTCGTGCTCTCGCGCGTGCGCAGGTCGACCAGCACGCGGGCCTGGTTGGTCTTGATCAGGCGCGAGATCGTCGGCTCGGTGGTCATGCCGCCCTGGATCTTGTCCTGCTGCATGGCGATGATGAAGGTCGAGCCCGCCCCCACCGGCGAGGACGTGAACTGCCCCACCGGCACGCCGGCCTTGACCATCAGGAACTGGGTCAGGAAGTTCGTCGACGACCCCAGGCCCGTGACGCCCAGCGTCTTGCCCTTGAGGTCGGCCATCGACTTGACCGCCGGGTACTTGCTGGACACCAGCTCGACCTCGCC
>OUNM010467107.1_pt1 | contig 13002 bp, 8 predicted proteins | sample 1769961 | NCBI WGS metagenome assembly OUNM01 (sample SAMEA3914820, study PRJEB12502) | metagenome | biome: forest; material: soil | place: USA | collected 2012-03-12 | depth 0.3 m | reverse complement strand
TGGTGCGAGGTCCCGAGCACGATGCCGTAGTCGTCGGCGGTCTTCAGGCTTTCCGGATCGTCGGCGGCGATCGCCTTGCCCCACATGGCCGGCCACAGGTAATTGCCCTTGAGGCGCAGGTCGAGCTCGAAGACCTTTTCGTAGAGCTTGTGATTGATCCCCCCGAACTTTTCGCGCGCCCAGCCGCCGAACGACGGCTCCTCGTCGTTGATAAAGAAGCCGCGGTATTTGACGGCAGGCATGTCCATGCGCGAACCTGAACCGACCGTTACCGTGGCGTGGTGCGGCACGGGCACGTCCGCCCACCAGTACCAGGGCGACACGCCCATCTTGGCCGAGATATCATAGGTCCCATAGACCGCGCCGCGCTTGTCGGCGCCGGCGATGACAAGCGCACGGCCCACGCCCGGCACCGTCGTCACCGTCTGGCGATAGGCTTCCCACTGGCCCTTGATGTCCGACGCGATCGCGCCCTTGGCCACCAGGCCGTCGATCACCGGGGAACGGCCGATCTCGCCGATAATGACCACCGGCCCTTTGGCGTCCTTCAGGTCGTGGATGAGCACGGCCTTTTTGCCCGACACCTTTTCGAGGTCCGAGGCAAAATCCGCCGCCACGCGCTGCACCGGCGCTTCCGCGTCGGCGTCGACATAGACGGTCGCCGGCTTGCCGTTGCTGATCAAGGCAAAGCCGGTCTTGGACGGCTTGAAATCGACGGCGCCCGCCGCCAGGGTCGAAAGAACGAGCGCCGCGATCATGGGCTATCCTCTTAAAGCTGTTTTCACGGCCGCCATCAGGACGGGCGCCATGGCGGCGTAACCGGCGGCATTGGGGTGGACGCTGTCGCCATTGATGCCGAGTTCGGGCTTCAGGCCGCCGTCAGGCCCCTGCAGCGCCGAAAAATAGTCGGCATAGACAAGCCTTTGCCGGGCGCACGTCGCCTGGATCCAGTCGTTGAGCGCCTTGATGGAGGCAAGCTGGTTGCCGCGCGACGGCCGCCAGGCGAAGCTGGTGGCCGGCGGCACAGAGCCCAGGATGACCTTCATGCCGTTTGCCTTGGCCAGCGTGATCATGGCCGAAATATTGGCCGTGGTCAGGGCCGGGTCGTACGGGTCCTGGTTTTCGGCGATGTCGTTGGTGCCGGCCAGGATGTGGACGACGCGCGGCTTCAGTGCCAGGACGTCGGCCGGGAAGCGGACCAGCATCTGGGCGGTCACCTGCCCCGAAATGCCGCGCCCGATCATGGCGTTGGCGTCAAAAAACCCGTTGCCGAATTCGGGCTTGGCCCAGTTGTCGGTGATGGAATCGCCCATCATGACGACCGTGCGCTGGGCCGCCGGCAGCGCCATCGCCTGGATATTGGCCTGGCGATAGCGCTTAAGGTTGGCCCAGTCGATATTGGGCGACGATTGCGGTGCCGGCGGGACAGACACCGCCCGCGCCGCGTCCGTCGCCTCAGGCGGCGTGGCAGGGCTGGCTTCCGGGACCTGGGTCGCCGGGATCGTGGCCTGGGGTGTCGCCGCCTGACCCGAGGTCTGGGCCGCGGCCGTTCCGGCCAAAATCGCGCCGCCGGCCGCAAGGCCGCCGGTCAGAAGCATACGCCTGTCCATCTGTAGTTCTCCGCTTAAGCTACCGTCAGCGTCGCCGACTTCAGGTCGACGCTATTCGGTCCCGCGAAGATCGTAAAGGTCCCCGGCTCGACAACGCGCTGCATATCGGCGTTGTAGAAGCGAAGATCGGCCGGTGTGACCGTAAAGCTTACGGTCTGACGGGCCCCGGCATCGAGGGTAATGCGCTTGAAGTGCTTGAGCTCGAGGATCGGGCGCGTGACCGAGGACACGTCGTCGCGGATATAGAGCTGCACGACCTCGTCGCCCTTGAGCTTGCCCGTATTGGCGACGTCGATCTCGACCGTCACGCTGTCGTTCGTCCCGATGGTGGACTTGCCCAGGCGCGGCGCCGAAATGTCGAAGGTCGTGTAGCTGAGGCCGAAGCCGAACGGATAGAGCGGCTTGGTCGTGCCGTCGATATAGCCGCGGCGCGCCGACGGCTTGGCGTTGTAGAAGTTCGGCAGCTGACCGACGTTGCGCGCGATGGTGACCGGCAGCTTGCCGCCCGGATTGGCGCGGCCGAACAGGATGTCGGCGGCGGCGAAACCCGTTTCCTGCCCCATGTACCAGCCTTCGATGATGGCGTCGGCGCGTTCGGCCAGAAGGTTGATCGACAGGGGACGGCCGTTGAGCAGGAAGACGACGGTCGGCTTGCCGAGGTCGAAGATCGCCTTGGCCAGGTCGTTCTGCTGCCCGACCAGGTCCAGCGACTGACGGTCGCCCAGGTGGTTGTCGGCCCAGGCTTCGCGCGACGTCTGTTCGTTGTCGCCCAGCACCATCAGGATGGTGTCGGCCGATTTCGCCGCCTCGACCGCTTCGGCGATCAGCTTGGCATTGACCTCGGGCGGGGTGAAGTTGATCTGGTCCTGCCCCCAGATGCGCTGTTCGGTCAGGCGCACCGCCTCGCGGTAGTCGACCGTGAAGCCCGCCGTCTTGGCCTCTGCGGTGATGCCGTCGAGGATCGAGACGACGTGGCGCGGCTGATCCGAGTATCCGCCGATCGGCGTGTCCTTGGCATGGTGGCCCAGCACCAGCAGCTTGCCGATCTTCTTGCCGTTGAAGGGCAGAACGCCCTTGTCGTTTTTCAGCAGGACGACGGTCTTGGTCGCCGCCTCGCGCGCCAGGGCGACCGCGTCCGGCAGGGCGGTCAGGGCGTCGGCCTTCGACGCGTCGACATAGCCCGCTTCGAACAGCCCGCCTTCGAACTTGACGGTCAGGATGCGCTTCACGACGGCGTCGATTTCGGCCTCGGTAATACGGCCCGACTTCACCAGGCCGACCAGCTTGGAATAGGCCTGGTCGTCCGGGGTTTCGATGTCGACCCCGGCCTTGACGGCGCGGTAGGCGGCTTCGGTATCGTCGATCACCAGGTGGTGGCGCGTGATCATCTCGTGGATGGCGAAGTAGTCGGAGACCGTGACGCCCTTGAAGCCCCATTCGCCGCGCAGGATGGTGGTCAGAAGCCACTTGTTGGCGTGCGAGGGGATGCCGTCGATTTCGTTGTACGACGGCATGACGGCGCGGATATTGGTTTCCTTGACGATGGTTTCGAACGGCGGGAAGAAGTCTTCGCGCAGGATCCGTTCGGAGACCTCGGCCGGGCCGACATTGGTGCCGCTTTCCGGCTGGCCATGGCCGGTCATGTGCTTCAGCGTCGCGAACACCTTGTCCTTGGCCAGCGGCAGGGTCTCACCCATGAAGCCGATGACGGCGGCCTTGCCCATCTGGCCGCACAGGTGCGGGTCTTCGCCATAGGTTTCCTCGATGCGGCCCCAGCGCGGTTCGCGCGCCACGTCGACCACCGGCGCCAGCGCCAGGTTGGCGCCGCGGGCGCGCATTTCGCGCGCGGCGACGGAGAAGATGCGCGTCGCCATCTCGGGGTCGAACGACGAAGCAAGCCCGATCGCCTGCGGGAAGGAGGTGGCGTCGCGGGCGACGAAACCGTGCAGGCTTTCCTCGTGCATGATAAGGGGGATGCCCAGCCGCGTCTGCTCGATCGCCCACTTCTGCACGGCGTTGATGTAGTCGGCGGTTTCCTTGGCGTTGCGGTTCGGCACGGCGCCGTTGTCGCCGGCGCCGGTCGCCACATTGACGCCCTGACGGTCGGACGGGCGCGCCATCATGCCAAGGCCATTCGGGTATTTCGCTTGCGCCTTGGCGGCATCGAAGTCGCCCTTCGGCGTCTGGATCGCACCCTTGGCCTGCCAGACGCACTGCATCTGCGCGACCTTTTCTTCCAGCGTCATGCGGCCGAGCAGGTCGGCGACGCGGGCGTCGATAGGCTGGGTGGCGTCCTTATAGACGGGGGTATCCGTCTTCTTCGCGGGAGCCTTTGCTTTCGGTTTGGCGATGGCGTGGCCGGTCGCCCCCAGCACCAGCGCCATGGCGGACGCGCCCGACGTCATGGCGCGACGCGACAGACCTTGCTTAGGTTCGGACATGGTAGAGTTCTCCCTGTTCTTCTGTACGGTCCTCGAACGGGACCGTTTGAAGCGGGCTTCCACCGTCATCGGCGGATGCGCGCGCGATAAGATTGGCAGCGTCACCTTTAACCGATTCCTATCGAATCCGCGAAATATATGACGCTTGGGGAAATCCGCCGCTCTTCAATTGACGCATTACCCCGGTAATGACATTGTTAGCGGTAACAGCAAAAAACACAACGGGGAGAATGATGACCCAAGCGAAAAATCAACAGACGAGCCTTACCCGCCGTTCGACCCTGGCCATGATGGCGGCCGGTGCCGCCGCGGCAGCGATGCCTGCCTTCGCCGACAGCCCGTCGCTGGCCGACCTGGCGCGCGCAAAAGGCCTGCGTTTCGGCACCGCCGTGCCCGCCGGCCGGGGCGGCGTTTCCGATCCGGACGTCGCGGCCCTGATCGCGCGCGAATGCAATATCATCGTGCCCGAAAACGAGCTCAAGATGTACGTCACGCACAACAACAATGCGAAGGACTACAATTTCGGCCCGGGCGACCAGATTCTCAGCTTCGCCAAGGCGCACAATATCGCCATGCGCGGCCATAACCTGTTCTGGGCGCGCGACGAATTCACGCCGCAATGGCTGAAATCCTATGACTTCGGACCCAATCCGAAGGTCGCCGCAGAAAAGCTGCTGCGCGACTATATCGCCACTGTCGCCGATCACTATGGCACCGCCCTCACCTCTTGGGACGTGGTCAACGAGACGATCGATCCGCAGACCGGCAAGGTGCGCGAAAACGCCTTCTCGCGCGTGCTGGGCATGGATGCGCTCCGCATCGCCTATGAGGCGACGCGCGAGCACCTGCCGCACATGCAACTCGTCTATAACGACTATATGGGCTGGGAAACCGGCGGCGAAGTCCACAGGAACGGCGTCATCACGCTGATGCGCTGGTTCCACGACAACAAGGTGCCGGTCAATGCCCTGGGGCTGCAAAGCCACCTCGGCACCGACCACGATGTCACCCTCGGCAACGTCAAGGCGTGGACCGAATTCCTCGATACGGTAACCGGCCTCGGCTACGACCTGCTGATCACCGAGTTCGACGTCAACGACCGCCACGTCATGGGCACGATTGCCGAGCGCGACGCCGTCGTCGCCAAGTTCGGCCGTGAATATCTCGACCTCGTTTTATCCTATAAGCAGACAAAAGATGTGTTGGCGTGGGGCATCACCGACCGCTACAATTGGCTGCAAGGATTCACCCCGCGCGACGACAAGCAGCCCTTGCGCCCAGCCCCCTTCGACGCCGATTTCAAGCCGAAGCCGCTGACCGCTGCCATCGCCGACGCCTTCAAGGCCGCTTCGCCCCGATGAAATACACGATAGCCCTTGCCGCCCTGTTGATCGCCGGTTCTGCCTCCGCCGACCCGGTGCCCTATCTCCAGCTCAAGGGCCACAAGCCTGTAAAGGCCGCGCCCGCCACGCCCTCAGGGCCGGCGGGCGTCGCCGTCTTTACCGGGACGTCCTACGACAGCACGACCGACCTGCTCGAACACCCGCAGAACAAGGCGGTGTACGAGAACCCGATCCTGCCGGGCTTCTATCCCGACCCCAGCATCGTGCGCGTCAAGGACGACTATTACCTGATCAATTCCAGCTTTGCCTATTATCCCGGCATCCCGGTCTTCCATTCGAAGGACCTGGTCAACTGGCAGCAGATCGGCAACGCCATCGACCGCCCGAACCAGCTCGATTTTTCGGGGCTTGGCACGTCGCGCGGCGTGTTCGCGCCCCAGATCTCGTACCACGACGGCCTCTTCTGGATCATCAATACCTGCGTCGACTGCAAGGGCAATTTCGTCATCACCGCCAAGGACCCGGCCGGGCCGTGGTCCGATCCCGTGTGGATCGATATCGGCGGCATCGACCCGTCGATCTTCTGGGACGACGACGGTTCCGCCTGGATCGTCCATAACGACGGCCCCGAAGGCCAGCCCCTGTACAACGGCCACCGCGCCATTTGGATCCAGCGCTTCGATCCGGCGACGAAGACGGTCACCGGCCCGCATACCGTCATCGTCAACGGCGGCAGCGACATGTCGAAAAAGCCGATATGGATCGAAGGCCCGCATATCTACAAGATCGGCGGCGTCTATTACCTGATGTGCGCCGAAGGCGGCACGTCGGAAGGCCATTCCGAAGTCGTCTTCCGTTCCGACAAGGTCGACGGCCCGTATGCCCCCTATGCCGGCAACCCGATCCTGACGCAGCGCGACCTCGATCCCAACCGCATCAACAGCGTCACCTCCACCGGCCACGCCGACCTGGTGCAGACGCCCGCCGGCGACTGGTACGCCGTCTTCCTGGGCACCCAGCCCTATGAGGGCGGGCTTTACAATACCGGCCGCCAGACCTTCATGCTGCCGGTCAGCTGGCGCAAGGACGCGCAAGGGGTTTCCTGGCCGCTGATCCTGCCGAAGAGCGAGCCTGTGCCGCTGCTGGTGGATCTACCGAAAACAGTGCCGCCGGGCGGCAAGCCGCACTATACGGGCGCCACCAAGCGCATCGGCTATGCGTCGGGCAAGTTCGAATGGCTGCAGGTGCGCACGCCCGGCCAGCCGTTTTTGACCGTCAGCGGCGCCGGCAAGGCGGAAAAGATCGCGCTCAAGGCCCTGCCCGAGGCGATCGGCGACGAGAAATCTCACCCCGCCTTTATCGGCCTGCGCCAGCGTCACGTCGGCATGACCTTTACAACCACGGTCAACTTCCATCCCGTGCGTGACGGCGACCGCGCCGGCATCCTGGCCTTGCAGAACGACGACTATTACCTGTTTTACGGGCTGACGCGCCTCAAGGGCCAGACCGTGCTGGAGGTCAGCTGCCGCGACGGCAAGGGCGACCCCGTGGAAGGCCAGCCCGTCACCTATATGACGGCGCCCGTGGGCCCTGTGACGCTGCGCCTCGATATCGACGCCGGCACGGCCAAGTTCAGCTTCGGGTCGGGCCGCAAGGCGCGCGTGCTGAAGGACAATGTCGACGCCACCAATCTGTCGACCGCCAAGGCCGGCGGATTCGTCGGCACGATCGTCGGTCTTTATGCCTATGGCCAAAAGCCCTGATCCGCGTTAATCTCCCTTTATAAGAAACTTATAAAGGGAGACAAAACATGCTTCCACTCAAGAGGTTAGCAGTTTTAGCAGGGATCGTTACCGCGTTTGCCTTCGCCGCCCCCGTGCAGGCGCAGGATGATATTACCAAGCACCTGGTCAACAATCCGAACGTCGGATCGTGGCAGATCTACGGGTCGACACAGACCAACAAGAAGATCAAGGACACCCAGGTCCAGGGCGGCAACGCCGTCGAGGCCTCGGCCACCGGCGTCGGCGAAAGCTATGCTTCCGCGGCCCAGGTCGACGTCAATCAGAAGATCATGAAGGGCGACCACATCATCTGCGCGGTGTGGGTGAAGGCCAAGGTCCCGGCGACGGCCAGGCTGCACGCGCGCCTGCAGATCAATGCCGCGCCCTATACGGCGGTGACGGAAGGCGATCTGAACGCCACCGACCAATGGCAGCTGCTGTCGATCGAAGGCGACGCCGACCAGGACTACGACAAGGGCAAGCTGGTCTTTGCCGTGCACCTGAACGGCGCCAAGCAGACGGTCGACCTCGGGCCGGCGTTCGTGCTCAACATGTCGCGGACGTATTAAGTTTTTCCCGGCAGGATAACGCGCTCAGATCTTATACTCCCCCGCTCGGCGGGGGAGGTGGCGGCGCCTGAGCGTACGCGAAGGCGATGACGGTGGGGGGCATCGAGGGAACACACTCGGCTCGCGCGTCTTCTCCGCCCCCACCACCACATCTCCTTCGCCTTGCGGCTCAGTCGTCTTGCGCTGGCCGAGGCTGTACCTCGGCTACGCTCACCCGACCGCCCCGCCGAGCGGGGCGGTATGAGAGCTTATTTCGCCGGCGTCCCCACCATCGTCCCGCGCCCGTCCGGCGAGATATACAGCACCCCGTACCGGTTCGGATCGCCCGCGATGGCGCGCATCTGGCCGAAGCGATGCGCGTCGTCATTGATCCGCACCCAGGCCTTGCCGGCGTCGTCTGAACGCCACAGGCCTTCGACGCCGCTGACCTTGCCCCACAGATACACCGCCGGGGTTTTCGCAGCGCGGGCCGCCTTGCCGAAGGTCACCGCCCAGGCCGCATCCACACCCTTGACGGCCACAGACTTGCCGCCCGACACGCGATATAAACCCGTCGCCGCCGCCAGCCACAGGTCGCCGCTGCGCCCCGGCATGGCGCGGAGCTGCGCACCGTCCGTCGCCAGCCCCGACGCATAGGGCTTGAACGTCGCCCCGCCGTCGTCGCTGATGACGATCGCGCCTGATTTGCGGTCGTAGGCGTAGAAGACGCTGTCCTTGAAGGGGTCGGCGATAACCTCGCCCCCGCGCCCCGTGACGGTCCACCCTGCCGATAGCGTCCACGTCTTGCCCGCGTCCTTCGAATAATAGGCCCCCTCGCCTTCCGGCACCCAAACCATCGCCGTGGCTTTCGCGGAAATGCCGAGCTTGCCGGCGCGGTGCTTGCTCCAGTCGGCGGTCGCGATCGGCGCGGGCGCCGACGGCAGGGGCGCCCAGGTCTGAGCCCCGTCGTACGAGATAAAGCCGCGCGCTTTTTCATAGTCGACGCTGCGCACCACGACGTTAGGTTTCAAGGCCGCGAAAGCCACCGACTGGTTCGTCTTGTTTTCCGGCGTGAACAGGCCGCTCGACGGCGATTTTGAAAAATCGTCGAAGGCCGTCCCGCCGACGTCTCCGGCCGCCATCAGCACGCGCGGCCCCGTGCCCGGGCTTTCCAGCCCCAGCACCACGGTTTCCTCGAGATTGGCATCGGCAAAGTCGAAATCGACGGTTTGTTTGCGGTCCAAAGCCGACAGGTTCCCTGTCATCCACACGCCGTAGCCCGTGCCATAGACCAGCTCATCGGCATTGAACGGATTGATCTTCACCGCGTCCATCCAGTGGCCCATATTGCGCCGCGCGCCGCCGTCCTTGTCGTCGCCGCCCATATAGGCCTTGAGCCAGGGATATCCGTCGGATTTGTGCGCAGCATTTTGCGACACGCCCGCCCAGGTGACGCCGCGGTCGTGGCTGACATAGAGGTCGTCGTGGGTCGCGCCGTAGCGGTCCGAGGTCGAGACGACGACCGTCCCCGGGTGCGAGCGATCGAGGTCGAGCCCGGAATAGCCGAACGGCTCGGCGGCCGAGGGTTTGGCGGGCGTGATGTCGCTCCACGCGCCGGAGGGGTCGAGCCTATAGACCGCGCCATTGGTCACGCCGTGCGGCCCGAGGCCATCGGCGAAGGTGACGTAGAGGGCGCCATGGCTGTCGAGCGCCGCCTGGTGCGGGATCAGCATGGGCGAGCCGGGGATCAGCGAAAACGTCTTGCCGTCGTCGCGGCTGACGAAGACCCCGCCCCCGCCCGAGCCCTGCCATTCGCTGGTATTGGTCCCCGATCCGGCATAGATGACGCCGTCGCCGAACAGGACGAATGTCACGCCCTTTTTGGGATAGCCGGGGACGCGCGTAAAGCTCTTGGCGCGGTCGGCCGACATCCACAGCCCGTCCTGGTTGGTGCCCAGGAACAGCCGATCGCCATTCTTCGGATCGACCTGAAGCCGCTCGCCCGTCCCGCGTCCCAGCGCATTGCCGCCGAGGCGGAACGGCAGGGTCGTCTTGCGCCAGGTCCGGCCCTGGTCGTCGGACGCGATGACCCCGGCCTGCGGCACTTGCGGCGACAGGTACAGCCCGCAGGTGGCATAGAGGCGCTTTGCGTTATTGGGATCGACCGCCAGCGACAGGGTGCCGAAACAGTCCCAGTCGCTCTTGCCGAACCCATCCATCAGCGGGATCCAGCGCCGCGCCTTATAGTCGAAGCGGTACGCCCCGCCGACATCGGTGCGGACATAGAGCAGGTTCGGGACCTTTGGGTGATAGAGGAAGCCGTCGATATAGCCCCCGCCGCCGAACGGAATGGTGCTCCAGCCATAGGGTCGCGCCTTGGTGGCCGCCTGCGCGCCGCCGGCAAGCGCCAGCAGCGAGGCCGCCATCAGACACGATTTCACCCAGGATGCAGACATGGCGGACCTCCGGTTTATGCGTACCGGTGGATAGCGGGAATTGACGATGGGCGGAAGTGAAATCGGTTACAGAATCCCTGCCCTACGGTTTCACATAGCGCAGGATGAAAGCGTAGATGTCCGCCTGCTTCAGGTTCGCGGCGGCCTGGTTGCTGGCGTGGTGGCCTGATCCATAGTCGACGCGCAAGATGACTGGCTTGCCCGATGCCGTCGCCACCTGCATGCGGGCCGCCATCTTGCCGACCACCCACGGCTCGACGCGCGGATCGTTGGCATTGGTCACGAACATGACCGCCGGGTATTTCACGCCGTCCTTGACGTGGTGATAGGAATCCATCTCCAGCAGCGCCTTGAATTCGTCGGGCTTCTTGACCGTGCCGAACTCCTCGTCGTTGCCGGGGCCGTTGGCGGTGACTTCGAAGCGCAGGGTGTTGAACAGCCCGACGTCGCCGATCGCCACGGCGAACAGGTCCGGCCTTTCGGTGATCGCGCGGCCAACCATGATACCGCCGGCCGACGTCCCCGTCAGCGCCACCCGGCCCCTGCCCGTCCAGCCGGTCTTGATCAGGTATTCGGCCACGTCGATGGCGTCGCGCCAGGTATTGGGCTTGGTCACCTTCATGCCGGCCTTGTGCCACGCTTCGCCCTTTTCGCCGCCGCCGCGGACGTGGGCCAGCACGATAATGCCGCCCATGTCGAGGAAGGCCAGGGCGCGTGGATCGAAACCGGGATCGAGCAGGCTGCCATAGGCGCCGTAGGCCTCGATCAAGGCCGGCGCATGCCCGTCTTGTTTCATCGCCTTGCGGTGCATGATTTCGATCGGCACGCGCGTGCCGTCGCGCACGGTGACCTCCATTCGGGTCGTGTCGAACAGGCTGACATCGTAGGGCAGTTTCGGCGCCAGCGGCACCTCGGCGACCGTGCGGCCGTCGTAATGGAACTGCCGCGCCGGCCAGGTCAGGCTGTCCATGCCGAACCAGACGCCGTCCTCGGCCGGATTGCCCAAAAGCCCCCAGACCGCGCCTTCGGCGGGCAGCTTGATGTCCTCGACCATGCCCGTGGCAAAGCTGTATTTCTTCAGGCCGCCGACCGGACCGCGGATTTCGTGGAAATAGAGACCGTCCCTGGCCACGGTCATGTTGCTGGTGGCATAGGGCGTTTCGGGCACGACGACGGTGCGTGTGCCTGGATCGTTCACCGGCGCCCTGACGACCTGGCCGTTGCTGGCCTGGCCCACCATCAGGGCATAGATGAAGTCGCCGACGATCACCGCCGACTGCACGATATCGTTTTTCTGGAACACAGGCGTCCACGGCGTCTTGCCCGCCTTGATGTCGGCCGCCCTGGCCAGATAGATCAGGTACGGCAGCTCGCCATTGACGATATGCGAGCCCAGGACCCAGTCGCTGCCGGGAAAGTAGGCGACCTGCGGCATGTCGTCGGGCAGGTCGGCCGCGCCCGGGCCTTCCTTATAGCCCAGGATCATCTCATCGCTTTTGGGGTCCGATCCGACGATATGCCGCCACAGCGCGCCGCCTTCGTTATAGTCGGGCGCGCCGAAGACCGCTTCCGGGCGCAGCCGGAAATAGGTATAGGCCGACGAATCCGGGAGCCATCCGCCTGGGCGCGAATTGATCGGCGTCACCAGCGTGTCCTGGCCGGTCGCGATATCGCGAAGATAGAATTGCGCGACCTCGTTACCACCGGAATCGAGCCCATAGGCCAGCCATTTCGCATCGGGCGATAGCTCCATCCAACGCAGGCCCGCCGTCTGATCGCCCTTGGTCCGCGCGGCAGGATCGATCAGCAGGGTGCGCGCGCCGGTCTTGCGATCCTGGATGAAGAGCTTGAACGTAGGGTCCCTGGGTTCGCGCACCAGCAGGACCAGGGCGCTTTCCAGGACCTGGCTTATGAAGACCGAGGTGGTCGCCTGCATATAGCGCGCGATCGCCTTTTCCGCCGCCTTGTGCGCCGGCAAACCGTCCAGCACATGGCGGGCATAGTCCGCCTGCCCTTTCAGCCACGCTGTCCATTCAGGCGTGTCGCGCGTCTCCATCCAGCGGTAAGGATCGACAACCGTCTGGCCGAAATAGGTGTCGGTGACCGGCGCCACGCGGGCGGTGGGCGGCTTTAACGCCTTGCTGCCTTTTGCCAGTGCGGGCGCAGCGCCCAGCGCCAGCGCCGATACGATAAAGCCTCTGCGATCGGTCATGGACTCCCCCCTGGATGAAAGTAACAGGATTAACCTGTTACCGAGGAACGTCAATCGAAAGAACGATGTTCGGGGATGGGGAGGAAGGTTGGTGTTGGCTGCACCGGTCCGGTTAAAAGGGGATTTGACAGGCTGCCGCCGTAAAAAAAGTCCCTTCCAGGCTTTCGCCGAGGATGGCCACAGCGGCACACAAGGCGCGTATCGCTTTGTACCGTATCGCCTCCTGTGAATTGTTAAGCCCGATTGTCTACACTTGCGACCGGAGACACAACATGCCGATCGAACAATGCCGTAACATTATCCTGTTGTACCGCCTGCGGGAACGCGCCCGCGGCATGATCGTGGCCAACAAGAAGGCTGGGAACACGGCGGTCGCGCAGATTTACACGCATATCGACGGCTGGCTGGAAACCCAGATGAACCATGCCATGTCCGGCAGCGGAAAACAGGCCTCGCCCCGACAGCCTGGATGATCGAGCCGCGATCTTGTCCGGCTCGGAGACCGTCACGACGCAACGGACTCGACGGAGATACCGTTGCCCTACACAGTCTCGGCACCCGCCTGGGCTCTGAGTCCGCATGTGAAATCGGCGCCTGGACCGGGGCCC
>OUNM011091840.1_pt1 | contig 13006 bp, 11 predicted proteins | sample 1769961 | NCBI WGS metagenome assembly OUNM01 (sample SAMEA3914820, study PRJEB12502) | metagenome | biome: forest; material: soil | place: USA | collected 2012-03-12 | depth 0.3 m | reverse complement strand
GACAAGGAGCTCGGCGCCACCGCGCATCGCTGGGGCGGCAACACGACGAGCCGTTACAACTACAAGCTGTCGGCGTGGAACACGACGTTCACGTGGTTCTTCCAGAACATCAAGATCGACTCGCACGAGGTGTTCCTCGGCAAGGTGGCGGAGAAGGGCGGCCTCGCTGCGATCACCGTTCCGATGATGGGCTGGGTGGCGAAGGACACGACGAGCGCTTCGTTTCCCGTCTCGAAGTTCGGTCCGCAGGAGAAGACCGACCCGGATCATCCCGACTTCGGCAACGGCAAGAAGCCCGACGGCAAGACCAACATCACGCCAGGGCCGCCGACGCAGACGAGCGTCGCCGTCACGCCGGAGGACGTCGGCGACTTCGTCAAGAAGGTGCGCGCGTACGAGAAGAAGATCGGCAAGAAGCTCGTTTTCGAGTGGATCCTCGACAACGAGCCGGGCCTCTGGTCGTCCACGCATCGCGACGTGCACCCCGCGCCGATGACGTACGACGAGCTCCTCGAGAAGACGATCGCGTTCGGGACCGCCATTCGCAAGGCCGATCCCGATGCGATCATCGCCGGTCCCGCGTCGTACGGATGGTGGGAGTACTTCTACAGCACCAAGGATCACGACGAGGGCATGCGCTCGAAGCCGGATCGCAAGGCGCACGGCGACGTGCCGCTCCTCGCCTGGTACCTGCAGAAGCTCGCCGAGCACGAGAAGAAGACGGGCGTGCGCATCCTCGACGTCCTCGACGTGCACATCTATCCGCAGGCCGACAACGTCCAGGGCCCGGACGGTCACGGCGGCGACGGCGGCGGCGAGACCGATCGCAAGACCAACGACGTGCGCTTCCGGACCACGAGGTCGCTGTGGGATCGCGGCTACGAGGACGAGTCGTGGATCAAGGAGCCCGTCTATCTGATCCCGCGCATGAAGGATTTGATCGCCGAGAACTATCCGGGTCGCGGATTCCAGATCGGCGAATACAACTTCGGCGCCGAGCACCATCCGGCCGGCGGTGTCGCGCTCGCGGAGGCGCTCGGGCGATTCGCGCTCAACGGAGTGAGCCACGCCTTCTACTGGACATATCCCGAGAAACCGAAGCCCGCCTATTGGGCATTCCGCGCATATCGAAATTACGACGGCAAGGGCGGGCACTTCCTCGAGCAGATCGTGCCGTCGTCGTCGCCGAGCGGGACGTCGCTGTATGCGTCGCGCGACGAGACGGGGAAGAAGTGGGTGCTCGTGGCGCTCAACTTCAGCGCCGATCGCCCGAGCGACGCGAGCATCGAGCTCAAGGGGTGCGTCGCGCCTGACAACGTGAAGTCGTATGTCTACACTGGCGGCAATCAGGGCTTCATCGGCGGTGACATCAAGCTCGAGGGCAGCTCGCTGAAGGGCAAGCTGCCTCCGTACTCGATCACCGTCATCGAGCTGGGAACGCAGTGACGATCGACCTCGACGCCTACTTCGCGCGCATCGGTTACGAGGGCGAGCGCTCGCCGACGCTCGCGACGCTCAACGCGATCGTGAACGCTCACGTGCAGGCAATTCCGTTCGAAAATCTCGACGTTTTGTTGGGCCTGCGGATCGATCTGTCGCCCGCGGCGCTCGAGCAGAAGCTCGTTCACGCGCGTCGCGGCGGGTACTGCTTCGAGCAGAACTCGCTGCTGCTCTACGTCCTCGAGCAGCTCGGATTCCAGGTTCGGCCGCTCAGCGCGCGCGTCCGTTATCAGCGGCCGCGTGATTTCACGCCGCCGCGCACGCACGTGCTGGTCCGCGTCGAGCTCGAAGAGTCATGGCTCGCCGACGTTGGCGTGGGCGCGATGAGCGTGACCTCGGCGCTGCGGCTCGCGGAGACCGGGCCGCAGGAGACGCCGCACGAGACGCGTCGGCTGCTCCGCGAGAACGATCGCATCTATCACCAGGTGCTGTTCGGCGAATCGTGGGAAGACGTCTGCGAGATGACGCTCGAGGAGATGCCGCTCATCGATCGCGAAGTCGCTAATTGGTATACGAGCGCCCACCCGGGCTCGCATTTCAAGAATCGACTCTTGGTGGCTCGCGCGCTGCCGGACGGCGGGCGTCTCGGGCTCCTGAATCGCGAGCTCACGGAGCGACGTCGCGACGGCACCGCCGAGCGCCGCGTGCTCACGTCGCCGGACGAGCTGCTCGCGGTGCTCGAGGAGCGATTCGGTCTGAGCTTTCCGGCGCGGACGCGGTTCTCGTGCGAGGCGCTCGATTGGCCGACGTCGCGCGTGCCGCTGGCGATGTAGTCCGCTCGCGCGGGCCGTTCACGCGGTAACGCCGCTCAGGCGGCCTTCTTGTCGGACGCGAGCTCCTGGAGCAGCTCGTCGAGCGCTTCACCGACCGTCGACGCGAGGCGGCGCGGAACGGCATTCGTCTCGGCGAGCAGCTCCTTCAGCTTGTTGGCGGCGTGCTTGATGTCCTTCTTGTCCTTGGTCTTCTTGTCGGACTCGCTGATCGGGAAGAGCGAGTCCTTGTAGAGGCGAGCGACGGTCGCCATGGGGACGCCTTCGTCGAGGACCTTCTTGCGGACCTCGCTCATGGTCTCCTCGGAGACCGTGTGATCGCCGCCTTCGCTGATGCTCTGCTCGTTGCGCTCCTCGGCGCGGCGAAGGAAGTCGATGGCCTGGTAGCTGGGGAGATGGCTCTCGATGGGATCGCGGCGCAGCACTTCCGGCGCGCGCTTGTGGAGGAACATGAAGGAGCCGGTGAGCTTCTCGACGGTGTCCATGCGGAGCTTCAGCTCGGCCTTCGCGTAGGCCTCGAAGGTCTCGTAGCCCCACTTCTCCCAGGTCTTGCCGCGCTTCACTTCGCTGAGCGCCTCGCCGAGCTGTAGCCAGCTCGACTTGAAGCGGCGCGTGCGCCTCAGAACCTCGACCCGCTCGGGATCGTCGGCGTGCTGCTCTTCGAGTGCGGCGAGGGCGCGATCGACGTTGGTCTGCTCCATGGCGGCCGAGATACGAAACGCGGCGCACCCGTGCAACCCCGCGCCTGGGGCAAGGCTGTGGGAATGTCGCGGCCAGCTTTGTGGAGGGGATGTGGAGAACCACGCCCCGACCCCAGCCCCACCGCGCGGCCAGCATGTGGAATAACTATTTTTCGGTGCCACCCCACCCAGCCAAGTTTCGTCGCTCACTCTCGGCGCGCGACGAGCCTGGCGCGGCGCGCGCGACGGGACCCGGGGACTGTCCCGTCGTGCGCGCGCCGTGACAGGCGGCGCTCGTCTTCTCCGGCATCTGCGGCTCAGCGATCGAGCAAGCGCGTCGGTGCCCGCAGCGCTCGTGGAAGCTCTCCGCGATGCAGGTACCAGTACCCGTCGTGCCATCCGCGTCGAAGCAACCACGTCTTCGCTCGCTCGACGGGGCATGGGTCTTCCGGTGGATCGGGCTTGTGCATCCATCCCTCGAACCACTGCGCCGACGAGAACGGATCGACGAGGCCGTCCTCGAATTCGTGATGCTTCAGATGATTGTTCATCACGTAAACGACCGCATTGCGCACATCGCGCGGCGACTCGAGGTCGCGACGATGATAGCGGTCGCCCCACACGCTCCCGCGTCGGCGAAGCACGCGTGAGTTGATCGCGCGCGCCGCGCGCACGGCGAACCCCTTCATGCCGGCAGACAGCGCGGCGGCGCTCTCCGCCTCCACGAGCATGTGGACGTGATCGCGCTGCACCGAGAACTCGACGATTCGAAAGTCGTCGCGCCGCGTCCGTCGTACCGCCTCGCGGAGCTCGTTGTAGAGAACTTCGCTGCGGAGCCCTGGAAGCCCTTTGGCGCGCCGCAACGTGACGTGCACGGGGTTGTACCAAGAGTGCCGCGGCCGGACGCGGTGCTCGACGTTGCCGCGCCCACCGCGCTTCTTTCGCCCTGCGCCCTTGCGCGGCCCGCCCCAGGTAGACGCCTGAGCGAGCGAGAGCTGGCCGTTGTCCACAGCCCGCGGCTTGCGATCAGCACCCCACGCGCGTTCGCGGACGTTCGGCTTGGATTGGGACTTTCTCGTAGCCACTTGATTGAGGCGGATATAATCACCCACGTAGAAGGCGCAAGATGCGCAGGCAAATTTCGGTAATTTCTTGCGCGTCGGGATCGATGAGGAGGCCGCCTGTCACGGCGCGCGCACCTCGAGGCACACCTCGGGCCTCGAGGCGCGCGCCGCGCCAGGCTCAGCGCGGGGCGAGAGTGCGCGACGACACACGATCGAAGAGAAGCGCGCGAGCGACGGGTTGCTTTAGAGCAGCGGCGACAACACTCTCGCGCCCGCTTCCGCCATGCGCCAGCGCAGCGGGACCTGGAGGCGCGTCGCCGGTTTGATCTCCTTCGACTTGCCGAGGTCTCTGCGGAACTGCGCGCACAGCTCCTCCGCGTGCTCGGCGCCGTACAGGATCGCCGTGACCTCGAAGTTCAGACGGAAGCTCCGGTTGTCCATGTTGGCTGTGCCCACCGCCGCGAAGAAGTCGTCCACCACCACCGTCTTCGAGTGGATCATCGTCGGCTGGTACTCGTACACACGCACGCCCGCTGCCAGCAGCGCGTCGTAGTACGAGCGCGCGGCCGCCGTCACGATCAGCGAGTCGCTTCGCCGCGGCACCAGCACGCGCACGTCCACGCCGCGCATCGCGGCCGTCGTCAGCGACGTGAGCACCGCGTCGTCCGGGACGAAGTACGGCGTCGTGACGTACACGCGCTCGCGCGCCGTCGCGATCGATGCAAAGTACAACTTCTGGATGGGCTCCACGTCGCGGTCGGGGCCCGAGCTCACGATCTGCACCAGGTGCTGCCCGGTTCGCTTCGGCGACGGGAAATACACCTTGTCGCGCGCTGCGTATTTCGTCGCGTAGTACCAGTCGTCCAGGAACGTGAGCTGCAGCCATCGCACCGCGTCGCCCGTGATCTTCACGTGCGTGTCGCGCCACGGCTTGCTGTGGCCCTTCACCTCCTTGCGCGCGTCGCGGATGATGTCGGCCGCCGGCTTCGGCCCCTCCACCGGCGGCAGATAGTCGTCCGACACGTTGACGCCGCCCGTGAAGCCCACCGTTCCGTCGCACACCACGATCTTCCGATGGTTCCGGAAGTCGACGCGGCTGCGAATGCGCGAGAAGGCGACCTCGTTGAAGCGCGCGAACTTGATCCCCGCTTCGCGCATCGGCTTCACGAACCTTCGCCCCATCGCGCTCGAGCCCACGTCGTCGACGAGCAGCCGCACCTGCACGCCTGCCTTCGCGCGCTCGATCAGCGCTTCGCGAAAACGATGCCCGGTCCGACGCGGATCGAAGATGTAGTACGCGACGTGCACGTGATGCTTCGCGGCGCGGATCGCCTCTTCGATGGCGTCGTACGTCTTCTGCGCATCGTGGAAGATCTCGACGGTGTCGCACTGCGCGGCCGGCGGCTCGCCGGCCCGTTGCACGAGATGGACGAGCTGCTCGACGCGCGGATCGTGCTGCGCCGGTGGCGGCTCGCTTGCACCGAGCGGCGTCGACGCACTCACTGCGCCACGCGCTCGCTTGTGCTTCAGCCGCTTGCGGAGCAGATGTCGCGGCCCGAACAGGAAGAACACCACGAAACCCACGTACGGCAGCGCAATGAGGCTCAGGATCCACGCGAGCGTCGCGACCGGCGATCGCTTCTCGAACAGGATCCACGTCGCGAGGACCACGACGTACACGAGCTGCGCGATCGTGAGGATCGTGACGAGCAATGCGGCTGAAGAGTAATGGAGAAGGACCCGATGCGTACGCTCGTTTGGTTTCGCGGCAAGGACCTCCGTCTCGCCGATCACCGCCCGCTGCTCGCTGCGATTCGCGACAGCGAGGTCATTCCCATTTTTGTCGTGGATCCGTTCTTCTTCGCACCGTCCCGCGCGCGTGAGCTCCCGTCGCGCATGCAGTTCCTCGTCGATTCGCTGGCCGAGCTCGCCGAGTCGATCGAGGCACGCGGATCGCAGCTGCTGTTCTTCGCGGGAAAGAGCACCGAGGTCGTTCCCCGGGTCGTGCACGTCCTGAAGGCCGATCGCGTCGTGGCACATCGGTGGAGCGAGCCGTTCGGCATCGAGAGGGATCGCCGCATCGCGAAGGCGCTCGCGGAAGGAGGGTCTCGGCTCGAGCTCTTCGAGGGCGAGACGATGGCTGCTCCGGGCGAGGTGCTCACGGGCTCAGGCACGCCCTTCTCGGTGTTCACGCCGTTCTCGCGCGCGTTCGCCAAGACCGTCGCCATCGACGCGCCGCGGCCCGCACCGCGCACGCTTCCGCCGGTCCCGTCGTTCGCTCCCGCCGTGAAGAAACAGCTCCAAGGCCTGCTGACTTCGCAGCCCACACTCGACTCCATCGGCGTGACGCGGAACGAGCGCCTCGTCGCGGGCGGAGAACGCGCGAGCCGCGCGCGCCTCTCGCTCTTCTTGAAGGGCCCGGGCGGACACTACGACGAGGGGCGCGATCAGATGGGCGTTGCCGGCACGAGCCGCCTCTCGCAGGACCTCAAGTTCGGCACGCTCTCGGCGCGCGCCGTGTGGCATGCCGCGAAGGAAGGGCTCGCCGAGCACCCGAACGCGTGGCGCGCCTTCTCCAACGAGCTCGTCTGGCGCGAGCTCGCATACGACGTGCTGCGCTCGAAGCCCGACGTCCTCGAGCATCCGTTCCGCCCTGCGTGGGAGGGCTTTCCGTGGCTCGACGACGAGAAGGCATGGCGCGCGTGGACCCTCGGAACGACCGGCTATCCGATCGTCGATGCCTCGGCGCGGCAGTTGCTCGCCGAAGGCTTCGTCCACAACCGCGCACGGATGATCTCCGCGAGCTTCGCGTGCAAGCACCTGCTCCTCGATTTTCGGCGCAGCGAAGCGCACTACATGAAGCACCTCACCGACGGCGACTGGGCGAGCAACGATCTCGGCTGGCAGTGGTCGGCCGGTTGTGGCGTCGACGCGCAGCCGTGGTTTCGCGTCTTCAATCCGATCACGCAGGGCGAGCGCTTCGACGCCGATGGGGCCTACGTCAGGCGGTGGGTCCCCGAGCTCGCGAAGCTCCCGTCGCGCTCGATTCACGCTCCATGGCAGACTCCTCCACTCGAGCTACGCGCCGCAGGCGTGGAGCTGGGCCGCACGTACCCGATGCCCATCGTCGATCATGCCTTTGCGCGCGGGCGTTTTCTGGCCACTGCGCAAGGCCATCTGGGGCCCTCGAAATCGTAGGGTGGCGTTCAGGCCGGACCGTGCCTACGATGCCGTCATGCTTCCCGAGACGCGCGCGACCAGCTACGCGCACGACCCTGCCCTGGGCACTGTCGTCGTCTACTCGCAGCCCGGGGCAAGACCCGCGCTCCAGGGCGATCTCCCGGGTCGGCTCCTGCTCGACGGACAGGGGCATCTCGTCGGAGTGGACGTGTCGCCCGAGACGCCGGAGCGGCTCGTCGTGATGCTCGGCCCGCACGAGGCCGTCGCCGCCACGAAGGACGCTCGCGTTCACGTCGAGGGCGGCGGTCGCACGGTCACGCTCCACGGCTCGGCTGCGAAGCTCGTCACGCCGGGCGCGAATCCTTACGTGTTCTGAACAGACCTCGTAAGCGGCTCGCACCGCGCGCCGCGCGCTTTTCTCCGCGCTCGATCTCGCGCGATAGATCGTGCAGGTAGTCGTCGAAGTCGACCTGCATCATGTGGCGCTTGGAAGGGACGTAGCGCGCGAACATCGCGTGCCGATCTTCTTCGATGCGGTGGCTCATCGCCGTCGCGTCCGGCAGCGCGTACTCGCCGACGAGATGCTTCGCGAGCCATTTTCCCTGCGCCTCGGCGATGGGCATGATCGCGCCGAGCGGCTGCAGGAGCCCGACGAACGCGAGCTGCCGGTGCTCCGGATGAAACACCCGGAAGAAGAGCGGCAGGTCGTTGTCCCGCGCGGCGATGAAGCTCGTGTCGAAGAACGGAAACGTCACCCGGTAGCCGGTGCACCAGACGATGACGTCGGCCTCCTCGGTGGTCCCGTCCGTGAACTCGACGCGATCTCCGGCGAGCCGTGAGATGGCGGGCTTCGGCGTGATCGCTCCGTGACCGAGGCGATCGAGGATGCGCCCCGAGATCGTCGGATGCGCCTCGCCGAGACGATGATCGGGCTTCGGCAGCCCGTAGCGCTCCATGTCGCCGACCGCGACCTTGAACAGTGCCTCGCCGATGCGCTGGCGCACGGCGTACGGCAAGAGCGCGGTCGTGAACATCTGATCGACCGGCTTGCCGAGGAGGTACTTCGGCAGCACGTACGCGCCGCGTCGCGCCGACAGGAACGTGCGCTTGCCGACCTCGCTCGATTCGACGGCGATATCCATCGCGCTGTTGCCCATGCCGACGACGACCACGCGCTTGCCGCGCAGCTCGTCCTTCGTTCGGTAGTCGTGCGCATGGAGCTGACGGCCGTCGAAGGAGCCCGGGTAACGCGGCTCGGGCCACAGCGGATCCCAGTGATGGCCGTTCGCGACGACCAGCATGTCGTAGGTGCGAGCTTCGCCGGTCGAGAGCATCACGTGCCAGCGCTGCGGGTCGCCGGAGCCGAGCTCGGCGTGCTCGACGGAGGTCTCGAAGGTAATCCGACGACGCAGATCGAAGTGATTCACGTAATCATCGAAATAGGCGGCTATCTGGGTGTGATGCGGGAAGTCGGGATACGACTTCGGCATCGGATAATCGGCATACTGCATCCGCTCGCGCGAGGTGTTGATGTAGAGACCCTCGTACGCGGCCGACATTCCGTTCTTGTTGCCGAATACCCAGTTGCCGCCTACGCGGTCGCTCTTCTCGAAACAATCGAAGTCGATGCCGGCGTCGGCGAACGCCTTGACGACCGCGATACCGGACGAGCCGGCGCCGATGATGCAGGCGCGGCGATGGATACGACTCGCGCCGGCGTCGCTCACGCGGAGGCCTTGCTGCGCCGGAGCTGCACGGTGTCGATGGGCTTCACGTCGATGCGACAGGTGTGGCCGCCGTGCTTCGGTATCGTCTTGGAGAGGTGATAGCGAAGTCCGAATACCGACGCGATTCCCGACTGAAATTGGCCGAAGATCCCGCAGTGCGCGCCGTTCCATCCCGGCCGCGTGTACCAGGGACACGCGGTGCCCTCGAGCCAGCCCGACGTGCCGTCACTCGCGCCCCAGTGCTCCGGATTCACGCGAAACACGTATTCACTCATCCGCAGGATCTCCATCGCTACCTGCGGCGGATCGGGCGGGGAGTCGGGGATCGCGAATGCCGTCTTCACGCGTGATGCGTAGCGCGCGCCGGCATCGAAGCAGATGTCGCCCAGGATCTTGCGGGCATGCGGAAGGTGCGCCGGCAGATCCTCGGTGAGCACGACGAGCAGCTCACCGAGATGCGTCGCGACCTCCTCCCATCGCGCGCGAACGTCGAGCGACGCGAGCAACATGCGCGCGCGGAGCGCCTCCGTGGCGTTCTGCGGAGCCCCTCCCAGCGCATCGAAGATCCAGGCTTGCTTCCGTGCGTGGCGATTCGAATCGAGACGGTAGAGCGCGCTCATGAGAAGCGCGACCGCGCGCGGGTCGGTCGTGCGATCGGGGAAGCCGCCGAGCGCCTTCTGCGCACGGCCACGAAGGCCTGAACGCGGCGCGGCGCAGAGCGCATCCCAGCGTCGCTCGAACGTGCGCCGCGCGAGTGTCGCGAGCAGCGCGCGCGCCGAGATCGGCGGCGTGTCCGAGCTCGCGAGGTGCGGCTCGAGGCGCTTTTCCAGCACCCGAAACCAGTCGCGCATGCCGTCGGCGGCCATCCACCAGAGCACGCGCTCGGGCACGAGCTCGCGGCGGTACGCAGCGCGAGTGACGCGCGTGAGAGGGGAGACCGCAGCGCCCACGACGGCGAGCGTATCTCATCCCCCGAGCGGTTCTAGCGATGAGCGGATCTACGGATTCGCGCCGCCGCCCGCGCCCGGCGCGGGCGGATTGCAGGAGCTGATCGCGAGATTCCAGGTCAGCGTATTCGGATCGCACACCGCGGTCGGTCCCGGGCAGCCGGTGTTGCCCGTGGGATACGTGCAGTCTGCAGGATAACGGCCGCCGCAAGGCGCGCACGAGTCACCCGGGTTGGGCGGAGTCGCGGGGCACGCGACCGTGTAGGCCGTCGAGGCGTGCTTCCACGTGCCTCCGATGCACTGGTACGTCTTGTCCGGCGGTGCGTTCGAAGGGCGCGCGTCGCAGCCGTCGACGTAGCTGCAGACGCCCGTCGACGGCGCGTTGCAGAAGCTGCCTTCGACGGGCGCCGCGTCCGGGCATTGCGGCTGAGGCGCGGGCGGGTTCGTGATCGCTGGCTCTTCCGTCCAGACGCCGTCCACGCAGACGAGCGGCGGCTCCTCGGTGGAGTTGTTGCAGACGGTCTCCGGCGGCGCCGAGCACGGCTGGCCGGCGCGGGTCAGGTCCGAGCAACCCGTCGGCGGGGCGGGCGGATTGTTGATGACTCCGCTCGTGCCGCTGGTGCCGCTGCTTCCGGAGCTGCCGCTGCTTCCGGAGCTGCCGCTACTTCCGCTCGAGCCGCTGCTCCCGATGCCGCCATCGGGCACCTTCCCACCGCAAGCGGCGGACGCGATGGAGAGAGACGCGACCGCCGCGACGGAGATCGTGACGACGAACGGGGAGCGCACGGGCTTCTTGCGACGTTGCATGAAGCGCTGCCATTGCACCGAGCGTACCGGCGGCGACGTGCCGGCTCGACCGCGGCAAATCCCTGTTTTACTGGGTGAAGCTCGCTCGACGGCGATGCACAGCGCGGCACAGGCCGGCACACCGGAGGCGGCCGATGTCAGCCGGCGACCCGGGCGGCGTGCCATAATCGAAGCATGGCGACGGCACCCTGGAGGCGTGTGATCGGCTCGGCCGTCGGTGCCGTCGATCGCGCCGTGGTCGTCGCGATGCAGATGCGCGGAGCGCGCGACCGCGCGCGCGCCGACAAGATGCCTCACGCCGAGCGGCTCGAGGTGCTCGCCTCGATCCATCGCGACTACGGCGGTGACGCGATCGTCGCCGACGCGGAGACCTTCTTCGTGCCGCCGCCCGCGATCGATCCGGTGCTGCGCGCGGTGCGCCAGGAGACGGACGCGCGGCCGGTTCCGATCGGAGTCTGGGACGCGCAGTGGCCGAGCAACTTCGAGCCCTACCTCGCCGACGTCGCCGCGAAGTACCTGTCGCGCGTCGAGAACCGCACCGCGCGCGCGCGCCTCTTCCTGGGTGAGTCGCGCGAGGGGAGCGTGACGAAGCGGCCGGCCGTCATCGCGATCCACGGATACATGGGCGGCCACTGGATCCTCGAAGAGGCGCAATGGCCGCTGGCGTGGCTCGCGCGTCGCGGCCTCGACGTCGCGCTGCCGGTGCTCCCGTTCCACGCGCTGCGCAGCGGCCCTCATCGCGGCGCGCCCCCATTTCCGAGCGCCGATCCCCGGCTCACGAACGAGGGCTTTCGCCAGGCGGTGGCCGATATCGTGTCCCTCGCGCGATGGCTCCGCGCGCGCGGCGCTCCCCACGTGGGCGTCATGGGAATGAGCCTCGGTGGATACACGTCCTCGCTGCTCGCGACGGTGACGCGCGACATCGACTTCGTGATGCCGATGATCCCGCTCGCGTCGATTGCCGACTTCGCGCGTGAGCAGGGGAGACTCGGCATCGGCGAGCAAGCCGACGTGCAGCATGCCGCGCTCGAGCGCGCGAACTGGGTGGTCAGCCCGCTCGCGCGACCGCTCGCGATCCCTGCTTCACGCGCGATCGTCGTCGCCGCCGAGCACGACCGGATCACGCCGAGCGCGCACGCGCGTCGTATCGCGACGCACTTCGGCTGCGAGCTGGTGACGATCCCCGGCGGTCATCTCGTGCAGCTCGGACGCTCCGAGGCATTCCGCGGCCTCGCAGCGATGCTCGAGCGCGACGGGATCATCGCCCCGCGTCCGAAGCGCCCGCATCGCTCGTGAGAACGAACGCGATCGCCTCGGCCATGAGCGCGTCGATGTCTGCCGAGTAGTAGTGTCCGGCGCCCTTCATGACCCACAAGCGGGCTGGAAATCCCTGCTTCGCGAGGCGCTCCGCGGTGCGTCGCTCGCCGGCCACCTGCGAGCCGTTCTCGCCGGCGAGCAACGCCACAGCGCGCACGCCGGCCGCGCGGAGCTGCGCAGCATCGAGCGGCACGTCGGCCTCGTTCAATACGAGATAGGGCCAGCGTCCTGGATGATTGCGTGCAATCTGCACCGCTGAATAGGCGCCGAGCGAAAAGCCGGTGAGCACCGCGCCCTCGCGATCGATCTCGCCGGGATAGGCGCTGTCGACGACACCGATGGCGCGCTCGAGATCGGCGTCGATCCTCGCGACCGGCTCGGTCCAGGTCGGTGGCCCGTTCGGTCCGCAATGGGAATTACCCTCGGGACATGCGAGGAATCCCAGCTTCGATGCGGCTTCTACCCAGTAGCCACATGCATATCCGGGCGGATTGCAGACGCCGTGCAGATTGGCAATCAGCCGCCCCTTTCCGGGGCTCCGGGGCACGACGTAATACACCTTCCGCGTCCCTTCGAGCGGCGCCTCGAAAGGCCCGTGCGCCCTCTCCCGCGCGCCCGCGTCCGCGCTCGCGTCCGCGTCCGCGCTCGCGCTCGCACTCGCGTCCGCGCTCGCGCGCTCGCTCTCCCTCCCACGACAAGCCGCGATCACGAGCAGCCACGCCGCCACCGCGCAGCCGCGCGATCTCGTCACTTCACCGGCGGCGGAGGCACGACGGGCGCGTTGTCGTTCTGGATGCACGACGACAGATCGAACAGCATGAACTCGAGCGCCTTCTCCTGCGGGCTCAAGTCGGGTTGCGTGCAACCGTCCGGCCACGCGAGCCCGGGCGTGTCGCCCGACGACACGTGCAGGTCGCTGTACACGACGCGCCCGCATTTCTGGTCGTCCGCCACGGTGATCGGCGTGTTGAAGGACAGGTACTCGACCGCCTTCATGTTGTTCGCCTGCGGATT
>OUNM010017941.1_pt1 | contig 13006 bp, 10 predicted proteins | sample 1769961 | NCBI WGS metagenome assembly OUNM01 (sample SAMEA3914820, study PRJEB12502) | metagenome | biome: forest; material: soil | place: USA | collected 2012-03-12 | depth 0.3 m | reverse complement strand
TTACTGACCTGATCGAGATAGTCGCGCGCGCGTTGCGTGAATGCTCCGCCGGTCAAGAAGACCACGCGTGCCGCCGCGTCCGGCGCGATCCGCAGGAGCTCGCGATGGAGATCCATCCCGCTCATGGAGGGCATCATGAGATCGCACAAGATGAGATCGTAGCGGCGTCCCGACTCGACGCGCGCCAGCGCCTCCGTCGCGGTGGTGACGAGCTCGACGTCGTGCTCGCCGACGAGAACACGCTTGATGGCCTGCCCGATCGCCGCTTCGTCGTCAACGCAGAGGATGCTGGCGCGCCGGACGCTCTTGGACCGAGGCGCGAGTGACGGCACGGCGCGCCCCGTACCAGGGCTCGCCGCCGGAAGACGGACGATGAAGCGCGAGCCCTTCCCGAGCTCGCTGCTCGCAGAGATGTCGCCTCCCAGGTCCTGGACGATGCGCCGGCAGATGCTGAGACCGAGGCCCGTGCCCTGGCCGGTGGGCTTGGTCGTGAAGAAGGGCTCGAAGATCCGCGGCAAGACGTTGCCCGGAATGCCCGAGCCGGTGTCCGCGATCTCGACCTGCACGAGGCCGCCCTCGACCTTCGCGACCATCTCGATGCGATTGGCGTCGGGCGCCCCCTCCGGCATGGCTTGCGCGGCGTTCACGACGAGATTGAGGAAGAGCTGCCCGAGGCGCGACTCGTTGCCGAGCACCTTCGGAAGGTCCTCGTCGTAGATCCGTACGACCGTCGCACGCTGGCGGATCTGCACGGCAGCCATGCGCACCGACGAGTCGAGCACCTGACGCACGTCGACGGGGGACGCGGACACGTCCTCGCCGCGCGAGAACGTGCGGAGATCCTGCACGATCGATCGCACCCTTTGAGCGCCGTGGTTGGTGTCGGCAAGGGCCTGCGTGAGGTCGACGATGCGCGCGTCGAGACGCTCGCGGGCCTCGCCAGAGAGCTCGCCGATGATCATGTCGAGCTCGGTCGTGACGAACTCGAGGTTGGCGAGGACGTAGGCGAGCGGGTTGTTGATCTCGTGACCGACGCCCGCCGCGAGGATTCCGATCGCAGCCATGCGATCCATCTCGATCATCGCCGCGGCGATCTGGTTGCGCTCGGTGAGATCGCGAGCGATCACCGCCGTGGCGAGCGCGCCCTCGAAGACCACCTCCTCCTGCACGACCTCGACGCCGACTGCAGTTCCGTCGCTGCGCAGCCAGCGCTGTTCGCTCGGCGCGGGACGACCGCTCGCGGTCATCGGCGCGGCGCGCGGTGTGCGCGCGTCGTTCGCGCTCACGATCTTCGACAGGCGCTCGCCGATGATCTCCGCGCTGGAGAAGCCGAGTCGCTCGAGGGTCTTGGGATTCGCGTAGATGATGCGTCCTTCGCGATGCACGACGATGAGGTCGGGCGAGGACTCGATGATGAGACGGAAGCTCGCCTCGGCCTGCCGACGGGCGCGCTCGCTCCGACGCGTCTCGGCACGGACGCGACTGTCGCGGATCTCGCGCGACACCGCGGGAGCGAGTCTCGTGAGGTGGTCCTTGAGGAGATAGTCGTTGGCGCCAGCTCGCATCACCTCGACAGCGACGTCCTCGCCGACCGTGCCGGAGACGACGATGAACGGAAGGTCTACCGAGTCACGACGAACGATCTGGAGCGCGGTCGGCGCGTCGAGATGAGGCATCGTGTAGTCGCAGAGCACGATGTCCCACGCCGGCGCGGCGAGCGCCTTCTCGAGATCGGGTGCCGTCTGCACGCGCTGGTGTTCGACCTGGAACGCGCGCTTCAGCTCGCGGAGGACAAGAAGCGCATCGTCGTCCGAGTCCTCGACCAGGAGGAGCCGAATGCTTTCCACCTTCCCCGTCATCACCACCCGTCGAATACCATCGCGCATCGAATCGATGATGTCGACGCGCGCTCGCCAGGAAGCACGTCGTCGCGCGAGGCGCGGGGCGATTCGCCACACACATACTCCCCTGGGAGTATGTCCCTGTTGGACAAGCGGGACCGTAGCCCTAGCGCAAAGGCAACCCGCTACTTCGCGCGCTTCTGCGCCGGTCGCTTCGCCCTCTTCGCTTCGGCGGCGGCGGCCTTCTTCTCGGCGTCGGTCAGCGGCGCGGCGTCCGGTAGGGACGCGGCGCCCAGGGTCGGAACCGTTGTCGCCGGTGCGGCGACGGGTGCAGCTACCGGAGCGGGAACAGCAGGTGCGGTGGTGGCGACGACCGGCGTCGTCGCGGCGGCGCCCTCCGGCGCGACGCTCGACGCATGACCGCGTGAAGCAAGCGCCCGCTGTACGGCCGGGCGACCGGCGAAGCCAGCGAAGCCGAGACCACCGATGACGACGAGCGCGGTAAACAACTTGAGGACGGTTCGTCCGCGGCGCGGCTCGAACGCGACGACGTCCGCGCGACTCTCGCCATCGATCGCGACGTCGATGTCGAGCTGCGCGTCGCTGTCTTCGCTCGTGCCCGTCCCGAAGGAGTCGATCGCCAGCGGTGCGATGCTGTTCGGCGTCCCGACCATCGGGGACGGCGTCTCGTCGAGACCTGCAACCTCACCGAGCGGCGCCCACCGCAGCGAACCGGGCGCGAGCACCATGGTCCGCTCCGTGATCCAGCCGTCGTGGAAGCCGACATCGAGGACGTCGAGCGAGATCGCACGCGTGTCTCCGTTCGCGAGCTTCACGTGCCACGTGTCGAGCCGGTTCTGTCCAGAGCCGGTGACTTCGGTCTGAGTCATGCGCGCCTCCCGGTCGCGACACTAGCAGCGGAGCACGCGCACGCACGCGCGAGCGACAGCGCGCGAGGCGAATCCAAGCACGTCGGACATGTGCAGTAACGACGGCTCGTCTGCGCGTGCGCGCGCGTTGCTCGCACCGCAACGATGCGCGAGGGCTGGCGCAAGACGCGCAAGCGCGGGTGGCCGTCGATGGGCTGCTGCGCTACGACCGCGTCGAGCATGCAACCGGCCTCGATCATCGAGCGCGAGAAGACGGCGCTCGCTACGCATCGCGCGGCGCTTCGAGGCTCGTCGGAGATCCCGCCGCCGAACGCAGCACCGAAGGGCACCTTCGTTCACGGCTTCTTCTTGCCGTTCTCGCTCATCGTCGCGACCCTCCGAGATCGCGAGCTGCGCGGACCGTATCTGCGCCTGGCGCTCTTGCGCGGGCTCCTCGTCGTGCTCGCAGGTGTGGTGGCGATCGCGGCCGGCAAGATCTCCGGCGAGCGTGGCGCGAAGAGCACGCCCTCGCCTTCCGTCGTCGTGCACCATTCGAAGGACAAATCGAAGCGCTCCGCCCCCGTGCACGTCGACATGCCTGGCCTGCACGTGAACATCGACGACGAGAAGGATCAGGCGAGCGTCTCCGTCCTCGGCCGAGATGTCCCGGTGACGAACGTGGGCGACAAGGATCCGCCTCCGGACGCGGCACCGCCTCCGGCCGCCGAGCCACCGAAGCCCGAAGCCCCGCCGTCGTTCGCGCGTCGCGCCTGGACGCGCGTTTCCAAGAGTTGGCGCTTCCTGCTCGCTCTGTTCGCGTTCCTCTCCGCCGCCGAGGGCGTCGTCGTCTTCTTCTCACGTCGTTGGGACGACTGGCTGTCGTTCCATGCATCTCGCCTCGCCTCGATCGTCCCCGAGGACGAAGCGCCGAAGACACCCGCGCTCGCGCTCGATCTCCGGTGGCTGTACCGGAAGATGAAGCGACGCTTCCGCGGCTACGTCGTCTTCGCTGCCGGGCTGCCGGCGCTCTTGCCGTTCCGTCTCGTGCCCGCCGTGGGACCGTATCTGTTCAGCATCGCCCTGACGCTCTGGGGTTGGTACTGGATCGGCGTCTTCTCCGCCGCGAAGAGCGCGCACGCCTGGGCGGACGAGGAGCAGGCGCTTTCGCCGGCGCCGATCCGATCGCTCAACGAGCGCGTGTCTCGACACTTCGTCTTTGCGCCGCTGCGCTGGTACGGACGAACCTGGGCACGGCTCACGCGAGGCGTGAATCCGGCGGCGACCACGTTCGAGCGGAGCCCGACGGCGTTCCTCGGCCTCGCGCTCGCCCGCATCGTGCTGTCGTTACCGGGGCTCTACTTGCTCGCGCGTCCCATCGTCCCGGTCGCAGCGGGACGTCTCTGCGCCGAGGTCGATCCGCTCGATCGCTTCTCGCTGCGCTGATCGAATCACCGAATCACTTCGCGGCGCGCCAGAGCTCGCTCGACGACTGCGCTCCGGCGCTGGTAGCGGAGAGCCAGTACGCCGCGGTCGACGTAATCCGGAGATGCGAGACACCGCCGACGTAAGGAGCGGTCGCGACCACCTTGGTGAGCGTGCCGGTCGTCGCGTACGCGCGGATCTCGACGTTCGCGCCTGCGCGGCACGCCGTATAGATCGTCGCACCGTCGACGACGAGCGCGTCGTCGAGCATGCTCTCGCTGCCGTCGGCGGGGTCGAAGATCGAGCACGTCGCGCTCGGGACGACCACGATCGGAGCTGTGTTTTCGCCGCTCCCGATCGCGACCTTCACGATGCCCTTGGTGGTGCGCGTGTACACGTCCTTGCCGTCGGTCGCGATTCCGGCGGCGCTCGTCGGCAACGTGTCCTCGATGACGTCGACACTCTGGCTTGCGTCGACCGTCGACACGCGCACCGCAGACTGGCGGTAGTAGTCGATGGCAAAGAGGCGATCGGTCGTGAACGCGGGCGCGAGGTTCTGCGCGTCGACGTACTCCTCGATGCGCCACGGGTTGTCATACGGGCTCGCGGGCGCGGGTGCCGCGATGCTGACGAGCATGCTGTTCGACCGCTGCGACGAGTCCGTCGCGCTGAAGTAGATGCGGCCGCCGTTGACGGCGAGCGCGCCGGGGTCGCCATAACCCCAGTTCCAGCTGAGATGGTGGATGTTGTCGCTGCCGTCGGTCTTCGTCGAGTAGAGGTCCGCGCTCGATCCTTGATCGAGCATCGCGTAGAGGCGCGTGCCGTCGGTCGCGAGCGACATCGCCGTCGTGAGACCGGGGAGCGTCATGACCGCGGTTCCGTCGGGCGCGGTGCGCTCGACGGTGCTGTCGGTCGCGACGAAGACCGCGTCGTTCGAGACCGCGTAGGCCCAGACGGGCGCGGCGTGGATCTTTGCCGTCGCGATCGCGGGCGCGTGGGGCGCAGCCGGCGGCGGAGCGGCCGGAGGCGCGGCGGCCGGCGGCGCATCGGAGACCGGCGGCGACGAAGGTGTCGTCGGCGCTCGGTTGTCGTCGCCGACGATGTTCGGATCGCTCTGGTTCGGATCGCCCGCGGGTGCAGCCGGAGATGCGCAGCCCATCGCGTAGGCAGCGAGCACGATCGGGAGGACGGCCTGGAGGATCGACTTCGTCTTCATCGTGTCAGGTGCTGGAGCACAGGGTGTGCCGATGTACGCACACGACAATATGTAGTTGTTACATGTGCCTGAAGGGGGTGATCTGGATCGTCACCCTCCGGTTCAAAGGCGACCCGAGGTCCGACGAGCGCGGCGGCTCACGGATCTCAGCGTGACGCCGCGAACGTATCGAGATCCTCGAGGCACTCGGGGCCGAGCAGGATCTGATCGCCGACCGTGATCTGACGCGCGAAGTTCATCGCCGCGGCGATGCCCTCGTTCGCGTGATACATCGCGCACGCCGGATTCGAGCAATGCGCGCCGTGCGAGGTGTCGCGATGCGGGCTGGCAGGCTGGATGCCGTTGTCCACCAGGCCGACGGCATGACCGAACTCGTGGAGCAGGGTGAACTGCTCGAGGAGCGCCGGCTGGAAGCCGACCGCTCCGCTCGAAGCGTCGATCGCGCCCTTGAACATCGCGGTCACACCGGTCGCGCCGATGGTCACGCCGAGCACGTCTTTCTTCACGACGTGGCCGTCGTTGAAATACCCGGGAAGCCAGACGACGTAGAACGTCGCGAGCGAGCCTGCGCTCCGCTTGTTGCGATGAGCGTCCGCGATCGAGAGGATGTCCTCTTCCGTGAAGCTGTCACCCGTGATGTCGAGCGCTTCCATCTCCGCGAGGGTCGACGGGATCGTGAGCGTCTTGTTCGTGGTGGTCTTCGCGAAGATCCGCTTCGCATTCGTGGCGAAGAGGCCCCATGCATCGGCGCCGACGCCGGGCACGATGCCGGTCGAAGGCGCCGCGCCCTTCGCGTAATCGACCTCGACCTCAACGGTCTCGGTCGTCGATCCGAAGACGACCGTCGCGGCCGGCTGGTCGAAGCGCGCCGCGTCGCTCTTCGGCTCGCTGCTGCACGCGACGGCGGCCAGCGCCGCGGCGAGCGTGCCGGCGAACGCGTGGAGGAGGCCGCGGGAGGTGGTTCGTGCGGCCATTATGCGACTCTGTCCCACATGAGTGCAGCGACCGTGCCCGTTCAGATACCTCGATTCGTCGGGAAAAAGCGCGAGCTTTTGCGCACAGCGTAGCCAAGGGTGCCACAGGCGATGGATCTCCGTATCCCCACCTTCGCGGTCGATTAACGTGATCGCGTGCGCCAGCTCGCCGTCATCGCAGCGTCGGCGGCAGCGCTCGTCGCGACGTCCGCGGCGTTCGCCACGTGGATGGCGACGCCCGCCCACGCGAACGGTCGCTTCCCGACGGCAAGTCAGCTCGTCATCCGCCCCGGGCATCCCGAGCAGATGGCGCTTCGTACGACGTTCGGCGTTCTCGTCTCGAGCGATCGCGCGGCGACGTGGAGCTTCATCTGCGAAGCCGCGGTCGGTTACCAGTCGAGCGAGGACCCCGCGCTGAGCGTGACTGGTGGCGGAACGTTGCTCGCGAGCACCGGAGAAGGTCTCGCCGTGTCGCCCGACGGATGCGCGTGGGGCTTCGCGTCGGATGGCCTCGCGAACCAGGTCGTCGTCGACAGCGCCGTGCGCACGAATGCTCCGCAAGGCGCCGTCGTCGTCACGTCGACGCCGACCGCAACGACGGACGCTGGTGCGTCGGTGCAGAACGTCCAGCTCTTCGCGACGAACGACGACGGAGCGCACTGGGCTCTGGCCGGCGTCGCCCTCGACTCGAGCGTCGTCCCGTCGTCGGTGGAGGTCGCGGCCAGCGATCCACACCGCATCTACGTCACGACGACACGCGGCTCACGACCGAATGCAACGGCATCACTCTTCGTGTCGACGGACGACGGTGCGCACTGGACGGAGCGCGCAATCCACGTCGACGGAACCGTCGGTGAGAGCGCGTACATCGCGGCCGTCGACCCGATGCGAGCCGATCGCGTCTACGTACGCACCATGGGCTCCGGCAAGAGCCGGCTCTTCGTCACCGATGACGCCGGCGTGCAGTTTCGCGCCGTCTACTCCGGAGGGCCCATGCTGGGCTTCGCCCTCTCGACCGACGGCGCCACGGTCTACCTCGGAGGACCGGAGGACGGCCTCCAGGCCGCGTCCACGAGCGACCTCGCGTTCACGCAGCGCTCGCCGCTGCCGGTCGGCTGTCTCGCGGTGAGCGGCGCGCGCATCTACGCGTGCGTCGTGCAGAGCAGCGTGCTCGTCGCGGCATCCGACGACGGGACGTCGTTCGCGCCGGTGCTCCACCTCGCCGACGTTCGCGGCCCGCTCACGTGCCCGGCGGCATCATCCACGGCAGCATGCGCCGCGGACTGGACCTCGCTGAGCGAACGCTTCGGCATCGGCGCGTCGGACGCCGGCGCAGACGGCGGTGATGCTTCGGCGGCCCCCCCCGCGCCTGCGAGCGGATGCGGTCATTGCGCGGCTGTCCCGGCTCCGATCGATCGACCGAGCATCGGCGCAGCGGCGCTCACGATGGCCCTCGTGGGCGTCGCCGCCGCGCGCGCGCGTCGACGTCGCGCGCGGCGCGGCAGCCGATGCGTCACTGACAGGTGACGGTCGCGGTCGCGTCGCCCGGATTGATCGCGCCCGTGTACAGCGAGTAGTGGCCGCCTGGCTCGGTCGCGCTGCGCGCCGCCGGACAGTTGAACGTGACCGTCGTCGCGGTGGACCCGACGACGGCGTTCGCGAGCGAGTCCTGGTACGTACACGGAATGCCGGTCGCCAGCGCGACGCTCGCATCGCACACGCGAACGACCTGCGATGCGCTGCCGGCCGGGACCGTACACGTGATGGTCTTCGACGCGCCTGCACCGCAGTTGAGCACCTGCTTCTGCGGCGTCATCGCGCAGTTTCGCAGCGGACCGGTCTCGTTGTGGAGACACGGCGCCGTGACGTAGCCCTCGCCCGGCGCGGGCACCGTGACGTTGTACGAGTCGGTGTTGTCGTCGAACCACTGCGGGTAGAAATTGCACTTCATCCGATCGACCGGCGCGCCGGTCTCGGTGGTGAAGGCGGTGCGCTCGAACACCGGGTTGCCGCTCGCATCGAGCACGGGCGTGCCTTCGCAGAGGAAGCCGTCGGGATTCGACACGAAGGTGAGCGGTCCGGTCACAGGCTTCTTCGACGTATCGACGCCGGTCACGTCGATCCACTGGCAGGGCAGGCCGGCCTTGTACTCGTCGACCCAGCCGACGGCGATGCCCTGGTAGCCGCAATCACCGTAGGGCTCCCACAGCGGGCTCACCTCGTTGTTCGCCATGCGCGCCGTGCTCTGGAGGCAGAAGCCACGCTTGTGATTCAGGTTCGGGTCGTTGTTGAACGAGAAGCTGCCGTAGTGCCTGAAATGGTAGTGCTTGTGGCACGAGCTGTACTCGAACACGTTGTGTTGCGAGAGCGTGCTGCCGCCGCTCATGTTGAAGTAGTCGACCGAGCCGATGTTGACGGCGGCGGTGCCGGTGTCGCGATCGGCGGTCGCGAACTGGATGAGGCGACGCCAGCCCGGCGCTCCGACGCACTGCTCGACGAGCGCGCAGTCGTCCGGCGCGAAGTAGCGGTAGGTGATGCGGTTGACCCGGAACTCCGAAGCTTCCGGAGTGAGGTTCGCACCGGCCGTGTTGGTGATCGCTCCGACGCGCGCCGCGCTCGCCGCGGCGGGGTCCCAGGGGAGCCGCGTGTAGTCGACGGTCGTCGAGATGTGTCCGATCTTCGCCTTGAGCGCGTCGACGCACGACTGCGTCGGGAGCTCGGTCTGGTGGCAACCGGTCTGCGAGAGCGCCTTCTCGACCTTGCACGAGTCGTCGTAGAAGGAGTCGACCTCCTCGCTGTCGACGCTGAGCGGCGGGAACTCGGCCTCGTCGATGCACGCGAACCGCGTGCGCTGGAAGACGAGCTCCGGATCGACGGGGAACGTGAACGGCTCGCTCCACGTGCCGCCGATGGTCGCCAGCTTCGGCTCCGAGATGCCAGGCGACGCCGAGTCGCTGAGGAGCGTGGCGTCGAGCGCGTAGTCGACGACGACGAGATCATGTCCGTCGATCGTCGTCCGCCGCGCCGGGCCCTTGAGGGTCACGTTCTGGACCGGAGGCGGCGGCAGCGGGAGCTGCATCCGCTTGGTCATCTTCATTGCCGCGTAATACGTCTCGCGGAAGACGAGGCGGTACGTCGTCAGATCGATCTGACGGTGGGCGCGGGCGATCCAGAAATCGGCGGGCTTGGCGAGGATGCCGTTCGCGAGGGCGTCGCGCTGGGCGGCGGGGATCTCGTCGAGGAGCACGCCGACCGTGCTGTTCATCGTCGTGTGGACGAGCGAGCCGGGATCGGAATTGGCGGTGAGGTCGGTGACCGGCGGCGTGTTGCTGCCGTCGCTGCCGCAACCGTGGAGGAGCGGAACGGCGAAGGCCCCGCAGAGCACGAAGGTGGCGGCGCGCACCGCATGGCTACGCCCCCGGCTCTCCAACTCACCCGACCGCGCGCGCTTCTGCATCGACCCCTCCCGAGAGAGAAAAGTGGAATCCTCAGACTACCAGGCACTGGGTCATAGTGTCGCGCGAACGGGCGCCTGGCGCAGGTCCCCTAATCAGGTCGTGGTCTTAGCGTGCGTCTTCGAGTGCGCGCCGGCGCAGCGCGCATGCAGGGGCGCGCTGCAGGTGGGACAGAGCTCGGACTGCGCCTCGATGAAGAGGCCATCTCCACACGCGACGCAGGTCTTGCCGACGAGCGACGTTCCGGACGGACGCATCATCGCCCAACCGAAGATCGCGACGGCGACGCCGCCGAAGATCACGCCGAGCAGCGACCCCGCGGTGACGAAGAGAATTCCGCCGACCGCCGCGAGCACCAGCGCGGCAGCAAGCTTGTTCTTCTTCGGTGCCACGACCACGAGCGGAGCGTAACTCAGCTACCTGTACGCTTGGCGAGCGTCCCGTCGTTCGCGAGGCGCAACGTGCCTGCCGGCGCCGATCCCTCAGCTCGGCGGGCCGGAGTTATTGCATCACAATTGCATTAACATGCGCGTTGTGATGATGTTGGTTCATGCAGGTCGACGTTCCGGCTGCTCGAAGAGCCCAGTCCAAGAGAAGCTTCGCCGTCGTGCAGCGGGAAGACGACGTTGCCAGGATCCTACGGCCCGAGCTCAACGTGTGCCTTTGGCGGCGCTCACTCCCGTCGGCGCTACACGCGTGGATGCATCGGCTCGCCCGCGATCTCGTGCACGACGTATCCCTTCGCGTCTCGTTCGATCACGCGGCGATCCTCTCGCTCTTTTCGGGTCTGCCCGTCGGCAACGAGTCCCTCGCCTGGGCGGCGGACGTGACCCGTCTTGCTCGGCTCTTTGCGCGGCTCACCGGTACGTCGTCGTTCCAAGCCTCACTTGCGACGGTGCACACGAACAAGTGCCGCAAGTTCCACACGGACTACAAGCCCCTCCGCCTGGTTTGCAGCTACGCCGGGCCGGGCACCGAGTGGGTCGACGATCGCGATACGAACCGTGACGCTCTTGGGCACGAAGAGGCGTGCTTCGACACGGCGAACGCGCGCATCGTACCTCGCGGCTCGAGCATCCACCGAGCGAAGGCCGGTGACGTCGTCCTCCTCAAAGGGGAGCTGTTTCCGGGTAACGACGGCCGCGGAGCAGTCCATCGCTCGCCGCCCATCGAACGCACCGGCGAACGCAGAATCGTCTTCACACTGGACACCCTGTAGGAGCACCTCGAACGACGACCGGGCGTGGCGTCATGGCCCGAACGCGGGCAACGGCACCGTGGCCTCGACGTCGGCTCGCACGAAGCTCACGCGCAGTTGTCGCAACGACCTTTCAGCTGCACGGCGACCTTGTTCTTCGCGACCGACTTCGGCGCCTTCCCGTGTCCTTCGAGCTTGAAGGAAAGGCCCGGCAGGCAAGAGACCTCCCCGCAGTCGACGCAGACGAAGTGCGGATGCTCCTCGGTGTGCTCGGCGCCGCCTACGCCCTTCTTCAGCTCGAACCGCCACACGTGGTCGCCGAGATCCGTGCGCGAGAGGATCTTCGCCTCCGCGAGGTCCATCAGGATGCGGTAGATCGTAGCGCGATCGAAGCCGCGGTCTTCGAGGGCCGCGAAGAGCTCGGCGTGGCTATTCTGCCCGCCGTGCGCGTGGAAGTACTCGAGGACGGCGATCCGCGGCGTGGTGCTTCGCAGTCCCGCTGCTCGGAGAAGAAGCTGGAAGTCCTTCACCTGCGGCCCCTCGGCCTTGCGCGCCTTGCCCTTCATTGCCGCGCTCCCGGGCTTGCGCTCTCGTTTGGACAGTTGCATCGATAATGAAGCGTAGTCCTTTTGCATCCACGTTGCATCTGTTTCTGGGACGATTCTAAGAGCGGGAACGCTCGCGCTCGCGCGAGGTCAGAGGAGCTCCCCGTTCGTCGCGAGCTCCATGTCGCAACCGTGTTGCAAATGAGTCTGCGACGCGATAGTCGTGCTGTTGCATGGGTGGTCAAGCTGCATCGACGCTTTTCCTCGGCCTGGTGCTCGGCTTGCGACATGCGACCGATCCCGACCACGTGGTGGCGATGGGAACGATCGTGACCCGCGATCCACACCTGCGGCGAGCCGTCGGGACGGGCGTCTTCTGGGGCATTGGGCACACCGTCACGGTCCTCGTGGTCGGTGTCCTCATGCTGATCGGCCGTGTGCGGGTGCCCGAGCGTGTCGTCGGTCTCATGGACCTCGCCGTTGCCGCGATGCTCATCGCGCTCGGGGTCTTCGCGCTCCGAACGCGAAGGGTGGATCCCACCGAAGCACCGGGTCTCGGAGAGCGGATCCTGGTCTCGCCGCTTCGGCCGCTGCTGGTCGGGATCGTCCACGGGCTCGCAGGCTCCGCGGCGATGACGCTGCTCGCACTGGCCACGATTCGAGACGAGCGAGGCGCGCTTCTCTACCTCGGGCTCTTCGGGGCGGGCACGGTCGTCGGAATGGTGGGCATCACCACGCTTCTCACGCTCTCTCTTCGATGGGTCGGCGCGAAGAGCACCGCGATTCCGATCTGGATTGTTCGGGTATCGGGAACCCTCAGCATCGCCGCCGGCGTGCTCGTTGCGAGCCGCGCGTGAGGTGCGTCAACGGCGAACGAAGGAAAAGGTGCGTGTCATGAAATCAGGAAAGATCCCGGTCACCGTCCTCACAGGCTTCTTGGGCTCGGGCAAGACGACGCTCTTGAATCGGATCCTGACCGAGAACCACGGCAAGCGCATCGCCGTGATCGAAAACGAGTTCGGCGAGATCGGGATCGACCAGGCGCTCGTCATCAACGCCGACGAAGAGATCTTCGAGATGAACAACGGGTGCATCTGCTGCACCGTTCGCGGCGACTTGATCCGCATTCTCGGGAACCTGATGAAGCGGCGCGACAAGTTCGATCACATCCTCGTCGAGACGACCGGAATGGCCGACCCCGGGCCCGTTGCGCAGACGTTCTTCGTCGACGACGAAATGCGCGACATGTTCGTGCTGGACGGCATCGTGACGATGATCGACGCGAAGCACGTCGCGCTCCACATCGACGAGTCCGACGAGTGCAAGGAGCAGATCGCCTTCGGTGACGTCATCCTGCTCAACAAGACCGATCTCGTCTCCGACGAGGACGTGAATCGGCTCGAGGCGCGGATCCGATCGATGAACGCGCTCGCGCGGATCCATCGCTCGGTGAACGCCGAGATCCCCGTGCAGACCGTTCTCGACG
>OUNM010729740.1_pt1 | contig 13012 bp, 21 predicted proteins | sample 1769961 | NCBI WGS metagenome assembly OUNM01 (sample SAMEA3914820, study PRJEB12502) | metagenome | biome: forest; material: soil | place: USA | collected 2012-03-12 | depth 0.3 m | reverse complement strand
TACTACTTCCTCTACGTCGTCGACGGCTACTACTGCGCGCTCTTCATGATGGGCATGCTGCTGTGCGACCTGGACCTGCTCGCCGCCCGCCCGGGCGCCTACTTCCCCCGCTGGATGCGCCTCCTCGAGCCCTACAAGACCTTCATCTTCTACCACATCCTTATCATCGGCATGTACTTTGGCGGGGTGCCGTCGGAGACGCAGAAGATGGACCAGCTGCGGGCGAACCCGGGGTGGTACTGGCTGTCGTACCTCAAGCCGCAGGCCGTCTTCGACTACAAGTGGTTCTTCCTCTTCTGGTCGGGCACCATGGTGGTGGCGAGCGTGCCGCGCATCGCCTGGCTGCGGCGCTTCTTCGAGTGGCGCTTCTGCCAGTTCCTCGGGCGCGTCTCGTTCGCGCTGTACCTCGTCCACGGGCCGATCCTCAACATCATCGGCGACCGCATGTACTACGCCGTCGGCTGGGTCCGCACGGAGCAAGAGAAGCACCAGCCCGTCGCGCACTGGGCCAACATCTTCCCGCTGCCCAAGGTCGGGCCCATGGGGCTCGAGGTGGCGTTCCTGATTCCGAACCTGTTCCTGCTGCCCTTTACGCTGTGGGTGGCCGACTTTGTCACGCGGACGGTGGACGAGCCGGCGGTCCGCATCTCGGCGTGGCTGTACAGGCTGGTCCAAGGGGACGGGGCGCTGGAGCCCAAGCCCGTGGAGCTGGCGCCTCTGACGCGGGTGGAGTGAGGGCAGAAGAAAGGGGGGTAATGACTTGAACGTGTCTTGCTATCTTTCTCTCTCGGCGGGCAGCTTTCTTTCTTTTTTTGGCATGCCGGGACTGTACATAGAACTACCGCTCATGTAATATGTACTATGTATGGACTAGAGGACTACCTTGCCTGTCTGGAGGCGTGTGTAAATATGTACGGAATACAACTATTCTGTTCAGAGTCAAATTCTGCTGTCCTGCTGAGCCTCCACCAACAACGCCGATCCCCATCCAACATCAACAACCACAGCACTGAGAGCACCAACCAAAACCTGCGCATTGGCCACGTCGCGTGCCTCAACCGTCGCCCAAAACCCCTGAACGAACGAAGAACGCACAGGCACCAGCAGTGGAGCGGTGGAGTGGTGTGTTGTCCTCCCCCGGCCCCGTTGGTTCAACGGCGGGCGCCCGAAAACGTAAAAGCCGACTCGAGGGAGGGGTGCCCCGGAAACCCAGGCCCTGCCTGTCTCTCGTCGGCCCACACACCAGCCCATCTCGAAACAGCATCGCCACCATCCAAACTGCGGAGTGTGTGTATTTCAGGACAATTCGGGACAATCCCGCGAACGAAACGAACGAACCGAAAGAACGGCGACATGTGCAAGCGAGAGGGGAGAGAACGAGACAATTCCACATGGATGGATGGATGGCATGTGCCATGCCATGCGGTGCCACGCCGTTTTTCCCGTTCCCCAGATTCCCGGATCCTGTGGGAGGGCCTGGTCGGGATTGATGAAGAAGCGAACCCGAGCGCGGACAGCAGCAATTCTGGAGTCTGGGCTGGGCCCCGGGGCTGGGCCCATGTCACATTCCGCAGCGGCGCTCCGCCCGCCCTGTCCGTCCGTTCCCAGACGAGCCAGTCGTGCCGGTCTATTAGCATTCTGCAAGCGTGGTGTCTGTGTGTTGAAAAGGTTTCTTGAGAGGGTTCTTTGCTGCCCGTTTATTTTGGTGGTTTTTTTTCTGGGCCGGGCTAACGATCCGGTTACTAATAATGGAGAAGCCGGATGGAAAAGGCACACGCGTCTGGGAGGCTAGCGCTGCGGTAGGGCATTGGATTTGGAGGTCGGCGCCGGAAGGGGCTGGTTGGTGTGGGGCGGGGTGATTTGGTGGAAGGTGAAAACGCCGTGAAACGGTGTTGATTTCGCCCTTGATCGTCAGGATGGCCGTTTCGCCGGCCGGGCTTGCGGCGCCGTGGTTGGCATCCCGGGTTCAAAGGCTGGCCCTTCCTCCTCCCGGCCGGCACCGACCTCACCTTCGTTCATTACGGGTACTTTGCTCGACTACTTCTGCATGCAGGGAGGTCTGAGCCTGAGCCTGAGCACGTTGCGCGAGGAGGCTCGCAGCACCGTGAGCCTCAGCCGCAAAGATGTCAATGAGGGTTGCCTTGTCCTCCTCAACCACCTCGACGGCGCGGAAGACAAGAGAACCGTCGACAGACGCCGACTCGGATGCCAGCTCAACCAGAGCCGAAGACAGCTCTCCTCCGGCCGGGATATGTCGCTTCCAGTAGAACCCAATGGTTCTAGCTAGGAGCAACGGGTCCGACTCAACAGTGCCGACGAAGTCGGGGTGTGGATACGCGCTTTTGATATCAGCAGACGGGATTCGTCCCCGAAGAGCATCTCGCTCAACTGGCGGCGGGCACATTCGATGGCGCCTTTTCCCTTTCTCAGAACCTAGGAGATGCTATCGGCGTCTGTTAGGGGAGTCATGGAGGGATCGAGATGCTGTAGCGCCTCTCGGTCGATCTTGACGGACACCACGGCTGGCCCGCTCGGCACGACAAAGTCGGACGGCTCAAGCCGCAAGGAGACGGGCATGTCGGATCGACCCCTAGATGCCTAGATCAGTGCCAAGCTTGATGAGCAGTTTCTCCAAGACTCACCTACACAGTAGGCTGCCGGCTTCGTCAAGTCTGTTTCTAGCCGTGTTCTTTGGAGGAGAGTGCCCAGCAATCAGCGGTGGAGACAAAGTGCTCGCAAGCAATCCTCGAAAAGCGGGGTTAACAGCCGGCTTCACCGTTTTCTTACAGTTAAATACGGACTATAGTAACGGAGAAGTTTGAACACCCCTGTTTTCAACCCCTCCTTTTCAGGGCACCCCTGCCTTAGCTTGGAGACGGTGGGCTTGGCGGGGAAAAGGATCGCGTGGGCTTTTGGGGTCTGTGGTCGATGATTTTTTATGGAATCGAGAAAGACGAAGGGCAGAAAATTGAGGTGGAGATGGAACGGGGTGCGCTTGGAGTGCCTCGAGAGTGCACAGATGGCGCCGGGCTGGGATCCGTTTGCCGCCGGCGGCGGACGCTGCTGGGATGCCGGGATCGCGAATGGGACTGGAGGTTGCGATCAGCGGTGGCTCGGTGGGTGGCCCCGAGATGTGCAGTTGCTGCCGCGTTGTCGAGCGTTGTCTTGCTCTCTGCTGGCCTGCATATGCGGGTAGGGTCGTTCTGGACGCGCACGGAAATCCTTCTGTCTCACTCCGAGCCGAGAGATCGGAGCAAGATGCGGCAACGATGTGCAGCATGTGAACTGGGCCTTCGGGAGAAGGTGTCTGCCATGTTTGACCTGCTGAGGGCTGTGCAGCCTAGCTGTTGGGGGTTTAGCCCGCACAGTGCGTGTCGTGAAGCAGTTCCGGTACTGCACGAGCACTTTGGTACGCTCGGTAATACGGTACTGTCCTGCAGATTCAGGGGTGACGGCGACGCGATCCGCCCTCGGGGAACCGAAGACTGTGACGTGTGGTGCCATGCGGAGGGTGAGATTCGGTTGTCTTTTTTTGGCCACGCTGACTATGGAGACGATGGGCTGACAGCCAGGCGGTACGGATACTGCTGTGCACCCGTGGTAAGATGCATCTGGGCTGGGCAGGTGGGATAGAGTGAATGCAACCGCAGCCCGACAATTTAATGCTGCCGCCTGCAGGCGGCCATTCGAGCCACTGTCTCGCTCAAATTGCCCGTTGTGAACCTTGAACACCCCAGCGACTCCACCCGCCACACCGGCGGCATCTTCCGCGCAACGACACTGCAATTCCTTACCGACGACCACATCGAGTCTGGCTTTCATGCTTGACAGTGGCTCCCTTGGCATAATGATGATGAGGGCGGACCATGGGATTTGGGAAGTGAGAGGCCAAGCGGAAATGTATCGTTGCCCAGACACTCCATGCTGTCGCAGCATCGTTGCGATGCACTCAACTGGCAGTTGACAGCCGAGTCATCGGTGCTCAACAACCATCACCAGAATGTATCGTAATCTAGCCCGCCAATACTGCCATTTTCAGGTTCCTGGTTGGCGGGCCCGGTACTAGAATCAAGCACACGAGCTCTCGTGGCACAGGTCAGACTCTCAGAATTCACCTGCGGCTGAGTCACTCAAACAACTAGGCTTCATAACTCCATCCTACAGTGCAGCAGACCAATCCCTCTTTCGACTCGATGTACAGACGTCAAAACACAAGCAGCTATGGCAGATCCCAAGGTTCTAGAGGTTGTTGAGAAGAGAAGGAAGTTTAGCGAAGAAAACCATGGCGCGGTGTTCACGTCGCTCAGCCGGTGGAGTACGTCGTGAAGAGTCAAGATTGGAAGGGGGGGTTGAGGTTCCAAATCGTCAGCATGGATTGTATAGAGTGGACCAAGTTGCTTGGGCTGAGAACGGAGATTGTACCAGAGTTCTATGCTCATCTAGGTCAGTCTTCAAACACGTCAATTCTCATTGTCAGACTTAGCCAGCTGACAAACTATAGGTGATGTGGAGAACAACCTTGAAATCCTTGCGCTATACGCCTCCTAGTTTGTACCCTGGAAAGGAGAACAGTTGCAAACATGCAATGAATTGGATCAACAAGTGCACCTTCGGACACCCGACACCAAGTGTTCCCGAGCTCGAAAGTCAGCACTACCAACACGCGTAATCGAGCTACTCGATGACGGAGAGCTCAGGGTTATGAACAGGGATGAACCAGCTTACTACGTTGCCCTGAGCTCCTGCTAGGGAGGCCCTCAGACGTGCGCAACGACGGTCGACACTCTCGAGGACAAAGTCCAATGGCTTCTTGGACTCGGGCCTCCCGCAGACGCTCCAAGACGCCGTCACCGTCACAAGAGAGTTCGGGCTCCAGCACATCTGAAAGAACATGCTCGGCAAGATCTCCTGGTTCTCCAACGCGTCCGGCCATTTCTGCCTCTTCCGTGAAGAGATGCCCTACAGGCTCACATGGAACCCATCTCATCCCGCGCATGGACCTTCAAAGGGCGCTTCCTCTCGCCTCGAGTCCCCTTCTACGGCAGCCGCATGGTCTGGCAGTGCAACACCTGCCAAGTAAGCGACGGCGGCGTGGATGACGAGACAGACGACCTCCGCAGCATGGGCCCTTAACCAAGCCATCAACCCCAGCCTGAGCTGAAGCTCACCTCAACTTCCCCCAAAACACCACCACCCCCGACCCAGCAACAGAGTAATATCCCATCTGGAATGCCGCCGTGCACGAATCCTCCCATCGGTCCCTCTCCCTCCCCAAAGACAACAAACTCCCCGCCATCTCCAGCCTAGCCACCAAACCCCGCACCCCCACCGCCGACGTGTCCCTCACAGGCCTCTAGCGGCGTGCCCTCCTCCGCAAACTGCTCTGGCCAACCTACCCGACCACGGCCCTCCCCAACCCCCCCGCCTGGCACGCACCGTCCTGGTCATGGGCGAGTCTCGACAACGTTGTCGCGTATCGCCGCCTGCCACTGGCGTCCACGGCCGTCGCGGTGGCTGAGGTGGTTGAGTGCGTGGCGACGCTGAGGCATGAGGGTGGACCGGTTGTGGAGGCTAAGGCTGCGGAGCTGATGATACAGGGCTCGGTGTTGAGGCCGAGGGCTGCGGCCGGGGAGGCGTTTACGGTTGGTTTGGTGAAGGCGGAGAATCGCGTGCCGAAGGAGAGGGACGGGAGGGAGTGGCGGTTTCTGTCTTCTTCTTTCTTTTAATTTGATGATGATCACGCGAGGAAGCGCCGCGGGTAAATGGTGAGGCGTGATAGCCGCCTGAGGGGCTCGCGCTGCTGCAGGTGATGGCGGAGCCGAGAGCGCCGCCGCCGGGAGGGGAGGAGAGGATGGAGAGGATGGAGAGAAGGGGGACGACTCGGGGGAGGGAGGGTTGTTTACCATTTCTGGGCTCATCTTGGGGCCTGTAGAGAACGGGAATGGGAGCGGGTTGGCTGTTTCACTGAGATGGTGTTGAAAGGGCGGTCATCAGGAGGTCGGTCTGTTGAGGATGTTTGTTTGATGGGGTGGGCTCTGCTGGCTGGAGTGACCCATTCTTTGCCGCCCGATCGGATGGGTGCCGTTCCCAGCAGGCACAGCAGCACGACTCAACACGACACGGCATGTCGCTCGGGGTTAAGTCTCAAGAACTAGCTAGTCCCAAAGTTGTCATGGGTGGGCTTTGTCTCCAGTGCTTGTTTTGTGTGGCTAACCCTTTCTATCTATCTTCCAGCCGGCCCGCTACAGCCTTTTCCACCATCCGCAGCAATACCATCACGTTTGCCTGCTTTCCATCACGCAATTCCGACAAAGCTGATGCTGTTTCTGTCGCGGGCTCGCGGCAGGATTCGTTGTTATTGAGCTATCAATATAACGATTCTGAGTGGAGCAAGTCCCAAAGAATTTTGATACCAGGAGCTGAGGTGAGCTGAAGGGCGAGCGCGTGCCTGGATCGTTGCCTGTTGCGGTGCTAGACCAGAGAGCTGAGCCACTAGTGCATCAATGGCCGGGTTTGGAGGCGCAATTTTGCCGCTGTTCATTGGTGAACCGGACCCAAATGTCCACAGTCCACGCTCAGCCGACACCGACAATGTTGTGAAAAAGGAGGGATTACGTGGGCGGTCGGATGACGGAGTTAAGATGCAGGTATATCTGGCTGGGCATCCACGAATTTCTTGGCTTCGTTCACTAAAGCTCTTGGCTCAACGACATCCGTCTTCAAAAGCCGTGGTCCTGTGTCTCGAACCATGGCGTCCGTTCTTTTTGGCCTCCTGGCCGTCCAATCGTTGTTCTCGGGTGTCGTCGCCCGCCCCCGTTGCCATGCTCTCTCTGTTCTGTCCAGCACGACTGTCTCGGACGTCGTCAGCTCTTCTTCCGTCGACCTGAGCTCCAGCACCGAGACCGAGTCATCCTTGACTGTCTCTACCACCGTCTCCTCTGAGGACATCCCGAGCTCGACCGAGTCGCCCTTGACTGTCACCACTACCGTCTCATCCGAGTCGGACATCCCGAGCTCGACCGACTCGTCTCAGGCTTCCTCCACCGTCTTCAGTACAACCACCACGGCTCCGTATTGCGACCCGACGCCGACATATCTCCCTGAGAACTGCTGGGCAAGCATCCCGACCGCGTGCAACTCGCTGAACCGCACGCCCACCCTCGCATACCCGAACGCCGGCGCGACAGCATCCGCCTGCCGGAGCGCTTTGAGCGCGAACGGAGCCTTGGCCACCGCCGTTGCTGGCTGTTTTCAGAGCATTGGGTTCCCGCAGTTCATTGCCACCAGCGCATACAGCTGCGTCTCGGCCGCCCCCATCTACTGCCATTCAACGACAGCCTCGTGCGATCCCTTCGCAACCCCGACCCCGCTCCCCGTCAACGGCGGCTTCGAGTCCGGCGACATGTCTCCCTGGGTCGAGATAGTAGCCACCACGGGCGTCCCGGCCTCCAACGTCGACTTTTCCGTGACGGCCGAGCAGTCACACTCCGGCGGGAAGAGCCTCAAGGTCAACTTCCAGAACCTCGACGGGGCCCTTCTCCGCTGGCAACAACAAGTGAAGCTCGTGCCCGGTGCGACGTATGAGTTTTCGTACTGGGCCTACTCGCTCAACACGGTGAGCCGGACCGGCACGGGCGGCGGCGTGACAATGCCGGGTAGTAGCCCCTCCGTCACCTCATACACCTTTCAGTGGTCGGCTGCAAATCAATGGACGCGCGCTTCCACACAGTTCGTCGCTACTGCGTCGTTCGGAACGCTCTGGTTTCAGTTTAGTGCCAACTACGCCACCACCGGTGGGGGCAATGTCGTGTACATAGATGATGTTGCGCTGAAGCTGGTGTAGAGCGGCGGGACGCGCTCTGGCTATTGAGGAGGTGTATTAATTACGGTGATTCCCGTGTTCATCGTTCTCTGGTCTCGTTGTTTCCGTGTCTCGCGTGGCTGGTCTGTTGACGGGCTTGATCATCCCAAATCGGCGAATCGAGGCAACCCGCCTCCACCGAGTGACATGTCAAGACCAAGCATGGTCAGAGCTGAATTATGTTCGTTCACTACTTCCGCCTCTTTTCGCTTTCTGTTCCAGGCAAACACGGGAAGACGAACCGAAATCTGTTGAGTGGTTCTGGTGGTGAGGGATCTGTCGACATAGAAACTTACCTAGACAACCAGCCAACGGGCAGTCCTTGAGGGCGAGGACACCGACATTTAGCGAACCTTTCGGAAAGAACCCTCACTAAGTCCCTTACATAGCCCCCGAGCCTACCTGAGTCCACGGCGCGGCGCGCAGCGCCTTGGCCTGGATCTCGAACACCGGCCGAGCCAGCCGAACGAGCTGCTCCCCGAACTCCTCCAGAAGACTCTCCGCGTCACTCGCAGACCCCTCAGCAACAGCACCGTTCTCCGATCCTTCAGCCACCCCTCCCCCCTCAACACCACCCTCCCCAAACGTCGCCTCCCTCCACCCCCTCTTCCACCCCTCAACAGCCTCCACCGCCTCAGGCGCCCCCGCCCGCACGTTCCTCGCCACCATATAAAACGACGACTTCTTCGCGTGCGCCCGCGCCGGCTTGAACAGCACCACGTCCGCAAACCCAGCAAACAACCGCAGCAGCCCCTCCGAGTCCCACGCGTCCGCCCGGTGCATCACCAGCACCAGCGTCCCGCTAGGACGCAGCCGCCCAAGCCCCAGCACTAGCTGGCTCGTCAGCAACCGCACGCTCTCACACCCCTTGCGGCAGCGGTACGCGGCGCGCGCGTGGTTGCGCACCACAGCGCCACCACAGAAGACAAGATCGAATTGCTTGCCCGCAAAAGGCCGCTCGAAGAGGAAGCGACCCGCGTCCGGGTGCGTGGCCGGGACCGACGCCCATCTCGCCGGCCAGCATGGTGATGTCGAGGAAGCGGATGGCGGCGCTGCCAGCGCGGGATGCGCACCTCGTAGCCGCCCTGGGCGACGGGGAGGGTGATGCCGCAGACCGAGACGCGCGGGTTGTGCGCCAGCGCGGCGGTCGTGAAGCCGCCTGGTGCCAGGCAGAGGTCGAGCACGGCGAGCGTGTGCGGGAGGGGGAGGTTGAAGGATAGCGCGCCGTGGGTGGATGTGTTGAGCTCGTTGCTGATGTGGACGGTCATGGTGTAGAAGGCGTCTTTGGCTTGGGGGTTGGGGTTGTCGGCTTGCTGGCGCTGTTTTTGGAGGTGGGAGTCTGCTGCTGGGTTGTTCCAGCCCTGACACTGGCATTAGCGCTCTGGGGAAGGTGGTGGAGTGGGTGTCTGTGAGGGTGGCCGGGACAGTTTGCACCTGTTTTCTCAGCTCGATGAGTTCTCTTCACTCGGGGATGTGCTGTGACAGGTACATGGAGAGGATGGCATTCGGGTGACTGGTCTGAGCGGGATGCTCGGGGTCGTCAGACGCAGAAGACATGATGTTTGAAGGGTCTTGGGCTAGGAATCAGTCGGGGATGTTGCAAGAATGACCGTGAGGTGGCTCTTTGAGCTGATCAGTTCAGGGTTCGAATAAGCTGAAGCAGGTGAGGGGGAAACAAGCCGCCATGTGAGTGCCTATGGTTGTGCTGTTGGCTGGCTACCCGTTTGTTGCCACTAACGCACTGAGGCCAACAGTCGGGTAGCTGCCGCCAGCTGCCAGGCGATTTCTTTCCCACGCCGTTCGTGAGTCGGTATGTGTACAGGTGGCTGCGGCGGAGGGAGTACTTCCTAAACGACATATGGGATCTCACCTTCAAACCTGTTTTCTCTTTCCTCATTTAGACGATACTTCAGATGACCCTGCCTGCTCGCTGACTTGAACCTCGTCGCTATGAGACTTGGTACAGATGTCTTCCCCTGAAGTATGTACTGTCTTTTGTAAAGGAACTCCGGGGCTCAAAACGACAAGAGAGCAAGGCGGAGCGCGTCATTAGTCGTAGCCTCGGTCAGGGTAAGCAACAACTCGCGCTGGGGGTTGGTGATGGTGCGGCCAAGGGTACCTAAACTAGCCCCTGGATGGCGATCGATATAAGCATAGGTATCTAGTTGAGGTTCTCGCATCTGCGTCATCGAGCCCGGGGGGTTTTGAAACCTTTGAGTCCAGCAAACCTCGAAATCGACATAGTTGATGGAAAGTGTAGGGGATGTCCATTGATGTCCATGGACAGCATGGACTTGCCTGCAAGAGACACAACAACTGGAAAAAACCAGAGAAGAAAACGAAACCCGATCTTGCGGGTGATCGTCTGTTTGCGTGTTCCGTACGGAACACTCTGTACATTGGCATCTTTTAACACCTGTCCTGGCTGCCTGTCGTGGCATTTTGCAGCCCCGCCGGCTCTGGCGGCCTCTTGAGCTCAGCAAGGCCGCCATGCAGACGGTTAGTGCCGAGCCCGCCATGCGGTTGGCTGCAAGTGCAGGGCATCCATTGGCGAGTGCTGTGAGGAAAGCTGTGGAACAGAGACCGTGCTGGGTGCTGAGAGTGGCGCAGCAGGTGAGTCCCAGTCATCAGGCTGTGCTTCCAGAAAGCGTTTCTGTGCTACGCAGAGCGGAGAAGGCTCTGGATTGTTGGATGTCTTTTGCATGATTTCTCTCTCTCTCTCAAGGAGCCCCTCGCAACCTTGGAGACGAGCCCTACCAGTGACAACAACAGAACGACATGGTGAGCAAAATGAACCCGGCTGTTGAGCCCAATGACGACTCATCAGACCCAAGGGCCGGAATGCCTGGCCTCAGCAACCCAATTGTCGCCATGCTCGACCACCTCGACAGATTGGACAATCTACTCGCAAAGCCAGCCCAGGACGAGTGGTGTCAACCCCATAAATTATACCTGTTCCCTATTTCGGAGGCCGAGTTTGACGTTGTGATTGCTGCTAAGAATCGGTATAGAGCAGCTAATTACAAAGCCGAGGAAGTTCGGGCTTACCTCCTAAGGTTGCCCGAGTTTGACGATATCTGGGGCGGTATCTGTCGAGCAATCCTACGGGTGTTTCGGCACAATCCAAACCGACTCGGAGAGTGACATCTTTGGCTGAGGCAGGCCGAACGAGTCGGAACGTTCGCATGGAAGAAGGCTCTCAGCGCTTCTTACTCTCTTTCGACCTGTTATCCAGGACGAGATTACGGGGACATGCTCAACGCCCTGGTCCACAAATTCGCCGTCGTAGGCGAGCTCTTCAACGAGATGTACAGAGAGTTCCAATGGGATAAGAGGGAGGTTCAGTTTTCTACGGAACTGCAAGATTCTGTGTAAGGCTCCAAAGTCGACGGCAACCTGACGAGTAGGGAGCCAAAGATCATTTAAAGCTGATGCCAGTTAGCGAAGCACTTACAAGGATCGGGGAGAAGGGGACCAGGCTCGCTTCTGAGGCCACCCTCCAGCTGTTCAAGGCGGGTATTCGAACCGAACGGGCGACTCAACAAGCCCGGTGGGCGGATCCTGGACCAAGCTCAGATGATGCAGATGACGTTGGGTTCCTTCGCCAGCGTCGGCTTGCACTCGGCCACATCGTCAGTGAAGATGCCAACGGGAGCGGGCATGCCCCGATTTTCTCTACCGGCACTGGCACGGGTACCAACAACTTCGCCCATCAGGTACGTGAGACATTCTACTGCTCCGAATCAGCTCGTACGAACATACCACTAACCCACTATCGGTAGTATGATCCCACCATCTTGACGTTGGTTGTTTTACTCAGTATCGGCGCCGGGTGTCTGACCGGATTTGCCTGGACAAAGTCCGATTCCAGCATCGGCTCCTACGAAAACGACGATTTCTGGCTCCTGCTCCAGTCCAGCCTGTTGCAGCTGACCGGCATGGTACCGGTCGTGTTTTCGTTGGCAACTGGGAGATCAGGGCCCGGGACCGCTTCCCTGCAGCCGCGGGTTTGGAGCTGGTTCTTCCTCGCCGGCGGGGTCGCTTGCACCCTGGTCTCGCCTATTCTGTACTTGACTGTCCCTAAGGAAGTCAGTGGCGTGGTTTCGTGTGCTGGCGGAATCGCCCAGGCTTTTCTGATTCTTGAGGCAGTGTTCTTGGCGAGCAGAGTGGAGAGACAGAGTGGTTCAAAGGCGAAGACGGGCTGAAAATGTTTTGTTTGAGAACGGAGCTGTAGCGCGACTGTATGTGGAATGGATCGAGAGTTAGTGCGATGGAGGAGGAAGGCGAGAGACAGAGGACCGCAGCCGTAATGTCCCTTTCTGGGCACCGCCAGCTCCAGTGTAGGGAAAATAGACAGTCTGGATATCACGTACACACATAGGAGCAACACCATTCCACATCACATGCCCAAGGCCACAGTCTGAATAGCCCGCCTCCAGGTAACGCGGTCCTCCCAGACCACAAGTATATATCCTCACAGTAAGTCGTTACAAAGAAACCACCAACAGATAGATACGCAAACAAACCCACCACACTCCGTCCCAGAGTCGGTGTGCATGGCACAGGAGATATGTGCCCCTTCCCTCCTTTCCCAAACCCAAAAACTCCATCCCATGACCCAACCAACCCAACCCAACCCAACCCAACCCAACCCAACCAACCCAACCAACCCAACGCAGATACCAGATATATCTCCACCCAAAACAAAACCCAGAACAAATTCCCATCCTCAAGACAACAATCAATCATCATCCTCAACATCAACCCTCGTCCCCAACGCCTCCCTCCCCTGCCTAATCATACTCAACAACCTAGCATTAAACGCATCCACCCTCTCCTCGGCATCCCTCTCAGCCGCCAACTTCCTCTGCGCCAGCTGCCTCGCTTCCGCGTCCAGTCGCGGGCTGGTCGTCGCCTGCGCCTGCGCCTGCGCCATGACCTGCGCGTCTACAGCGGAGCCCGCACGCGAGAGGAGCGTGCTTTGTCTTCTGGTACCGGCAGCCGCTGTGGACGTAGAGGTCGAGGTAGAGGATTGGTTGCGGCGGTGGGCCGGGCCGGCGCTGAGGCCGAGGCGTTTGGTTGGGGAGGCGGGTCTGCCTCCCAGGCTTTGGCGGGGGGTGTGGGTGCTCTGGCGGGAGGCGGGGCGAGAGG
>OUNM010556904.1_pt1 | contig 13016 bp, 14 predicted proteins | sample 1769961 | NCBI WGS metagenome assembly OUNM01 (sample SAMEA3914820, study PRJEB12502) | metagenome | biome: forest; material: soil | place: USA | collected 2012-03-12 | depth 0.3 m | reverse complement strand
GGGATGTGGAGGCCCATCACCTCCATCATCATCTGGTTGGTGTTGGCGGTGCCGTAGAAGGTGCAGGTGCCCTTCGAATGATAGGCGCCGATCTCGGCGTCGAGCAGTTCGTCGCGGCCGACTTTCCCTTCGGCATAGGCCTCGCGCACCGCCGCCTTGGTCTTGTTCGCCAAGCCGGTGCGCATCGGTCCGCCCGGAATCAGGATCATCGGCAGGTGGCCGAAACGCAAAGCGCCCATCAGCAGCCCGGGCACGATCTTGTCGCAGATGCCGAGCAGGGCCGCGCCCTCGAAGGTGCGGTGGGAGAGGGCGACCGCGGTCGACAGCGCGATCGTGTCGCGGCTGAACAGCGAGAGCTCCATCCCCGGATAGCCCTGCGTCACGCCGTCGCACATCGCCGGTACGCCGCCCGCGAACTGCGCGATGCCGCCGGCGCGCACGACGGCCTTCTTCAGAACCTCCGGGTAGTCCCGGTACGGCTGGTGCGCCGAGAGCATGTCGTTGTAGGACGACACGAGCGCGATGTTCGGCTTGGTGCGGCCGATCAAGGCCCGCTTGCCGGCGGCGTCCGAGGCGGCGAAGCCGTGGGCGAGGTTGGCGCAGGCCAGCTTGCCGCGGGCCGGGCCGGCGTCGGCGGCCGCGCGAGTGCGGGCGAGGTACTCGGCGCGGCCGACCTCGCTGCGCTCGACGATGCGGGCGGTCACCTCGGCGACCGTCGGGTGGAGTCTCACTGGTCGGGCTCCTGCCAGGTTCGGCCGTCCCGCTCGAGGAGCGTGTCGGCGGCGGTCGGTCCGTTCGTGCCGGCGGGGTACCGCTTCGGGCGATCCGGCGAGCTCGCCCAGCGCTGGAGGATGGGCTCGGTCCAGGTCCAGGCGGCCTCGACCTCGTCGCGGCGCATGAACAGCGTCGGGTTGCCCTTGATGACGTCCATGAGCAGGCGCTCGTAGGCGTCGGGCAGGCGGACGTCGAACGCCGCTGCGTAGCTGAGGTCCAGCGACACCGGCCGCAGGCGGTAGCCGCCCGGACCCGGCTCCTTGGCGGTCAGGTGCAGCCGCATGCCCTCGTCGGGCTGGACCAGGATGTGCAGCCGGTTCGGCCGGGTGACGCCCTCGGCGTTCGGGAACATCGAGTGCGGTGGCTCCTTGAAGACCACCACGATCTCCGAGACCCGTCGGTCCATCCGCTTGCCGGTGCGCAGGTAGAACGGCACGCCCGCCCAGCGCCAGTTCTGCACCTCGGTCTTCAGGGCCACGAACGTCTCGGTGCGCGAGCCGCCGTGGCCCAGGTCGTCCGAGTACGACGGCACCGGGTCCCCGTCGACCAGGCCGGCGCCGTACCGGCCGCGGACGGTGTCCTGGTCCACGTCGGTCGGCGTCATCGGCTTGAGGGCCTGGAGCACCTTGAGCTTCTCGTCGCGGACGGTCTCGCGTCCGACGTACGTCGGCGGCTCCATGGCGACCAGGCAGAGCAGCTGGAGCAGGTGGTTCTGCACCATGTCGCGCAGCGCTCCGGCGTGGTCGTAGTACGCGCCGCGGCCGCCGACGCCGACGGTCTCGGACACGGTGATCTGCACGTGGTCGACCCAGTGCGAGCTCCACAGCGGCTCGAGGAAGGTGTTGGCGAACCGCGTCACCAGCAGGTTCTGGACGCTCTCCTTGCCGAGGTAGTGGTCGATCCGGAAGATCTGCGACTCGTCGAAGACCTGGCCGACGGCGTCGTTGACCTCGCGCGCCGAGGTGAGGTCGTGGCCGATCGGCTTCTCGAGCACCACGCGGGCGCGCTCGTCGACGACGCCGATCTCGTCGAGGCGCTGGCAGATCGCGCCGAACAGCTTCGGCGCCACCGCGAGGTAGAAGACGCGGACCGCCTTGTCGGGGTCGGGGCGGTCCTTGAGCAGCGCGTGGAAGCGGTCCCAGTCCTCGGGGTTCTCGGCGTCGAGCGTCAGGTGGTGCAGCCGGGCGAGGAACCGGTCGACGGCGCCGTCGTACAGGTCGTTCGCGTCGACGTACGTCGTGAGCGCGGTGCGCACCTCGGCGCGCCAGCCGTCGTCACCCAGGTCCGACATCGAGACGCCCAGGATCCGGTGGTCGGCGGGCAGCTGGCCCTCGAGGTCGCGGTGGTAGAGGGCCGGGAGCAGCTTGCGGAGGGCGAGGTCGCCGGTGCCGCCGAAGACCGTGAAGTCGCACGAGTCGGGCAGCACGTGCGGTGCGGCAGGGAGCTCCATGCCTCCACGCTAGGAACAAGTTAGGGACGATGCAAGCAGAACTATTGTTTTTTCAGGATCAAAGTAAGCGGGTTTATGCTCTCCCGCGTGACCCAGGTGGTGGAGACCCGCGAGACGGCGGCCCCGGCGACGGCCGGCGAGCTGCTCGAGCTCGTCCGCACCGGGCGCGCGCTCACCCGCTCCCAGCTGCGCGCGCTGACCGGCCTGTCCCGCACCGCGGTCACCGCGCGGGTCACCGCGCTGACGAGCGCCGGCCTGCTTCTCATCGGCGAGGAGCTCGCCTCGACGGGCGGTCGGCCGCCGGGTGCGCTGGTCTTCAACAAGGACGCCGGCGTCGTCCTGGCCGTCGCGATCGGCCGGTCCCGCAGCCAGCTCGCGGTGCTCGACCTGGACGGCCAGGAGCTGGCCGCCGACTCCCGCGACCACGCGGTCGGGGTCGGCCCCGACGAGCTGATGCCCGACGTCGCCGGCCGGCTGGTGAAGCTGCTCGACGGCGTCGAGCCGCCGGTGCTCGGCATCGGCCTCAGCCTCCCCGGCACCCTCGACTCGGTCCGCGGCCTGTCCATCGGCTCGCCGGTGATGTCCGGCTGGGACGGGGTCGAGCTGGCGCCGTACTTCGCCGACGTCGCGGACGCCCCCCTGTTCGTCGCGAACGACGCCGACGTGCTCGCCCGGTCCGAGCTGCTCGGCGGCGCGGGCGCCCTCGACGACGTGCTCGTCGTCAAGGCGTCCACGGGCCTCGGGCTCGGCATCGTCGCCGCCGGGCGCGTGCTCAGCGGTCACCTGGGTGCGGCCGGCGAGATCGGCCACACCACCGTGGACGCCGCCGGCGACCTGCCCTGTCGGTGTGGGGCGACCGGCTGCCTCGAGACCATCGCCGGCGGCTGGGCGCTGGTCGCGCGGATGGCCGCCGAGAGTGGGCAGGGCGGCCCGCCCGTCGACCATGTCCGGGACCTCGTGGCGCTCGCGCTCCAGGGTGACTCGTTCGCCCGCGGGCTGCTGCGCGACAGTGGCCGTGAGCTCGGCGAGGTGCTCGCCGTCGCGATCAACCTGCTCAACCCCGCCGCCGTCGTGATCGGCGGCGACATGGCCGCCGCGTTCGACTTCTACCTCGCCGGCGTCCGCGAGAGCGTCTACCGGCGGTCTGCGCCGCTGGCGACCCGCGACCTGCAGTTCCTGCCCGCGACGCACGGCGACCGTGCCGGTGTCGTCGGGTGTGGTGCCCTGGCGCTCGACCACGTGCTCGCGCCCGTGGCCGTGGACGCCCGGCTCGCGGGCACCAGCTGAGCGGTGGGCGTCAGCCGACGTCGTGGGAGAGCGAGTCCACGACGACGGTGATCGCCAGCATCAACGCCGGGTCCTCGCCGGCGTCGACCTCGACGCCGTACGTGTCGGCGACGCGGAACCACCGCTTCGAGACCTCGGTGACCTTGTCGTGACCGCGGCTGATCTCGTACTCGTGGTCGACGAGGTTGCCCTGTACGTCGAGCTCGCCGCCGCCGGCGACGTCGACCTTGTAGCGGTCCCGGAGCGGGGAGACCATCGCCTTCTTCACGGTCGCGACGTTGTTGCCGTCCGCGTCCTCGATCTCCATCGTGTCGCGGACCCGCAGCTTCCGCTCCTGGATCTTCATCAGCTCGCGCCCGGAGGGGTCCTCGAGCACGAGCGTCTCGCGGACCCGCAGCGCCTTGCCGTTCACCTTGAACACCCGCGCTCCGTCGGCGTCCTCGATCCAGTAGTCGTCACCGATCGAGAAGAGCTTCTCGCGCATCCGGTACGTCGTCCCGCCGCCACCCCGGCGGTCCTCGCGGCGATCCTGTCGTCTGTCCCTCAGTCCCATACGAAGCATGGTTGTTGCGCGGGCGCCGTGGGGACTCACCTGTTTCGGGCGGACTAGGGTCGCGCCGTGGACGCGAACATCTGGCTCTGGATCCTTGCCGGCTTCCTGGCCGCGATCTTCCTCGGCACGGGTGTGCTGAAGCTGACCCGGTCCCGCGAGGAGATCGTCGCGGCGGGACTGACCTGGGCCGAGGGCTACTCCGAGAGCACCCTGCGCCGGCTCGGGTGGGCCGAGGTGCTCGGGGCGGTCGGCCTCCTCGTGCCGTTCGTCGCGCCGGTCGCGGCCACCTGCCTCGCCGTGCTGACCGTCGGAGCCCTCGTCGTGCACGTCCGGCGCCAGGAGTTCTTCCCGGACGCCCTGCGCACCCTCGCCCTCGTGGTGATGTGCGTGGTGCTCGCGTACTACCGCTTCGGTCCCGAGGCCTTCTGACCCGGGTCTAGGCTCCCCGCGTGACCCGAGTACACGCCTTCGGTGACGACGCCCTCGGCGACCGCGACGCGGTCGGCCTGGTCCACGCGATCCAGGAGGGAGAGGTCTCCATCCCGGAGGTCGTCGACGCGGCGATCGCCCGCACGGAACGGCTCCAGCCGCAGCTCAACGGCCTCGCGTACGGCGCCTACGACCGCGCCCGCGCCGAGGCCCGCGACCCCCGGGGTGGCTACTTCGCCGGCGTGCCGACGTTCCTCAAGGACAACGTCGAGGTCGCGAACATGCCGACCCAGCAGGGCTGCGACGCCTACCGGGCCCGCCCGGCGACCGGGAACGGCGACTTCGCCCGGATGTTCCTCGCCACCGGTGTGGTGCCGATCGGCAAGACCCAGCTCTCGGAGTTCGGGTTCAGCCCGTCCGCGGAGCACCCCCGGCTCGGCCCGGTGCGCTCGCCCTGGAACCCCGCGCACACCGCCGGCGCCTCGTCGGCCGGTACGGCGGCGCTCGTCGCGGCCGGCGCCGTACCCCTGGCCCACGGGAACGACGGCGGCGGCTCCATCCGCATCCCCGCCGCGGTCAACGGCCTGGTCGGCCTCAAGCCGACGCGAGACCGGCTCGCCCAGGACAAGACGTTTCGGCAGATGCCGATCCGGATCGTCTCCGACGGCGTGCTGACCCGCTCGGTGCGGGACACGGCGGCGTTCCTGCGCGAGGCCGAGCGCGTCTACCGCGCGCTCCGGCTGCCGCCGATCGGCGACGTCGCCCGTCCGGGCCGGACCCGGCTGCGGATCGCCGTGCACACGGCCGGCATCGGTCGCAGCGCCGAGCCCGAGGTCGTCGAGCTCACCCTCAAGACCGCGAAGCTGCTCGAGGAGCTCGGCCACGAGGTCGAGCAGGTCCCCCACCCGGCGCCCGCGACGGTGCCCGACGACTTCCTGCTCTACTGGTCGATGCTCGCGATGATGATCGTGCGCACCGGGCGCCGTACCCTCGGCCCGACGTTCGACCGGACCCGCCTCGACAACATCACCCTCGGCCTCGACCGGCACTGCCGTTCGCGGCTGCACCGGCTGCCCGGCGCGATCGGCCGGCTGCGCCGGCTGTCGCGGCTGTCGGCCGACTTCCACCGGCGGTACGACGTGGCCCTGACCCCCACGCTCGCCCTCACCACGCCGCTGGTCGGCCACCTCGACCCGACCAACGACTTCGAGACGGTGATGGAGCGGATCCTGGAGTGGGTGGCGTTCACGCCGTGGCAGAACGCGACCGGTGACCCGGCGGTCTCGCTGCCCCTCGCGACCACGGCGTCGGGGCTGCCCCAGGGGATGATGTTCTCGGCCGGAGCGGGCCGCGAATCCACCCTCCTGGAGCTCGCCTACGAGCTCGAGGAAGCGAGCCCCTGGAGCCTCGTCACAGGCCGGGTTCCGGGGTGAAATCGGGGCGCTGGATCCCGATTTCTCCTTCCCGGAGAGCCTGTGTATTGTTCTCCGTCGTTGCCCCTTTAGCTCAGTCGGCAGAGCGTCTCCATGGTAAGGAGAAGGTCTACGGTTCGATTCCGTAAAGGGGCTCTGGGCAGGACATTGGCGGGCTGGTTACTCTGGTCCGCGGAGCCGTGCCCTCGTGGCGGGGTAGCTCAGGTGGTTAGAGCACACGGCTCATAATCGTGGTGTCGCGGGTTCGAGTCCCGCCCCCGCTACTCAGACCGACATGTGACACCTGGACCGACCAAGCAAGGACTTCCCGTGGCCAGCAAGAGCTCCGACGTTCGCCCCAAGATCACGCTCGCCTGCGTTGAGTGCAAGGAGCGCAACTACATCACCAAGAAGAACCGGCGGAACGACCCCGACCGGCTCGAGATGATGAAGTTCTGCCCGCGGGACCGCAAGCACACCCTGCACCGCGAGACCCGCTGATCACACCAGCGCCAGCGTCTTCCACGTCGACCCGCCCGGGTTTCCCGGGCGGGTCGACGTCTATCTTGGGGCCCATGCCAGTCGACCAGTCCCTCGTCGGGCGCTCCTTCCCGCCGACCGCGCCGTTCGCCGTGACCGAGGAGCACGTCGCGGCGTTCGTCGCCGCCACAGGTGGGCAGTACGACGGCGGCCCGGCGCCGGCGACGTACCCGATCGTGCTGGCGTTCGACGCCATGAACGCGTTCCTCGAGGCCGAGTCGATCGACCTGTTCCGGATCGTCCACGGCGACCAGAAGTTCGCCTACGAGCGGCCGGTCGTACCGGGGGACGTGCTCACCGCGACACTGACGGTCGCGAGCCTGCGCCAGATCGCCGGCAACGACATCATCGGCACCACGAGCCTGGTCACCGACGCCTCGGGCGCCACCGTGTGCTCGACCAGCGCGACCCTCGTGCACCGGGGTGAGGCATGACCCTCGAGACCCAGACCTACACCGTGACCCGGGCGGACCTCGTGAGGTACGCCGAGGCCAGCGGCGACCACAACCCGATCCACCTGGACGAGCAGGTCGCGCTCAGCGTCGGATTGCCCGGCGTGATCGCGCACGGCATGTACACGATGGCGCTGGCCGCCCGCGCCGTCGCGACCTGGTTTCCGGGCGCCGAGGTGGTCAGCCTGGGCTGCAAGTTCACCAACCCGGTCGTCGTACCGGCCGAGGGTGGCGTGGACGTCGAGGTCGCCGGCGAGGCGAAGGAGTCCGACGGGCTCACCACGGTCTCGCTGACCGTCACCTGCGACGGCCAGAAGGTGCTCGGCATGCCGAAGGCCGTCGTCCGGGCCGCCGCCCATGACTGAGCTGCTCGCCGACCACACCACCCTGCGGCTCGGCGGCCCGGCCGCGCGTTGGGTGCGGGCGACCACCGAGGAGGAGCTGACCGCGGCCGTGGCGGCCGCGGACGCGGCCGGCGAGCCGGTGCTCGTGCTCGGCGGCGGCAGCAACCTCGTCGTCGCGGACGGGGGCTTCGACGGCACCGTCGTCGAGGTCGCCACCCGCGGCGTCAGCCCGGACGTGGACGAAGGCATCTCCTGCGGTGGGGTGATGGTCACCGTGGCCGCCGGCGAGAACTGGGACGACCTGGTCGCGCTCGCCGTCGACAAGGAGTGGGCCGGCATCGAGGCCCTCTCCGGCATCCCCGGCTCGGTCGGCGCCACGCCGATCCAGAACGTGGGGGCGTACGGCCAGGAGGTCAGCCAGACCATCGCGTCGGTCCGGGTCTGGGACCGCGTCCTCCGGGGTGTCCGCACCTTCGCCAACGCCGACTGCGGCTTCGGCTACCGCACCTCGCGCTTCAAGGCGGACCCGGGCCGCCACGTCGTGCTGTCGGTGACCTTCCAGCTCCGCCAGGGCTCACTGGGCGGGCCGGTCGTGTACGCCGAGCTCGCCCGGACGCTCGGCGTCGAGCCGGGGGAGCGGGCCGCCCTCGCCGACGTACGCCGGGCGGTGCTCGGGCTGCGCACCGGCAAGGGCATGGTCCTCGACCCCGCCGACCACGACACCTGGAGCGCGGGGTCGTTCTTCACGAACCCCGTCGTCGCGGCGGACGCCGTACCCGACGGCGCCCCGGCGTGGCCGCAGCCGGACGGCACCGTGAAGACCAGCGCCGCCTGGCTGATCGAACGCTCCGGCTTCGCCAAGGGGCACGGCAACGACCGGGTCGCCCTGTCCGGCAAGCACACCCTCGCGCTCACCAACCGCGGCGGCGCCACCACCGCCGACCTTCTCGACCTCGCCCGCGAGGTGCGCGACGGGGTCGAGGCGCGCTTCGGCATCCGGCTCGTCAACGAGCCGGTGCTGGTCGGGTGTGAGCTCTGACCGACGGTCAGGTGTTGGTGTCGAACGTCGTCGACGTGTCGGCGGTCGTCGCCACGAGTGCGATCAGGCCGACGACTGCGACGATCCCGAGGATCAGCAGGACCGTGCCGACGATGCCCATGATCCGGCCGGCGTTGGCCGAGCTGCGGCCGCCGTACACCGTCGGGTTGGCGTCGATCTCGCGGACCGCCTTGCTGCCGATGCTCCAGGCGAACGGCGACAGCACCAGCGTGACGCCGCCGCAGGTGGCGAGACCGGCGAGCCCGATGATGCCGAGCACCATCGCCGTGTTCGCCGACGGGTGGTTGGGCGGCGGTGGCGCGTAGCCGTACGGCGCCTGCGGGTAGGCCTGCTGCGGGTAGGCCTGCTGCGGGTAGGCCTGCTGGCCGTACGGCTGCTGGTACGGCGGCGGCTGCTGCGGCTGCTGCGGGAAGTACGGGTTCTGCTGCTGTGGCTGGTACGGGTTCGGGCCCGGAGGCTCGGGCTGCTCGGGACCGCCGGGAGTGCTCATGCGCCCATCTTCGCAGGCTGCGCCGGCTCTCGGGCCAGCCAACCGTCGATGTCGCCGAGGATCGCGGACCGCACCTCGTCGGGCGCCCGGGAGGCGCGGACCGACATCCGGGCCAGCTCGGCCAGCTGCTCGTCACTGAGTTCGTGCGCGGCCCGCATCGTGGCGTACTGGCCGGCCAGCCGGGAGCCGAACAGCAGGGGGTCGTCGGCCCCGAGCGCGATCGTCGCGCCGGCCGCGAGCAGGGTCGGCAGGGGCACCGAGGTGAGGTCGGAGTAGACCCCGAGCGCGACGTTCGAGACCGGGCAGACCTCGAGGGCGACGCCGGCCTCGGCGATCCGGTCGAGCAGCGCCGGGTCCTCGGCCGAGCGGACGCCGTGGCCGAGCCGCTGCGCGTGCAGCTCGTCGAGGCACAGCCGGATGTGCTCCGGGCCGCGCAGCTCGCCGCCGTGCGGGACCAGCATCAGGTCGCCGCGCTCCGCGATCCGGAACGCCGGCGCGAACTCGCCCGTCCGGCCGCGCCGCTCGTCGTTCGACAGCCCGAAGCCGACCACCCCGCGGCCGGCGTACTGCACGGCCAGGCGCGCGAGGGTGCGGGCGTCGAGGGGGTGACGGGTGCGGTTCGCGGCGATCACGACCGCCATCCCGAGCCCGGTCGTGGCCGACGCCTCGCGGACCGCGTCGAGCACGAGGTCGGTGAAGGCCGTGATCCCGCCGAAGCGGGCGCCGTACCCGCTCGGGTCGACCTGGATCTCCAGCCACCGGCCGCCGTCGCGGACGTCGTCCTCCGCGGCCTCGAGCACCAGCCGGCGCACGTCGGCCTCGGTGCGCAGCACCGAGCGGGCCACGTCGTACAGCCGCTGGAAGCGGAACCAGCCCTTCTCGTCGGCCGCCGACAGCTTCGGCGGCCAGTCCACGACGAGCTGGTCGGGGAGCACGATGCCGTCGCGCTCGGCGAGCTCGAGCAGCGTCGAGTGCCGCATCGACCCCGTGAAGTGCAGGTGGAGGTGCGCCTTCGGCAGCTGGTGGAGGTCGCGGGTCTCGATCCGCTCGCCGGGCTCGCTGCTCGACCACCGAGAGGTCAAGAGAACAGCTTCTGCAGCCTCGTCACGCCCTCGACCAGGTCGTCGTCGCCCAGCGCGTACGACAGCCGCAGGTAGCCCGGGGAGCCGAACGCCTCACCGGGTACGACGGCCACCTCGGCCTGGTCGAGGATGTACTCCGCGAGCTCGGCGGACGTCGCGACCGCCCGGCCGTCGTACTCCTTGCCGAGCAGGCCCTTGACCGACGGGTAGGCGTAGAACGCGCCCCCCGGCATCGGGCAGATCACGCCGGGGATCTCGTTGAGCATCGCGACGATGGTCTTGCGGCGCCGGTCGAAGGCCGCCTTCATCTCCTCGACCGCGGTGAGGTCGCCCTCGAGGGCGGCGATCGCGGCGCGCTGCGAGACGTTCGCGACGTTCGACGTCGCGTGCGACTGGAGGTTCGTGGCCGCCTTGACCAGGTCGGCGGGGCCGATCATCCAGCCGACCCGCCAGCCGGTCATCGCGTAGGTCTTCGCGACGCCGTTGACGACCACGGTGTGCTCGGCGAGCTCGGGGCAGAGGACCGGCATCGAGCCGGTCGCGATGCCGTCGTACACGAGGTGCTCGTAGATCTCGTCGGTCAGCACCCAGAGCTCGTGCTCCTCGACCCATGCGCCGATCGCCCGGATCTCGTCGGTCGTGTAGACGGCGCCGGTCGGGTTCGACGGCGACACGAACAGCAGCACCTTCGTCCGGTCGGTGCGCGCCGCCTCGAGCTGGTCGACGGTGACCTTGTAGTCCTGGGTCTCGTCGGCGAGCACCTCGACCGGCGTACCGCCGGCGAGCTGGATGGCCTCCGGGTACGTCGTCCAGTACGGCGCCGGCACGATCACCTCGTCGCCCGGGTCGAGCATCGCGGCGAACGCCGAGTAGATGGCCTGCTTGCCACCGTTGGTGACCAGCACCTGGCTCGGCTCGATCTCGAGGCCGCTGTCGCGCTTCGTCTTGGCGACGATCGCCTTCTTGAGCTCCGGCAGACCGCCGGCCGGGGTGTAGCGGTGGTTCCTGGCGTCCCGAGCGGCCTCGACGGCCGCCTCGACGATGTAGTCCGGCGTCGGGAAGTCCGGCTCGCCGGCGCCGAACCCGATCACCGGCCGGCCCTCCGCCTTGAGCGCCTTCGCCTTCGCATCGACCTTCAGCGTCGCGGACTCGGCGATGGCACCGATCCGGCGGGAGACGCGACGGGAGCGAGGAGAGGTCTCGGGGGAGGTCATGGGACCATCGTAGGGCGGGCTCTCGGGTGCGCCGCCAGTCGGTTTGGACTCCGCATCACCTCACCCCGTAGACTCCACTTTCGGTGGATTCCCACAGGATCGGTCGTGCCCGCAGGCAGGACGATCGGTGGTCCGCCGGCGAAGGGCACTAGCTCAACTGGCAGAGCATCGGTCTCCAAAACCGAAGGTTGGGGGTTCAAGTCCCTCGTGCCCTGCAAGGACGATCAACAGTCGGTGACGACGAGGAGAGGTGAAGGGACGTGCCGGACAGCAAGGCAGTCCGTGGCTCGCGCGGCGGGAGCACGCACAACCGAACCAGCCTCCCGACGTTCTACCGCCAGGTGGTCGCAGAGCTCCGCAAGGTGGTCTACCCGACGCAGGAGCAGCTGGTCACGTACTTCATCGTGGTCATGGTGTTCGTCGTCTTCATGATGACGCTCGTGTCGTTGCTCGACCTGGGCTTCGGCAAGCTCACCTTCGCGGTGTTCGGCGGCTAGACCGGCGCCTCAGCCCGGCAACAGAGCAACACGAAATCGATGGAGCAGTACGTGTCTGAGCAGGAGCACGACTCGGTGGAGACCGAGGAGACGACCCCCGAGGTCGAGCCGACCCTCGAGGACCAGTACGGCGAGCCGAACGACGGCCCCGAGGTCGAGGACGACCCGCGCCTGGACGCCGAGGTCACCGACGAGGACACCGACGAGGCCATGGGTCTCGACGACAAGGAGGACGACGGCGCGACCAGCCTCGAGATGTCCGAGGCCGAGGGCGACGTCGAGCCTGACGCCGTCGACGAGGACGTCGACGAGAACGACCCGCTCGAGGCCTTCCGTCGCGAGCTGTGGGGCAAGCCGGGCGACTGGTTCGTCGTGCACACCTACTCCGGCATGGAGAACCGGGTGAAGTCGAACCTCGAGAACCGCATCATCTCCCTCAACATGGAGGACTACATCCACGAGATCGTGGTCCCCACCGAGGAGGTCGCGGAGATCAAGAACGGCCAGCGCAAGATGGTCAAGCGCACCGTTCTCCCCGGGTACGTCCTGGTCCGCATGGACCTCACCGACGAGTCGTGGGCGGCCGTCCGCCACACCCCGTCGGTCACCGGCTTCGTCGGCCACAGCCACCAGCCGGTCCCGCTGTCGATGACCGAGGTCGAGAACATGCTCGCCCCGGCCGTCGTCGCCCGCGCGGAGGCCGAGGCGGTCGCCGCCGGCAGCCCGGCCGCGGCCGGCACGGCCGTCGCGAAGAAGCCGGTCGAGGTCGCCGACTTCGACGTCTCCGACTCCGTCATGGTGGTCGACGGCCCGTTCGCCACGCTCCACGCCACGATCACCGAGATCAACGCGGAGTCCCAGCGCGTCAAGGCCCTGGTCGAGATCTTCGGCCGCGAGACCCCGGTCGAGCTGTCCTTCTCGCAGATTCAGCGCGTCTGAGCGCAGCGGCGAAGCCGCTGTGATCAGAAGTCCGCGCAAGGTCGAGACCCAGAGGACCAGGATTTCGCGTTCTGCCGAGCGCGGAGCACAATTGTCCGGTTGCCCGCGGCGCGAGCGGCCGGCAACGGCAGGTGGCAGAGGCGTACGACGTACTCCTCGTCATGACCACGAGACAGAAAGAGAAGCACGATGCCTCCGAAGAAGAAGATCGCCGCACTCGTCAAGGTGCAGCTCCAGGCCGGCGCCGCGACGCCGGCTCCGCCGGTCGGTACCGCCCTCGGTCCGCACGGCGTGAACATCATGGAGTTCTGCAAGGCGTACAACGCCCAGACCGAGTCCATGCGCGGCAACGTCATCCCGGTCGAGATCACCATCTACGAGGACCGGTCCTTCGACTTCATCACGAAGACCCCGCCGGCCGCTGAGCTGATCAAGAAGGCTGCCGGCCTGCAGAAGGGCTCCGGCGTCCCGCACAAGGAGAAGGGCGGCAAGC
>OUNM011210337.1_pt1 | contig 13018 bp, 18 predicted proteins | sample 1769961 | NCBI WGS metagenome assembly OUNM01 (sample SAMEA3914820, study PRJEB12502) | metagenome | biome: forest; material: soil | place: USA | collected 2012-03-12 | depth 0.3 m | reverse complement strand
TACGCGTTATACGCGTAGATACGACTACTAGAGGGCTAAGTGCGAGGATCCGAAGGTCATTGGCGAGTGGTTTGCCCTCGTACAGAACGTTAAGGCTAAATATAGTATTGTGGACGACGATATCTATATGTCACGAATTAAGCCAACAGGGTCACTGTCCCACGGTGGCGCAAGGGCGCGGGGCGTCCCGAGCCAGTCATCACCTGCAGGAACCATCAGCCAATGGGAAGGGCACCCATGAGGGAGTGCTCCCGGGTGGAGCCAGTACAAGATGGGAGCACCGCTGCTCCCATCGATCCTATAGCTCCTAAGGAGCAACGGGAGCAACGGGGGCGGCACAACTAGATAGCTATATAGTCGCAAGTACTGGTGGGCTCTAGGAGTCTACCAGTTATCAATACAAGTCAGTGTATATTGTAAGTTCTGAGTATTCGCTGATTGAGACATTGATTATTATAAACCTTTTGGCTTCACCGAAGCTTTGCACTCTAGCAATCAAGATACCTCTAGAACCTTTATAAAAGAAGCTTAGACCGCTAGCTTCGTTACACGTTAATAACTCCCTTTGTTTCTGTTATAGCTTAGAACAGAGGTATCTACTATGTTAGGCGAGACTCTAGTCGACCTCTTCACTAACAATACCTCTGATTCCGATGGTAAGGAGGAGGTCACCATAGCCTAGGCTAGGTGGCTGCACACTATAGTCAAGGAGCTAGACGAGCGTAATAATACGCTAGAAGCGTAGCTTGCTGTACTCTAGGTCGTCGAGCAGCGCCTAAACGATATAGAGGCACGCGGTAGACTACGGTAGGCTAGACTAGCCTGCTAGACCGCTAAGGTTAGTAGACTGCCTCGTTTCGATAGGACTAGACGGGAGGAGCTGCAGGGATTCATCACCTAGCTTCGCTCCTACTTCTAGTTCTACTCGAATAAGTTTGTCGCCGAGTATGAAAAGGTGCTGTTTGCGGCTATCTATTTCGAGGGACGGGCTTTAGAGTAGTTCGAACCTACCTAGCGAGAGTTCTTAGAGAAGGGCCTGACTGAACAGAGCCTCGAGACTAACGCTATCTTCATAGCCTTTACTAACTTCGAAGACATGCTTGTTAAGGTCTTTAGAGTGTACGATAAACGAGCTAAGGCAGAGCAAGACCTTAATAACCTCCGCTAGGCTAAGTCAGCTATCGAGTATACCTCTCGATTCTAACAACTTGCCTTCAAAGTTCACTAGGGACCCGACGTGCTTAAGAGACGATTCTATAATAGACTTAAGGACGACGTTAAAGACGAGCTTATTAAGATCGATCGAGACGCTAAGACGCTTGACGCTTATATGAACGACGTTATTACTATCGACAATCGGCAGTTCGAGAGATGATAGGAGCGGTAAGGCAAGAAGGGCACGCTGTACAACTATAGTAGTACCTAGGCTTAACCTTAGGCTAATAGTAAGAAGAAGCGCTACTACTATAGCACCGTGTATAGAACACATGCTAGCGCCATAGATATAGACGTCGCTTAGAAGGGGGTATCAATCCGTAAGGACAAGACAGATGTCACCTGCTGTTATAGGCCGTGATAAGCTAACCATTTAACGTAGGCCTATGGGGCAAGGCAAGGCGTAGGGCGTCCAATAGACTTAGGTCGCCAAGACATGGACCTGTATAGTAGACTAAGGGGAAGTCTACCATAAGGGCTACGGTAGATGCGGTAGGCATCTATCCTGTCTATTATAGTAGGAATAGTAGACATCTATTATAGCGATCATAATAGGTATATAGTCACTCGAACTAGTGAGCTCAAGGAGTTCACTAGTTGTTAATATAAGTTAGTATATACTATAAGTTCTAAGTATTCGCTAATTAAGACGATTGTTATTGTTATAAACCCTTTAGCTTTACTAAAGCTTTATAACCTAGTAGTCAAGTTACTTCTAGAACCTTTTTAAAAGAAGTCTAGACCGCTAGCTTCGTCATACGTTGATAACTCTCTTTGTTTCTATTATAGCTTAGAATAGAGGCACCTACTATATTAGGCAAGACTCTAGTCGACCCCTTTACTAATAACACCTCTAATTCCGATAGTAAGGAGGAGGTCACTATAGCTTAGGCTAGGTGGCTATACACTGTAGTTAAGGAGCTAAACGAACGTAATAATACGCTAAAGGCGTAGCTCGCTGCACTCTAGGTCGTTCAGCTCCGGCCGATCCAGGGCAAGCGTGGTGAGAGCTGAAGTGAGCTGGGCCGAGCGAGCCGGCGGCTTGGGCTTGGCTCTCCGTATCCGTATACGGATGGAGGAGGAATCCATACTCTCTGCGGACTCCTCAACGCTTCCTCCTTATAAAGTCCCCAAACATGCGCCATGCGCGGGAGCGTCAGATGTTGAAAGTGTCTGCGTATCTTTCAACATCATCCACGACCCGAACCGCTTCGCCCAGCTCCCTGCCTCTGCCGGTTGGGTCTCTCCAACAGCACTACCATAGGATGGCTGGTGCTCTGGCTTGGTGTTGCTGCATGGTTCTTTCAGCTCTCGGGATGGTCGTTGCGTGATTGGGCAACGCGTGGGTCGTGGCGTTCGCGTTGGCCATCAAAACGGGCCATCTGGGACCACACACGTTCCATGCCCATCGTCAATGCTCATCGGGCTGGCAAGAAGAGATAAGAAGAGAGGAAAGAGGTGTGGCCGCACACATGAGTGGGAATATCTCGGAAATCACTTGCTCATAATCGTGCCTTGGTCCATCGGGGCGAGAATAGAAAGTGTGTCACCGTTAACCAGACAGACCAGACCCGGGATGGACGAGACCCCGGATGGACTTGGACTGCCGGGTTGCTCCCCAAACCAGTGTTTTGTTCCCAGCTGCTCGCGTTGACTACAGGTCGGCAACCTGGCTTTTCCATCCGAACCCTGCTGGACTGGTGGGGTCGAGCATTTGCATCCCGGCCGCCGAACAGATCTCGACGACGACATTGCGCACGGCCTTGACCTCGTCCACCGTGGCGCCGCCGTTGAGGGCACCCCTCAGGTGGCCCTTGAGCTGAGGGTTGACATCCTGTGGTATCAAGCCGGCAATCATGACAAACGAGGTTTCGGCGGCACTGAGCACGCTGGTGTTGCTCAAGACGTAGCCGTACATCAGGCGCGCCATCAGGCCCAAATCCTCAGTGCCAGAGCGGTCCATCTGGCCCATGACTCGCCGGGTGATCTTGCCGTATAGAGCCTCAAAGAAGGTATGTCCGCGTTGCATGATCTGAGGGGCAGGGGTGTTGTAGATGTCGGCACGGCGGCCGGTAGGAGAGTCGCGCTCCGGTTCGTCCAGCAGGTCTTCGGGCGTCACCTTTTTGAGCTCGAGCAGCGCGTTGATGGTCTGGGGCGGGATCAGCCTCGGCTGTTCGTCTCTCTCTAAGGGTCGGCAAATACCCGCGGGACGCCTCCCACTGCGGCAGTCTTGATCAGGGCCTCGCGCATCCGACGCGAGACGCGGAGCTTCTCATCGTGTCCTGGGCTGTGGCACAAGGCGTGCTGATAGACCTGTGGGATCTCGTCGGGCCGGTTCAACTGCGAGAGGGTGGTGGCGGCGACAATGTACCAGGTGTGCTTGGGCACGGTCGGGTGGCTGCGGAGGGAGGCGAGGAGCGCGGGAGTGATGATGGGTGCGGCAGCCATGGCGGACAAAACACGCAGAAATAATTCAGGGAAAAAAAGAAATAGAGGTCTAAATATTTAACACACGGTCATCTCGGAAAAGCCAGCATTTCCAATGTGAGGGTGCTGGATTCGTTGGGTTGAAGGCTCCCAGGTTGTTGAAATGGAATGAGAGGAAGGACTGGGATGGCACAGGCGTGTTGAGAGTCGGAGTGAGCATCATTCCATGGCTGCACCGCCACTTCTTGGCCTTGAAACAGGCAGATTGTGGCTGGCCACCCCACATGCAGCGTCACCCGTTGGTCCCTTGGCGTGCTTGGTTGCATCACTTGCCTGCAGCGGCGCATTCGGCGCACTCGGCGCACTGGGCAAGTTCCATAACGTGGCAACAACCGAGACAAGGCCATCTTCTTGGTCTCATCATCCCTCCCCTCTTGGACCCTGCATCCTCCGAACAGCCCGCGACACCTCTGCGCTGTCTCCGGAACGACAATGGACACTTGACATTTCATTGCCGCATTTTGATTTTGCCCCCGATCTCAGCAATTCCACACGACCGACCCATGAAGATGCGGCTCGCGTGGTACGCAGGGGTGAGTGATCCGTGGTCGAGGGGAGCTTCGACAGCTTCACCAGCTCCCATCTTGAACGCGCCAAACGCTGACCCGCCATCTTTCACAGGCCTCAACGGCCCTCGCGACCGCCGTGGTCGCGTCCGCCTTCTACCAGCGCGCCAACTTCTACTCCGCCACGGTGCACCTCGCCCAGAGCAACCTGTCTTTGATGGTCCGTCTGGCCCCCACGTCCCGTTCCCATCCCCCGCCCGTCCCCTCCGACGCCTTCCGAGCAGCTCCTAACCATTGGCGATGCGTGTTTGCCTTCTCTGCAGGTCCTGATCAACCTCGTTTTCGTCGTCTACGGGTCATTCATGTATGGCCTCCAGCGCCTCTGCTTCGGACCCCTCCGCCCCACCGAAATCGAACACCTTTATGAGAAGGGATGGTTCGCCGTCACCGAGACATGCCTCGCCGTCACCATCTTCCGCGAAGAGTTTGGCACCTTCTTCCTCGTCATGTTTACCGCCCTCGTCACGGGCAAGGTCTGGGGTTGGATAGGGGATGGCCGTGTCGAGGTCCTCGAGCAGCAACCGCCCGCGAACCCGCTTCTCTTCCACACCCGCCTCGGTCTCTCGCTCTTTCTGAGCATCGCATACGACTTGTGGCTTCTTGGATACGCCGTCAACACCGTCGTCGAAGATGCTCGCCCCACTATGATGGTCATGTTCCTCTTCGAGTTCGCCGTCCTGACCGTCTGCTCCCTCCACACCGCCGCCCGGTACATCATATCGCTGGCCGAGCAGCACGTGGTCAAGACGCAGACGAAGCAGCGCTTGGAGGACCGCCGACGCCGAATCAAGGAGCAAAGGGCTGAGATTCTCAGCCGGAGAGAGGCCGGGACCGCCGCCGAGGACACCGAAGAACTGCCGGACGAGAACGACGTGGACGAGATGGATATCGAGGTGCCCGGCTGGGAGGCCAAGGGCCAGTGGGTTCTGTCGCTGGACTTGCTCGCAGGTGAGTCGGTGAAAACGCGGATAGTCGCTGGGCGACGACGGATGCGCTAACACAGCTCCCAGATTTCATCAAGCTCGGGCTGTACACGACGTTTTTCTGCGTCCTTTTGAGCTTCTACGGCCTGCCTATCCACATCATGAGGGACTGGTTTATGACGACCAGGTCCTTCCTCAAGAGACTCCATGCCCTTATTCGCTACCGTCAGGCCTTGAAGCACATGGCCCAGTATCCGGACGCTACCGCAGAAGAGCTCGGCCGGGAGGACACCTGCATCATTTGCAGAGAGGAAATGCGCCCCTGGGATACCGCCGACGCGATGCAGGTCGAGCGCAGCCGTGCCAAGAAGCTTCCGTGTGGCCACATCCTGCACTTTGGCTGCCTCAAGAGCTGGCTGGAGCGACAGCAAGTCTGTCCCACTTGCCGGCGCCCGGTGGCCAGGGACGGGCAGCAACCGGGCGCCGACGGCCCCGCGGGGGTCCTTAGGTTGGGCTTCCCTGGTCAGAACCAGCAGCCTCAGCCGCCGGCCAACGGTCAGGCAGCCCCGGGCGGCGGCCAGCATGCGCAGGGAGGGGCAGCGGACGGCCAGGGTAACAACCAGAACCGGAACATAAGGATGTTCAACCTAGGGCCCCTGCGGCTCGGTTTTGCTCAGGGCGGAGTCGACGAGTTTAGGGACATGGCACAACGGATGCAAGCACCCGCTGATGCCGTCAACCCGCCTGCGCCGACGCCCACGGTCCCGACCGTGCAGGATAACAACAACAGCCCCACCCCCGGCCTCGACCAACTTCGCGGACAACTCCTCACGCTCGGGAATCAAGTCCGGCAGGAAATGATCAACGCCCACAATGCGGCACATGAGGTCCATGTAATGAGCCTCTTGATGAACGAGCTCACCCGTCTCCGCCAATTGCAGCAACAGCCACCAGGCCAGCCGCCCGCAGCACCGCAGGCAGCACCGCAAAACACCCCAGGCGGTGTTCAGGGTATACAAGCGCAAATAACACGACTGCAACAGCTACAACAGCAGCAACAGCAACAACAAGACCAACACCAACAAGGACTGGGACACCCATTGATGTACCTACCAGGCCAGGGGCAACCTCCTTTCCCGCATCTCCCATACCCCCTGGCCGCAAGACCCCAAGCCACCGTCACTAGGCATGTCAGTGCTGGGCACGGAACAGCCATTCCGGCGGGCAGTCCCGACTTACCCGAAGGAGTTGTCATTCCTGCGGGGTGGTCACTGCTTCCTCTTCAGCGGCTCGAGGGTGGTGAGATACCGCCGTCTGAACCGATACACAATGCCCAGGCGCCCGCCCAAGACATGTTCCGTTCCGTTTTCGCCAGCCACCCTCGATCCCGAGGTACCAGTCCAGCACCAGGGAGTCACCTTACCGGACAGTTAGGGAGGCCACCAACAAGCAACATGCCGGAGCCATCGCGCCGTCCAGGCTCGCAGGGCGCCACCCTTCCAGACACAGCCGCACGCAGGCAGCCGCCTGTCGTTACGGCGCCCATTCCACTGGCGCCGAACTGGGGCGGTCGGGCACAGTTTTTCGGTGGCGACCGCACGGTCGGACCCTTTGGGTACCAAACCGAGACCGGGGAGAGTAATAGTAGCAACGGAGCGACAGCCACCGCCGCAGCCGCCGAAGTCAATGGTGTGGCTGCGGAGGGCCGTGGGAGCCAACAAACGGAGGAGGCGGAAGGGAACGGCAGGACGAGCGATAGAGGGCCGCGGGCTGTGACCGTGGAAGAGGCACAGGATGATGACGAGGAGAGGTAGACAATCTCTGTAATGCGTTGTATTGAAATCTGGCCGGGAAGCCCTGGGTTTACTGCGAGCGAAGCACAGCAGCACTGGTCTGGTGTTGGGCGTTGGTTTGGGTCTGCTTGGTAGAGATGTAAAGTTACTTGGGGGCCAAACTCGAGTTGAGCGTTTGCTCTTGTGGTGCCGTCGTTGGGCCGTTGAAGGGTCGTGACGCCTCTTGAACTCAACCGTGTCTCAAGCCTAAGCGCTCTCCTCTCTGGATTCCTCCTCAAGGTGAAAGCACGAACTACGGGGTAGGCCACCGGCACGGAAGGCTGGTTGGAATCCCGCTGCTGCCATTTCCAGTTCAGGGGCTCGCCGAGGCGGCTCAGAATCTGGAAGGCAGCCCGACTCCCGAATACAATCCGGCAGGCACATACATCCTCGACCGTCTTGCCCCCCGTCTCCCACTCTGCAATGGATGCTGCTCGCCGGGCCCAGCTGATTTCCACACCACCGACATTAGCGTCACCAGCTTCTTAACCATCCGCGTTACGCTTTACGACATCACGTACGTTCTACATACACCTACCTCACTTACCTTGGTCGTGACGACGGCCTCGCCCATACCTACCTCCTCCCACACTCCATTCTCTCACAACCCGAGTGAGCAACTCGCCCACTCCAGCCGCGATGCCTCACAACAACAACGACGACGACCTCAACCCCAACCCCAACCGATCCATCTCCACCCGCAAAAAGCCCAGCCACCGCGCCTCCCTCCTAGACGTCTTCAGGCGCCACAAAAGCAAGAGCAGAGACTCCGAAGCCGCCACCGACAATGACGACGACCACCACGGACCGAACCTCCATCAACAACACCAACACACCCACACGTCCAACCCGCAACCCCAAGTCCCGCCCACCGCCCACTCCCTCCCAGACAGCAGCAAGACCTCCATCCCCCACAGCAACCCCCTCGCAAGCAACCCGGTCTACCATCACCCCAACGCCCCTTTCTTCACCACCACGACAGACAGCAGTACCGGAGTCCCAAACCCGGTGTACATCAACCCCCTGACCGCCAACACCCTTTCCAACACCAAAAACAACGAACCACCCCACGACGACGACGCCAGCCGCAGCACAGTCAACACCGAACCAGACCAGATAACCACAACAGCAGAGGACCAACAAGCCACAACCTCCCTCGACTGGGAACGCCACTCCCAAACCGCCATCTCTGCCATCGAGGGCGTCGCCCACGACAACACCAGGAACCATCCAGGCTACCAGAGCGGCGAAGAGAGTGAGACGGTCGAGGTGGGGGGTTATGTCGTGCGGACGATGCCCGTGGGGCCTGCGCTGCCGTTTTGGGAGCCGCCGAGGAGGCGGAAGGGGAAGGCTAGGCTTGGGCGGCGGCTGGGATTTGGGGTGGGGCGTGGGGATGGTGGTGATGATATGGGGGGTGCAGTGTTGTTGCGTGGGGGTGGTGACGAGGGGAGTGGAAGTGCGTTGGAGGGTGGCGAGGCGGGGGTGGGCTAGGAGCCGCTGGATTCTGTTGGCGGGAGGAGGGAGAGCCTTGGCAGGGGTCGCGGTGGTGGGCTGGGTGGGACGGATAGGGTGGTGAGGAGGAGCCTGGAGCATGATAGCGGGTATGGGGGTGGTTCGGGGACCGGGTCCGGGGCGGTGACTGCTTGTGCTGGTGATATGGATGCTGGGACTGTCAGGTTCATGGTGGACGGCGCTGTGCTGCTAGTGGGGGAGGGGTCGTCTGATTCTCGTGGTGGCGGTGGTGGTGAAGTTGGCCTCGAGAGCGGCGCCGGGCCCGAGACGGAAGCCACGATCAGAGAGCGCAGGGCAAACGAAGCGGCGAGGATCATTGTTGCCTCTTGCCGGACCGGGGCCAAGCTCGCGAAGCGGAAGTTGAGGACGAGGCAGCGCAGAGAGCTGGGCGAGACGGGCCACGGGCAGCCGAAGGGGGTGCCGCATAAGTCTCAGGAGAAGATCAACGACAGCGTGAACAACAGGGATCCATATCCGGCCTTTTATTACAACCTGTGGCGGAGAGAGGTCCCCGACGACTTGGAAATCCATCGGCACGGGGAGAGATGGGCGGATGAGGAAGGAGAGGGCCCCAAGAAGGTTCAGGAGGAGAGCACCGACGAGAGAGCCGACGTGGAGAAGAAGCGGACGTTGAGGCAGCGGGCCAAGAGGAGGATCGAGTCCCTCTCCTGGCCCAACTATGAAAGCGGAACGGGTAAAAGGTGGTGGACGGTGAGGGGAGGCGGGAAGGCGGGAAAGCAAACCAAGCGGAGGGGCAGTCTAGGAGTGCTGTTTTCTTCCAAACCCCCTGCGGCGGACTCCGCGCCCGACACCTCTGTTCTCGACATCTCCATGCCCGACATCTCTGTTCCCGACACCTCTGTTCCCGACACCTCTGTTCCCGATACCTCTGCTCCCGACATCTCCGTGCCCGACATCTCCGTGCCCGACAACGCAGTGCCCGACATCTCCATGCCCGGCATCTCCGTGGCCGAGGACTCCGTGGCTAAGAGAGGCCCGTCGGTCGAGCTTTGGGACATGCCCAATGATCAAGTAAGCAGCACTTTCGTGCTCCTGGACAGCAGTCCGAAGACGGAGGAACCACCCACCGTGGCTGAGGCGACGCCGACTGTTCAAGTTCAAGTACTGGAGTTGGATCTCGGGCGAAGTGTGGAGACGGACGTGATGGACAGGCTAGCAGAGGATGACGAATACGGCATTTTCGAGCCAGAGGCACAGCCCAGTCTGGTCCTCGACGCAGAGTCCTGGTACGGTAACCAGGGTGGCGCCTCGACTCGGGACAAGGGCAAAGGAAAAGCTGTGCCTCAAGTTAAAGACAAACAGCCGGACGCGAACATTGAGGACACTGTTAGGTACCAAGACCAGGACATCGAGGGCAACGGCAAAGACAAAGGAAAGGGCAAAGCCGTGGAAGACATCCAAACAAGGTTGGATGAGCTGGCGTCCCCGGACCAGTTAGCTGATATGTATCACTCACTGGACGAGGACAGCGGAGAGGAACGGCCCACTCTGGTCCTCGTCTCCGGGGCCTGGCCAGACATGACAGGGGACACCACACTCAGCGACAAGGTCGGGGACAAGAAAACGGCCGTGGACTACGCATTTCCGGACACACCACCAGCAGAGGGACTTCAGCCACCACCTGTCTCAACCGCCGCTCTGGAGATGGAGTCCATGCGGAAAGACAGGCTCGTCGATACCCTCCAGGACCGCCTCGTCTCCGGCCTTTCTAATCCGCGGGTAGTCGACCTCCGTGGAGTCAATCGTGGGCGTGGTGGCAAGCGGTGGCGTATTCCGCGCTCCAATCCCGACCCTGATCTCTTCCCTAATCCCGTTCCTGCTCCCGCCTCTAGTCCTATTCTTGATCCCGTCCCCGATCCCGTCCCCGATCCAAGCCCCGATCCAAGCCCCGCCCCCGATCTGGGTCCTGCTGTGGAGTGTCCTGCGCCGTGCAATAGCCGGACGTCGGACTATGTGGCGTCTCAGAGCTCCAGCTCGAGCAGCGAGGGACGCACCGGCAGTCCTCAGGGGCCCACGGATGAGTCTGAAGGGGTTGGTGGGCGGGAATCGAGACGAGCCCGGCTGGTGGCTTTTGGCCGGCGGGTGTTGAGTCGAAGCGGCACGGCCAGCTCGGCGTGAGTTGCTTGGAGAGTGTTTGTGTTATTGGATTCTGTGGACATAGGGGGTTATCAAGCATGTTCTTAGGTGTGCTTCGTCATGAAGCAGTGCTTCCACTATGGCTGTTGTTGCTGTTCCTTGGTATGAATGAAAGGCTGCTTAGTATTGCTTTGCTAGAACAGGAGCGGCTGTGACACCAGAATCGACGGGAGCGTGCTTCGAAATAAACATAGCAATGGCACTGGCGGTCTGTGATGATGGTGATGATCTCAGGGGCTGTGTTGAGGGCGTGAGTGCGTATCACCGCCCCTATTGCCCTGACAACCTCTCGAAATGTTTACCGTAGGCCCATCAGAGCAAGTTGGGGACACCCAGATGCTGTAACGTTACAGCGTGAGACTTGTCGTAGGTAACTGTCGGCTGCAGAGAGGTTCAGTGGCAGTACACGCGCAGCCTTACGGTCTTACCCCTGAAGTCACTGGTTGGATAAGGTTACTGGCCAAGCCGCTCCGGGCCGCATGACACAAGCAATTTGCCAATGAGACCCAGACAATTAGATTGCCGCTGCGCCATTGGCGAGGACCGAAGTATCTCTGCGCAGAAACGCTCGTAGGTCTCAAGAGCAGGGCGACCGCCCACCGCGGTGACACCCAACCTCATCAGGCCTGACCTCAACGGACGCACGCCAGACAGTGTCGTACAAAGATGGTCACCCGTGCATTCGGGACGCGTCCCGCATGCCTGACCCCTCAGTGTGTCTCTCTTGGTTGAGCTCTGAGTGGTTGCCTTCCCTTAGGGAGGATGCAGCCCGTATTGCTTGCGAGTCCTGCCAGTCATGGCGGGCATGATATTGCGCCGCTGCGTGTCGCGTACGCCCACGTAGGCTGGATCTTAGGAATACCGCCGAATCACACATCCCCAACTGAGCCGCAGGATTCGCGGTCCTGCCCTCCACGGAGACAGCGCCGATGGACCGACCAAGACTGACACCAGGCTGAGAGTGGCGGTGAGAGCAGGCAAGCAATGGAATGGGTTCGAAGATGGGATGAATGAAAGAATGAGGGCAGCTATGCTCATGATCCAGTTAACGGAAAGGTGAGGCGTCGCCCGGCCGCGTTGGCAAACCGGAATTCTTCCCAATCAGTCTCGGGAAGACCAATGAGATGAGCAGGTCGCACACCAATCCGAAAATTCCTCTCTCCGGTCACCAGTCATTTCCCGACGCCTGCAGGAATGAGGCAACTCATCTTCCCTGCTCACCAACGTGCCTCACTGCCATCCTCCTCTTGGGTCTTGACCGGCTCGACCGGCAAACAATATGTGTCATGCCCGGGACAAGGTAGTCGGCCAGGTAGGCATCAAGTATCCCCGCACCGGATCCCGATGTCGTGCGTCCTCTCTCCAGCACCAGCTGATCGTGATTCTTGCGGTCAAGACACGCCACGCAGCAACCCGTGCAGGTGGGCTGCATTCTGGGCGGGAGATGCAGCGACGGCAGTTACTGCGTAACCCGATGGCATGGGACAGCTCAGCCTCGACCCCAACGTTTTCCGTCCGTTCCGTGCTGAACATATGAGAATGAAGCCATACCGTTTGAAAGCTATCTGTTGCATGGGGCGGCATTTTGTGCAGAGACAATGCATAAACAAACCGGGGATGAAACAAGGGGTCCGTCAAGTGTATCCCATTACCAACCATGTAAACAAACCCAACGTGTATCACCCATCAAACCCAGTCCAACTCCAATGGTATCAACCCGACAAAAAGTGAAGTACAAACTGCTCAGCCGTGTACAAGGCGGAAGTGACCCTGGCGCCGCCAGCTGAAGTGCCGAACATCGGGACGGGCCGCACCCATCACCCCTGAATCCGATGAGGCAGAAAAATGACAAAAGTCGAAGACAACAATTCCCTCAACCAAGACTTCCCAAGATAACCCTCTACCCACGTTCACCGACCCTAGATAGCCCTGCTTTTACACATTCCCATGACCCAAACATAGCCCAAGCCCGTACACACCACCATACCCAAACCCGCTAACGTTGATGCATCTCTGAGCTCCCATCGCCCATTGCCAATCGCGATAACCAAATGAATCCAAGCGACACGAAGAAACAGTGTAATAGAGAAGAACACTCGACCAAAAGAAACAGAGCGCACCAGATACACCAAAGAAACCAAAAGACCCAGACAAGTAGAAAAGGAGCAGAGTATAACAGAGTGGAAAAAGAGACCCAAAACACACCCCAAAAACGCAAACAAACAAAAGAAAACACAAACACACCGAGCACGGCGTAGAGCCACAACCCCATCCACTCACCCCACACTCCTTACCGACCTGGCCCTCCCCTCCCACACAGCAGCCC
>OUNM011239859.1_pt1 | contig 13021 bp, 17 predicted proteins | sample 1769961 | NCBI WGS metagenome assembly OUNM01 (sample SAMEA3914820, study PRJEB12502) | metagenome | biome: forest; material: soil | place: USA | collected 2012-03-12 | depth 0.3 m | reverse complement strand
GTCGAAGAGCGAGCGAGCGAGCGAGCCGGGGATGGGACGAACCAGGGCAGCCCGTGTGGCAGGCAGATCGGATCAGAGTTGTTGTTTTACTGAGTACGGAGTTCGGGAATACTTGCGTCGTCTGTGATCTGCGAGGAGCCGAGGGTTGGACAAGAAGGGCGATATCGTCAAGACCACCACTCGAAAAGAAAAGAACAAGAGAGGGCAAAAGAAAAAGAACGTCGCTGCGAGAAGAGCCAAAAGTGGTGCCCGCACAGTCGCCAGATGCTCGAGCCACCGCAAGCAGAAAAGAGGGCCGGGGCGCCGATGCGGTGGGAGAAACGGACATGCGCGGACAGGAGAATCACAGACGGTGAAGCCGCACGCCCGCCTGCAGAGTGACGAGAAACGAGCTGATGCGCTGCGCTGCGCTGCGATGCGATGCGATATGCGCATACAACACAGCCCTTGCAGCCCCAGCCCAGACACAACGCAGCCGTCGGTCTGGCGGGGACGACGCAGACCAAGGACCAGATGATCAACAAGGATGCATGCAGTCGCCGTCCAGGATACGCTAGCCATGAGCACGGTGGGAATGGAGTGGGCACTCCTCCGTACCTAGCTACTCAGGCACGGAGAAGGGGTTTGGCCCAGCGTCACAACGGGCCGGAGCAGCTTGTCGAACCCGGAGGGGACCGGATGCGACGGGGCGGTGGGGGCGCACCACCGACGAAACAAGCGCGTGAAAAAAATCGGGAAGATCCATGGCTCCATGGTCACGGTCATGGTCATGGTCGCAGTAAAAAATAGAACGCCCCGTGTAACATGTCCCAGAAATACAAGTCATCATAAAAAAAAGTGAGAAGAGAGCGAGCGAGCCGTCGTCCTGGGAAAACGCCACAACGGGACAACAAGGAACCAGGAGGATGTCGACTGACTGGTGCTTGTTTCAATGTGTGTCGTGTGTGGCTCGGGGCTCTCGTCTCATGCAGTCGGTGAGGGACACCCCCGACACCGGTTTTTTGCGGGGAGGCAGGAGCAGGAAGCAGCAGCAGCATCCGTGCGTCAACAAAATTCTTTCTTTCTTTTTTTCCCCTCTCCTTTTGCTGCCCCCCCCCTTGCAGTTGCGCAAGGGGGCCGGATGCGCGAATATGCAAGGTGACGGTTCTTGGGAAACGTTGGAAGTGGACGCGCTGTCGGAGGGTTGCGTCAGCACGATGCGATGGGCGGAAGCAGGCCAACGACAGCCCGGTGTGGGCTTGTGGCGCAGACACTTACAAGTAGTGCAAGGGATAAGTCTTTTTCCATGTCTAGGTACCTTGAGGCAAGGCCAGCTCTACGCGGTACACTGGCAGGGGTTAAAATATCAGGACGGAACCAGCAATCGAAAACACTAGCGCCGCAGTCCACAATGGGCAGGGTGGAGCGCCGTTTGATGCGGGGTCAGGTTGCAGCACCCAGAAGAAAGGCATTGTGAGATTTGAGAAACTCCAACCCGTGCCTGGACTTTCAATTTCGGAGATGCTGGCTCCAGCGGCGGCAGTCACTGTTATTGTTGACAAAACATGTAAGCAACCAACAACAGTTTTACATATTTAGCTTGCTTAACACTCGTGCTCTGGTCCTTTTTTTTTAATTATTATTATTTTGGAACCGACGCAATAAATCCGGCCCGTGCTCGCCCTGCTAAACAAGCTCGCCGTCGGTCGTCCCGAAGGATTCCAGAAGCCGTGGGCAATTCGATAATTCGACACTAGCTGGCGAGGCGGCTGAATAAAACGGCAACACGCCCGGACAGATCGAGAGAGATCTGTCTGTGCATCTGAGAGTCCAGCTGCTCCATTCCTCGAGCGCTGGTTCTAGACTTGCGGCTGTGGGGGCGACTATCGGGGGACGCGCCTCCACCATCAGCAAGATCCAAGATCTGGGCTGGCTCAACTCGACGTTGCTAGCGCCACTCTGCTGTCCGCTGCCCTGCGTTGGCCGTACTCCGTTCCGTACATGTACATCTCACGGTACGCTGTGAAATAGTTCCACGCGCTTGCTTCAGGAATGTCGTGTGCACCGGCCGTACCGTTGGGCGCTAGAGGGGGCGCTGCACTGCCTGAAAACAGGCAAGAAACTTTGCCGCGAGGGACGGGAAATGGGTTCCAATATAAAAAGGATGCAGTGAATCGCCAGAATTTTATACAAAAAAAAAGAAATAAAATAAAATAAAAATAAAACCCGTCGCCGTCCCGAGCTCGTATCCACGCAACCCCCCCGTCATGATAGGGCATGTCCATAACGTTAGATTCATTTCCGTCGTTCATAGCTCATGGTATGGTCTGGCCTGGTCTGGTCTGGCTCCTCCCTCCGGAGCCCTGTCTTCTCGGGAAACAGGCGGTTGACGAGAGCAGGAGAAAGAAGAAGAGAGAGAAAGCTCAGAGAATGGTGCACTTTTCCTTCCGCTTCCTCCTGCGGCGTCTTTTGGCCTCGATATCGTCCGCCCGGAGGGAAGGGTACGGGTCGTCGCGCAGGTCCTCCTGGCTGTCGTCCCGCCGCAGCATTTGCCGGCAGAGGTCAATGAAGGCCTCGTCGACGTTGGCTTTCGGGGAGTCAGGGTCAGTAACACGGAGAGACTAATACTGGCTTCAAAAGAAACACTCACTCCGGGTCCTGGCGCTGGCCTCGTAGTAAGGGGCGCTCCACCGCTGCGACAGCGAAAAGGCCTTGGCGCGGTCGATGACGCGCTGGTCCTCGAGGTCGGCCTTGTTCCCGACGATGACGATGGGGATGTCCTCGTCGTCCTTGATGCGGATGATGTCGTCGCGCAGCCGCTCGAGCTCCTCGAACGACGTCCGCGAGGCGATGCTGAACACCAGCAGGAAGCCCTGCCCCGTCTTCATGTAGAGATCCCGCATGGCGACTGAGAGCACCTGTGTCAGCAATCCGATCAGCAAAGAAAAGTTTCCAGGCGGACTGTACCGAATTGCTCCGTGCCAGCTGTGTCGAGGCTGTGCCGTCCATGTCAACACCATGCATTGGTCATGTCATCTTTCCACGACTTACATCTCGAGCATGACTTGACGACCCTACGATTCATTGTCTGTTAGCCTCGATGAGAACAAAAAAAAATAAAATAAACAAGTGCTGAGGGCCCTGACTCACATCGACAGACATCTGCGTCCGGTACGAGTCCTCAATGGTGGGATCATAGCTCTCGATCCACTCGTTGTGGACGAACTGGGCTGTTTACTTGGACGTCAGTAACCCGATCGGGGCTCTCAGGGGGCTGAACAGCATGTGGGGCCCGCCGCTCAAGGGGGTAGGGGGTCACACACCGGTCAAGCAGCTCTTGCCGACGCCACCTTAGGTCAGCAGAAACAAAACGTCAGCAGGTGCTGCATGTGAATGGGGGGGATCGTCCGTCTTGGCGCAGCGAGGGAGGCTTTTTTGGGATTTTTTTGGGGGGTGGACGGATGGTGGCGGTGGTGTTCGCTGCTGCTATCCGGCGGGCGCTGGCGAGTCCGGGGAAGAAAGGGAAGCTCACCTGCGCCGAGGACGACCACATTGAATTCCCGACTAGGGATATTGTGTTAGCATAATAATAATGATAATAATACTCTGCAATGGGATGATGCAAAAAGGATGGGACCCGCCCTGTCAGGTACACGGCGGGGATAAGGGAGGGGCCGAAGGATCAGATGGATGGCAGGCAACTTGGGCAAAAAAAAAAAAAAAGGGGGAGGGGGTTCTTCTGCTCACCAAGGTTGGTAACTGAATTTGGACGGCATTGTTTCCCCGAGGAAATGGATCCACAGTCAAGTGAATCGGTGGCCCGACAGACCTTTTCCTCTCAATCAGTTATGTCCTTTTTTTTGGCCCGGGTCGTCGTCGTCGTCGTCTCGCAGGGCCAACTCCTCGAGCGGACGGGACTCCGAAAGGGGCGGCGGGATGCGGCGGGCGGGCGGTCACCAGACCGGGGAAAATCTCTCTACATGCAGAGAAAACGGGGCAGGCGACGGCGAGGACTTCCTGGGGTGCAGGTAAAAGAGAGAGAAAAAAGAGTGACGGAGATCGGGGTTGTGTTTCCCCCTGAAGCAAGCCCCAGAAAATTTAGGGACCCCGAGGAAGACGAAGCCCAAGACTCGAGACGAGACGAGGGTGCTGCCTCTCGGTGCTAAAAGGCCGACCGACAAAAAAAATTGGGGGCTGCGAGCAGAGGCCGGGGTGGACAGGGGGAGGCGGGGAGAGAGCCACAGAGGCAAGTCCACTGATGAACAGGCGGAGAGACAAAAGACAGTCCAGGCTCTCTCGGCGGTGGCAGTTTTAGCGGGTCGACAGCGATGGGGCAGTGATGAGCGACGGACGATGAAGTGACTGACCAACTCACTGATGAGACGGACAGTCGCCGATTGCCGGCCGCACCGTGCACGCAAGGGCAAGGGACCGAGCGTCGAAAGGGGACCCCGGGCCGGGGATGACAGAGGAAAAGTAGGTGCGAAGTATGTAATAGGCGAATGCTTGTTATGGAGGCTGCATCAGCGGGCGCATCTGTTTGGTCGGGCGACGCGGACGGGAGGGTATAGCGGTCCAACAATGGGCAATAATAGAAAAAAGAGAATAATCGATGACACTGTGCAGCAGCATACAATTGGAAGGGACACACACCTGAAGACAAAGCAGAGGCCGTGCTGGGGCACTGATCCACGGCGCTAGCCAACCTTAAGCCAGCCAAGTGGGCTTCGCTAGCGAGCCAGAGCGAATCCGAGGCCGTGGCGCTGGTGAAGAGGCCGCAAATGGGAAGGCAGCGGCCGGGGTTGCGATTTTGTCCGTCTTGTGAGGAAGGGAAACCAGCAAAAAGCCAGACGAGAGAGAAAGCAAGTTGCGGAACACGGAAGACTGGTGCCATGTGCCGCGTGCCATGTGCCCATACTTATTTGATGACCGTCAGTCCGTCAGTCAGGCACTTGAATGCGATGCGGCGTCCACAAGACCCTGCCTGCCCGACTCCTCCCCGAACGCCCAGCTTCATTCACCGGCCAGCCACGAGGCCCCTTCGAGTTCCTGTCACACCACACCTCTGCGCATCAAAACCTCCGACGGTGGACAGCCGACCGCCACATCGGCTCAACAACCTGGGAATGTCTCAGATCCTCCCTCTTGGCCCCGATTCTTTCTGCGCCGCTCTGCGTCACTCTGCCCCTCCCTCGCCTCTCCTCTCCTCTCCTCTCCTGCAGGGCACGCGTCGTCGGTGGATTCCATGCCGCGCGCGTGCCTTTTCGATAAATATGCAGAGCGAGAGCCACAGACGCACCGGCGATGCTGGCCAAGCCGAATCCGGCAGATAAAAATGCCTCCATTTGGACGATGCAGGAACAGCTCAGACACACAGCAGCACAGCAGGACCGGGGGCAGCTCCGGGTCCCGGACGGCCAATCGCCCCTCCTGGATTCCCGAGTCTGCATTCATCGGCCAACCACGTACCGGCCGGGGACCCCCAGGTCGGGTTATACCGCAGCTCATACAAGTACCTTGATGCGCTGGTCCCTTCGATCGCCTGCCTCCCTCCTCGTCGTCCTCGAATGCGTGCTGTACCTCCGGAATACTGTGCATGTCTGTATGTCAGCTTCAGGGGTTTTGGCCCTTCGGGGACGTCACCCGTCCCGCCTCTATGGCAAGCTCCGCCGGTCACAGCTTTCTGTCCCTCGTTCGATTTCCCTCGCCGATTGGGCGCGCCGTGGCTGATTAGGCGGCGCTGGTTGGTGGCATTTCCTCCTCCTTCTCCCTGGTGTCTCCGGACCCCTCGTTATTGCTGTCGAGTTCCTGACGCTTGCGGGTTTGGCTCTTCCGTTCGGCAAACCTGAACGGGATCCCGCTCGCCTCGTGCTCCGCGGCGATGTCGTCAAACGTCTTGCCCTCTGCCATAGCGGCTTTCCGGATTTTGCGCGTCCGGACTAGCCAGACGAGATGCGAGGCGAAGATGCCGATCTCAAGCACGCAACTAAACCAAACCGCCGGACCGGTGTGAGAAAAAAGGACAAAAAAAACTCGCCGGCCGGAGCTGAAGCTGAACCTTGCTGGACACCAGGTACGTACCATGTGATGTAAAGCACGCCACCCAAAACGTCAAAAGTATCCTGGGCAACTTGGAGCGAGTTTGCGGTCAGGAAAAAAAAAAGAAGACCCAAAAGGCACACCGGTGAGGGGAGGGAGGCGGCAGCCACTCACCCAGGGCCATCAGGGAAAAGAATGCGCCGGACCAGTCCATGGCGAGAAACACCTAGTTGCGCCAGTCAGCACCACCCCTCCCTGTCCAGATCGGGATCACCAATGGACCTACCCAGTTCAACCCAATCACCCGTCCCCTGCGCTTCCAAAGCTCGCCATACGGCGGAAGGAGGCCGGCAGCAAGTAAGATGGCAGCGATGATCCCGACCACCATGACCGGGACCTCGTTGCCCCGTTTGTAGATGGGCTGTGGCACCACCCCCCCACGTTAGCAGCTCTCCCCCAACAAAACAGGAATGGCTCTCGGACTCCGTGAGTTGATTACCGTCAGAGTAAGGATCAAAGCAGCTTCAACGCCGGCAAACACGGCGGCCACCACAACGGCCGCCAACGACGCCCTCCAGGCCGGCCACTTGCTGAGACTCGCGTCAGAAACAATATCTCGCCCAACCCAACATTGCTGACTTACTGATGATACAAGAGGATTTGGCCCCAGGAGATGAGGCAAAGGGTCATAAAGATCTGCGGCTGCACCTGAATCGGGATGTTGAAGTTTTGGGCAATGGCATACACGCCAAAGGGAACGCCGCCTGGCCACCACCAGAGTCAGCGAGATCTGTGTCTCGTCTCAGGAGGGGATGCACGCACAGAGTGCCCAGAGGAACATCATCAGGGCCGGGAGGCCCTCTGTCCTTTTTGTCCGCCAGTTGGTCCATATTTGCGGCACGAGCTGCGAGGCTGGTGAGTTGTGATGGTCCACAGAAGGGTGCGAGAGTGGAAAGGGTTTGCGAACTTGAATACACCATAGCCTATATGGATCCGAGTTAGAGCCCCATATGTCACTTGATCACAATAGCCGAGGTCTTCTCTTACACTTTGGGGTTGTCAGCAGATATTCCCCTATGGCGTGGTGGCACTCTCACCTGTTCCGATTGTCTGCCCAGCAACGCTCTGGTTAGGTACTTCCCGAGCCACGAGAGGGTTGGGGCAGCTCTGCACTCACTCCCAAAACATTGGCGGCCTAGAGGCAGTGAGCACGACTGGAAGGTTCACGACAAGAGAGAAGGAGAGAGAGCCTACCACGGGGATGTCTCCCTGCGGCGCCATCGGAATGAGACGACGTAAGGACGGTTAGGACAGCTGAGAGGAGCACGGTTCGGTGAATGCAAGTTAACAAGACTGGCGACTGCGGATGTGCCCTGGCGTCAAAGAAATGGAAGGGCGGTGTTCTGGATTTTGGATTTGGTGTTGAGTCCCCACGCAACAAAACCTGGACGCCGCCAGTCCAAGTCGAGAAGTCGATTATGTCACAGCATGTTCTGAGGAAATGGGCCACTCTAACCATACTATCATTAAAACTACCCGAAACAGCGGGGTCGTCCAGAGTCTGCTATCGTTACCAACACCGGGAAAAGCTAGAGTCCGTGTCGAGTAACACAGAAAAGAGCGATGATGATGGCTGAGACATCGCGCAGCCGCAAAAAGCAAGGGCGCTGAAGATAACTAACCGACAGAGGGTTGCGTGGTTCGCACTGTACACGACCCCGCTGAAAATAGTGCCGTGACTGCTAAACGGCCCTGAAGCAACAAGGGACCAAGGCCTGAAGGTCGACAGTGATGACCCTGCAAATACAGTGCAAGCTTAGTTTTGCAGGGATTGAACACTGTCTTGCTCCAAGAAATTTCTGAGCAGCGCCCATCAACCATCCAACTAACACCAGTTCAGCACCATCTGTGACCCAAACGAGGAAGAGTAATCCCCTTCTCTTTTTTCTCTCGGCTGTAAAATACAAAACACGAGAGGGAGAGAGTGTACATCTAGATACTCGAATCGACACCATGGCCACCGAGGAGCCCTCCCGAAAGAGAAAGGTGCAGGACGACGACAAGCCTCGCAAGAAGCAAAAAAAGCAGAAGAAGGTGCGCGAGGACGACGCCGACCTGGACGTGGAAGCGGGCCTGAACCGGGCATTCGAGCGCATGGACGGCCAGCTCCTCGCAGACCACATCGCCCAAAAGACACGCCGCTTCGGGACCGATCTCAGCCCGGTCGAGCTGTCCGACTTGTACATCTCAGGTGAGTGAGCGAGCAACCTCACGACGGGCTGTAACTGAGCGGCAGCTGACGGAAAACCGAAGCAAACGCTATCCGGGACAGCACATCCTGGGACAAGCCACGGTCCACGGACAACCTGCCCGACTTCCTCGAGACCTTCTCCGGTGAAAATGAGAAGCTGGACCAGGCCCCGAAGAAGTGCGGGTCGCCACACACCATCATCGTCGCCGGCGCCGGCCTGCGTGCAGCAGACCTCGTTAGGTACGGGATGCCAGACATTTTATTGTCCTCACGAATGCTGACAAAAATATACGACTGCAGAGCCGTCAGGAAGTTTCAGAAGAAAGGCTGTTCCGTAGCCAAGCTGGTAAGCAACACACCCAGAGTCCACGGAGACACACATCTCGGGATGCTAACGCAGACGGCGGCGGCGTGCAGTTCGCCAAACACTTCAAGGTCGAGGAGCAAGTGTCCTTCCTGCAAAAGACCCGCACCGGGATCGCGGTCGGCACACCGCAGCGTCTGATCGACCTGATCGAGAACGGTACACAACCACCCATCAAAGCATCCCCCCTTGACATGTTGCACCTGCTGACCCCCGAGGGGATACCTGTTTCCACAGAGGCGCTGTGTCTGGAGAATGTCAAGAGGATCGTGGTCGACGCCTCCCACATCGACCAGAAAAAGCGAGGCATCGTAGACATGCGCGAGACGATGCTGCCGCTCGCCAAGCTGTTGTGCCGGGCGGCGCTGAAGGAGAGATATGAGGACGACACGGCCCGGCATGTCGATTTGCTCTTCTACTAGACATTTACGTCTGCCAGCGTCCTCGCGTGTTCTGCTTAGATACCACACACAAGAATCTATCAATTTTGACTTGAAGGTCTTGCCAGGGATGAAATGCATCGTGCATGTGTGTGCAGGGCTTTCTGAGGGATGAAGGTTGGAGATCGACCATCGGTAGGAGGGCGGAGAGCCAAGGGCACTTGCGACAGGGTGAAAAAAAACGGCACACAGACAAAATACGGAATAACTGATGGTCAATACTAGCTGCTGAGCTATCTTGAAGTATCTAAATCCGCCTGATCGGCTCTGGGACCGTCGGATCACCGCCAGCCACACCACAAACACACACTCGTCTTCCAAAGGACGATAGATTCCTGTCTGACATCCCTGTTAGCCGAAGCTCGCAACCACGCCAAAAGATGTATGTGAGGTGCAATAAAGAGGGATGGTGCCGTCGAGGTTCAGAATATGTAAGAATGACTATCACGTGTCCGCCAGGTATAGCCCACCCGGCGAAAGGGGGCCACCTGACGGTATCAATCGCAAATTACGCTCATCATTACGACAGCGGGGGACGGGAGAAGAGAAAAGAGAAAGTGGCAGACATACCCTTTGAGTGGTTGTGGTGGTGGTGGTGTTCCTCGAGCGCGGTTGCCCGCCGCCAGAGGGCAGGCAGGTCGACCCGAGCTTGACCTACCTTTTGTGCTCATCGCGTTGCTGCAGGGCAGCTTCCGCGAATTGAGTAAATCAGGAATCTCCCCGAGAGAGGTACTCCTCTCTCGGCGCCGCCACGCAGCATGGAGCGGAAGCGGACAGCGCGCTTCAGAAACAATCCAGTTTGGGTTGTTGATGGTTTGGTTCGAAGAAATTTCTGGCGGGCGACAAATTTATGGTGGTCAAAATAAAACCGGTGCTTGCTTATGTAACAGTCAAGCTCCAGCAAGCTCTGGTGGGGTTCGAGGGACAACTGTTCGTCGGCCCGCCAGCGCCGAAACCAAACACCTCCCAAGTCCGTTTGATCACATCACGATTGCCATCGGGCTGCTGAGCTGCTGCTCCGCCCTGGCCAGACACACACTCGGCGCTTGCCCAGCTCAAGTTTTACGGCAGAGAGATGCGCGGTCGGGATGTGATGTCGAATCCAGGCTGCTCCAATGCAAATGAGGTCAGTCTGCAGATTACCGAAGACAGGAGAGCGGAATGACCCTGGAGCACTGAGACACGGCCCCATCCCGACGATTTTCGGGGGTCGGTCGGTCGCTCACACACACTATCGGGAGGGAAGAGCTCCCAAGACACAGAGAGACAACACGCAGCCAAAAAGTAGCACTCGGCCGTGCATACGGAATCTTCCTGGACTGTCTAAAGCAACTCGAACCGCCACCCCTCCAGCTAGCTCTCCAGTCTTTCTCCTCCTCCCCTCTTGCATCGCCCCCATTGTTGTTGTTGCCGTTGTCCCCCTACGGGCACCGCGTCCCACAATACCAGCAACACTCGCCCGCGAAAACGAACGCCAGGAGCCCGTTGCGGGCGCACGTCAGGCAGCGCACTCGATGCAGGTACGGCTTCTGTGCTGTCAGCAGACCGACCGTCTCATCTCGTCTTTATGGATACGAAGTGATCACTCTCCTCCTCCTGGGGTGGAACATGACATGACATGGCAAACTTACCACGGCCGACCTCTCCACCACAAGCGTGTCGTGTTTCACGTTGTTTTGTCCCATGATGGAGGTTTCGGGAGGACTGTAGTCTGTGTTGGGGGGTTGTGTTCCCGAGATGGCGTCACGCACACACACACACTGCGTTCGTATTTATCGAGATCTCTCAAGTAAGTGGTGATACCGGGTAGGCGTTGGGCCTTTCGGATGGTGGTAGTGGTAGTGGTGTTGGTGGTGGGGATGGGAAGACAAGAGACGAACGGGGTGGCAAAAGGAATGTCCCACCCCATTTATACCCAGCCGCTCGCCTTCGCGTCGGGTATGTATCCGTCCATCGCAGCGACGTGCAAGTGTGATAGGGATGCGGCTGCTGTGCGTTGCGGTGCCTCTCTCCTATTGGAGGTGGGTGAGACACGCATGCTGCACGACGTCCCCGACAGCCAACAGGGTGCCCGCCTCGCCCGCACCCGCTGGACGCCGAGTGGGCTATCATCAAGCTCAAACAGGGCTCTGGGGCGCTGTGTAACAATTGCAAAAGTGAGATTGAAGCCGGGCCAAGATGACATGCTGCAAATGCACATCAACGGACGGACGGACGGCTTACGTTGTTTGCTCGCTTCCCAAGACCAGCGCTTATGTTTTGACTCGCCATCCAGCAAGGAATGCTCTTGTACCAGTTGAGGAAACAGCCATGTCAAGAGTCAGTGTTACCCTGTGACCCAGCGCGGAGATATCACATCTCTCCATCAGCGCATCTGCCAGGTTTCGGGTGGCGCACCACGGAACTGTCCAGGTGACAGAGCCCGTTTGCTCTTACAGAAGCCCCTTATGCAGCCACCCGTCGGCGTCCCACCAGAACCAAGCCACGGCCAGTGTTGGGGTCGTTGGCCTCGGATGGCGCCCTTGCACCGCGATGAAGGGTAGAGTCGCCCTCAAACGGAGTCAAACGTAGCCGGCGGTCATCTATGGCAGACCACTCTCCCACCGCCCCGGTTTGACAGCAGGTCTCATCCACCATCTTCAGCAACCCTCAAGCTCACAACACCCAAGTTCTCACTTGGCAAACATAATTCTGGTTGGACAAACCAAGAGGCTGAAACTGCGAAGGGACAGACCAAGAGGAAGTAAAGATTTCACGGAAAAGGAAGCAGAAGAAAAAGAAACTGGCTTTCCAAATTGGGTATCCTACGCGCTATACTCCGTACCAAAACGCAGCTTGCTCAGCACCATATCTATGACGCCAGAGAGAGAGAGAGAGAGAGAGAGAGAGAGAGAGAGAGAGAGAGAGAAAAATCAACCAGAAAATCCCATCGCATCCTGAACCCGCAAGCTCCTATCCAACGTTGCTCTGCCACCTTTCCATGCTCAATGGTGTGAACCAACTGCTCTCCACGTGTCCCCTTAGAAAAAAATCAAGAGAAAAGAAAACCATGCTGTCGGGGTGTATGCGACGCCCAAAATCCAAGATCAAGATATCCCAAGAGCCCATCCCAAAAAAAAGATCCAACGGAGGGACAACCCAGAGTAAAAGAAAAAAGAAAAAAGAAAAGAAAGTAAGACAAAGAGAATGCCCCCCCTCAATCCTTCAAGACCTTCTCGATCTTGACAAACAGCCGCCCGTCGCAAGGCCGGCGCGTGACAGGATGCAGAAGATCGACGCACCGGTAGCCAAGCTGCAGGCGGTCGAGGCGGATGCAGGCCCAGGCGACCAGCTCGCCGCGGAAGTTGCTGGAGCTGTCTTCCACCTTGAATCTGTTGTATATTGTCAGGTCAGCTCAGAGCTCCAAAGAAAAAGAAGGGGGGAAAAGAGAAGGGGAAAAAGAAAGAGGAAAAAGAGAGAGAGAGAAAAGGAGAGAGAGAGAAAAGAGAGAGAAGAGATACTGACCTCACAAAACTCAACTCCTCCACCACCCCCGCAACATCCACAAAGTCCAAACTCCGCGGATAGTGCCCCCAATCCGGGTTCTCGGTCCGGGCCGGCACCGTCTCCCTCACAAAATCCAGCGACGCCGACGACGACGATGCACTCGACGCATTCGACGCCCCCGACTTCTGCTGCTGCTGCGGCGGCTTCTCGACATGCAGCTCGACCTTGACGCGCGGCCTAAACTTGCCGTCACTGGTAACCCCAAACCCGCCCATCTTCCTGCCCCGATCACCGGGCAAAGGCAAGAACTGGCCGGCCAGGACGGTGACGCGCAAGTCGAGGGTGCGGAGATGAGGCGCGGCAGCAGCACCGACGGCAGCGACCTCGCCGCCGCCGCTGCCGAGTAGGGCGCGGGGCTTGACGACCCAGCCGTTGGTGCCGGCGAACATGGCGTCGTTGAGC